>OLND01004167.1_pt1 | contig 10337 bp, 8 predicted proteins | sample 1672031 | NCBI WGS metagenome assembly OLND01 (sample SAMEA3136638, study PRJEB25190) | human gut metagenome | biome: human gut; feature: human-associated habitat; material: faeces | place: Austria | collected 2013
CCTCACTTCTTTCTTATTATATTTTTATGTATAAAAATAAGACCTGCTACGGTCTCGCTCTGATTTCCATATTTATTTTCCTTTCTCCACACATTAAATGGGAAGACGCATTAAAGTGCTTCTACAGAAGAATGTATAAATCCGTCTCCGGATAATGCGCTCATTCTTGAATACATCGCAAGATTGCCACCCGTGATGGTTATTTTCGCATTGTCACAAACGGCAGTGTATGTTTTTCCGTCCAGAGGAACAATTTCTGCGACAAGATTATCCGAACTTTCATTTCGAAAATAACTCACAAGAAATGCTGCAACACCATTCGGATTTTTTCTTCCAAACACCAAAAGTGATCCACCTTTGTATTGTCCGGCAGTTACATTGACGACAATTCCAGTTTTAATTTGTTGGAGAATTTTCGCCTTGCTATTTAACTTATCTTCTTCCAAGTATTCCAAGTACCACCATTTTTCTTACGAAAATAAAATGAGTTCTCAGACGAATTGAAGAAAGCAAACTGAACTCCATAATTATTTGATGTTGATGGAATAGTTAATATTGTTCCATAATTCGTATTGGTTTCTACACCAGAAATTCCATTAGTAATGTTCGAACGGGAAAACCAATACAATGACAATTCTCCTGTTGTAGTAGGGATAGTATCAAGATCTCCTTTGAATTCATTCTTTCCAGTACGAATTTTGCCCTTGCTATTTAATGTAAGAAGAGCACCCGTAACTGTGCCGTTTCCGATGCCGGATATATCCGTATTCCCCATCAATTTGTTTAATTTTGCAAGCGCATCATTAAGTTCTTTTCCTTGTCGGGCGTCAAGCACGCCTCCCTCTGCGGCAGTTGTGAGATTATTCACTACTTTGCAGAATGCTGCAGTACCAAGATCTGCAAACCACTTTTTAACTTTTCCCCACAATACAGGCACTTTGTCCCCGTTTGTTACATTTTCCCGCGTTCTTGCTTCTGTGAATACCGGCTCATCAGAGACATTTTTCAGCAGTGTCAGCATCTGTTCAATTATATCCGGGTTGTTATCAGCAACCGTAACAGTTGCCTCCAGTCCTTCTATAACCTCACCTTCAGCTACGGTAGTATTCCATTCGTTCACAAGATTTCCGGAGCTATCGGCTTTCTTTGCGCAAAAGACAAACCTGACAGTTCCCTTGTATTCTGCTACATTTCGGCTCAGCACCCATGAGAACGTTATGTATTCACCGCTTACTGCCATATCCTGAATCATGTAAGAGTCTTTGTTTCCATTGCCATTCTGGTAATTGATATACAGATGCAGCGTTGATAAGTCTATATTGTCACCCACGATTTTAGGACACTTGAACTTTTTTCTCTCGACATTTTGATCAGATTCAACTCCAAAGAATTTTTCTGACTCAGGAACGTATATTGATCTCGTATCTGCGTCAATGAGTAGTGTTCCAGATCCATCTATGCCTGCCTGAGCCAGCATTAAAGCTTCCTGTTCTGTCATTTCTGTAATACCTCCACTTCATTCGTAGTTATTTTATAATTTTTCTTCTGACCGATTACAGATATGTATATCCGCGCATAAGTAAGAATTTCGTTTGGTATGTCGCATACATTCTTGCCGTTGATTTCGTATACCGGTGCGGATTCTTTCACGCAACCAAATTCATCCCGGAATTTTACGATTTTTGCGCATCCATCCCAATCCTCATCAAAAGAAAAGGATGCTTTCAGATATCCTTCACTTCCCTTCACCAAGCCGGCAAATGAACATGTGCTGGATTTTTCAATTCTCTGTCCGTGTACTATAAATTCTAATCGTCTCATACAAACAACTCCTTATATAGCCATAATGATATAGTTAATACGCACCGGCAGTGATATTCCGGAGGTGTTGCGCCCGGCGAAACATGCGTACCAAATATTATTTTGATACGTACAGCCTTCCACATGAATTCCATATGCAGCTCCATCGCCATTAGATATGGTTACGGTCGCGTTCACTGAACCACCATCAGCTATTCCGAGCAATGTTGCAACTTCGGCTGCAGTGAATAATGCCACTGAATCTTTCCCATTTGCAATCTGGACTACTTTCGAACCGGCGATCATGCCAGTTGTCTTCTGAATCAGATGATTCAGAGATGCATAGATCGGTAAGACTGTATCGTTGTCTCCGTTCCACGGATCCCCTGCTCCAACCCACCAGTCTCCGTTCATCGGAGTCAGTGATGTTTTTGTTCCAGCAGCTCTATCTCCATAGACCAGCTGATAATAATTAACAGCCAACCGTGCCGCATTTCCGGCTGGGTCCTTTCCCATGTAGTATGTAGATCCGGCTCCGTAACTTGACGATGATCCATTGGTATCGTTGTATGTATCGATTATGCCTTTTTCAACATCAAAATTAACGGTACCTTCTTTATTTTTTATGATGCCTGCTATCACTGTGCCTAAATTTGCCGCAATTGCACTTAATACCTCTACATCGAGATTTTCTACCGACAGATAATGCACCACCCATTCCGATCCAGTCCAACGCTTTATAGGCTCGCCTGATGCAGTCTGCCATAGTTGATCGATCTCCGGTTTTTCCGGTGCTGTCTCTGATATCAATATGGCATCTTTCCCAGGCGTTCCGTTTTCTCCGTCTTTTACAGTTTCTGCATGATCCCCGGTTCTATCTGTGATGCTGATTGTCGTCACATTTCCGGATTTTGTGATGTCTACAGTTGGAGATATTCCATCTTCTCCCGGCTCACCTTTCTCACCATCCACGCCATCTTTTCCCTTTGGACCCTGAAATTTTCCCCACCGGTACTTTGTCGGATCTTCAGAATCAGCTTTTTCAAAATCTGCATACTGTCCCATGTATGTTTTCCCGACAGTATCTGTTGTCGAAAATCCAGTTTTTCCATCCGCACTGGTCGCATAAGCGAAATGCACATAACTCGTCTCGCCGTTCTCTCCATTTTTCCCTGGAATTCCATCTGCACCATCTTCGCCGTTGTCGCCCTGGAATTTTCCCCACGTATATTTCGATGGATCTGTACTGTCATCCAGTTCATAATCTGCATAGGTTCCAATATATTTATTTGGCGTTTCCGTCATGTCACTGTATGATGTCGGGTTCGGTACCGCCGAATATTTCATATGGAAATATGTTGTTTTACCATCTTTACCCGCTGTTCCCGGAATGCCCTGCTCGCCTTTTATCTTTACCCATGTGTACTGCATCGGATCAGAAAGATCAGCTTCTTTCGTAAGCCGGTTCGTAGCGATTCCGAGATAATCTTTTCCGTAAGCATTGGCCGAAATTCCCGTTCCATTTTCATCATCTGCAAAGGCTGTCCACGTATAAAAATTACGATTCTTAGCGATCTTCTCAAATCGCTCTGCCAGCTCAATGACTTTTTCATCAATTCCGCTTTCCTGTCTTACATAGTCACCCAGCTCTGCTTCTTTCGTATCATTCGATTCCGAAGTCTCTAATTTCAACAACCTTGCAGTAAGATATGTATTATCGTCATCATCAACAATGGATACCGTATCACCTACCTTTACTCCATCCGGAAGATATAACAACTCAACCTCGTAGGTAGCAGCTTCATCACAGATCTTCTTAAGGCTGGACACGGCACGATTGCACAATTCTGATTTTGATGTCGTATCGTACGTAAATGACTTCACGATATGCCCCACATCATTCTCTTTCTTTTCTGTCTTAATCTGATACCGGCTCCATTTTTCCAACGCTTTTCTGGACATCACATAGCTTCCAAATACGTGAAAATCACCGTCATCATATTTATACCCATCAAGCGTGATCGGATTTTCTGATCCTTCCGGTGTTCCGCCGGTACAGCGGTATGCTGTTGCAAGATCTGCGATAGAACTCTTGATTCGAAATCCACTAACCTCTTTACCAATGGTCAAAGTTACACCTGAATCATTCCCCCTCTTCTTATACACATTGATGTATTTTCCAGTCACAGCCATATTCTCGACTTTGAAGCAGAATTCAATCTCAGCATTATCAAACTGCGTAGCTACGCTCAATAGCCTTTCCGTAGCTGTAGCTTCACCGTCCCAGGATAACTTTCTTGTAAGATTGCTTACTTCGTTGATCCCGATTTCGAATCCGGAATCATATGCAAATTTATTAATATAATGATCAATGCTATATGCTTTGTCTGCAGTGTATGTTCCAACCACTTCGTTCAGCAGGTCCAGTCCCGCATCTTCAGCATAGATGGATGCATCCTTTTGAATCGGATCTATCGTCGAATCAATAATCGTATAAACTTCTGCCTTACCGTCGTCTGCGCTCTGTTTTAAGATGAAATTCCCGACTGCTGCAAGCTTCTTCACATCGACTTCCTGTTTTTCGTCCTTATTCGAATTTGCGAAATCGTAATCCAGATTACATTCGAAGATTGCTACACCTTCTGATATTTCTTCTGTTTTTTTGTCATTTGTGATCATCAGCCCTTTTGGTAATCCCGTGGATGCTGATCCTAAAATATTCATTGCCCTGTCAGCAAAATATATGATCACAAGAACACCTCCCTGTACTTCATTCTAAACGTCGGTTTCTTCGCCCAGCTGGAGCACAAACATTGAACCTGATTAACTCCTGGCTTCAGACAAAATGTTTCCCAGTCGTTACCAAGGGCTCCCAGCTCCGGTTTCGGCAATCCATTCATAGTTACCGATGCTTCTTTGCAGTCAGCAATAACTCTGCTGGTTCGGGCGAATTTATTCGGCACGTCTCTCCATTTGTCTACACGAAGTTTTTGGAACCAAAAATTATTGATTCCGTTATATGTCAGATACCTGCTTCCGGATCTAGTTCCCCATTGCTTGATTGCTATCTGTATTTTGGTGCATTTCATGTCCTCGATCTCCGGTACCGTAAAGCTTGGGTACCCACCCCAGTAGAAGAATGTAAGCTTACTTCCTTCTTTCCGGATATCGCAATGTCCCCAATCCCAATACCAGGGGTTTTGCGTGTGTAAATGGCTGGTCGTGTAGCCATACTCTCTCAGCACTTTTCCTGCTTGGTGATCCGTATCTTTTTTGTTCGGGTTATAGCATACCAGCTCATAGCGTCCTGTATTTCCTGACATATCTGTCTTATACCAGTTCACGCCGCAAATCAGCTTATTATCCTCCGTGAGAAAATTGATACACATTTCTCCGGTCTGCCCCATCAATCCTGCATAAAACAAGATATGGAAATATGCGTAGAAATTTTTACATCCACTTTTATCTCCATTGGAATCTGCCGGTAAGATAACTGTCCTGAGACCTCCATTCGCACCGCCAACCTGCGTCCCTGCTTCTTTTAAGCATAGGAATTTGTTATTAAACCAAGTTGTCGTTCCAAGTTTTCCTTTCGCTCCATAGAGCGGATGCATATAATCTGTTCCGGATGTATCATCTGGTGCATTGAAAAAGTCCTGTAGCGTTGCAAGAGTTTCATTCGCTTTGTAGTTCTCTCCGTCTGTTTCCTCAATGCTACCAAATTGCAAAATATGTTTATCCTGATCAACGAATCCAACAAAACCGTTCTCTCCATTTTCCATCACTGCTTCGAATCTTGGGTGTGCTTTATAAGTCCCCTTGTAATCAACAACAAATGTTGTTCCATCATCTGCAGTCGGTATAACCTCGTACTCTTCCACGGAATACTTAAACGGATCTGCGCAATAGAACTCAATTTCTGCAGTAATCGCATTCCTGCCATGCGGCACATCGCCGGCATTTACCTTTGTTCCGACATAATACTTATCCGGTTCATCCAGGAAGATCAGCTTCGCTTCTGCCACATCAAGTAATGAATTCAATTTGTTATACGCATTCCGGAATTCTGCGTTGCTCTTGGCAATCAGTTGGTACCCGACAGTGATGGTCCTCGGCTTATATCGCTTTCTTCGATATCTGGAGCCATCCATGATCTCTGTAGATAGATCTGTTATTTCTGTTTCGATCATTTCCCGGCCGGACACATACAGTGTCCGATATCCGGGAATTACATTTTCAAAATAGACTCCGTTAAAGTTAAGAGCTTCGGAAGGCAGTATCTGCTCTTCCTGTCTCTCTGTAGTGTCTACAAATTTATACATATCTGCCCTCCTTATCTCATGCCTTTCTTTCGAAGATCTCTTTTCTGCTGCTGTTCAATTTCTTCTTTGGTGTATTTCGCCGTTGCCTTTGCCACCTGCCGGCCATCTACTTCAACAGGGACGTAAATGGTATAGATTTCGTTTCTGGTGTAGTCATAATCATCATTCAGATCTTCGATGCCAATTCTTAATCCAGCTCCAATTTCCGGAACAGGAACTAAATCCGGAATGTCTACCAGTTTCCATGCTGCCTTTTTCGCATCTGTGACCCTATCAGAAATTCCATTTACCCATCCTTCACCGAAATAGCCGCCAAGCTTATCTGCTACTTTTGACGGACTATGAATCTGCGCCTTCGCCCGGATTGCCGCCTCTGCTGCAGCCGCCAACTGCGCTGCAACAGATCTTACACGTCCGACCTGACTCGCCATACCATTTGCAAGACCTGCCCCTATATATACACCGCAACTGTATGAACCGGATCCGGCTGATCGCATTGCCACTACCGTGGATGCAGACATAGATCTTGCTGTGGATACTGCTCTATTCATTCCATTGCGGACTCCGTTATTGAAGTTGTTTCCAACAGCGTTCCCGGAACTCCTTGCTTTTCCTTCTGCGTTTGAAAATTCTCTTACCAATGTATTAACTGCTGACTTTGCTCCACTTCCCAATGCATTCAGTCCGGAATTTACCACATTTACACTGGCTCGCATACTTGTGAGCGAGCTTTGGGCGCTTTTGGCATTACCGGCTATGGATTTCATGCTTGAATTGACAGACTTTAATGCTACCACCATCGCAAGCGTGCCAGCTGCGCCACCTGCCATAGCTGCTCCAAACGCAACCACTACAACAGCCGATGCTCCCATTCCGGCCGCAAGACCTAATGATAATGCTGTTAAGGCTGTCAGTGCTCCTACCGTTGCTAAAGCTCCGGATGATACAGCAGGGAATGCAGCTCCCATCAATAGAAGTCCTGCCCCAGCTACCGTAAGACCGGCGCCAAGGGCAAGTGCTCCTGCTGCCAGAAGCAATACACCCGCTGCCGCTATCAGGACAGCTGCGCCAACTACCGTAAGTCCGGCACCTACCACTACAAGTCCGGCACCAAGGACAATGCATCCCGCTCCGGCTACTGCAGCCCCAGCGCCAAATACGATCATGCCTGCTCCGAGGGTTGCGATGCAAGCCGCTCCCTGAATTCCGTACTGCACAATGGTCGGAAGCACACCTGCTACTATGGCAAGCCCAACACTCGCCAGCAGTGCTCCGGTTGAAACCAGTGATATAGCTACACCAAAGGCAACGAGACCTACTGCTCCGGCTGTCAATGCTGGTCCTAGTGCTGCTGCGCCAAGGGCAAGTCCGGCAATTGCCGCAACCATGCCAACCATACATCCTATAGCAAGCGGTCCCGCATTCGCCAGATTAACAGCCGCCAGTGATAATACAGCAATCCCCGCTGCCGCAATCAGGACAGCTGCACCAAAGGCAATGAATCCGGTTGCTCCGGCCGTCATAGCCGGCGCCACATTTTTGGCAACAACCATTAAGCCTGCCACTGCAACCGTCATGCCGATCAGCACCCCTGCTGCCAGTGGTCCGGCTTGTGCGATTTGCACGGCCGAATATGCCAAAAGGGAAAATCCTGCTGCAATCAATGCTACTCCTGCTCCGATCGCTACAAATGCTTTTGCTGATTCTACGATAGTCCCTGATGATTCTTTACTTGCAGTGCCTACCGCTTTTTCACCCGCTGCTACGCCAAATAACTTACCTGCCAGTGTCGCCATTCCTTTTCCTGTCATGCTTACAATTGCGCCCGCAAAAGTTTTGACACCAGGGGCAACTGCACTGACTATTTTAAAACCTTTAAAAGCAACATATAATTTCGGTAACAGCGTAATCGCTTTTGCCACTTCTTTATCGTGATCTTTTAAAAAATCTGCAAATGTGGTCAACGCACCTGTTGCTGTTCCCATGCTTTCAGAGAAATTATCCACACTTTCCTTTTTTCCAAATGCTCCAGTAAGTTCCTGTACTTCGTCAATAATCGCACCAGCTGCCTCTCCAAAGGCTGTCCCTACCTCTTTTGCATCTGTTTTCAGCACGTTCCAGTATGGAGATATAAGTTCGATTGCTTTTGGAATTCCAACGGACAATTTGTCAAATCCCGCCTCCACCTTACCGGTCATCCCATTGATTGCATCAATCACTTTAGGCTTTGCGAAAGTATCATAAAGCTTCATCATTCCGCTTACTGCAGATGCTTCCAAGTTACCCATAGCGCCTTCAAATGTTGTTACGGATGTAGCTGCTTCTTTCGCCATGTCGGTCATACCAATGTTATTGATAGCCTGTCCGAGCATGTCTGCGGTAATTGCACCCTTTTCCATTGCTCCTTTGAAGTCGTTCCCTAATGTTGGATTCAGCTTAATTAACTCTTTCCGTAAGCCTCCAGCAAGCTGCGGACTAGCATTAATGATCTGATTCCAATGCTGCGCATGCAAAGCTCCTGCCGCCATTGCCTGCGAAAACGCAAGTGCTACCGAGGAATATTCCTTTGCACCTCCACCAAATACAGCAACTGCATTACCGACTGCTTCCGTCAACTTGTCTGCGTCTTTGATTCCATTTGCCGAAAGTGAGCCGAATGTACTCATAACATCCTGCAGGGAGAATACTGTTTTATCTGCATATGTTTTTAATGTACCTGTTGCTCCGGCTATTCTCTGTATTTCCGCTTCGGAATACCCGGAAAATCTCATAGCTGCCTGCAACTTATACATGGAATCCGATGTTTCTATCGTCTCTTTCGACAAATCACCGACTGAATTTGTCACCAGCGACATCGCCTTTCCACCGATTGCAGCCATTGCACCAAATCCAAGACCGCCGGTGAGAGTGGTTTTCAGATTATTTGCATATCCCTGGCATGATTTCATAATGGATGAAAAGTTTTTGTCCTGCGCTGATAATATTGCTTTTACACTATACGATTCTGCCATCCTCTCACTCCTCTCTATCCAGCAGTTTAGTTATTCCAGCAAATCTGGATGGTTTCCTTCGATTCTTCATTTTTTTCAGTTCTTTATCAAAATCAAAGAACTGCCGGAATCTCTTGTAAACTGGTTTGGTCTTGCCTTTGCCGGCTTTCTTTTCTGCCTTTACCGCAAAATTCAAAAATGCCTGACGATGTTCATGTAAACTTTCGTCAAGCATCCGAAGCTCCAAAGCCTCCATCATAAGTTCATATTCTGCCAATGTCAGCTGATCCACCTGTTTAAATGACGTGAATCCAAAATATCGGAAGCAATTCCTTGCTACGGTTGTATATAGGACTTCCTCTTCTACTGCTCCTGAGCCTTCTTCTTCGCCATCTGTTCCTCGTACTCTTTCAAGATCTCTTTCACTGCTTTCTTGGTAGCATTTGCTTTCGATAAAAAATCTTTTGTTTTCTCCATGAGTTCATCGATGTCTACCTCTTCCGAATCAATGTAAGAATCTAACATTGCCTTTGTTACTCTTGGATTCTCTCCCTTATTCGCCAAATCTAACAGATCTACCAGTGCATTCGGTTCCTGATCAACCACAACACTAGCGATCAGATACCTTGCTCCTATTTCTTTTGTGGTTCCAGGCATTCCCTGAACTGGAACTGTGGTAAGCTTATTTGCTTCTCTTAAGAATCCCATTCCGAATTTAAACTGATATACTGTTCCGTTGATAGTAAGTTCCATCATATTATCTTAGCTCCTTCCCGTGCGACGTCGCACATAAAAAAGAGAGCCTGTTATTACGACAAACTCTCTCTCCATCTTTTTATTATTTAATATTGTTTTTGTATCATATTATATTTTGTATCACACAGTCGATTCCAATCATCAACCAAAATCGGAACAACGTCCATTGCTGACGATCTCATGTTTTTATATGTCTTTTCATCAGTATATCTTATACATCTCTGTAAAAGGACATCCATACATGTTAAATCATCCCGCAATTTTTGAATCGCTTTAAGCATTTGTGGATTCTCAGGAATATCTACAACTTCTCGTGTAAGAGGTTTTTCTTTCTTTACAACCGGTGCTGGCTTTGTCTCTTTCGGTTCTTCTTTTGCCCGGAAGTAAAAGTCAACCAGGTAATCGTATACTTCCCATGCTTTGTCTGTATTTAAGGATTTGGCATGGAGTAACGCGCCTTTTTCGGTCC
>OLND01004174.1_pt1 | contig 10325 bp, 11 predicted proteins | sample 1672031 | NCBI WGS metagenome assembly OLND01 (sample SAMEA3136638, study PRJEB25190) | human gut metagenome | biome: human gut; feature: human-associated habitat; material: faeces | place: Austria | collected 2013
GGTATAAGTCTTTTAAGGCTGACATGAAGGATTTTATCGAGTCATTGGAAAAGAACCCCATGCAGGGGGATGAACTAAGCCCTGGTATCCGTAAAATAAGACTTGCCATTGTTTCTAAGGGAAAGGGTAAGTCTGGGGGAGCACGTGTTATCACATACACGATTTGTGCATCGGAGAGTGAAGGTCGTGTTTATCTTGTGGATGTCTATGATAAGTCAGACTTCTCTACCGTAAGTGTATCTATTCTTAAAAAAATCATATCTGAACAGGGTATCCTTTGACCAGTCAGCGTTAGTGAAGCGAACTGTGTTTTTTCTCTTTTCGGTCTGCAAAGGTAACTCCACACTCCGAAGCCGTCAAGGGCTTCGCAAGTTCGGAGCGGAAAAAACCGCACAGTGAAGCTGTGCGGTTTTTTCCGCTCGAACCCTTGACCGCTCTCCGTGTTCCGTTGTGGAAATGGCAGGGAAAAAGAAAAAAAAGTGTGTGGCTATGCAGTGTGTTAGCGCTGTGTGTATTCCCATGCGGAATGTGTATATATAGCAAGAAGTGTCCTTGTCGGACATTCTTGCCTTTCTCGCTTTGCTCAAAAGGATTTTAAGATTACCTTTGCGACATGAAAGTAAATCGAACGGAGAAGATAACATTCCGCTGCACCGCACTTGAAAAGGCGGCACTTGCGGAACAGGCAGCCCGATGCGGCATCAGCATATCGGAGTACTGCCGTACACTCGCACTGGGCGGACGACCCAAGGAGAGGTACACGGAAGAAGAAAGGGAACTGTTTCGGGAGATAGCCCGACTGAAAGGAACACTCCAGCGTCTGAACAACTACTTCGGTGGGCGCCAGTACAGGGAAGTGTTCGAGGAGAACCAGGCACTAATCAATGAACTTAAAAAGATACTTTCACGATGATAGCAAAAGGAAAGAGCATATCTCATGGCACGGCAGCACTGGAGTACGACCTTGCCAAAGAGATAAACGGAGAGGCAGCAGCCACCGAGATACACCGCCATGAGCTTTTCGGCTGCACAGGCGAAGATATGGTGCAGGAGATGAAACCTTACTTTGTTGATTTTCCGAACGTAAAGAACAACTGCCTTCGGTTTGAGGTCAGCCCTTCAGTGGAAGAAAGTGCAGGCATGACCGATGCGGACTGGGCGAAGCTCGGTAATGACTTCATGCAGCGCATGGGTTTGATGAACCACCAGTACATCATTGTGAAGCACAGCGGAACGGAGAAGAACCGCAGGCAAGCCCACCTGCATATACTGGCAAACCGTGTGTCGTTATCGGGAGAACTATACCAGGATAACTGGATAGGGAAGAGAGCTACGGAAGCTGCCAACAGTATAGCCAGAGAACGGAACTTGGTACAGTCAAAGGATATAGGCAAAGCCAACAGGGAAGAGATAAAACAGGCTATGGATGATGTTCTTATACGGATGCAGGGGTTTGACCTTGCCGGATTCAGCCGGGAACTCGGAAAACTGGGCTTCAAGGTAAGGGAAGCCCGGGCAAGTACAGGCAAACTCAACGGCTACTACGTGAAAGCCCGGAGCGGAACGGAATACAAGGCAAGCGAGATAGGGAAAGGCTATACGCTTGCCCATATCGAGAAGACACAGAAAAAATTGAAGTATAACTCAATCAGCAGGAATTATGGAAACACCCTCAAACCCAAAGACGGAGGATTACACCTATAAGCAGGGGCAGTACAGCCCCCGAAAGAGAAAGGACACCACGCCCAAAGTAAATCCGCAGCTTGCGGTAGAACTTGTGTTTCAAGAATTGAAGCGTGTAGAAGCTTATACGAAGCGCATAGAGGATGCAACAACCAAAAAGGTAGAAATAGACAGGGGAAGCCTTGAAAGTGCTGAAAATCGCCTAAAAAACGTATTGGCGGACTTTGAACGGCAGGGAAACAGAATGAAAAATGGCAGCTATGTGGACAAGAAAGTTTCAATGTACTCAATCCTTTGTGCTGTTTTTTCCCTATTGTTCGCCTGTCTGATGTGTTACCTGTGGGTGGATGCAGCCAAGGACAGGGATAATTACAAGAGGTATTATGAATACTATCAAAAAATGCAGTTAGACACTGAAAGGAATGTGAATTGAAAGAAAAAAAGCAGTTGGGGAGATAAAATCCTCCCCTGCTGCTTTTTTAACATTTTTGCTCTTTATATATCAGAGAAAATGGATATATAGCAATCATTGAGGCTATAATGCAACCTAAATAGATGTTTTCCAAGAAGAAAAAAACAAAAATAGAGAAGAGAGCTCCAATAAAGGAGAGTATAATAATTTTTTTCGTCCTCTTACTGATTTTTATATTTTTAGCTTCTTTCAAGGAAGACATAATATATGCTCCGCATATTGATAGCAAAAAGTAGAAAGCCCTTTCTATGCGTTCAATGTCTTTGTTGTAAATGCTTATACCTATAAGAGCTATAGGCATAACTAAGAATAGAATAAAAAGCAAATTCTTTTTCATAATCATTAACAAAGGGCTTCTGCCATTAATAAGAAAACAAGACTAGCAGCAGCTCCAGCGCCCATGCTAAGAGCTCCAAAAGCTGTTCCCCAAATTATACCAGCACCGCCAATAGAAAGACTACAACCATTTCTTGTTTGAGAGATGGTTAAAATTTTATCGTTATATGAGAGAATATTAACGACACTTTGCTCTTTCTCTGCTTGTGCTGTGAAAAAATATGTATCATCAATTTTTGATAAGGCAACTATAGCTTCTTTGTCGTTAGCATTGATGTTTATTTTCTTTACATTAAGTATAATGCCATCAGGATTTTCATATAAAGCTAAAAAATTGTCTTTGTTTGTTTTACTTTGTACCAAGTATACAATACCTCCTTTTTCTTTAGATGTTATTTTTTGCTGCACAGAAAAATCATAATCTTCAGAGAAAGCGTCCATAGAGGTTGCTCTTGAAGAAAGCCCCAACAACGTATTTTCGGCTTCTATGGCTTCAGTGAAAGCAGGAATGTTGTTTTTGGCTTCTTCAGAAGTGATTAAAGAACTTGAAGCACTGACGGCTTCTACATCATTCGAGGTTGTAGTCTTGACGTTATCTACTTCGTCATTGCTACAGGCTTGAAATCCCATAAGTGAAAACAAGCAGAAAAATAAATAAACATACGTTTTCATATATGTAAACGTTTAGAGATTATGTTGTAAAGGAATAGAAAAAAAAGGTATTAAGCAAATAGATTGATGGTTTTTATAAAAAAAGTGATATATTGTAGAAAAAATGAATAAATATTATTTGATTTGATATTTTACAATTCCTTTAGCTTCCTTTTGATAGCTCCGATTACATATCCTTTAGGGTTTTCTGCCAGCCGTGCGCCTTTCTTCAATTCTCCCAAGAACCCCATAAAATCGGGGATGCGGTTTTGTCCCTCGATAAGGGTTTTCTTGTTCTTGTTGATTTCATCAGATTTGAAGTCAAAAGAAAATTTGAGGTAGTCATATACGTTGTTTTCTAACTGGAGCCGTGCTGTAACTTTAGCTATGCGCGCTTGTTCCTGTAGTGCAGGGTCTTCTCTATCTTCAAAGAAAACAGGGAACAGAGTCCATCCAATAACCTTCTTCCCTTCTTTTTCCTCCTTAGCCACAAACGAATAAGGAGAGAACTTGTCAAGCTCTTTTTTTGCGACATCAATAACCTTCCTGCGAAAGTCGTTTACCCTTTCATATTTACCTTGTAGATTGAATCTTTCCCGAAGCCCGTCAGAACCTTCTAACGGCACAAACAAAGGTGTAGTTTGTCCTGACATGAGCTCATAAAATCGCATGGCATAAACACTTTTGAATTTCATAGCGGTTACAAGTTCGTATTTTTTGAAACCCTTAGTGAAATCAAGCGCAGCTCTCCAAACAGGTTCATAGACATGGAAAGTGGCAACGCCTGTGCCTTTCTTTATTTTGGGATGCTCTATTATGGCTGTATAGAACCAAATCTCATCATCTTCATACTCCGCCCCTTTTTTTGAAAGCGAGGTAAATGCAGCCTTTGCTTTGGCATAGTTGTTGTCTGTTTCATCTCGAAGTATATCCGCCACAGGCATAGTGATGTTTACACCGCAGTCTGTCGGCTCGATTTTGTGCATGTGATCTTTGATTTTTACACCTTCTAACCAATGCTGTGCAAACTCTATAAGACGGTAAATAATACGTTTTTCATAGGGGCTGAAATCGTACTTTGCGCAAGTCCATATATAGGACTGAAATACTGCTTTGTTGGGTAGATTCTCACTCATTGGATATTCTCTTAGATTGTTGCGTATGGGTCAAGTTCCTTAATCCGCTTACACAAATAATCGAAGCGTTTCTTTGTAAGCGGTGTGAGTGTATCGAGGTTCTCGCCATCAAAATTCTCTCCAAAGATAATGTCGTCCACCCCTATGCCGTGATTGTAGTTCTCACGCACGCAGTTACGCAGAATCCAAAGGTTGTGCAGATTCACCCAGTCGGCTGTAATGTTTCTGATTTTACTGAATAGCAGCGTAGCTGTGTAGAGGTAGTGTCCGCAATGGTTGTAGTCATGCAGCACCAGTTTTCCTTGATAGTAGATGTCAAAGTCCTTGTTTCCTTCATCTTCCTTTGTATCGCAGTAGAAGAACGGAATATCTTTCAGACCGCCCCAATCAATGTAAGTAGTTGGTTTCATATAGTGCTGTTTTATAGGTTTGCAGCAAATATACGAATAAAGTACGACCTCAACAAATAAAGGTCGTATATTTTATTCTTTATGTCGTCTTTAAAGTGTTAATTTTTATTCTTTATGTCGTATTAAAGTATTCTTTATGTCGTACTTGGAGGGCTTTTTCCTCGCATAATGCGCGCGCGCGAGGATAGACATAGATAGTCCATGTTAAGATAGAAACAGGCTCATAAAGCTGAAGATGCTTCTCAACTTTCGGAAAAACGGATGAAGAACAATAGGGAAAACAAAGACAAAGCCCCCTCGTAAGGGGGGTTGGGGGATTGTGCGGTTATTGAAGCTTTTTTTTGCGTGTTAAAGTATATTAATTTGGTTACAATATCGGTGACAATGGTTACATTTGTATCACAATCAAAAAGTTTAAGATATATGCAAGTAATTCCATTGAGCAAATTTCGGACGAATCAGACAGCGACCCTTCTTCGTGCTATTCAGGGAGAATCCGTCTTTCTGACTTCACGTATCGGTGATTTTAAATTGGTGCCAGTGTCCGTAGAAGAAAAAATAGCCACTCGAATAAGAGAGGGCTTGAATGAAGTGAAACGAATCGAAGCTGGTGAGCAGCCAGCCAAGAGCGCAAACGCATTTCTTGATGAGCTTTGAAGTAAAGACCACCCCACATTTTGAGAGGGAAGCGAAAATCCTTGCAAAAAGGTATAAGTCTTTTAAGGCTGACATGAAGGATTTTATCGAGTCATTGGAAAAGAATCCCATGCAGGGGGATGAACTGAGTTCTGGTATCCGTAAAATAAGACTTGCCATTGTTTCCAAAGGAAAAGGTAAGTCTGGTGGTGCTCGTGTTATCACATACACGATTTGCGCATCGGAGAGTGAAGGTCGTGTTTATCTTGTCGATGTTTACGACAAGTCGGACTATTCTACAGTAAGTGTGCCTGTTCTTAAAAAGATGATTGCTGAACTGGGTGCCTTTTGAATTTTTAGAATAGAAAAAATCATCCAATAAGCAATCTATTTAAATTGCTTATTGGATGATTTTGGAAAAAGTATCGTGTTACTTTTCCCAAATATTTGTTACTCCTAAATCTTTCATAGCAAGTTCGGCACTCGAAAATATTTCGATATTTCCTGTTTCTGAGTTTCGCCCAATTAGAGTTCCTGCAACATAACCATTGGTTGTGTAAACAATGCCTCCGCTATCTCCGTGTTTTGGTCCATCACCTGTAATTGTTGCAAATACTACTCTTGAAGGAGAAAAAGTAACTTGTCCAGCAGCGCTCCAATCATCAATATCAATTTCATTATCTACAGAAGAAACCTTTGCTGATATGGCTTTTGTTGATACACATCCTTCTGTAAGTACATTATATCCTTCCAAGTAACTATTGGCTATACATTTATCGAACAGTGCTTTTTTGTTGATATGTGTGATGTTTGTAGGATAGAAATTGTTGTAGTCTACTTCAACAAAAGCTGCGTCTGATGTCCCATTTAAAGAAACGCTGGTAACTGTGCCTAATTGATTTTCTGTTTCTCCTATTTTTATCTTTAAATCTGTTTTTGGCAAACAGTGAGCAGCTGTTACAAAACCATGTTTTGTCCCTTTCATTGCGCGAAATCCAACAGAACCCAAAAAACGAACTATTGTTGGATCATATTTCCCTTTTTTCCCTTTGATAGAGTATTTTGAACCCAAGAAAAGGTTTGTTTGAACGTCTATTGGTGCAATACTGGGGTTTTCTGTGTAGCTGGGTGATATTTGAATTGGTTCCATCTCTTTGAATTGAATCATTGGAGAATCTGAAATTGTATTCTTAAATTTTTCAATATAGAAGTTTGAGCAGTTTGATAATCTGACTTCTACTTTATTGTCTTTTAGAACTATCCCAGTAGAAACCCAACCAAGGTCTTTTTTTAAATTTTTATCTTTGAATTTTTTACTTAATTCCTCTTTAAGTGTTCTTAGTTCGTCTAAAGAATATTTGCATTCTTGTATGTTAAATGCTTTCGTTTTTGCTCGTTGATGAAGGTCTTTGATATTCTTTTCTGATTTATTGGTCACTAAGACTGTTAAAACGCCATTTTCATTGATATATGCTCCACTGTAATATGTGGGATAAACCTTATCTTCATCTGTCGTTCGGATGTAGTTTACGAAAGTGTTGCTTAGTTCATTGAATACTTCTAAGGATTTGCTTTCGTCTACATTTTCTTTTGGAGAGATAGAGTTGTCTTTGAAGTTCTCATTGTCAATACTGTCAGAACATGAAACTATCACTGCTCCAATGAACATGCTTAGTAATAATTTTTTCATATCTATGAATATTTAGAATTGGTTTCTATAAAGATACATTAGAATATCATTCATTGTATTAATTATAACCTTGTTTAACATGCCTGATTAACTGATTTTATTGTTAACCTGCTATCTTTGAGTAGATAGTGCCTGCAAGTGATTTTTTCTTTTTCGGTCTGCAAAGGTAACTCCACACTCCGAAGCCCTTGACCGCTCTCCGTGTTCCGTTGATGGAATGGCAGGGGAAAAAAGTGTGTGGGCTGTGCTCGTCGGGAATGCGGGTGCATCCCCTTGCCGCACGGGCGCTCCCCGACCGATGAGCCTTGCTGCCATGCGGCTTGCATTTCTGTGCTGTTTTCCGTACCTTTGCGCCAACCCATTCGGATGTGGTTATAGCACATTATAACCCTTAAGGGTTGTGTGCAAGGGGAAATCCCCTTGACCCCTCTTGTAATGTAAAACCAAAGATTATGGCAAAGACAAGTATCAGCGTGCGTCCCTGCAACATCGGCAGCGCGGAACGGCACAACCTTCGGAGTAAGGAACTCGACTACATACGTCCAGACTTGACGGAGAACAACGAAAGTCTGGTAGGGAGAAAAATTAGCGAATGCCTGACGGACATCAAAAGGCGCTATCAGGCAACCACCGGTCAGAGGTTGCAGAAAAAGGCAACACCCATTCGGGAGGGTGTGGTCGTGATCCAAGAGGATACGACCATGCAGCAGCTTCAGAACTTCGCCAACCGCATCGAAGAAAAGTGGGGTGTCAAGACCATCCAAATCTACACACACAAAGATGAAGGTGCAGATGTTTGGGACGGGAACAAAGAGGCATGGAAGCCCAATTACCATGCCCACATGGTATTTGATTGGACACAAGAAGACGGGCGTTCCATCAAGCTGAATAAGCAGGACATGGTGCAGATGCAGACCATTCTTGCCGAGTGCCTGGGCATGGAGCGTGGGGTTTCCTCCGATGCCAAGCATTTGTCTGCCATCCAGTACAAGAACCACATAGAAGCCGAGAAGGCTGCACGGCTGAAGGCAGAAATAGCAGATATGGAAGATTTCAAGAATCTGAAGGCAAACCCTATTTCCGTCAAGGAGGATTTTTCTCTGTTGAGCAAAGAGCAGCAGGTCTCACTCCTGCAGGAGCTATCCAAGATTGCATCAGAACCAGCACGGCAGGAGGAAAAAAAGACTGTCGTTTTCTCCACAGAAGGAAGAACCCTTACAATTAGCGAGGAAACCGCAACAATCAACTTGAGAGGAAAGGATTTTGACGCATCGGGCATTTTAAGCGAATTTAAGCGCATCAACGTAAATTGGCGAAGTGTTTCTCCTTCAAAGATAGAATCGTTGCTCAGAGGGAAGGAAATTACCCTTGTAAGCAGGGGAAAGCAACTATCTCTGAGACTGCAAAAGGGAATCGGCGGTTATGTGCTGAAATCTGCACTATCTTTCGTAACGGCTATTACGGAAGCAGGAGCCAATGAGCATTGATTGCGTTACAAAATCTATTTCTTTCCCTATCCGAAGACATTCGGCTATATGGTCAATCCATTTCTTTTGTTTTATCACGTTGATGGGTATGCTTTGAATCTCCTCAAAAAATCCTTTCATTGTATAAAAAACAACTATAATTCTTTAAGTTTTCTTTTGATAGCCCCAATAACATACCCTTTGGGATTGTTTGCAAAGCGTGCGCCTTTCTTCAATTCTCCCAAGAACCCCATGAAATCGGGGATGCGGTTTTGCCCCTCGATAAGGGTTTTCTTGTTCTTGTTGATTTCATCAGACTTGAAGTCAAAGGAGAATTTGAGGTAGTCATATATGTTGTTCTCCAGCTGGAGCCGTGCCGTAACTTTAGCCATGCGCGCCTGTTCCTGTAGTGCAGGGTCTTCTCTGTCTTCAAAGAATACAGGGAATAGGGTCCAGCCAATGACCTTCTTTCCTTCCTTTTCCTCCTTAGCGACAAAGGAGTATGGAGAGGATTCATCAAGTTCTTTTTTAGCTGCATCGATAACATATCTCTTGAAATCATTAACTCTTTCGTACTTTCCTTGCAAGCAAAACCTTTCGCGAAGTCCGTCAGACCCCTCTAACGACACAAACAAAGGTTTGGTTTGTCCGGACATCAGCTCATAGAATCGCATGGCATAGACGCTTTTAAACTTCATGGCTGTTATGAGTTCGTATTTCTTGAATCCTTTCGTAAAATCAAGTGCGGCTCTCCAGATAGGGTCATAGACATGAAAGGTAGCAATACCTGTGCCTTTTTCTATTTTAGGGTGTTCGATGATGGCTGTATAGAACCAAATCTTATCATCTTCATATTCAGCCCCTTTCTTAGACAGCGATGTGAATGCAGCTTTAGCCTTGGCATAGTTGTGGTCATCTTCGTCTCGAAGAATGGATGCTACAGGCATGGTGATGTTCACCCCACAGTCAGACGGCTCAATCTTGTGCATGTGGTCTTTGATTTTAATACCTTCCAACCATCGTTGGGCAAATTCGATAAGACGATATATGATACGCTTTTCGTAAGGACTGAAATCGTATTTGGCACATGTCCATATGTAGGACTGAAATACGGCTTTGTTTGGTAGGTTTTCGCTCATAGGTATTCTTTTAGATTGTTGCGTATGGGTCAAGTTCCTTAATCCGCTTACACAAATAATCGAAGCGTTTCTTTGTAAGCGGTGTGAGTGTATCGAGGTTCTCGCCATCAAAATTCTCTCCAAAGATAATGTCGTCCACCCCTATGCCGTGATTATAGTTCTCACGCACGCAATCACGCAGAATCCAAAGGTTGCGCAGGTTCACCCAGTCTGCCGTTTTATTCTTGATTCTGCTGAACAGCACAGCAGCTGTGTAGAGGTAGTGTCCGCAATGGTTGTAGTCATGCAGCACCAGTTTCCCTTGATAGTATATATCGAAGTCTTTGTTTTCCTCATCTTCCTTTGTATCGCAGTAGAAGAAGGGAATATCTTTCAGACCGTCCCAATCAATGTAAGTTGCTGGTTTCATAAGTGTGCTTTTATGGTTTTCTGCAAAGATATAAATTAAGTACGAGTTTAACAAATGAAACTCGTACTGTTTATTCTTTATCTCGTTTTTTAGAGTGTTAATTTTTATTCTTTATCTCGTACTTGAGTATTCTTTATCTCGTACTTAGAGGGTGTTTTTCTCGCATAATGCGCGCGCGCGAGGATAAGACATAGATAGTCGATGTTAAGATAGAAACATGCTTAATTTAGCGAAAAAAAAACGGCTCTCATTTTGGGCGAATAGGGAAAACAAAGACAAAGCCCCCTTGTAGGGGGG
>OLND01004176.1_pt1 | contig 10323 bp, 8 predicted proteins | sample 1672031 | NCBI WGS metagenome assembly OLND01 (sample SAMEA3136638, study PRJEB25190) | human gut metagenome | biome: human gut; feature: human-associated habitat; material: faeces | place: Austria | collected 2013
CATGAAAAATAATGATAACACTAAAAATAATAAATGCAATTATAATACTTACTACGCTCAAATTACCACCTGCTACCTATAAATTCATAGGCTTCCTGCTCTGTCGCTAAAATTTCATCCACATTTGGATGATCAATAAATTTACAATGTTCCATAGATGCCTGAATAATATCTGTAATCTCAAGATAAGAAATCTTTCGATTCAGAAACAATGCTACTGCTTTTTCATTTGCTGCATTAAATGCCGTTGGTATATTTCCACCTTGTTTCATGGCTTCCATTGCAAGCCCAAGACCCTGAAACGTCTCCAGATCCGGCCGTTCAAACGTCAGACTTCCCAGTTCAAAAAGATCCAGTCTCTTTCCTGACATTTTTCTGCGCTCCGGATAATAGAGTGCATACTGGATCGGCAGACGCATATCCGGTGTTCCAAGCTGGGCAATCACTGCTCCATCCTCATACTGCACCGCAGAATGGATCACACTCTGCGGATGAACGACCACTTCGATCTGATCTAATTCCACACCAAAAAGCCATTTTGCCTCCATGACCTCAAGTCCCTTGTTGACCAGTGTCGAGGAATCAATTGTTATTTTTCTTCCCATCGACCAGTTCGGATGTTTTAAGGCGTCCTCCACTTTCATCTCTGCAAGATCCTCCGCGTTTTTTCCGCGAAATGGTCCGCCGGATGCCGTCAGAAGGATTTTTTCAATACGGTTGCTCTCATTGCCCTGCAGTGACTGGAAAATCGCGCTGTGTTCACTGTCCACCGGAAGGATCGGCACATGATATTCTTTTGCCAGCGGAATGATGATGTGTCCTGCCGTCACTAGTGTCTCTTTATTTGCAAGTGCAATTTTTTTGCCAGCCTTGATTGCTGCAACTGTCGGACGGATCCCCATCATGCCAACGATCGCGGTAACTAAGATCTCACTCTCCGGATGAACTGCGACTTCAGTCAGTCCTTCCATCTTTGAAACCACTTTTGTGTCCGTATCCGCAATTTTAATCTTTAATGCTTCTGCGGCTTCCTCTTTGAAAACACATACCAGTTTCGGGGAAAACTCCCTGATCTGCTGCTCTAATAATGTAATATTACTTCCTGCCGCAAGTGCAACGACCTCGATATCTTTCTGTTCTCTTACGATATCAAGTGTCTGTGTTCCGATTGAACCTGTCGAGCCTAAGATTGCTATTTTTTTCATACAAATCCTCTTTTCTAAGCAACTTGTTGCGAAGAGGCGACGAGAATCTCAAATTCTCGGAGGCATATTTTTTATGCCTTGCCATCAAAGCTATTTGTTTTGCTCAGAAACAAATAGCCGTGCGAAAAATAAGCTATCAGGCTTATTTTTCACACTAATATCCTCTGTTTACAATACAATAAAATTTGCTGCAAGAAAATAAATCATCGGCGCCGTAAAAATCACACTGTCAAAGCGATCCAGGATACCGCCGTGTCCCGGGATCAGTTTTCCATAATCCTTGATCTCATAGTTTCTCTTGATTGCAGACGCAGTCAGATCACCTACCATGGAGATCAACGCTCCAACCGCACTGATCGCTGCCATGATCCATACATGCTGTGTGGTAACACCCATCGCATTTTTAAAGATCATGCCATAGATCACAGTTAAAAGTGCAGCACCGACCACTCCACCGATTGCTCCTTCCACGGATTTTTTCGGACTTAACTTCGGAGACATTTTATGTTTTCCAATCAGCATACCAACACAGTACGCACAGGTATCACATCCCCAGGAGCACAAAAAGATCAGCCATACGATATAGGCACCCGCGGTGAGCATTCTCGTCTGATATACATAAGAAAGCATCACAGCCACATAAAACACACCGAAAAATACAGCTAACATCTGCTCCGTCTTATATTTCGGATAAGTAAATACATAGACAAACATCAATGCCATCAGGAATCCTAAAACGACTACCATAAGATCCGGCAGAAATGCCCATTTCAGATTACAGTAAAATACGGTCGCCGCAAAATACCCCACGATTCCCGGCAGTTCTTTTTCCACATGAAAAATGCGGTATAACTCAAACATTCCTATATAGGAAATAAGTAACGTCGAAAAGAGTAACACATCTCCCCCCGTGATAATAAGTACTAACGCGGCTGCCACCAACACGATGCCGCTCAACAGTCTTGTCTTAAACATATATGAAAACCTGCCCTTTCTTCTTTCGGTCTATTTCGCTTCCTCTGCCAGTCCGCCAAATCGTCTGTCTCTCTTATTATACGCTTCCACAGCTTTTTCTAATTCCTCTTTTCCAAAATCCGGCCATGGCACATCGGTAAAATAAAATTCACTGTACGCAAGCTGCCATAACAGATAGTTCGAAAGACGCTGCTCCCCGCTTGTGCGTATCAAAAGATCCGGATCCGGAATTCCTGCAGTATCCAGATATGAGGCAAACAGATCTTCATTTAATTCCGAAACCTGCCTTGTACCATTCTCCATATCCTGACACATTTTTTTCATTGCGCGGATCATTTCATCCCTGCTTCCATAATTGATGGCGATCTGCAGGTTCAGGCCATCATTTTTTGCAGAAGCTGCTTCCAGCTCCACGATCTGTTTCTGGAACCGGGCACTCAAACGTGTGGTATCCCCGATCACGCGTACACGCATATTATTTTTATCTGCTGTTTTAATACAGTTCTTCAGATAACTTTCCAGCAGCTTCATGAGTGCTGCCACCTCTCCCTCCGGTCTGTTCCAGTTTTCTGTCGAAAAAGCATACATAGTCAGATATTTAATTCCCATATCATGTGCTGCTTTGCAGACTGTTTCCACATTTTTTGCCCCAACCGTATGACCATAGTTTCTGGGCATTCCCTTACTTTTTGCCCATCTTCCGTTCCCGTCAAGGATAATTGCTACATGCTGCGGAATTTTCATTGTAATCACCACGCCTTTCCATAACCTGCATACTTTGTGCCTGCATTCATTCATAAAGTGAAAATGAGGACACGCCATTGTCATGTCCTCACCTCTATGTTCTATACAAAAATCCCTAAACTGTCAGGATCTCTTTTGTTTTTGCCTCAACAGCCTTGTCGATCTCAGTGATATATTTATCTGTCATTTTCTGTGCGCCGTCCTCTAACTCTTTCACTTCGTCCTCGGACACATCGGCAGACTTGCTTAATTTCTTGAAAGAATCATTGGCATCACGACGGATATTACGGATTGCTACTTTTGCATTCTCGCCTTTTTTCTTAACATCCTTTGCCAGTTCTTTACGTCTTTCCTCAGTGAGTTCCGGGAAAAGAAGACGAATCACTTTTCCATCATTTGTCGGATTGATTCCAAGATCTGACGTTAAGATCGCTTTCTCGATTTCTTTTACCATAGAAGCTTCCCATGGCTGGATCTGAATCATTCTCGGTTCCGGAACATTGACGTTTGCCACCTGCTGAATTGCAGTCGGTGTTCCATAATAATCAACTTTTAACTTATCAAGGACATGCGGATTGGCACGTCCTGCACGGATGCTTCCGAACTCCTCTGACAGGTTATTCATTGTTTTCTGCATTTTTTCATCAAACTGAACTAATCTCTCATCCATATTTTTACTCCATACCTTTCACGGTTCTTTGTTACACGGTTACTTTTGTACCGTTAAAATCGCCAGTCATGGCTTTTACAATGCTGTTTTCCTCGTTCAGTCCAAAAACGAACATCGGCATTTTATTTTCCATACACATGATCGACGCAGTCAGGTCAACCACTGCAAGTTTACGATCGATCACTTCCTGTATGGATACTTCGCTGTATTTTACAGCAGAAGGATTGATCTTTGGATCACTGTCGTAGACACCATCGATTGCTTTTGCAAGATAGATGCCCTCTGCCTCCATCTCAATCGCACGGAGCACAATGCCTGTATCTGTGGAGAAATACGGATGTCCGGTTCCTCCTGCAAAAAATACGACCATTCCTTTTTCAAAATACTTATTTGCACGATCCTTTGAAAACAGTTTTGTCATGCTTCCACACTCAAATGGTGTCAGGATCTGTGTTTTCATTCCAACGGAACGGAAAATTTCAGAAACATAGATACAGTTCATAACTGTTGCAAGCATTCCTATCTGGTCTGCCTTTGTACGGTCGATGGTTTCACTGGTTCTTCCTCTCCAGAAATTACCTCCGCCGATCACGATGCCGACCTGGATGCCCTGATCTGTAATCTGTTTTACCTGTCTTGCCACTTCTGTGACAGTCGGTTCATCAAATCCGGTATGTTTTTCACCGGCTAAAGCTTCACCGCTTAATTTTAAGAATACTCTCTTCATATTCGATTACTCGTTTCCTTTCTGAGCATTACCATTGAACAGGCTCTGTACATCCACGTCAGAATAGCACTGTGAGCAGAATCCTTCGATTACCGCACCATTGTTGATCTGTACAGAACGTGATTTGATGTTACCCATAACAACTGCGGATGTATCCACAACAACCGGTCCCTGTACATCAATATCACCTTTGATGGCTCCGGCAATCACTGCAGAAGTAGAGGTCACATTACCGATGATCACAGAACCAAGACCGATCTTAATGGTTCCTGTACTGACAACCTCTCCCTCAATCTTTGCAGCGTCTGCAAAAAATTCAGATGCACTGCTGTTTCCATTTACAACGCCGGTTACAACTAATTTGCCGTTGCATCCCACATTTCCTTCTACCTGTCCTCTTACATCCAAGGAACCGTTTGATACAATATCACCTTTGATGATCGTTCCCTCTGTGATTACGGATACCTCATCAGATACCGGTGCGCTCTGGTTATTAGTTACAGGTGCTGTTGTATTGTCAGCCATTTTTCTTTCCTCCTGGGTTGCTTTTGTAATATTTGAAACTGTTTCATTTCTTTCTGGTTCAGGTACAGATGCAGGCACAGGTACTGCTGCTCTTTCTGTCGGGGCACTTGCATTCCTTGCTGCCATCTCTGCGGCGCTTCTTGCTGCAGCAACTTTCTCAGCTTCCTGCTTTGTCACCTGTTCTAACAGACCATCCAGCTTGGAAAGTTCTGTCTCAACATCCACTTCGCCTTCTAACGTATTAACCTCAACGTCATCTTCGTTCGTGCTGGTTTCCAGGTTGTCATCTGCAGGCATCAGTTCATTGACTGCCTGTGAGAAGTCATCTTTAAAATCCTTGAAAAATCCCATGTTCATTCCTCCATTTATTCTCAGTTATTCCACTGTGTCTGCTTTCACATACTGAATAACCTGTGTATCTTCATCAATCGGTAATATTTGTGCGCCCATTCCCTCTAAAGCTTCAATCAAAGGTCCTAAAGCTTCTACCGTTGCTGACTTATCCGTTCCGTCATGCAGTAAAACCACCGACGTTTTATATTTTACTACATCATCTGTCACATTTTCAACTATTTCCTCAGAAGTATATGCGGTCGAGGCGCCATCTCCTGCCGATACATTCCAGTCATAATAAATAATTCCCTGTGTATTAAGATAATGAATAAAGTAATCCATCGGTACGTTACTGATGAGATTGCTGCTTCCTCCCGGGAAACGATAGTAAAGACTATCCACTCCTGTGGTCTGTTTCAAAAAATTCTTCAATGTCATATAATCCTGTTCGAACGCATCTTCCGACTGGTAAATCACACTATACTGGTTGGAATACGAATTCATGCCAAGTGTATGTCCCTCATCCACAATACGTTGATAGACAGAAAGCATTTCTTCATCCTGGTTTCCATTCACAAAAAAAGTAGCTTTTACGCCATATGCCTGCAGCACATCCAGAATCTCAGATGTGTGTTCCGACGGCACATTATCAAACGTTAAGTATACTTTATGTATATCTCCCTCCGATGCCAGATTGTCCTCATCGGAAATCCCGGATGCAGGAGGTGTTACTTTATCCCATGTCATCTCCGTCTGCATCTCTTCTGTTGTCTCTGTCTCCTCTGCTATCACACCACCATTCAGATCTGCGGCCGCTCCGGCATTAATCTGATCCGTGTTCTGCTCACTGCTGCTTGTCACCAGCTGATCCAGCTTATGTTCCAGCGACGTCATCTTCACAAATAGCACCACAACCAATATCATGGACAGAACGATCCATCCTGCCACAATCAGTATGATACTGTATCGGATTTTCGTGATCCGCTTTCTCCGCTTTCTCTGGTAATTCAGTACTTCTGAATCTTTATCCTGCATACAATACCCCCAAGGTAATCGTTAGTACCTATCTATTGTAACACATTTTTCTATTTTTCAAATAAAAAAGCGCAAAAAAATTGATTAATTTTTTCGCACTTTTTTTATTATTGTCTGATTATTTTTATTTCTATTGTACTATTTTATTTTCCAAGTATGTTTGCAATAAAAAAACCGCCAATAAAGAGTAATATTCCAAGCAGCAGCTGTCCAAAACCGATAGAAACGATATTCATCCCGGATAACACTGCAATCGGCGATGAAGTGACCAGCCCCATAATTGCAAAATACGTTTTCCTCTCCTGTTTCTCCAATAAATATTCCACAAGTTTTGATACAAGAAATATTCCAAGCACCACACCGATACCAAATGGGATGAGCACTGCTGCACAGGCGAACAGCTCCTCCCACTTAAGAGCCGGTAATGCTGCCAAAAAACCGCTGATTCTGTTTATGATCGGCGTATAATATCCCAGAGACATCAACAGCATTGAACCACTGACCCCGGGAATCACCATCGTTGCCGCAGCTACCGTTCCAACCACAAACAGCGAGATACTGTTTTTTATTCCCGGCTCTAAGGCAACATCTGTTCCCTGTTTCCAGAACTGCATCCAGACGACCAGACCAAAAAACAAAACAAACAGCAGCGTCTCTGAAAATGTGATCCGCTTTCCCATGATTTTGGGCAGCAATAGCGGTACTCCGCCAAAGATCAGTCCAATAAACAGCATTGCCGTCTCAAATGGAAATTCCAAAAAGAAATACCCGATTGCAAATGACAGTCCGCCGATTCCAATCAGCACGCCAATCGCATAGGGAAGCAAAAACTTTACGCTCTTCCAGAAATGTTTTGGCATTCCCGTTACCGCCCCGATCACATCCCCATAAATCCCCATAGAAACCATCATGGTTCCTCCGCTGACACCCGGAATGATATTGGCAACACCAATTGCAATTCCGCGCAGCACCTCTTTCAAAAATGACATATCCATCCTCCAAATCCTGTTATTCTGCCAATCTTACTTCTGTCATCTCTTGTGCAATGTTTAATGCATGATCTCCGATTCTTTCAAAATCCGTGAGCATTTCCGTGTAGAGAACACTCCCTTCACCCGATGCCGTTCCTTCCTGTATCCGGTGCATCATACGATTTCTATAATCCTCTGTCATGTCATCCATCTTTTGTTCGAGTGCTGAGACACGGCTTAATTCGTCGAGGGCCTCCATATTTTCATTTAAAAGCAAAGTCAGAAGTTCTTCGCAGGTCTGCTGCATCTGCAGGATTTCTTCCCGTACTTCCTGTGAAAACCTGACATCTTTTTCTTTCAGCCACTCTGAATATCCACAGATATTCATTGCATGGTCGCTGATTCTTTCTACGTTACTGGTCACTTTAAAATAGGCACTTAAAATCCTGCTCCCCCGTGTATTGGACTCATGCGCCATATTTGTGGATATGTACTCAGAGATCTCCCGGTTTAAAAAGTCCACATACTCTTCTTTTTCTTCCACTTTTGGAATAAACCCGTCATCACAGTTTAAAAATGCCGTAAAACTGTCTGAGACATTTTTCTTTGCAATCTCAAGCATTCTTGCAATCTCTTTGTGTGTCAGTTCAAAATTGATCGCTGATACACCAATTTTTCCCTCTGTCACCGGTTTTGTATTTTTTAAATATTTTAAATACATCCCTTCCTCAGGCTCGTCCACGTCCGGCAGAATTTTTTCTGCCAGTTTTGCCAATAGATTTCCTGCCGGTAACAGCAATATCGTTGTTACGATATTAAACAGCGTATGCATGTTGGCGATCTGTGCAGCCGGATTTGCCGGTGTAAATCCCCCAACCCAGGATGTCAGCGGTGTCAGCATACAGAGTATGGTAAAAACTGCAGTTCCTATGATATTAAACGAAAGATGGATGATTGTCGTCCGCTTTGCGTTCCGCCCTGTACCAATGGACGCTAACACTGCCGTGATACAGGTACCGATATTTTGTCCAAACAGCACATACACCGCCCCGGAAAAAGAAATTGCCCCACTTGTTGCAAGTGCCTGAAGGATTCCGACCGATGCCGATGAAGACTGGATCAGTGCTGTGAAAATGGCACCTGCCAAAATTCCAAGCAGTGGATTTGAAAACTTCGTCATCATATCAATAAATGCTTTGGAATCCCGCAGCGGCATCATTGCGGTGCTCATCATTTCCATTCCGATAAAAAGAACACCAAGACCAGCTAAAATACCTCCTATGTTTCTTACCTTCGGCTGTTTTAGAAAAACAACCATCACAACACCCAAAAATGCTATAAACGGTGCGATTGCTCCGGCATCAAGTGCGATCAGCTGTCCCGTGATCGTCGTGCCGATATTGGCACCCATGATCACTCCCACCGCCTGACGCAGTGTCATCATTCCGGAATTAACAAAACCTACAACCATGACTGTTGTCGCGGAGGATGACTGTATGATCGCAGTGATCACTGCTCCGACTAAAACACCCAGATACCGGTTTGTAGTCAGGCGTTCTAAGATCTGTTTCATTTTGTTCCCGGCAGCAGCCTCCATCCCCTGGCTCATCATATTCATTCCATACAGAAAAAGCGCCAAGCCTCCTAACAATGATGCAAATTCTTTTGCTCCCATTTTATCCCTCTTTTTTTCGTTATTACGGCATTTTTCTGCTGTCCCTGCGGGCGCTTTACTGCCGCTTTGCCACATACTCACTCAACATATCAGACGTATCTTTTACCGTCAACCGGGATATCGGATTCTTAACGCTTCCTGTATTGTTTTTATGAAGTTTTTGTCAATTTTGTGTAAACAATAGAATGTTATGCCTTCAGCAGAACGACTGCTGTTTCAAGGCTCTCTAATGTAATATGATCTGCATCTGCCAGTTTTCTCCTTCCGGCATTTGACAGCAAAAGTTTTTTGGCAGTTCCAGGCAGTGGCAGACTTACTGCCTCTTTTCCGTAATTTGCTGCCACGAGTATTTTCTGTCTGTTTTCTTTACCCATACGCATAAATCCAAACACTGTATCCGTATCTTCGTAAACCGGCTCTACATTTCCATAGACAAATGTTTCTTCGTATTCCGGTGATTTGCGCAGTTTAATCAGTTCTTTATAATAGGAAAGTACAGAGTCCGCCCTTCCCTCCTGCTCACTGACATTGATCTCTTTATAATTCGGATTCACTGCAAGCCACGGAGCATGTGCGCTAAAACCTCCATTTTCATCTGCACTCCACTGCATCGGTGTGCGCGCATTATCCCTGCTGTTTTCATAGCAGCATGCCAACGCTTCTTCTTTTGTGCAGCCCGCGTCGATTGCAACCTGATACTGATCTTTTGTACTGATATCATCATATTCTGAAATATCATTTCTATGACAGTTTGTCATGCCGATTTCCTGTCCCTGATAGATAAACGGAATTCCACGCAGCAGAATCGAAGTCGTAGCAAGCATTTTTTTGCCCATTTCATTCTGCGCATATTCCGGAAGATAACGGCTTGCACCTCTCGGCTCATCATGATTTTCAATGATATTTGCCTTGAATCCAATCCCCTCCATCTCCTTCTGGGATGCAAACAGAATCTCTCTCCACCGCTTAAAATCCACCGGTTTGCTGTCATACCAGCCATGTTCCCCGTAAGTCAGCTCAAGCGCGGAGAAATCAAACATACTTGAGAAATGCCCATCATCTCCGACAAACTCCCGCAGTTCGTCCTCTTTCATATTAAAGACTTCGCCGACGGTAAAAGCATCATATTTCTCGAAGGTCTCATGTTTCATCTCCTCTAAAAATTCTCCGACGCCGTCCGTCTCCTCAACCATTTTTACACAGGATACCAGACCATCATCCCCATCGGGCTCATAGGACGGGAAACTCGTATCTTTCTTGATATTAATGATTGCATCGATGCGGAATCCGCCAAGTCCCTTATCTAACCACCAGTTGATCATTTTATAGATCTTGTCGCGGACTTCTTTATTCTCCCAGTTCCAGTCCGGCTGTTCTTTTGCAAACATGTGCAGATAATATTTATCTGATCCCGGCACCGGCTCCCACGCTTTTCCGCCAAAATAAGAACGGTAGTTGCTCGG
>OLND01004181.1_pt1 | contig 10310 bp, 9 predicted proteins | sample 1672031 | NCBI WGS metagenome assembly OLND01 (sample SAMEA3136638, study PRJEB25190) | human gut metagenome | biome: human gut; feature: human-associated habitat; material: faeces | place: Austria | collected 2013
CTCGTCGGGCTCATAACCCGGAGGTCGCAGGTTCAAGTCCTGTCTCCGCAACCAAATCAGTTACCGTTGTTGATACCATATCAGCAACGGTAATTTTTTATTTGTTGCCGGTCTGGGAATGTTTTTGGAAGGAAACCCGGGATATTTCGAACATTTCCGGCCATCGGCGCGATGTGCGCCCGGATTTGCTGCGGCCATGGTCTGAAAAGACAGGGATTGGTAAAATAGAAATCGTTATAAGAATATGGTGTTGATGTTCTCCCGTTGAAAATAAACCGCCACTCCAGCGGCTTTCAGCTTGCGGATGGTCGTGAGGGCATCTACGGTATTTCGGGCAAAACGGGACAGCGATTTTGTGAGGATCAGATCGATTTTACCGTCCAGCGCATCATTCACCATGCGGTTGAAACCGTCCCGCCTGCGGATGGACAAGCCGGAAACGCCGTCATCGGTGTACATTCCGGCAAAGACCCAGTCCGAGTGCTGCCGGATATATTCCGCGAAATACTCCTGCTGCGATTGAAGACTGTTCTCCTGGGCATCCTTCACGGTGGACACTCTGGCATAAGCGGCGACCCGCTTCGTGGGGGTCGGTTGGGACGGCGAGAGCGGTTTGGTGGGGAACTCAACCCTTGTAATCTTTTTCTGAGGCAATGCTGTTCACCTCCAATTCGCCAATGGGGGCGCTGTATTTCTCTGCGGCAGCACGGAGCAAGGCCTGCACATTATTTTCTGAAATGTGCCCCATAGCGGCCAGCGTAGAGAAAATACTCTTGCAGAGCCGAAAACACGTTTCGGCTTCATATTCTGCCTGCGTCATAGTGACACCTCCTTCCGATATGACAGTATATTTTCGGGTCTGGGATAGTCAATGGCTGGGGAGGAGAGTTATCAGAAAGTTATCATTTACGAAGTTTCCGTACAAAACGAAAGTGCACAGAAACTTGACATCCCCTGCCCATAATTATGGATTGTTACGGCTTGACTATGATGAAATATTCAAAGTCTCTTTGCTGATTCGGCAAAATTTGCTTGAATCAGCAAAGAGACTTTGACTTACTTTGCACATTGAACATCGGTATCACCTGATTCATCAAAGAGCCATCCGAATCAGCAAACAAAATACCAAAGCGCAAACAGCAAAAACTGATTGCGCTATTGCTTGATCGAAAGTGTGCCTCAGAAATCTGACTCCACGAAAATATTATCTGAAAACTGGAACGGAAAAAGTTTTTTAATGCGGATTTCAGCAGAAAAAATCAATATTTTTAGGAAAACATTCATAGTATACTATCAATAATCCTTGACAAAAATTGATTTTGCGGATATTATATTGAAAAAGGAGCTGATCTCAATGGCGATTACAACAAAAGAGAGCATCCTCAAAGTTCTGAGTGCTTATAATCCGTGGTGGAAAACCGGGACAGTTAGCCCGCAGATGTCAAAAACCTACAAGAGGTTTGCATTCCACGAAGCGATGAAGCGGTTGACGGATAAAGAAATTCGCCGCTCTGTGGTTTTGACCGGGACGAGACGCGTTGGAAAAACAACCATCCAATACCAAATGATCGAAGCGCTGTTAAAGTCAGGTGTGGCACCGCAGAAAATTGTTTTTATTTCTTTGGACCATCCTATGCTGAAGCTCAGCCAATTTCAGGATGTTCTGGAGTGTTATCATGAAAATATCTATGCAGAGCAGGATGCCTATTATTTCTTTGATGAGGTGCAGTACGCACAGGACTGGGATCGATGGTTAAAGATCATCCATGATACGCAACCCAATACACGTGTTGTTGCAACTGGCTCTGCCAGTCCGGCGTTGATGAAGGGCAGCAGAGAAAGTGGTGCCGGTCGTTGGACCGTTATACAAGTCCCAACGATGTCTTTTTATGAATATTGTGAACTGCTGGATTTGGATCGACCCAATATCGCTCCGGATCTGAAAGTAACAACTATGCTCCGTAAAAGTCAGATCGAGCGGACTCAAATTATGATGCAGCTTTCCAAGGTTCAAAATCATTTTATGCGGTATTTGCAGATTGGCGGTTTTCCGGAGTTGGCATTGGCTGACAATGATTTGATGGCGCAGCAGATCATGCGAGAAGATGTTGTGGATAAAGTTCTTAAGCGTGATCTTCCCTCACTGTACAATATCCGTAACGCAACGGAGCTGGAGAGAATTTTCTTATACCTCTGCAATGTATCTTCGGAAATTGTATCGATTGAGGCAATTACGAAAGAACTGAACGGTGTATCTCGCACAACTGTAGAAAACTATATTCAGTATCTGGAAAGTGCAAATTTGATTTATCAGAGTTGGCCGGTTGATATGGCAGGGAAAAAGGTATTAAAGGCGCGTCCTAAAATTTATATCGCCGATGCAGCAATTCGGAATGCTGTTTTGATGGATGATTCTGTTTTGACGGACCCTGTTGAGATGGGAAAGATTGTTGAAACGGCTGTTTACAAGCATGTCGCAGCGTTTTATTATCAATATGCTACTTCGGTGGGCTATTTTAGAGGTGGAAAAAAGGGCAAAGAAATTGATATTGTGGTGGACTATCCTAATACGAAAAACATCCTCATTGAAGTTAAATACAGAGAAGGTGCGCCAATTGCGGATGATGATGCGATCGTAGAATTGTGTGAGGAATCGTCGGCAGCAATAATTATAACCAAGAATGCGGACGATTATGGAGTTCATAACACAAAGTGCGGTAAAGATCTGCTACGAATTCCTGCGTTTGCTTTCCTGTATTTGCTGGGGAACGCCGAAAAACATGGATACCGCGGAATGGAACAATAAAGTGGGTTATATTCTGTCCTTTCTGTCCTCGTTGTCCCAGTGCATCAAAATCGAACCCATAAATTAATGCACCATGCCGTCAAAACATGGTGCATGGTATCCACGAGCGGTAGGTTTGCCAAATCAGCACCGCCTGTCCGTTCGGCAGGCGGTGCTTTTTGCCGTTTTCCCGTTCCTCTGCGTATCTGTCCCCCACTTCCATTGTCCCGGTGCGTCGGGACGAACTCCGTGAAAATGTACTGCGCCTGCTCCGCGCGCGTACAATTGCCGTTATCGGCAAAATTCAAATACTGTTTCATAAATTGTTCTTTATATTTTGCCGATAATGTGCTATACTATCCCTGTGCAGAAAGGGAGGGATCTCTATGAAATATATTTCTGTCGCGGAAACGGCGAAAAGGTGGGGCGTTTCCGAACGCAGCGTGCGAGGGTACTGCGCCGAAGGAAAAATCGACGGTGCATTTCTGACCGGAAAGACATGGAACATACCCGAAACCGCGGAGAAGCCCGATCGCATGAACAAGAAAACCGATACACCAAAGACCCTTCTTGCGGTGCTGAAAGCCGAAAAAGCGGCGAAGCTGCACGGCGGCATTTATCATAAAATCCAAATCGATCTGACCTATAACTCCAACCACATGGAGGGCAGTCGCCTTACCCACGATCAGACGCGCTATATCTTTGAGACGAACACCATCGGCGCATCGGACGGGACGGTCAAGGTTGACGATGTGGTCGAGACCGCCAACCATTTCAAGTGCATTGATATGATGATCGATAGCGCAAATCATATGCTGAGCGAGGCGTTCATCAAGCAGCTGCACGCCGTTCTGAAAAGCGGAACTTCCGATTCCCGCCTCGATTGGTTTGCCGTCGGGGATTACAAGAGACTGCCCAACGAGGTCGGCGGCATGGATACCACTGCGCCCGAGAATGTCGGTGCTGAGATGAAGACGCTGCTTGCCGAGTACAACGCTATTACGCACAAAACCTTTGACAATTTGCTTGACTTTCACTACCGCTTTGAGCGCATCCATCCGTTCCAGGACGGCAACGGCAGAGTCGGGCGCCTGCTCCTTTTCAAAGAATGCCTGCGGAGCAACATCGTGCCGTTTATCATCGAGGACGACATCAAGATGTTCTACTACCGCGGCTTGAAGGAGTGGCCGAACGAGCGCGGCTATTTGCGTGATACCTGCCTTTCTGCACAGGACAGGTTTCGGAAGTATTTGGACTATTTCCGAGTCCCGTATGACAAATAAACAGATCCGCCCCTGTGCGATACAGAGGCGGATTGCTTTTTCGTAATAAACCCGTGCGTCTATGCCGTAAAAAAGCCCCGCCTGCACAAGCAGGCGGGAAAATTTTTGCTCTCTTTTGTGTTCGGGAGTTTTTCTCCATCCCCCGGCTCACATGGCCGCAGCCTCGGGGCTGCGGAGCTGGAGCTGCAGGCGGTCGGCGATGAGGGCGATGAACTCGCTGTTCGTCGGCTTGCCCTTCGTGTTCGACACCGTGTAGCCGAAGAAGCGCTGCAGCGTCTCCAGGTCGCCGCGGTCCCACGCGACCTCGATGGCGTGGCGGATGGCGCGCTCGACGCGCGAGGGCGTCGTGGCGAACGTCTTGGCCACCTGCGGATAGAGCACCTTGGTGATGGCGTTGATAACATCCATGTCATTGACGGCAATCAGGATCGCCTCCCTGAGATACTGATAGCCCTTGATGTGCGCAGGGACGCCGATCTCGTGAATGATCGAGGTGACCATGGACTCGATGTTGGCGTTGCGCTTTGCTGCGATGGCGGGTTTGCGCGAAACGGCGCTCTCGCAGATCTCGTCGAGACGCTCCACGACGGCACGGCAGCTGCATGGTTTCAGCATGATATATTGCACGCCGAGCGTCATAAACATTGAAGACACATATTCTGTTACGAACTCCACCAAAACCAGAAGCTTTGGCTTTGGATCCAGCCCGGCCGCTGCCTTCAGCACGGACAGGCCGTCCGCCTGCGGCAGCATGAGGTCGACGACCAGCAGATCCGGTTTCAGCTCTTTCAGCAGGCTGATGGCGCGAACGCCGTCGCAAGCCGAGCCGACCACGGAATACCGATTCGTCTGCTTCAGGGCAACGCCGAGCTTCCCACAAAACTCTTCGCTGCCGTTTGCCAGCAGGACCCGATACATTTTTTCCATGTAACAACTCTCCTCCTCGTAGATTCTCTCATTTCCGCATGGATGTACAAGCGGTGCTTCTAATTTAACATATTCGGCCCGCTTTTGCAATGACTTTCCCTGAAAATGTCTGCTTTTTCGTCGACGTTCTTCGACAAACATGCGGAAACGGCAGAAAATATGATACTCTAAGAGGAAAAAGGTGAAAAATTATTCTTATTCACGGAATTACCGTGAGACGTCCCGTTATTCCGCGTGATCGGTCGAATTTTCATTGCGCTGGCTGAGCCAGATCAGCAGCACGGCAATGTCCGCAGGCGAAACGCCGGAGATACGCCCGGCCTGCCCGATGGAGCGCGGGCGGATGTCGGCCAGCTTCTGCCGCGCCTCGAGGCGCAGACCGGCGATGGAGGCATAGTCCGCATCCTCCGGCAGCAGGCGCGATTCCTCGCGGCGGAACGCCTCGATCTGCTGCTCCTGCCGCTGCAGGTACCCCGCATATTTCACCCGGATCTCGACCTGACGCGTCACGGCCGCCGGAAGCTCCGGCCGCTCCGGGTCGAAGGGAGCAAGCTCTGCATAGTGCAGCTCCGGGCGGCGCAGCAGGTCTGCCAGCCGCGCGGAGCTGACGACCTCCGCCGAGCCGCGCGCCTGCAGAAACCCGTTCAGCGCCGGACCGGCGGGCACGCCGGTGTGCTCCAGCCTGCGCTGCTCGCGCCGGACGGCCTCGTATTTCTCCGCGACGGCCTGTGCCTGTTCGGCGGGGATGAGGCCGATGCGATAGCCGATGGGCGTGAGCCGCTCGTCGGCGTTGTCCTGCCGGTGCAGCAGCCGGTATTCGCTGCGCGAGGTCATGATGCGGTACGGCTCCTCCGTGCCCTTCGTGACGAGGTCGTCGATGAGGGTGCCGATGTAGCCGTCCGAACGCCTGAGCACCAGCGGCTCGCGCCCGAGCAGCTTCAGCGCGGCGTTCACGCCCGCCACAAAGCCCTGCACCGCCGCCTCCTCATAGCCGGACGTGCCGTTGAACTGCCCCGCGCCGTAGAGGCCGGGCAGCTTTTTGCACTCGAGCGTCGCGGAAAGCTCCGTCGGGTCGATGCAGTCATATTCAATGGCGTAGGCCGGGCGCAGCATTTCGGCGTGCTCCAGCCCCGCGATGGTGTGCAGCATGGCAAGCTGCACCTCCTCCGGCAGGCTCGTGGACAGGCCCTGCAGGTACAGCTCGTCCGTCCCGAGGCCGCACGGCTCCAGAAAGAGCTGGTGGCGCGGCTTGTCGGCAAAGCGGACGATCTTCGTCTCGATGCTCGGGCAGTAGCGCGGGCCGACGCCGGTGATGGAGCCGTCGAACAGCGGGCTGCGGTGCAGATTCTCGCGGATGACGGCGTGCGTGCGCTCGTTCGTCCACGTCAGCCAGCACACGGCCTGATTTTTCGGCGGCTCGCGGGTGGAAAACGAGAACGGCTCCGGGTCGTCGTCGCCGCGCTGGACTTCCATTTTCGAGAAATCGACGCTGCGCGCGTTGATGCGCGGGGGCGTTCCGGTCTTGAAGCGGCGCATGCGCAGGCCGAGGGCGCGCAGGCACTGGCTCAGCTCCGGCGCGGGGCGCAGGCCGTCCGGCCCGGAGTGCAGGACGCACTGCCCGGTGATGACGGTGCTGTCGAGGTACGTCCCGGCCGCGACGATGACGGCGCGCACGCGGTATTCCGCGCCGAGCTGCGTCACGACGCCGCTGACGTGCCCGCCCTCCGTTCGGATCTCCGTGACGGCGGCCTGCTTGAGATAGAGGTTCGGCTCGCGCTCGAGCAGACGCTTCATGTGCTCCTGATAGCGGCGGCGGTCTGCCTGCGCGCGCAGGGAGTGCACGGCCGGGCCCTTGCCGCGGTTGAGCATGCGGTACTGGATGCAGCAGGCGTCCGCCGCGCGGCCCATCTCGCCGCCGAGGGCGTCGAGCTCGCGCACGAGATGGCCCTTGCCCGTGCCGCCGATGGCCGGGTTGCAGGGCATGTTGCCCACGGCGTCCAGATTGATCGTGAACACGACGGCCTGCAGCCCCAGCCGCGCGGCCGCGAGACCGGCTTCGATCCCGGCATGGCCCGCGCCGATGACGGCAATGTCATAATTTCCTGCAAAATAGCTCATTTACGCTCATCTTTCTTTCAAATCACAGCGGTGACTGCTTGATCTTTGCATAGCGGCGGGGATAGGCCGGGGGCGTCGGGCGTTCCTTGCGGATGACGATGACGCAGCGCGGCGCGCCGTCGATGTCGTAGGTCTCCGTTTTTTCCACGCGGCCGCCCAGCCTTGCGATGCCGCGCTTCGCCTCCTCCAGCTCCTCGGCCGCAGCGGCGGCCTTCATGGCGAGGAAATACCCGCCCGGCTTCACGAACGGCAGGCACAGCTCCGCCAGAATGTTCAGCCGTGCCACCGCGCGGGACGTCGCGATGTCATATTGCTCGCGCGCCTTGGCGGCATAGTCCTCCGCGCGGGCACAGACGCACTGCGCCGGGACGCCCATGTCCCGCAGTGTCGCCTCCAGCCACGTCACGCGCTTGCCGAGGCTGTCGAGCAGCGTCAGGTCGAGGCTCGGCTCGCCGAGCTTCAGCGGCACGCCGGGGAAGCCCGCCCCGCAGCCGACGTCGATGACGCGCTTGCCTGAAAACGGCACGATGCGCAGCAGCGCGAGGCAGTCGGCAAAGTGCAGCTTCGCCACGGCCTGCGGCTCCGTGATGGCCGTCAGATTCATGACGCGGTTCTGCTCGAGCAGGCGCGCGCCGAAGTCGCACAGCTGCTCCGCCTGCGCCGCCGTCAGCGGTACGCCGAGCGCTGCGCAGGAATCCAACAGGGTTTGCAGCATATTACGATACCTCCCGGTAAACCTGAATAACAATGCCTAGGTCGCAGAACGTTGCCCGGCCGGGGACCTGCAGCACGCGCACGGCGTCATACACCATGCCAAGCGCCGCGACGGTGCAGCCGGCGCTTGCCATCGCCACGGGCCAGAACCACACGAGCGGCACGCGCGCGAGCGTGAACCACAGCGCCGCGCCCACGAGCAAGGGCGGGAGCAGCCGCACGGCGATCATCGCGGCGCGGCTCAGCTCCGCCTTCGAGCCGACGCACGGCCGCAGGGAAAACACGGAGCAGAACGGCCTCCTTCGGCCGAACAGGGCCAGCAGCGGCCACGGCAGCAGGCAGAGCACCCACTGCGCCGCGAGCGTGATGACGATGCTCTCCCCAATGGCGAGCAGCCACCTGCGCTGCCCGCCTTCGACGATCGGCTCCATCGCGGCAAGGCCGCGCCATTTCCAGAGCGCGGCAAACAGGCCGATGACCGCGAGCGCGGAGAGCACCCGCAGGATGCGCCGGTGCCCGCGCTCCATGGAGAGGGAAATTTCCTCGATCTTTTCTTTCATATTCGCTCACTTTCCGACACAGAATCGCTCAAAGATGCGATTTGTGATATCCTCGCGGACCGTCCGCCCCGTGACCTCGCCGAGGGCGGCCATGGCCTCCTCCACGTCCATGAGAACGGCGTCCGGCGTGACGCCGAGGCAGAGGCCGGTTTTCGCCCGCTCAATGGCGCGGGAGGCGCGGTCGAGCGCGCCGAACTGGCGCGGATTGGTCAGCAGGGAGCCGTCGCAGGCGTTCCCGCCGAGGAACCAGCCCTCGAGCAGGGCTGGCAGGGCGTCCAGCCCTGCGCCCGTGCGGGCCGAGACGGTCAGAACGGTGTCGAACGGCAGCTCGTCCGGCGAGACGGCGGCGGGCAGGTCTGATTTGTTGCACAGGGCCAGACTGCGCGGGGCGCATTTGGCCGCTTCGATGGCGCGGCGGTCCTCGTCCGTCAGGGGCTGCGAGCCGTCGCAGACGAACAGGGCCAGCTCCGCTTCGCGCGCGGCCTGCTCCGAGCGGGCCACGCCGAGGGCCTCGATGGCGTCCCCAGCCTCGCGGATGCCGGCCGTGTCCGTCAGACGCAGCAGCACGCGGCCGACGCGCACCGGCTCCTCGACGGTGTCGCGCGTTGTTCCGGCGATGTCCGTGACGATGACGCGGTCATAGCCCGCCAGCCGGTTCAGCAGCGACGATTTGCCCGCATTCGGTTTGCCGAGCAGCACGGCGCGCACACCCTGCCGCAGGTGGCGGCCCTTTTCGTAGGTCGCAAGCAGCTCTTGCAGCGCCGCGCCCGCGCGGTCCAGCGCTCCGCTCAGCTCCGCCGCGCCGAAGTCCTCGATGTCCTCGTCCGAATAGTCGAGCACGGCGTGGAAATGGCTGCACAGGTCCGTCAGCCCGTCATAGACCGGCCCGATGGCGCGCTTGAGCGCCCCGCCGAGCTGCCCGGCGGCGTTCGCGGCGGCGTCTGCCGTCTCGGCGTCGATGAGGTCGACGACGGCCTCGGCCTGCGTCAGGTCGAGCTTGCCGTTCAGGAAGGCCCGGCGCGTGAATTCGCCGGGTCCCGCCTGCCGCGCCCCGGCGGCCAGCAGTGCCTCCAGCCCGGCGGCCAGCATGGCGGGCGAGCCATGGCACTGCAGCTCAACGGTCTCCTCGCCGGTGTAGCTGTGCGGCGCGCGGCACACGACGCCGAGGCACTCGTCAATGACGCGCCCCTGCCGGTCGTGCAGCAGGCCGAGGACGAGACGGCGGTCCGGCGCGTCCGCAAACGGCTGCTTCGGGGTGAAAACGCGGCCCGTCAGCGCGGCGCAGCCGGGCCCGGACAGGCGGAGAATGCCGATGGCGCAGGGCGCGCGCCCCGTCGCAATGGCAGCAATGATGTCAGACATGATGTGATCCTTTCGGTAAGTGCGGGAAATGAGGCAAATGGAAATTTGAAAATGGAAAGTGGCGCAATGCTGCCGATCCGAACAGGCTGTTGATAAAACGAGGATGGCCCCGATTTGTCATTGCGAGGGCGCTTTGCGCCCGTGGCAATCTCGGGAAGGCAGTTACGATTTCGCCGGGAGTACCCTGTTATCCGGCTGTGTACCGCGAGATTGCCACGTCGCTTCGCTCCTCGGAATGACAAGTCGGAGGTGCGTGCCATTTTAGCGATGGCCTGAACCTATCGGCAGCGCCTGCAATGCCCTCTCAGTCACCTTCGGTGACAGCTCTCCCAAAGGGAGAGCCAAGGGCGCTTCGCGCCTTGCCATGACACGGAAGGGAGGCGCTTGCTAGCTTGTCATTGCGAGCCTTGCGGAGCAAGGCGTGGCAATCTCGCGGTACGCACTCAGAACACAGGGAAGCCTTCGGCGAAATCGTAAGTGCCTGCTTGAGATTCCCACGTCGCTTCGCTCCTCGGAATGACAAGTCGGAGGTGCGTGCCATTTTAGCGATGGCCTGAACCT
>OLND01004186.1_pt1 | contig 10303 bp, 18 predicted proteins | sample 1672031 | NCBI WGS metagenome assembly OLND01 (sample SAMEA3136638, study PRJEB25190) | human gut metagenome | biome: human gut; feature: human-associated habitat; material: faeces | place: Austria | collected 2013
TCGTTGCCGCCCCATTCTGGCAACAGAAAGGGGGTGTACATATTGTCAGCATATTCTTTTCTTCTGTCGGTATTGGCCGGTATTGTCTCAGGCATCCTTGTTGAACTAATCTTGACTATACTTCGCAAGTGGTTTGACCGAAAGAAGAAGTAAAACCATGCGGTAACCAAGCCCCACAAAAAATCCCCTCAGTATTCGCGGTACTGAGGGGATTTGTGTTTGCGTACATATTGTACAGCTTATTCTTTTCTGACTTCAATATATCATATTGGGTCAGATAATTCAAGTATATTCTGGTTTTGAAATTTTATGTATGATTGTGCGATGCAAAATTATTGAAAAATGAAAAGTGAGCTAAAAGGTGCCTCAGAAGGTTTCGGATATGCGAAAACCAGTCTTGGGGTAGGCTTTTTGCACAAAAACGCATGTTTTTTGATGTAATCTGTAAGGTTTTCCGTAAAAGAGCATGTCATATCCTATAAGAGGGGAGGTTTCCAGAAACCTCAATGTGAGATTTTTTTAGTCAGTATACTGAAAAATGCGTATTTAGTCAGAAAGCTGACTACAAAAAAGAAAAGAGCAGCGGATGAGCTGCTCTGTTATATATAGTAAATATATCATGTTGCACTATCTAAGTATGCGTCCTGAATCTTGCTTGCCTGGTCAGAATAAGCATCTTGCAATTTGCCAGCCCATTCTTCGTAGGTATCATAACTGTCTCCGTTGGAATGCATAAGTCTGGCCATTTCACCAACACCATCGTTACAGATTTTTGCTAATTCCCCTACTTTATCATTGCAGAGAGAAGCAAGTGCCTCAGTGTCTCCAGATTTACCAGCTGCTTCTGATTTATATTCTTTTACTAATCCTGGAGTAGCATCTTTAAGCTTTTGTGTATAGTCGTCAAGAATGGATTGATAAGAAACGGTTTCATCTTTTTCCACCGCTGCATCGTCGTCCTCATATTCCATATCATTACTGCTGTCATCATAATAATCATCGTCATCATCGGAATCTTCAGATTCATTATTATAAGTAGTTGCAGCAACTATCTGCTCTAAATCATCCGAATAAGTATTTTTGGCATCTTTCGGTATTGATAATTGAAAATTATAACAATTTGTATCGTATAAGGTTAAATAAGATTCAAAGACATAATGAGTGTCATTAATCATTTCAGTTCCTGAAATATACTTCCCAGGATATTCAGAATAACCATCCAAGTCTTTTTTTGTACTTATAGTAAGTTCTCCGTTTTCGTTAAAACCTTTAAAAATAGCATCAAATACCGAATCAGACTCGTTGCGGATTAAGGATGTGGAAACATCATCTAAAGAAATGAGACAAATCATCAAGATTGGAGTATGATCTTCTACATTGTTGGTAGGGCAAAAATAATAAGCATAACTATCATCATTTTTTGTAAGGGTCCATGTTGAAGGAATAGGAAAGGTAATGTCTCCAAGCGTATAATATTCGATATCAGAGCCTTCCTCATCAAAAGCCTCTGTGGTCGCCTCAGTTGCTGTTGAGGCATTAATGGATTCTACAGTTTCGCATCCGCACATTCCAATTGCTAAAATCATAGCAAGTAGTAATCCTAAAATTTTTTTCATAAGTTTTTCCTCTTTTAAATTTATTTATTGTAGTTCTGTAAATTTATTTGAGATCTGCTCGGTAAGGTTTTTCTGCTGTGTAGCAGTTAATTGACTTGATGTTCTAATCAAAACAGTACCAAGAACAACGTGAGAGCCTGAATCCATCATGCCATTTCCATCAAAAGAAGCAAGATAAGATTCTCGTTTCTTTGCATCCTTGGCAGAAGCAAAGACTTCAATAGCTCCACCGCCCTCTGTTCCCTTTTCAGCAATGGTATTACCATAAACATAATCCTGTTTTACTTTCTTACTTGAGAAATACACACAAGCGGTATATCCACCGTTTTTATTTAAAAGCCTATTAATATCTGTTTTTTCGGTAACGGCTTCAACTCCGGAAATACTCTTAATCTGTTTTAAACGTTCCACTACAAAATCTTCCGAAGGATTTGTTACCTGTTTAAGCTGTTTGATGCTATTTTCCAAATTAGTCTGTGCCTCAGAAAGAGCAGCTATAATATTTGAATAATCCGGAATGGTAGATATTTTTTTAGTTGCTTCATTAATATCATTTGTCTTCTTTGGCATTTTTGGAACTTTCATTTCAGATTTTTTAGCATCCGATAATTTACCTTTTGCTGTGGTGAGTGTTGCTGGATCCAGAGGTTCTTCTTTTGAATCAATTACAGATTTGAGAGAAGATACTGCCTTGTCTAATGGCTTATTACTTTCTTTTAAAGCAGAAACTGCCTTATTGAAATTAGCAACAGCTTCATCATGTGGCTTTTTGTACTGGAAATACCAGAAACAAGAACCTGCAACAATAACTATCAAAAGAATGATTATTGCAGGTATTATCTTTTTCTTTTTCATAATTTCTTACTCCTTTTTATGTATTAATGAAAAAATCAAATAGTTACAAGTAAAATTATACAACAAAATATGAAATAAGTACACAAAATTTGGAAGAATAATAGAGAAAATTATCCCCACTATACAAACCGATAGAAATGACAAAAAAACTTCTACAGAAAAATCGTCCAATTTTAAAATCTGTTATAATCGCTTTCGAAAGGAGAAATTTATTTGAATGGCTATTCTGACATACTATTAATGATGGGAAATTTAATTCCAAAAATTACATATTGACGAAAATATGTTCGAGTTATATAATGGAATAAAATCGAACATACTTTCGGAAGAAAGGAGCATACATATTTATGGAAAGAAGAGAAAATGATGAAAGAACAGAGAGGTCCAAAAATAAGTTGGAAGAACTTATAAGGAGAGCAGGCAATATAAAAGTCGAGGAAAACCTTGATATGGCGTTGGGTATGATCAAGGGCATTGAAGAGGAAGAAAAAAAGCGGGGGATTTAGCCCCTGCTTTTTTATTTCATGTTTAAAAAACGTTCCGCAAACTTCCAGAAAAGTTCTTTATCTTCTGGAGTTAGTTCGTAATATTTCATGATTGCCGCTTTTGCCTTTTTGTCTGTTATACCTATTTTGGCGCAGATTTTTCCATAATCTAAGTTAACATCTTCAAACATGCTTCCAGTTCCATTGCGGAGCCATTCTTCTCGAACATCATATCTACTACATACTAATTTGATAAATGAGTCTGAAGGGTTCCTTCTTCCTGATTCATAGCTTGCAATATTTGAAACAGAAACTCCTAATGTCTTGGCAAACTCTTGCTGACTTCCCAGATGGAGCTTTTTTCTCAGGAGCTTTAAACGCTCATCCATATTTTCACCTCCTAATGGCATTGTACACTAATAAAATAAGAAAATCAATAAAAAATTGTACTATGTACAAAAAAAGACTTGACTAATTAATGTACATAGTGTAATATTTGAAATGTACAAAGTACATAAGAAAGGAGGGGTTAAGATGGTAGAAACATTACAGACAATGATAGACGATGGTAAGCGTATTGCAAATTTATTTGAAAAATTAACAGATAATGATAAAAATATGGCTCTCGTCTATTTGTCGGCATTACTGGATAAGGAATTAGCGGATGCAGGAAAATCTGAGAAAGCAGGATAGGAGATGGAAAGAATAAAAAGATTATTACCAATATTACTCCCAGTTCTCCTGTGTTACATATTTAAAGCGACAGGAAAGCTGGAAGGAAGTTTTGAATACTCTCAAACTTATATGTTGTTATATTTATGCATCAAAAGTGTTTTATAAGAGTGGTAAGAAAAGCTTTTATTTCATTTTGATACATTCCTAATACATAGGCGGCTAACCAGCCAATAAGATTAAAAAATCTGGAAGCATAAGTGTTTAAGGTAAGACCGAAAAATTTTAAGACTGCACTTGGAAAGGTAATTGCTTTCCTTAGCGTATTTATCGGATTTAAAGAATTGAAAAAATCGTTTATAAGAAAATTCTGTGTCATAAGAAAATTGCGATATAGTTTAGCAGCTGCTTCATAAGTTTCGGCAAGGTCTTTTTCGTATGATAAAGAGGGATCATAGAAGTCTCTAAATTCGCAAATAACAGGGTATTGTTGAAGCAGATTTTCCAAGCATTCATAGAAATTCTCATTTTTAGTAAGGATTCCATAGGAAGAAAGTTTTCCGGAGTCTAAAAATGCAGATAGAACTTGCATACATTTTTTCATTCTTAAATTTTTACTAATATTAGAAATTATTGAGCCTATGTATATAACAATAAAAAACACCAAAAGTATCTTTAACATATAACTCTCCTTTCTTTCATACTCGGACGTGCCAGCGTCCTGTATAAAAAGAATATGAGAGAATTTATGAAAAGTCAAGAATTTTAACAATGCTTAGGGATAATGAGAAAGCAGGATAGGAGGGAGATAATGAAAAAACAAAAAAAGAATAAAACCATGAAGAAACTTGCTGACCTTGAAAAGAAATACCAAAGTCAGCAAAAAGAAATAAATAATATTCTGTTAAAACTGCGAGAAATAGGCTGTATTACTCGCTAGTCTTTTCCAGATATATTTTCAAAATATCTAATACGATATTTGCAATATTGATTTTGAAACCATCAATATTTCCGTCAAGACTCCTAGATTCCAATAGGTGTTTATATTCATCCATGATGGAATTGTATAGTTCAGTATCCATTACACAAATCCTCCTTTTTGTACTCGGCATTGCAGTGCCTGTATAGAAAGAATATTGGAGAAACTATAAAAAGTCAAGAATGACTAGGAAAGGAGGGAGAGATAAATGTTATTAACCGTAAGAGAAGTTGCAAAAGAGTTGAGAGTCAACACAAATATGGCTTACAGATTAATTAATGCCGGCTTGTTGCCGAGCATTAAAATCGGGAGTACTAAGGTGCGCCCGGAAGCTTTAAAAGAGTTTTTAATTACATATGAAGGGGAAGATATTGAAAAATGTCTCCAAAATATGGAAGAACCGAAATAAAAAATGTGCCTGCGAGAGCGGCAACTCCCGATCGGGCACATAGCAAATAAACCACTTAAAGTATACCTCATGATAAAGGAAAAGAAAAGGAGAAAATTATGATTACAGAAGAAAACAAGTTTTTAGGATTGGAAGAAATCAAGAACTTAATCGAAAAAGTATACGCAGCACAGCAGGCAGGAAACTACGTGTTTTTTAGCTGCAGCAATTATGCCGCAAGAGTGCTTGCTATGAAGGGAAAAGCTTCTGAAAACAAAGAATGGGACAAAAAGTTTGAAATGGAAACTTATGCTGGCGACCCGATGCAAGAATACAATGACTGCATCGCTTATCTTGAAAAACTGGCAGGTGAGGAAGATGATAATTAATTTTTTACTGAAAAAATATAGCCAAAATGAATCGGCTCTAGAACAGGAGCCTACATCGTTTCTACTACTGAGACGCAAGGCAGCTTTGACAGAGTTAATCGCGATGGATATGAAAAAGAACGGAGTACATAGATGAAAACAATTAAGATAACAGCAGGCAATAAGATTTCTATCATTGATGTAGATTTTGGTGATTATAAAGCAATGCAGAAGGCTGTCGGTGGATATGTTGAGGCCGTGTCAACAGAGCAGATGTACGATTTCTTTAAACGCCCTGTAATAATGCTCGTTGACGAAGAAGGGCGCATGAAAGAATTAGAGCTTAATGTAATCGGTACAGTTTTTAACGGTATGGTACCTATTGTGGGCGATATTGTTCTGGCACAGCCAGTCGGCATGTACGGCGAAGACATGGAAGGTATTGGTGAGCCGGAGGAGACACTTGAGATGTTAGTAGAGCGGTTTAAGTTCCTGGAGAAAGTAGAATGAAAAAGCTGCAGCTTACACCAAATCTCACAAGAATCCAATTTGATTCCATGGAAGAGTGGCTGGTAAATCGTAAGGGCATCGGCGGTTCCGATGCCTCTGCTATCCTTGGACTGAATCCATATAAAACAAATCAGGAACTGTGGATGGAGAAGAAAGGACAGATGTCTCCTGTAGATATTTCGGGCAAATCGTATGTCAAGTATGGAAACGATGCAGAGCCGCTGCTTAGAGCATTGTTTGCTTTAGACTATCCGGAATACAAAGTGGAGTATTACGACAACAACATGATCATCAATAAAAAATATCCCTGGGCACATGCCTCACTGGATGGTGAACTGATGAATCCAGATGGACGGAGAGGCATTTTAGAGATTAAGACAACAAATATCTTACAGTCTATGCAGTGGGAAAAATGGGATAATCGGATACCGGACAATTATTACATACAGGTCCTTCACTATCTCTTAGTCACAGAGTATGACTTCGTAGTGTTAAAAGCACAGCTTAAGCGTGTAAGAGATGGGGAAGTGAGGCTGACAACGAAACATTATCACATTGAGAGGGAAGAAGTCCTCTCGGATATCAAGATGTTAAAAGAAGAGGAGGAAGCGTTCTGGCACAGCTTGCAAAGCGGACAGGAGCCGGGACTTCTTCTTCCGGAAATTTAAAAAGGAGAAATAGCGATGGAGTTAAAGATTTATAACCCACAGGCAGACGGCTTTTTAAAAGCAATCGATTGGAATTTTGAAGAGTTAAAAGAAGAAATCACAAAGAAATCAAGCGATTATCTGAATCTCGTTTATAGCGATGACCAGATTAAAGATGCAAAGCAGGATAGAGCGAATTTAAGAAAATTAGTTACTGCCCTTGAGGATAAGAGAAAAGAAATCAAAAAAGAGGTTGTGCTTCCTTATGAAGATTTTGCTGTTAAGGAGAAAGAACTGATTGAGATCATTAATGGAGCAATCGAAAATATTGATACACAGGTAAAAGGATATGAAGAGGGTAAGAGACAGGAGAAGCTTACGAAAGTCAAAGAGATTTACAAGGAGTGCATCGGCGATCTGGACCGTACGGTACCGTTTGAGAAGATTTTTAAAGAATCCTGGCTGAACGTCTCTACAACATTAAAATCCATAAAAGGGGAGATTATCACTATCCGGGAAAAGATAGACGGAGACTTAAAGATTATCAATACGGAAAATTCTCCTTATGTTTATGAGATGAAAGAGGAGTACTTAAAAGACTTTGACCTTATGGCGGCAATGGCAAAAAAACAGCAGCTTGAAGATACATCAAAGAAGAAAGCCCTTTACGAAGAACAAAAGAAACAGGAAGCAGAAGAAAAAGAGCGCAGGAGAAAAGAAGAGGCCGCCAGAGTAGAAATGGCCGGTAAGGTACAGTCTGCCCCTGTTCCGGAAAAACAGCCGGATCCGGCAAATGTTGTTACACAGCAGCCGGCTATCCCGGAAAGTTATCAGGAGCAGGCAGCAAAACTCAGACGTAAAAGAGTAGTGATCGCGATCACGGCGAACGAAACACAGTTTGCTTACTTAAATGAAGTATTGATGAAACTTAAAAGAAATGCCGAACAGGTAGATATTTTAGAAAGCGAGGAACTTTAAATGGCAGTATCAAACACATTGGCAAAGAAAAGAACAGAAGCATTTCAGAACGTACAGTCCGCATCTTATGAGGTAGCAGGAATGAAGATTGAACTTACTCCGGAAGTCGTGAAACAATATATGATTTCCGGAAACAAAGATAATGTTACGATGAACGAAGTAGTAATGTTTATGAATCTCTGCAAAAACAGCGGATTAAACCCTTGGACAAAAGAAGCGTATTGCATTAAATACGGCAATGAACCAGCTACAATGGTTATCGGTAAAGAGGCTTACATGAAACGGGCAGAAGCCAATGAACACTACGATGGTTTTGAAGCGGGGATCATTGTAATGGATACCGAGACAAGAGAAGTGATTCACAGAACCGGATGCTTTAAGCTTCCTTCCGAAGAGATTCTTGGAGGATGGGCGAAGGTTTACCGTAAAGACCGAAGTCATGCATACGAAGCAGAAGTTTCTTTTGACGAATATGCAGGAAGAAAGAAAGATGGCAGCTTAAATTCCCAGTGGAGCAAGAAGCCATCTACGATGATCCGCAAGGTCGCATTAGTACAGGCATTAAGAGAGGCATTTCCTTCAGCATTTGGCGGCATGTATACTGCAGAGGAAAAGGGATTTGCAGAAGATGTTGCTGGTGAGGTTTATGTTCCTCCAGTAGAAGCTGCAGCGATCGAAGAGAAGGCAGTAGCACAGCCAGTAACAAATAATAGCACAGTAACTAAGGAACCGGCACCTACACAGAATGATGTGCAGGAGGCAGTGCCAGAAGGACAGCAGATGTTTTTTTAAAGGATTAAAGCAATGACGGAAATTCATTTTACTGTGCCCGGCCCTCCGAAAGGAAAGGCCCGGGCCAGAACCGTACATACAGGCGGTCGTACTTTTTCCTATACCCCGGAGGGAACGGTACTTTATGAGAATCTGATAAAGACCTGCTATTACCGGACTGGGGTTCGTCCCTTTGGTGCGGATGAGGAGCTTCGGGCTACGATTGTTGCATATTACCCGATAACAAAGAGCACCAGTAAGAAAAAGCGGCAGCAGATGCTTGCCGGTCTTATCCGGCCAACGAAAAAACCGGATTTAGATAATGTTATTAAGAGTATCCTGGATGCGTTAAATAAGGCTGCTTATCATGATGATACGCAGATCGTTTCGTTATCCATGGAGAAATTTTATTCAGACTCTCCAAGAGTGGAGGTCACTATAAACAGCATATAAGGAAGGTGGTGGCTTAATGGGCCGCAAAGCCAAGACAGGGCTTAGTTACTTTTCTAAAGATGTTGATTATTATGATGATTTTAAGATCATGGATCTGATGAATGAATATGGTCCATTAGGGCAGACCATCTATGATGTGCTGCTATGCATGATTTATCATGAGGGATATTACTTAGAGGTTCCCAGTATGGAGCAGTTAGCGGTAAAAATAATCAAAACCATCGGGAACCGCTGGGTAAAGAAAAAAGACTTTGTGTTGCAAGTGATTTATTATTGTGCGGATATAGGGCTGTTTGACAAAACCCTCCTTAATCAAAATATTATCACCTCTGCTGGAATTCAGCGACGCTACGATTCAGTGACTGTTAGGAACAAAGTCAATAAAGATAAATATCGGTTGATTGATAAAAACGGTCAACCTTTATTAAATGCACCCTCAAATCCTATTTCTGTAACAGAAAAGGCGATTCCTGTAACAGAAATACCGATAAATGGCGCAGATATTCAACAAAATAAAAGAAAAGAAAATAATACATATATATATTTTAACAACCCGGAACTGGAGAAGACTTTTCGATTGTACATTTCTATGAGAAATCAAAATCAGAAATATCCTTTGATGCCGGAACAGATAGAAGAATTGAAAGAAGAGTTACATTCTTTAGGGAATACAGATGAAGAGAGAGTCTTGATATGCAAGACAGCATTTATTCGAGGGTGGAAGGGTTTTTATCCGCTTAACAAGCAAAAGAACAATTCGAATTCAAAAGGAAGCTCCAGTAAGGGCAAGAAGCAAAGCAACAATAATAGTTTTCATAATTTTGAACAGAGAGATTATGATTATGCAGCGTTGGAAGAAAAGCTTACTGAAAGCAGATAGGAGAAGATTATGGCAAGAATAGATAAACTGGAACGTGCAAGACAGGAAGGTATGTCTTATGCACTAGAAGTTGCAAGAAAAAAAGGAATCGAAGGACTAGAAGAAGAACTTCGTATGAGGGGCATTACTGGGATCCCGATCGGAGTCAGCCGCTCTGCTGTAGATAAGGTGATAGAGAACATAAAGAATCAGACACTGGATACTGTAAATATCTTAACAGCAATGACATTACATGATGAATTTGGATTCGGAGCAGCCAGGATAGAGCGTTTCCGTAAACGGTTTGATTTTAAGACAGAGTGCCTGATGGAGGATTATGTTACCTGGCTGGAGATGATAGACGCATTAAAAGAAGAGACAGGTCTTGAATATGCTATTCGGATGAATGATAAAGATGTGAAGCACAAAGAGCCGGCACGAAAACAGGCAGTTCCCTATGCCAGCAGACAGCATCGAAGAAATACAGAACGCAGTGCAAAGCGAATTGCCAGGAAGGCGAAAAAGCTGGACACCCTCCGGGGTTAAGGATAGATACACATTACAACTTGTTAACCGCTCCATGATACTAATCGGAGCTATATGCCATTGATTCCCCGGCAATGCCGGGGAGAAAGGAAAATAAACATGACAGAAAAAAATTTAAAAAATAACCAGGCAGTAGTTGCAGGAGAAATTATCTCTGATTTTGAATTTAGCCATGA
>OLND01004191.1_pt1 | contig 10293 bp, 9 predicted proteins | sample 1672031 | NCBI WGS metagenome assembly OLND01 (sample SAMEA3136638, study PRJEB25190) | human gut metagenome | biome: human gut; feature: human-associated habitat; material: faeces | place: Austria | collected 2013
TGCACCTGCGCCCGCGAATTCGGCTATTGGTTCGTATATGCCTAATGCACCTAAGATTACGCCTGCCGTTACGTAGGCCACTAAGATTCTTGCACTCGTTAGCTTGGTGGAGAGGATCAGTATTTCGCCTAACGCGCATAGCAGGCCGCCTACTGCGAAGGCCTTTAGCAGACTTAATAGTATGTCCATTGGCTGTGCCTCCTTGTTTATGGACACTCGATCGATAGCGCGTGCGCTATTGATGGGATGCTCTCGCCCTGAAGCGCGCTTACCGGACTTAATAGCGCGCCTGTGCCTATTATCAGTATGCGCTTTAACTCGCGCGCCGATAGCTTGCCCAGCAATACCGCCGAAAACACGCTCGCCAGGCACGCACAGCCGCTCCCGCCCGCATGTACGTCCTGATTGGGCGAAAACATCTGCGCGCCGCAGTCGATGTACCGCTCCTCAATAAGCGGCATTCCCCGCTTCTTCATAAGGTCGATGAGCAGACCCCGTCCTATCACGCCTAAATCGCCCGTGGCAATCAGATCGTAATCAGACGGCCCGCGCCCGCTGTCCTCAAAATGCGTAAGCAGCGTGTCCGCCGCCGCGGGTGCCATCGCCGCTCCCATATGATTCGCGTCGGGCACGTCGTAATCAATTACCCGCCCCACCGTGCCCAGTTCCACGCGCGCAAGCGGCTTGGCGCGACAGTCCAGCACCAGCGCGCCCGCGCCCGTTACCGTCCATTGCGCCGATGGCGTGCGCTGATTGCCTAACTCCTGCGGAAACCGAAATTCACGCTCCGCAGTCGCAAAGTGGCTGGACGTTATGCATAGCGCGTTGGATAGCTGCCCCGCATCCACCAAAGCCGCACCCACAATCAGCGATTCCGCAATGGTCGAACACGCGCCATACAGCCCGATGAACCCCGCGCCCAGCGTGCGCGCGGTTATGCTGGCGGCGAGTATCTGCTGCTCCAGATCGCCGCCCAGCATCGCGTTCAGCTCGTCCGGCTTCATCCGCGCCTTCTTCATGGCCAGATGCGCCGCGCGCGTCATCAGTTCGGCCTCGGCCTGCTCGTATGTGTCCTTGCCTAAATAGTCGTCGTCGACCACCTCGTCAAAATAGCCGCCCAGCGGGCCTTCGCCTTCCTTGGGGCCGACTATCGCCGCGCCCGCGGCAATCGGCGGGCGGCTGTCGTATCGGAATGTACGCGCACCCAGCTTCGCCATGCTATATCCCCCATATCAGATCGATTATATAGTAAATTATGCCCACAACCACGCTGGAACCTATGCCGTATACCAGCACCGGCCCCGCAATCTGAAACATGCGCGCGCCCACGCCCATTATGAAGCCCTCACTGCGGTACTCCATCGCCGCCGACGCAATTGAATTGGCAAAGCCGGTTATAGGCACAATCGTGCCGCCGCCCGCGTACCGGCCTATGCGGTCGAATACGCCTATCGCGGTCAGCGCCGCCGTTATAAATACCAGCGTCACGCTGGTGAGCGTGGCCGCGTCCTGCCGCGCAAAGTTGAACCCGCGCATAAGCCACAATGTGCAGCCCTCGCTAAGCGCGCATATCAGCCCGCCTACCCAAAATGCGCGCCACGTATCGCGCACAAAGTGACTGCGCGGCGTGCGGCGCTCCACCATTTGCCTGTATTCAGCCTTATCGCGTTCGGACATTCAATGCTCACCGCCCTTCGCGCCGCGCTCCAGCGGCTCGCGCCCCACCGGGTCGAAGCCGCGCGCGCCGTTCTGAGCGCGCCTTAATTCACGCTCGCCCGGTCTGGCCTGCCATTCCACGCGCAGGATTGGCGTCTGTCTTAAATCACGCATATATACGCACCTCTCTTTTTTGCTATTATGCCCGAGCGCGCGGCATTTAGTCAGCCTGAATCGCATATCCTTGTAAGCGCGGCGAATGTATGCTAATATTGAATCATAAGTTATTCTTAGTCATGAATGCGAATCCGACTGAGCCGAAACAGATTTGAACACGCTCAAACATTTACTTAGAGGAAGGGCTTTTAATATGAGCATACTGAAAATAGCGCTGATGCAGATTGCGCCGTGCGGAAGTCTGGACGGCAATCTGAAAAAGGGGCTGGAATGCTGCGAAAAAGCGGCGGCGCTGGGTGCCGACATTGCGCACTTTTCACGCGTATGCTATCTAATCAGCCGCAAATCTGATATAATATTCTGTGCATGGATTGAAGCAGTTATCGGCTATGTACTTTTCCCTTCATATGCGGGAAGTGTGAATTGAAACATTGCTGACTGCCTGAAAAAAGATTACTATCTGCCGCTCCCGTGCGGGAGCGTGGATTGAAACAAATAAATTATAATGAGTCCCCCCAAGGAGTGTGTTATAACCCCCGATGCCAATGCTAGAATTCGACGACCAGTTCACCATGTTCGACATAACGCCGCTGGAAAACCTGTTTATAGACGAGTACATGCTGCGCGCGCCGGGCGACTTTGTTAAGGTATACATATATGCGCTGCGCCAGTGCTATCACCCGCCGCGCGACAACGATTACGAACGCATGGCGCGCGCGCTGTGCATGGAGCCGGATGATGTAAAGAACGCCTTCACCTACTGGGAGCGGCAGGGGCTTGTGCGCCGCGTGAGCGATAACCCGCCCTCTTACCGCTTCTTCAACCTAAAGGCCAACCTGATGAATCAGCAAAATCAGGACGACGGCCTGTACCGGTACCGCAGCTTCAACGACCGCGTGCAGAGCATGTTCCCGGCAGGGCGGCTACTGCACGAAAGCGACACCAAGTACCTGTACGACTGGATGGAGGTATACAAACTTCCCGAAAGCGTTGTACTTATACTGGTTGAGTACCTGCTCAAAAAGCGCGGGCCGCATGTGCGGTTTGCGTCGTGCGACAAGATTGCGCGCGAGTGGGCGGACAAGGGCATAAATACGCCCGAGGCCGCGCGCGAGCAGGTGCGCTACACCACCGAATCGTTCCAACTGACGCGCAAGGTATTGCAGCGCCTGGGCATAACCACCGCGCCCACACCCGATCAGGAGCGGCTGTACGCATCGTGGCTGGAGCTGGGTTTCGACCATGCTGCGATACTGGAATGCTGCAAGCAGACCGCGACCGCACGCAGCCCCAACATGGGGTATCTGGACAGCATAATAAGGTCGATGCACGAGCGCGGACTGCACACGGCGGGCGAAATCGCGGGCTATACCGAAAGCTATCGCGAGGGCATGGCGCATATGCGCGAGGTATTTAAGGCGCTGAATCAGCCCGTGCCGCTGGGCGCGCCCGGTATGCTGGACACATACCGCATGTGGCAGGGCATGGGCTTTAACGACGAATCGATACTTATAACCGCGCGTTCGCTGACGCGCATGGGTTCGGGCACGTTTGAGCTGCTGGACAAGGCATTGCGCCGCATGAAGGACGAGGGCGTAACCGAGGAAAGCGCGGTCAGCAAGTACTATGACGAGATATTCACCTATTACGACATATGCGACGCGGTGCTGGAGCGATTGGCGCTTTCGCGGCGCGCCGCACCGGGCGACCGGGAATCGGTCAAACGCTGGCTGAAAGACTATTCGATGAGCTACGACATGATAATGCTGGCGGCCGACCGCGCGCGCGACGCAAGCGGGCAGAAGATGGCATACATGGAGAGCATACTTCACACGTGGTACGAGCGCGATCTGCTCACGCCCGACGATGTGCGCCGCGCCGACAATCAGCGCCGCGTATCGCCCATATCCGCAGGCGCGCCGCAGAGCCAATCGCGCCCCACTGCCGCAACCGGTTATGCCCAGCACACATATGCACCGGGCGAGCTGAACCGGGTGTACACCGACATAATGAACGAAGAGGGTGATTAAATGCCCGGCGACGTAAGACAGACCGTGCGCCGCGAGTTTGACCGGCTGCTGATGGACGAGGAGCGCGACCGCGACGCGCGCATTGACGACGCATGTAAGCGCGACGCGCGCATCGGCGAGCTGCTCAAAAAGCGCACGCTGACCATGACAAATGCGTATGCTCAGGCACTCAGCGATCACCGCGCGCCCGACCGCGACGCGATACGCGCCGAGTACGCACGCATTGATGCGGAGATTGCGGCGCGGCTAAATGCGCTCAACCTGCCGGACGACTACCTTCAAATGCGTTACCGCTGCCCGGTATGCCATGACCTTGGGTATGTGGGCGACGCGGGGCGGCATGACTGCGAATGCTTCCGCGCGCGTCTGGACGAGGAGCGCCGCAAGCGCGCCCGGCTGGACATGGCGGGCGACGATACGTTCGAGGCATTCAACGCGGACATATTTTCGCCCGAACCCTTGCCGGGGCTAGGCTATTCCCAGCGCGACTTCATGCTGCGCGTGAAGAAGCTGTGCATGGCCTACTGCGACGAGTTCCCGAACAACCGCAAGCGCAGTCTGATATTCACCGGCGCGCCGGGGCTGGGCAAGACGTTTTTGCTCAACTGCATGGCCAATCAGCTTTATTCGCGCGGCGTGGGCGTGAGCTACCTGACCGCGTACCGCATGTTGGGCGCTATGCGGGAAAGCTTTCTTGAGACAAACACCGAGCCGTTTAACATTATGATCGATGCGGAACTGCTCATGATAGACGATTTGGGCAGCGAGCCCATATACCGCAATGTAACTATCGAAATGCTGTTCACGCTGCTGAACGAGCGGATGCGCATGAAGCGCCATACGATAATCGCAACCAACTTAAACGCCGAGCAGATGCAGGCGCGCTACGGCGACCGCGTCGCGTCGCGGCTGATGGACACAAAGGACACGATGATAATCGGCTTTGCAGGCGGCGACGTGCGCACGCGGCGCAATCGGTAAAATGCACCCTACGGGAGTGAAGTATGGATATATCTAACGAGCGGCTGCAATATCTGAAGCTGTTAAAGCACAAATACCCCACCGAGCGCGACGCGGCGGCCGAGATGATACGCCTGCGCGCGGTAATGCGCCTGCCCAAGGGCACGGAGCATTTCCTGTCAGACATACACGGCGAACACGCGGCGTTTCTGCACATACTGCGCAACGCCAGCGGGGTTATCAAGGAGAAGATAAACGACCTGTACCGCGACGTACTGCCTTCACATGAGCGCGACATGCTGTGTACGTTGGTATACTATCCCGAGGAGAAGTTGGCGCTGCTCAAGCGGCAGGGCATGGTCAACCGCGAATGGTACCGCATTGCGATACTGCGCATGGTCGATGTGGCGCGCATAATGGCGGTCAAGTACACGCGCGCGCATGTACGCGCGGCCATGCCGGGCGACTTGGGCGAGCTGCTTGAGGAGCTGCTTTTGCGCGAGGACGTACACGACAAGCAGGAATACTATTCCGAGATGGTTGAGTCGATTGTCGAATGCAATCAGGCAGACGCGGTAATCATCGAGCTGTCGCGCATAATACAATACCTGGCGATAGACCGACTGCACATAATCGGCGACATATACGACCGCGGGCCGCGCGCAGATCTGATCATGGACGCGCTGGAGCACCATCACGGCGTAGACATACAGTGGGGCAACCACGACATAGTATGGATGGGCGCGGCGTCGGGTTCGCGCGTGTGCATGGCGCAGGTGCTGGTTACTCAGGTGAAGTACGGCAACGTTACCTCGCTTGAGGAGGGTTACGGCATATCTCTGCGCGCGCTGTCTACATTTGCGGACGCGGTATATGCGGGCGACCCATGCGTGGGCTTTTTGCCCAGGCAGGTCGAGCAGGACGGCGACAGCGAGGACGACATGGAGCTGGCGCGAATGCACAAGGCGGCGGCGGTGCTGCTGTTCAAGCTGGAAGGGCAGTTGCTTAAACGCCATCCCGAATACGGCATGGACAGTCGGCTGCTGCTAGACAAAATTGACTATGAAAAAGGCACTATAACGTTGGACGGGCAGGAATACCGCCTGCGCTCATGCGTGTTCCCCACCATCGACCCTGCCGAGCCGTATGCCTTAACCGAAGGCGAAAGCGAGGTCGTCGAGCGGCTGACTACCGCATTTGAGCATTCCGAAAAGCTGCAGCAGCATGTGCGCTTCCTGTTTTCGGCGGGCAGCATGTACCTGTGCCGCAATGGAAATTTGCTCTATCACGGCTGCATACCTATGAACGGCGACGGCACGCTTATGGAACTGCCGCTTGACGCTGGCGATGGCGTGCATCCCACCGGGCGCGCGGCGCTGGACTATGCGGAGCGCGTGGTGCGGCAGGGCTATTTTGCGCGCGCGGGTTCGCGGGCGCGGCGTGACGGGCAGGACTTCATGTGGTACCTGTGGTGCGGGCCTGCGTCGCCGCTGTTTGGCAAGTCGCGCATGACAACATTCGAGCGCTACTTCATCGAGGATGAATCCACGCATGTGGAGCGTAAGAATGCGTATTATCAGCTGATTGAGACTGAATCGGCGGCACAGCGCATACTTGAGGGCTTCGGCCTTGACCCGGAGCACGGCCACATAATCAACGGCCATGTGCCGGTAAAGGTAAGCCGCGGCGAAAGCCCCATACGCGCGGGCGGACGGCTGCTTGTAATCGACGGCGGACTGTCGCGCGCGTATCAGAGCGTGACCGGCATAGCGGGCTACACGCTGATATTCAGCTCGCACGCGCTTTTGCTGGTTGCGCATCAGCCGTTTGAGTCGGCGGCGCGCGCAATCACCGACGAGCAGGACATACACTCGGTGCAGACGGTGGTCGAGCGGATGCCGGTTCGCCTGCGCATATGCGACACCGATCAGGGCGATTTACTGCGCCGGCGCATCGCCGACCTGAGCGACCTTATCGACGCGTTCGAGGAAGGCGCAATCAAGGCCGGGCGCGAGGACGATTTGGATTAGGCGGTGACTGAATGAGACTGGACAAATACATATCGACGCTGACCGACCTCAGCCGCAAGGACGTAAAGGCCGCGCTGAAATACGGCCGCATATCGGTAGACGGCGTACCGGCGCGCGACCCGGCCATGCAGGTGGACGAGCGCACGGCCACTGTGACGCTGGACGGCGCGGCGCTTATGTTCAAGCGCCACACTCACATAATGATGAACAAGCCTGCGGGCGTGCTGACGGCCACCGAGGACCGCGCGCAAAAGACCGTGCTGGACATACTGCCCGACAGCCTGCGGCCGCGCGATCTGGGACCCATCGGGCGATTGGACAAGGACACGACGGGGCTGCTTCTTTTGTCCACGGACGGCCAGCTTGCGCACCGGCTAATATCGCCGCGCCATCATGTTGACAAGGAGTATCTGGCGCGCGTGGACGGCGTGCTGGACGCCGAGGCCGTCGCCATTGAAAAGGAGCAGCTCCGCGAGCTGCTGGAGGGCGAGATCAACGAAAAGCGCAGCTATTGCATCCGGCAGGCGCGGCGCAGGTTTTACGGCGATTCCCCCGCCGGCATTGAGCGCAACGGTTATCTGGACGAGGTGGACGGCCTGACGGCCGACGCGGTGACAAGGGCTTACGCGCGCATGGTGGAGCAGGCGCAGATTGAGGTGTTTGTGCTGGGAGCGGACGTGGACGCGGTGGCGCAGCGCCTGCGCACGGCGCTGTCGGGCCTGCGCCGCGCCCCGGAGGAGCTGCCCGCGCCCATCGCCATGCCCGCCGAAGAGCCGCGCAGCTTTGAAGAACCGCTGCCCACCGTGCAGGGCAAGCTGTGCATGCTGTTCACACCGGGCGAGCCCTTTGCGCCGCAGGACCTTTCCGCGCTGCGGGTGGCCGTGGCGCTGCTGGGCGGTACGCCCACCTCGCGCCTGTTCCAGAACGTGCGCGAAAAGCAGAGCCTGTGCTATTACTGCGCGGCGTCCTACACTTCGCTCACCGGCGCGCTGTGTGTGGACAGCGGCGTGGAGCACGCCAACGCCGCGGCGGCCCGGGAGTCCATCCTGAAAGAGCTGGCCGCGCTGTGCGCCGGGCCGGTGGAGGACGGGGAGCTGGCCGACACGAAGCGCGCGCTGAAAAACCAGCTCGCCGCCGTGGGCGATACGCTCCAGGGCCTGGAGGGCTGGTATTTTGCCGAGCGCATGCGCGGCGCGGACAAGGCGCCGGAGCAGGTGGCCGCCGAGGTGGACGCCGTGACGGCGGACGACGTGCGCCGCGTGCTGTCGAGCTTCAGGCTTTCGGTATGCTACACTTTGACGAAGGAGGCGGGCGCAGATGCATGATCCCTCTTTGCAGGCGGTGCGCAGAGCCGCGGCGTTTGAAAGCACGGTGCTGGAAAACGGCCTGACGGTGCGCGTGCATACGATGCCGGGCTTTACGGGCGTACACGCGGTATACGGCACGAAGTTCGGCAGCATCGACCGTGCTTTTGCCCTGGACGGCAAACGGGTGGACCTGCCCGCGGGCATCGCCCATTTTCTGGAGCACAAAATGTTTGAGAACGAGGAGGGCGACGCGTTCACACTGTATGCCCGCACGGGCGCCAGCGCCAACGCCTACACCAGCTTCGACAAGACCTGCTACATTTTTACGGCTTCCGGCAACGTGGCCGAAAATTTGGATATTCTGCTGGGCTTTGTCTCCCGGCCGTATTTTACGGCGGCAACCGTGGAAAAGGAACAGGGCATCATCGGGCAGGAGATCAAGCAGTATGACGACGCGCCGGACTGGCGGCTGATGTTCGCCATGTACGAGTGCCTGTACACCGCGCACCCGGTGCGGGACGACATCGCGGGCAGTGTGGAGAGCATCGCGCAGATCACGCCTGAAATTTTGTATGCCTGCACGGACGCCTTTTACCGCCCGCAGAACATGGTGCTGGCCGTGGCGGGCAATGTGACGATGGACGAGGTGCTGGCGGCCTGCGCCCGCGCGGACATCCCCGTAAAGGCGGGCACGGTGGAGCGCATCGCCTCCGCCGAGGGGCCGGACGTGGCCGAGCCGTACCGCGAGTTTTCCATGGCCGTGGCAAAGCCCCTGCTGGGCGTTGGCTTTAAAGAAACGCCGCCCGCGGGCGACGCGCTCAAGACGGAGATCATCTGCGACATGCTCACGGAGCTTATCTGCGGCAGCATGACGCCGCTGTACCGCAGGCTTTACGACGAGGGGCTGGTGAGCCCGGGCTTCTCGGGCGAGATACTCAGCCTGCCGGGGGCGCTTTCGTTCCTGTTCGGCGGCGAGACGCCGGAGCCGGAGACGGTGCGCGGCCTGCTGCTGGACGAGATCGCCCGTTTGAAGCGCGAGGGCGTGGACGAGGAACTGTTCACGCTGTGCAAAAACCAGCTTTATGGCGAGCTGGTGCAGGACCTGGAGAACATTGAGGACGTGGCCGGCGCGCTGGCATCGTCGTTTTTCCGGGGCCGAACGCCCGCCGACGAGATCGAGACGCTGGCCTCCGTTACGCTTTCGGACGTGAACGGCGCGCTGCGCGCCATGCTGTGCACAGAACGCAGCGCTACCGTCATCATCCGCCCGGCGCAGTAATACGGCGCGGGCTGCGGGCGCGGCACAGGCCGCCCCGCATATCAGGAAGGAGCGACCCTTTTTATGACTTATCATGTGCAGTTCCCCGGCCTGGGGCTGGAATTTACGCTGGACCGCGTGGCGTTCACCGTGTTCGGCATGCCGATCTACTGGTACGGCATCCTCATCGCCACGGGCCTGGCGCTGGCCATCGTGTTCGCATTCAGCCATGCGCGACGTTTCGGCATTGATTCCGACCGCATGGTGGATGTGATCCTCATCGGCACCGTGTGCGCCGTCATCGGCGGACGCGCGTTTTATGTGGCCACTGCCCCGTTTGAATACGCCAGCTTTGCCGAGATGCTGGACATCCGCCTGGGCGGCGTCGCCATTTACGGTGCGGTCATCGCGGCGTTCCTCAGCGGTTATTTTGCCTGCAGGTGGCGCAAGGTTCCCATTCTGCCGATGTTCGATCTGGCGGGCATGGGGTTTCTGCTGGGGCAGGGCATCGGCCGCTGGGGAAACTTTGTCAACCAGGAGGCGTTCGGCACCAACACCACGCTGCCCTGGGGCATGTACAGCGAAGGCACCTGCAATTACCTCTCAAGCGTGCAGGAAACGCTGGCCGCGCAGGGCGTTGCGGTGGACCCGTCCCTGCCGGTGCACCCTACGTTTTTGTATGAATCCATCTGGTGCCTGCTGGGCTTTTTCCTGCTGTGGGCATATATGAAGCGCCGCAAATTCCACGGCGAGCTGATCTTGATGTATGTGATGTGGTACGGCGCGGAGCGCTTCTTTGTGGAGGGCCTGCGCACCGACAGCCTGATGGTCGGCAGCTTCCGCATCAGCCAGGTCATCGCGGCGGTGTCCGTCAT
>OLND01004194.1_pt1 | contig 10276 bp, 12 predicted proteins | sample 1672031 | NCBI WGS metagenome assembly OLND01 (sample SAMEA3136638, study PRJEB25190) | human gut metagenome | biome: human gut; feature: human-associated habitat; material: faeces | place: Austria | collected 2013
GAACTCGGTCAGCGTGCCGTCGATCATCTCGTTCATCTGCTCGTCGGAGATGTCGCTGAAGTCGATGACGGACGTGTTCTTGATGTCGGTCAAAACGGACCCCTTTCAAACTTAAGTCGGGGACCCTTCGTCATGATTGATTGCTTACACCATGTTCGCTCTGCAAAAGCTTGCTCGCTCAGCTGTGCAACAAAAACATGTCTCGGGGGCCTACAGTTACGTGCGCTTCCGGGAGGATTCCCGATAAGCCGCATTAGTATATCACACAGGCAACGTCCCCAGAACCACTATTCACAAGGCCCCACGATTATTTCTCGCCATTCCGCCACCTTTGGCCTCACATCAGCCGCGGTAGCGCGCGGAGGCGGCGTGCGAGCTGTAGTAGGCCCGCTTGTCCTCGTACATGGCACCGTCGGCCCACCTGACGGCCTCGTCGACAAGGCAAGGCTCCGCGGCGTAGTGCAGCCCCATGGCCATGGGGCACGAGGCGTCGGACAGTCGGGCGCGCACCGTTTCCACCAATGCGTCGAAGCCGTCTGCGGAGACGTCCTCCGCGATCGCGAGGAACTCGTCGCCGAACCGCCCCTTCGCGCGATAGCGCTCCAGCTCCATGGACAGGAAGTAGGGTCCACGCCGATGGAGCCGACGAGCTCGCCCTCCACCACCCTGGTGGACGCGCCGCTGCTCGGGCCTTCTCCTCGCAATCTCCCTCGGCCCGCGACCGTCGCAGGCGACGGACGGTGTCCGTCAGCGCCTTTGCGCCCCGTGCCTTCCGGGGCGCATTCCCGCAGTCCATTCTGCTCTATGAGGCAGGCGGCGGAGGGCGCGAGGCGCGAAGGCGCGGCCGTTTCTGCCCGCCGCGCGGCAGGCCTCGGCCCTAGGCTTTCTGGCAGGCGGCGCACACGCCGTCGAAGATGATCTCGTGACCCTCGATGGCGAAGCCATGTGCATCGGCTATACGGGAGGCGATGTCCGGCTCGTAGGGCATATCGACGTCCACGATGCCGCCGCACACGCGGCACTTCGCGTGGTAATGCGGCTCGTTGAAGAAGTCGTAGCGGTCGGCGCCGTTGGGCACCTCGACGCGCAGCACGTCGCCTCGGCTAGCCAGCACGCCCAGGTTGCGGTACACCGTGGCCCGTGAGATGTTCGGGTACGTGCGACGCACCGCCTCGTACACGTCGGCCGACGTGGGGTGGTTATGCAGCGACCGCACCGCCTCCAGCACGAGCGCCCGCTGTATGGTGTTGCGCGAGGGCGCCGTGGACGCCCCCTTCTTCGTTGCCGTGGCCATTGCGAACTCCTTGGGTCTGCTTATCACTATCGTAATTTAAATAGGATTATATCCCATTAACAACAACCTGCAAACCCCGCCGCCGAACCTCCACACGGGACGGCACCGATCCAGGCTGGATCGATGCCGTCCGGACATGCCGGCACCTTCTGCGCTCGCTACACAGCGGCGGCGCCCGTCTCCCCGGTGCGGATGCGCACCACCTCCTCCACCGGGAAGATGAAGATCTTGCCGTCGCCTACCTCGCCGGTGCATGCCGTGGAGCGGACGAGGTCGACGAGAGGCGCCACCTCTGCATCCTCGACCACGAGCTCGAACTTCACCTTCGGTATCATGTTGAGCATCACCTCGGTCCCGCGGTAGTACTCCTTCCAACCATGCTGGCTGCCGCACCCTTGCACCTGGCTGACGGTCATGCCGCCCACCTGCGCGGCGAACAGCGCCTCCTTGAGCGGCTCGAGCTTCTCGGGCCGCACGATGGCGGTGATCTTCTTCATTTAACAGCTCCTTTGCTATCACTGGTTCGTCGAAGCCAGCGAGAGTCGCCGGCCCGTTCCGCCGTTCGGCAGAACGGCGGAACCTTAGTCGAGTCCCACATAGGCCGGATACGCGCTCTCGCCGTGAGCGGTCACGTCGAGGCCCTGCGCCTCCTCGGCCTCGCCCACACGCAGGCTTCCCTTGAAGCACGCCTTCACGATGAAACCGAGCGCCACGTCGAGCACGCCCACGAACCCCACCGTCACGAGAATGCCGAGCACCTGCGCGCCCAGCAGCGTGGGATCGCCGGTATAGAGCAGGCCGCCGAAGTCGGTCCACGACAGCTCGGGCACGCAGAACAGCCCGGTCAGGATGCCGCCGGTCACGCCACCGACCGCATGGATGCCGAATGCGTCGAGCGCGTCGTCGTAGCCGAGCCTGCGCTTGAGGAACGAGACGGCGGCGTAGCACACGGGCGATACGATGACGCCCATCGCCGCCGCTGCCCATGGCTCCACGAAGCCCGCTGCCGGCGTGATCACTACGAGACCAGCCACCAAGCCCGTCGCCGCGCCCACGAGCGTGGGCTTGCCGTCACGCGCGCGCTCGACGGCCAGCCACGAAACGAGCGCTGAACTAGACGCCGCCACGGTGTTCACGAGCGCGAGCGCAGCAACGCCGTCGGGGGAGAACTCGGAGCCCGCATTGAAGCCGAACCATCCGAACCACAGGAGCGTCGCGCCAAGCGCCACGAACGGCACGTTGTGAGGGCGGTAGCTCATCACGGCGTACCCCTTCCGCTTGCCCGCGATAACGCAGAGAACCAGGCCCGTGAGGCCGGACGAGATGTGCACCACATCGCCGCCCGCGAAGTCGAGCGCGCCGATCATGTCTCCCACGAGACTCCCCTCGCCGCCCCACACCATGTGGGCGAGCGGCGGATACACCACGACGGTCCACACCGCCGTGAACGCGCACACCGCGCCGAACTTCACGCGCCCGGCCACCGCACCCGTGACGATGGCCGTGGTAATCATGCAAAACGCCATCTGGAACACCACGTCGGCCATCGCGGGGTACGCGTCGTGGCTCAGCGCTTCGGGGGCTTCGCCCACGATGTCGGCCACCAGCCCAGCGAGGCCGAGCTGGTCGAAGCCTCCGAAGAACGGAAGCGACCCGTCCCCGCCGTACGCGAACGACCATCCGCACACCGTCCAGGTGACGCCCACGATGCCGAGCACCGCAAACGACATGAGCATCGTGTTCACGACGTTCTTGCGACGGCTCAAACCTCCGTAGAAGAACGCCAGCCCCGGCGTCATCAGCAAGACGAGCATCGCGCATACCAGCATGAAACCCGTCGATCCTGTGTCGAACATGTGCCTCTACCTCCCTCGAATACGAGCGCTTCCTGTTTACGCATTCGATGATCCCACCGCCCCGCGACCGTCCCAAGCGAGACCTGCAACTGTTAACGCGCTCAAAAACGCCTTTTAACAGACGGGAAGCATCGCCGTTACCGAAAGGAAACACGCCTCGCAGCACCGGGCCGCAAACCCGAAGGAATCGGACTGCGGAAACGATGGCAGCGCGCACCGTTGCGGTATAGTGGAAGGGACACGCGAGAGAAAGGACCACCGCATGACCATCGAGTTCGTCCCCGTCGAAACGCCCGAGGACCGCGCCGCCCTGGCGACGCTCGCCAGCGAGATCTGGCACGAGTACTGGCCCGCCCTCATCGGCGAGGCCCAAACCGACTACATGGTGGAACAGTTCCAGAGCCTCGAAGCTATCGAGCGCGACGTGGCCGAGCACGCTTACGAGTACTGGTTCCTGCGCACCGCCGAGGACGGCCGCACCGTAGGCTACACGGGAGGGCGCGTCGAGCCCGAGACGAACCGCTTCTTCATCTCGAAGATCTACCTGTGCGCCGAAGAGCGTGGGCACGGGTTCGCCAGCCAGACCATCCGCTTCTACGAGGACCTGTGCCGCGCACGCGGACTCGCGGCCATGTACCTGACGGTGAACAAGCACAACGACCTGGGCGTGCGCGCATACCGGGGCAAGGGGTTCGAGACCATCGACTCCGTGGAGACCGACATCGGGCAGGGCTTCATCATGGACGACTTCATCATGGAGAAGCGCATCGGCGCATAGGATGCCGTTCAACCATTGGTGAAACCGCCTGCTGTGACGCCCCTTCTATCTGACCGGGGTATATGATTCCGATATCGTCGAAGAGAAGGAGCGGTCCCATGGGCAAGTTCGTCATCAAGACGTCCGAGACGGGATGCCATTTCGTGCTGAAAGCCGACAACGGCGAAGTTATCGCCACATCGCAGCACTACCAGTCCAAGGAATCCTGCAAGAAGGGCGTCGAGAGCGTGAAGAGGAACGCCCCCGACGCGGAAGTCGTGGAAGAGGATTAGCTCGTTCCGCCGGCCTAACGGCCAGCGGAATCGCTCGACGCCGCGAAGGCCCCCGTGCCCAGCCTTGCCGCTCCAAGCCTTCCTCGCGTGCAAGAGCGCGCTTCGCCGGCTCACGGCAATTCTGGGCACGGGGGCCCTTCGCGCCGACCTACAACGCCAACCCGTCTACGACCTCGTTGGACGCACCACCCGATCCCCCTAGAAGAACATCAGGAACAGGTGCGTGAACGCGAACGCCAGCAGGCCGCAGCCGGGAAACGTGAGCACCCAGGTGCCCACCATGCGGCCGGCAAGGCCCCATTTCACGTTGCGCAGGCTCTTCTCGGCGCCCACGCCCATGATGGCGGTGGTCTTGGTATGCGTGGTGGACACCGGCAGGCCCGTGAACGTGGCCAGGCCGATGCAGAAGCAGGCGGACAGGCAGGCGGCGAAGCCCTGGTACTGCTCCATCTTCACCATGTTCATGCCCACGGACTTGATGATCTTCTTGCCGCCCACGGCGGTGCCCAGCGCCATGACGGCCGACACCATGATGATGAGCCAGAACGGGAACGACACGTCGCCGCCCGACTGGCCGCTCATGGCCAGCATGATGCCCAGCATGCACAGCGACAGGAACTTCTGGCCGTCCTGCGCGCCGTGCAGCACGGCCACGCCGGCGCCCGACACGATCTGCGCCCACTTGAAGAACGAGTTCGCCTTGGAGCGCTCGGCGCGCCGACACGCCTTCTTTATGAGGCGCGTGAACAGCCATCCTGTACCGAACCCGAGCACCGTGGAGATGACCAGACCGTATACCACCTTCATCCATTCGCCGCCGTTCACGCCGCCCAAGCCCCCCTGCAGGGCGATGGCCGCGCCGGTGATGCCGGCGATGAGCGAGTGGCTCTGGGACGTGGGTATGCCGAAGTACCAGGCCGCCACGCCCCATACGATGATGGCCACCATGGCCGCCGCCAACGCGACGAGGGCGGCGTGGTTGTCGCCGCCGAAGTCCACCATCTTGAAGATGGTGGCGGCCACGGCCGACGAGACCAGGGTGATGCCGGCAAGGCCGACGAAGTTGCATATCGCCGCCATAACGATGGCGGGCGTGGGCTTCATGGCCTTCGTGCCCACGACGGTGGCGATGGCGTTGGGGGCGTCGGTCGCCCCGTTCACCACCGTGGCGCCCAGCGTCAGGATGACGATGAGGGCGAGTATGGGGTCGCTGACGAACGCTGCAGCGAACGAGCCGAAATCGTAGCTCACTCAGACTCCTCCTCGAACGAAGGGCGCCGATCGGCAAGAGTATTCAACTTGGGGTCCCTTTCACGGCTTCGGTGACAAAGCACACGGAATCGTATGATAACGGTGCTTTGTCAAGTCAAGGCAACGGAAAGATCAAGTTTAGGTAAAGTCGCCCCTATTTCATGCGCTCCTCGATGGAGGCCGTTATCCCCTCGGGATCGAGGCCCAGGTCGGCAAGCAGCAGATCGGCCTTGCCCTGCGGCACGAACATATCGGGGATGCCCAGCGTGAGCGCGGGCACGGCCAGGCCCTGGCGCGCAAGCTCGCCCAGCACGCCCTCGCCCGCACCGCCCGACACGATGCCGCCCTCCACCGTGACCACGAGGCGCGTCTGCGCCGCACGCGCTATGGCATCGGCGTCGAGCGGCTTCGCCCAGCGCATGTCCACGACGCGCGCGTCGATGCCGCGCGCCGCCAGCAGCTCCGCGGCGCCCAGCGCACGGCCCACCATGCGGCCGAACGCGAGGATGGCCACGTCGGCCCCCTCGCGCACCACCTGCGACTTCCCCACTTCCAGCACCTGGGGCTCCTCGGGCAGCGGCACGCCCTCCGCTGCCCCGCGCGGGTAGCGGATGGCGAACGGGCCGCCCAGCGCCAGCGCCGTGTGCAGCGCATGCACGAGCTCCGCCTCGTTCGACGGGGCGAGCACGCGCATATGCGGCACCATGCGCGTGTATGCGAGGTCGAACATGCCGTGATGCGTGGGGCCGTCCTCTCCCACCACGCCGGCGCGGTCGATGGCGAACACCACGTCCAGGTTCGGCAGCGCGTTGTTGATGACCAGCTGGTCCACGGCGCGCTGCAGGAACGTCGAGTAGATGGCCACGACCGGCTTCTTGCCGCCGATGGCCAGGCCCGAGGCCAAGCCCACGGCGTGCTCCTCGGCTATGCCCGAGTCCACGAAGCGGCTCGGGAACTCCTCGGCGAAGCCCGCCAGGCCCGTGCCGTCCTTCATGGCGGCCGTGATGGCCACGATACGCTCGTCCTTGCGCGCCTCGGCCGCAAGCGCCGCGCCGAACACGCTCGTGTACGAGGGGGCGGCGGACGGCTTCTTCTTCACGGCGCCGGTAGCCACGTCGTACGGCGCGATGCCGTGGAACTTCTCGGGGTTGCGCACGGCCGGCCCGTAGCCGGCTCCCTTCTTCGTCACCACGTGCATGAGCACGGGTGCGTCCGTCTCCAGCACCATGGCGAGCGTCTCCTTGAGCGCGCCGATGTCGTGGCCGTCGATGGGCGCCGTGCACAGGATGCCCAGCTGCTCGAAGATCATGGTACGCGGGAGCACGAACTGCTTCATGGATTCCTTCATGTTGCGCCCGAAGTTCGCGAGCGCCTCCCCGAAGGGTCCGCTGCTCTCCAGTCTCTCCTGGACGGAGTCGCGCGTTTGGCGGTACTGCGAGGAGGCGCGCATGTAGCCGAGGTGCTTCATGAGCGCGCCCACGTTGCGCGAGATGGACATCTCGTTGTCGTTGAGGACGACCACCATCGGGGTCTGCGCCTGTCCGATGTGGTTGAGCGCCTCGAACGCCATGCCGCCCGAGAGCGCCGCATCGCCTATCAGGGCTACCACCTTGTTGTCGCCGCCCGAGAGGTCGCGTGCCTTCGCCAGGCCGAGCGCCACCGAAAGCGAGTCGGAGGCATGGCCCGAGGGATGCACGTCGTAGGGGCTCTCGCCGGGCTTCGGGAAGCCGGAGAGGCCGCCGTAGGTGCGCAGCGACTTGAACTCCTCGAGGCGGCCCGTGACCAGCTTGTGCGCATAGGCCTGGTGGCCCACGTCGAAGATGAACCGGTCGCGCGGGCAGTCCAGCATGCTGTGCACGGCCAGGATGATCTCCACGGCACCGAGCGACGAGCCCACGTGACCGCCCGTCTCCGACGTCACGGACACGATCTCCTCGCGTATCTCGCGGGCGAGGATGGAGAGCTCTTCGTTGGTCAGCAGCTTGAGGTCGGCCGGCGACGAGATCACGTCGAGAATGCGATGGTCCATAGTCACGCCCCCCGTTACGCTTGAGCCGCAGCCGCCGCGGACGCCTCCGCGTCCGAAGCTGCGGCTTCGATTTCAACCTCGGTTCCCGTGGCGGCCTCGCAGCCGGCCTTGCCCGCGCCGTCTTCGGCCTCGTCTTCGGCATCGCGGGCCTCGATGTTCTCCTCGAGCAGCTCGCTCGCCCGCAGGCCCAATCCCACGGCCTCCTCGTACAGGGAGAGCGCCTCGTCGAGGGGCATCTCGCTCGAGCCAACGGCATCGACGATCTCGTCGAGGCGGGCCTTCACCTGGTCAAAGCTTTCATATGACTCATGCGCCATGGGAAGGGGCTCCTTCGGGCAGCTCGCCCTCCCGCGCCGCGGCGGACGCCGACGCCGCCTTCTCCTCGGCCTTCTCCTCGTCCAGGATCTTCGCGATGCGGCCCAGCACGCCGTTGACGAAACGCGGCGACTCGTCCTCTCCGCCGAAGTCCTTCGCCAGCTCAACGGCCTCGTTGATCGTGACCGAGGTGGGCACGTCGTCCACGTACATCATCTCGTAGGTGGCCAGGCGCAGGATGGAGCGGTCGACGATGGGCATGCGCGCAAGCGCCCAGTTCTCCGACGTGGCCGCCAAATGCTTGTCGATGGCCATGCGGTGCGCCTCCACGCCGCGCACGAGCGCTGTGGCGTAGTCGGGCAGCGGGCCGTCCTCGGCCAGGTAGCGGCCTTCCTCGGCGATCTTGGTAGCGCCCTCGTCCGTGATCTCGCTCGTGTAGAGCAGTGCGAGCGCCGAGCGGCGCGCACGCGTTCGTTCATGTCGTTTAGCAGCCATAGAGCTCAGCAAACCTCCGGCTAACCGGCAAACTGGATGCCGTCGATGTACACGTCGACCGAGGAGACCTGCGCCCCCACCTGGCTCGCCACGGCATCGGCCACGGCCTGGCGCAGGTTGGCGGCCAATTCGGGCAGCACATAGCCGTAGTACACGTCCACGCGCACCGATATGACCAGCTTGTCGTCCTCGTCCACGGCGATGTCGATGCCCTGGGTGGACGGCTTGGCGCCGAACACGGAGCGCAGTCCGCCCGCGGCGGCGGAGCCCACGGAGGCCACGCCCTCCACCTCGTTGGCTGCAATGGACACGATCGTCTCGACGACACCCGGCGCAAGCGCCATGCCGTCAAGGTTCAGCTCGTTCATAACACGTCTCCCATCTGGGTCTCAATGAAGTCGGTCGTCGCCTCGCCCGCGCAGAACACGGCGTTGTCCAGCACGCGGCGGTGGAACGAGATGGTGGTCTCGATGCCCTCGATGACGAACTCGTCAAGGGCGCGGCGGCCGCGCTGCAGCGCCTCCTCGCGGTCCTGGCCGTACACCACGAGCTTCGCCACGAGCGAGTCGTAGTAGGGCGAGATGCGCGAGCCGGTGCGCACATAGCTCTCCACGCGCACGCCGGGACCCGCCGGGGGTTCGAACTTGGTGATGGTGCCCGGGCAGGGTCGGAAGCCGTGTGCGGGGTCCTCCGCGTTGATGCGGAATTCCATCGCATGGCCGAACGGGGCGAACGGCGCACGGGAGGCGCAGCTGATGGGCTCGCCGGAGGCGATGCGCAGCTGCTCCTTGATGATGTCGGTACCGGTGATCTGCTCGGTCACGGGGTGCTCCACCTGCACGCGCGTGTTCATCTCCATGAAGTAGAAGTTGCCGCGCTCGTCGAGCAAAAACTCTATCGTGCCGGCGTTCTTGTAGTTCACGGCGCGCACGGCCTTGATGGCCGCCACGCCCATGGCGCGGCGCAGGTCCTCGGTGAGCGCCGGCGAGGGAGCCTCCTCGATGAGCTTCTGGTGGCGGCGCTGCACGGAGCAGTCGCGCTCGCAGAGCGCCAGGTTGTTGCCGAAGTCGTCGGCCAGCACCTGCACCTCCACGTGGCGCGGGCGCAGCACGAGCTTTTCCAGGTACACGCCGTCGTTGCCGAAGGCGGCGCCGGCCTCGGTGCGCGCGGCCTGGTACTGGGCCTCAAGATCGGCTGGGTCGTGCACCTCGCGCATGCCCTTGCCGCCGCCGCCCGCCGTGGCCTTGATGAGCACGGGATAGCCCACGCTGTCCGCGAACGCCTTGGCCTCGGCGGCCGTGTCGATGCAGCCGTCGGAGCCGGGCACCGTGGGCACGCCGCAGGACTTCATGGTCTCGCGCGCCATGCTCTTGTCGCCCATGCGCTCGATGCAGTCGGCCGCGGGGCCGATGAACACCAGGTCGTTGTCCACGCAGGCGCGGGCGAAGTCGGCGTTCTCGGCCAGGAAGCCGTAGCCGGGGTGGATGGCCTCGGCGCCGGCGTTCTTGGCTGCGGCTATGATGCTGGGCATGACGAGGTAGCTCTTGTTCGCCTGGGCGGGGCCGATGCACACGGCCTCGTCGGCGTACTGCACGGGATAGGTGTCCGCGTCCTCCGTGGAGTACACCGCCACCGTCTTCACGCCCAGCTCCTTGGCTGCGCGCATGATGCGCAACGCCACCTCGCCGCGGTTCGCTACCAGTATCTTGCTAAACATTACGCCGTCTCCGGAGCCGGGGCCGGGGCGCCGTGGGGCTCGACGTAGAACAGCGGCGTGCCGAACTCGACGGGCATGGCGTCCTCGAGGCACACCTCGCGCACCGTGCCCATCTCCTCGGCCGTGATCTCGTTCATGAGCTTCATGGCCTCCACGATGCAGAGCGTCTGGTTGGCAGCCACCTCATCGCCCACCTGCACGAACGGCGGCTCGCCGGGAGCGGGGGACGTGTAGAACGTGCCCACCATGGGGGCCGTCACGCAGTACCA
>OLND01004195.1_pt1 | contig 10275 bp, 8 predicted proteins | sample 1672031 | NCBI WGS metagenome assembly OLND01 (sample SAMEA3136638, study PRJEB25190) | human gut metagenome | biome: human gut; feature: human-associated habitat; material: faeces | place: Austria | collected 2013
CGGATGATGGCATTGATGGTCGTCGTTTTGCCCGTACCGGGGCCGCCGGTGATGACCAGCAATCCCTGGCGGGCCGCTTCCCGCACGGCTTCCTGCTGCATCTCATCCAGCTTCATGCCGGATTTCTGTGCCTGCCTGACAAGGAGTTTGATCTGGTCGGCTTTGCTTTTACGCGGTTTGCGTTTTTTCGGCGTAAGCACGTCTTTCTTTTTGGCTTCCAGTTTAGCGATTTTTTCTTTAACAGCGGCGATTTTGTTATCGAATTCAGTGACAGACGCCGCTTTTTTGTTTTCCAATTCTAAAATGGAATCTTTCAGTTTTTCAATTTGGACATCCAAATCAGCAGCGATTTGTTCCGGGGTTCTCCGGACCCGTTTTTCTTCAGACATTAAATAACACTCCAAACAAATATAGATTAAAGATAACTAGTAGTTTAAATATATCACAGTCAAATAAAAGTAACAAGACAAATTGTGTCGGAAGATGAAATGCAGATAACTGGATATAAAAAATGCTGATGTAACAGCCCCGCGGAAATATTTCCGTGGGGCTGTCTGCATAAATAGACCAGGGGAAAGGAGGGCACACACAATTACAAAATACACAAAGAAAAGCGGGGGGCAATCGGCGGCAGAGCCAGATACTCCCCGCTTTTTTCGTTAGGCAGGTCATTTCATATTGTCTTAATGACATTGAAGGAGAGTCGGGGTATTTTAATTGCGGTGGGAATAATCAGGAACTGCTGCTGCATCACTGTCCCGTCGGAATTAACGATTGGAGCCATGTTTCGGTAGGAAACGAAACACAATATGAAGCTGTGATGAGCCGCATACAGGGATTGAGCATCGGGATTGTCATTGTAACCACAATTCTGCTGTTTTTACGTGTCGTTTTAGTACTCTACATATCTGGCGCAGGATGATCTGGAAGTTTGATGCCTGCGGATTTGACTTCCAGTCCGTCCAGCTTTCCGGTATCCAGCCGGAACTGTACAGTGTTTATCAGGCGGCCAAAGCCATCTCCACCGGCAGCCGCAATATCACTCTTGCCAATCTCGCATCCCCGGAATTGGTCACAGATGAGGCGTTCCACCTGATTGTCTGCGCTCTGCTTCTGGCTAAGTACGGAGATGCGATTTTGAATTTTGAAAGAAGGTGATGCAATGTGATGATGAAAGCAGTTCTGAGCAACGCCGACCACCCGGAATACGGTGTTGCGACGATCCCTCTTCCCGTTCCCAGAAATCAATACGACCACTGCGTTGCGCTGTTGGAAGCACTGGAAATCGGCGATGCTTCTGAAGCTGACTGCCGCCTGGACTCGCTCGACAGTGCCTGGCCTGTGCTGAATCAGCTGGTATGCACCAAGGTCAACCTGGATGAGTTGGACTATCTGGCAAAGCGACTGGACAGCTTTGATGTGGGCGAGTCTTCGCAGTTTCAGGTGATGGCTGAAAAACTGAATCTCACCAGCATGAAGGCGCTCATCAACCTGACCTTTTGTTGTCAGCAGGCAACGGTGATTACGGACTTCACAAATTTAAAAGAAGTTGGCCGTGACCACTACATGAACATCCACGGCGGCTGTGCAAGCATGGAAGAATTGGAGCAGTTGGACGGAGAGGAAACCGCCATCCTGCTGATTGAGGACAATGAGGAAACCATGGGAGGCCTTTCCTGATGCCCCGTGAAACCGATTTGCTCCGCGTAAAGCTGGTGGCGCACACCCTCCTCGATGTGCAGATTCAGGAGACCGCTCTCTCCCCGGTGATCGTCAGCCACCCCTTCACGAACTCCGGGATCTCCGCGCTTCGGAATGAGGATGGGAGCCTCTCCATGGTCGACCTGATCAACAATTCGGATGACTGCACAAGGTGGCGCAGAAAGGTTGGAGAGCAGATCGACAGCGCCGAAAATGTCCATCAGATTTTCGTACTGCTCAACCCGCCCTATTATCTGACTTTTATCAAGTTTGCCGCCTCTGATCTCTCGGAGAAGGATCTGGGGCAGCTCTTATCCATCGCCTGGACCCAGGAGGAATGCCCCAATCAGGACTGCAATGTGAGCAAACGAGAACTGGTGGCCTTGTTCCGATCTGTCTCTCCGGAGTTCCTGATGGATGAGGAGGAACGCACCGCACACCAGGCGCTGGAGGATACAGTGACGGTCTATCGGGGCGTTACCCCCTACAACGCCAAAAATATCAGAGCGCTGTCCTGGACACTGGATCGGAAAACGGCGGACAGGTTCGCCCACCGCTTCGGTGAGGACGGAACGGTGTATGAGGCGCAGATTCGGAAGGAACACATCCTGGCCCTGTTCACTGGCAGGAACGAAAGCGAGGCCATCGTAGACCCGCGGCATTTGGAACAGATCATGGAGTCCCCGGAGCCGCAATTTGATATGCAGATGACCTGAGTACCCCCGGTAAATATTCTGATAGACTTTCCGCTGTCATTGTGGTATTGGTTGTGTTTACAAAAACGACGGAGGTGAATTGCATGAAGCGGCAAATGTAAATAAAAACAGATTTGAATGAAAGACTGGGAGGGACGTAAAAATGGCTTTATTGTTTCCTGCGGTGACGGTCACCGCAGGCGAAGATGAAATCGAACTTCTCGTCGGAGGAATCCCGAGAGAATACGACGACCTGGAAGGCTGGAGTGAATTCGACGATTTAATGTGCTTTATCAGTGAGGAAACCGAAGTGTCGGTTCGTGCTGAAGCCTATCTTTATGGCGAAGGCGAATCCATGAGAGCCTCACCGGAAGAGATCGATGATTTGATGCAGCGCATGAAAGACGACACCGGCTTTCTGAATCGCTGCTGCAGTAACTTGGAAAGCGTAAACTTTACTTTCATATGGTCACCGGAAGAGTTGTTTGATATGCCGTTTGGACAAATGCTGATGTAACAGCCCCGCGGAAATATTTTCGCGGGGCTGTCTGCATAAACAGATCAGGGGGAAGGAGGGCACACACAATTACAAAATACGCAAAGCAAAAGCGGGGAGCAATTGGCAGCAGAGCCAAATGCTCCCCGCTTTTTTGCGTTAAACGGGAGGTGAAAATTCTGAAATATCCATATGGGAAAGGGCGGTCGAGGACACGGCCGACAAGCTGCTGTATTCTGCCGCTGGGCCGTGTCATTGGGCCGGATATCCCGCGTGTGGAAAGTGAACCGCAGTGTGAAAGCTGCAGGCTGGCCCGGCATGGTTTTCTGTGCCGGTTCAGCGATGGGACATGCCTGAGAACAAATATGCCGAAGAAGAAGGGAGAGCAATGAGTGAAGAGTATCCGTAATGTGGATGTGCTGTACACGATCCACGAAAAAAGCCGTGTGCTGGAAGAATGCATCTGCCGGGTGGAATCCGCATGCGATACAGGCCATTTCGAGAGCGTGGACTCCGCACTGCGCACAAAACCGGAGCTGCGCGCGGCACTTGGCACATATATCCGGCAGATGCTGGCGCTGCTGAGGATGCTGACGCCGCAGGCATACAGCACAGCCAGTTTGGACGTCCGGGACGTTCAGGATCTGCTGCAGGCATTGCAGCGGGAACCGGACAAAGCGTCCGCGTTCTGGCCGGACCTGTGTGATGCATGCCGGACGCTGTACCGCCTGAGCGGAGAACAGCTTGATATCTATGTCCGCCTGACCCAGCCCGCCTATGCAGCCGACTTGCATTTGGTGGAACCGGACACACTGCCGCCGTCCTGACAGAGAAATTCCAATTTGGAGTACCAGACATCGCTGACTCAAGGGCAGCCGGATGACGAGGCGGTGCGTCTGCTTCAATACTATGAGGCGCTGGCGCTGGAAAATGATCCGAGGGGATACTGCGTCTGCACCAGTGAAGGAAAGGACAGCCGCGTATTAGGCCATCTGTTCCGGCGCGCGGGAGTAAAACATTTTTATCAACATTCCATAACAGGGATCGACCCGCCCGAACTGATCTATTTTCAGCGTTCCAACTTCCAGCAGTACCGTGATGCGGGATATCTCACATACGATGTGATGTACCGCAAGAGCATGTGGCAGCTGATGCTTGAAAAAAAGATACCGCCGCTTCGGACGATCCGGTATTGCTGCGCGGAATTAAAGGAAAAACGCAGTGAACATCAGGGCAAGGCGGTGGTTTCTTTCGGCGTGCGGAAATATGAGAGTGTGAAACGTGCCAGGTCGCGCAATGAACTTGAGATCGCTCTTCCACGGCAGAAGAACCTCATCATGCCTTTTGATGATGGAGAGAACCGGAAAATCTTTGAATTGTGCTACCGGGACAGAGAAAAACGCGTCAACCCGCTGGCGTATTGGAACGATGCGGATATATGGAACTACAGCCGCGATGTGAAGCTGGAACAGTGTTCCCTGTACAGCGAGGGCTTCGACCGGCTGGGCTGCATCGGCTGCCCACTCGCACGGGAGCAGAACAGGCGCAGGGAATTTTCCCGCTGGCCGAAATTCTATGAACAGTATCTTCGGACATTTGACAGAATGCTGGAAAGGAGACGGCAGTGCGGAGACGCCATTTTGGACTATGCATCAACGGCAGAAATATGGATGGAATGGTGGCTGAGCGACCATGTGCAGGAAACTGCAGGCGCCGGCCAGCTGTCGCTCTACGAATTGTAGTACGGCCACTGGAGAAGAGGCATCCGCAGACCGGTTTTACACAGAGTATATATATCCACAGGGAGGCAGCTGGAAAAACGGGATAAAGGGAAATCCGTGAAGTAGAACAGGAACACGCGGGGCGCGGAATACCCCGTGTGCGGGGATATGCGCCCTGTCCGAAGAAAGGGGAGGCGCATATGGTATAGACAGCTTCATGGCATGGGTGGGCGGCAAAAAAGCACTCCGGGAAGAGGTGCTGGCGCGCTTCCCGCTCTACTATGAGCGATATATAGAGGTATTTGGCGGCGGAGGCTGGGTGCTGTTCCACAAACCGCCGGGCACGGATTTTGAGGTGTACAATGATCTGAACGGAAATCTTGCCGCACTGTACCGCGCGGTGCGTGACCATCCGCGGGAGCTGCAGGAGCGGCTTCGGTATGTCCTCAATTCACGGGAGGATTTCATGCGCCTCAAGCAGGTGCTGGAGCATCCGGAGGGGATGGAGGAAGTGGCGCGTGCTGCGGCGTTTTACCAGGTCATCCGGTACAGCTACGCGGCAGGCTGCGGCAGTTTTGCGGCGCAGCCGCACAGCATGTGGGGGAACTTCCCCCTCATCGATAAAGCCTGCGCACGGCTGCAGAAGGTCGTTGTGGAGAATAAGGACTTCGAGAAGCTCATCCGGCAGTATGACAGGCCGGTGAGCTTTTTCTATTGCGACCCGCCGTATGTAGACACCGAGGATTACTACAGCAATATCACCTTTGGCCGTGGGGGCCACGAACGCCTGCGGGACACGCTGCTGTCGGTGCAGGGCAAGTTCCTGCTGTCGTACAACGACCATCCCCTGGTATGGGAAATGTATGACCGGCCGGGAATATATATCGAGCGCGTGACGCGGCTCAACAATATGAAACAGCGGTATGACGGCGGCGCGCAGTTCCCGGAATTGTTTGTTTCGAACTATGACCAGTCCGAACGCATCCGTGTCCTGCCGGAACAGCTGTCATTCGCGTCATAACGAAAAAGGAGAATGGAAAATGGAGAAGACCGGGGAAATGGATCTGTATCTGTACGTAGACGGCCGCGGCCGTATGACAATGCCGCGTGCGCTGCGCTGCCGCACAGGGATGGGAAAGAACAGTTTTGTCCGCGTCCGGCTGGACGGCGGTGTTGTCCGGCTCACGCATGTGACGCCACGGGAGGCCGCGCAGATGACCGAGGAGGAGCTGCTCGACTTCATCCGTGCGTCTGTGCCGCACCTGAGCGCGGAGGGGGCAAAACGGGTGATGCGGGAGCTGTTGGAGGAAGCATATGCAGAGGCGCAGGATGCCGCGGAATGTTAAACGGGCGTCAGGCGCTGTTGTGTGTGCGGGTCTGCTGTTGAGCGGATGCTCGGGCCATCCGCTGGCGGATACCGCACGGGAGGCGCTGCAGGCGGTAACGGCGGGCAAAGCCCTGCCCGCGCCGCTGGCACGGGCCTATCTGCTGCTGGTCCTGTCACTGGCGCTGAACGCGGTGATGCTCCTGTGCTGGGCGGGCGGACAGCTCGCCCGCCTGGGCAGGCTGGTGCGGCGGATGAGCGCACGGCAGAAAAAAGAGATCGTCGTGAAGGTGGAGCAGATGGCGCCGAACCGGAGCACGGTGCAGTGTGCTCCGCCCATGCCGGAAACACCGTTCATCATTCCGGAGCCGAAAACAGAAATACGGGCGAAAAAACCGGAACGGAGACCCAGCCGGCAGGAAAAGGGACAGGCCGTAAAGCAGCCTGTGCCAAAGATGGAAATACCAAATATTTTAAAAGAATTGGAGACAGGAGGATGCGCATGAACAGAATAAAGAAAGTGAGCAGACCGGCGGCAAGCCTGCTTGCGCTGCTGCTGTGTGTGACGCTGCTTGCGTCCACGGCGTTCGCCGCAGGCGGCGCGCTGGGCGCGGACCGAAACGGCACGCCATATACTTACGTGATCGGGTACATGTATTCCGGCAACTCCCAGACCGTCAACACACGGGAGATCTTCACATCGCCCAACAACTATGACATCTGGCTCTGCCCGGTGTGCGGGCGGGACCCGTTGGGGAATTCGCAGGGAACGGCGCTGTCCCCGAATCTGTATATGCCGTGCTATGGATACGATATTGCGGCGACAGGCGGGGACATGAGCATCCGCTACGCGCTGGTGCGGCACAGGCACAACAACGGGCAGCTGTCGGATGACCGGGTATACATCCCGGTCAACGTGCCGATGTACGCGGGCTGCTATTACGGCTATGACCTCACCGGGCCGGCCGGCGTGCAGGTCAGCGCGCCCACGGGCTGGCAGCGGGACAGCGCGGTGGTGCGTTTTTCGGGCGGAACAGACACAGGCACGAGCCTGCCGGACTGGAGCGCGGCGCCGGGCGACTACGGCAGCGGCATCCATCACTACGAGTACAGCATCAACGGCGGGGCATGGACGGGCTGTCCCGTGGGCGACCCCACCGTGACCATCACCGCGGGCGGTATCACGACCGTGACCGCCCGTGTGGTGGACGATGCGGGCAACGCCTCCGGCCAGACGGCCACGGCAAAGGTGTACATCGACCCGGCCCCGCCCAATGTGCCCGGTGTCACGCTGTCCACGGAACAGTGGACGAACAGCACAGTAACGGCGGCCATCAAGGACAACGGCGACGCACACAGCGGCGTTGCCCGCACGGAATATTCTCTGGACGGCGGAAGCTGGACGGCGTCCAGCGGCGTGCTTTCCATCGCAGGCCACGGCAAACATACGGTCAGCGCCCGCGCCATCGACAATGTGGGCCGCATTTCCGGCACGGCCAGCAAGACCGCGCTGGTGGATAAGGCTGCGCCGGTCATTTCAAAGGTGGAGCAGCAGCCAGACAGCGGCCACACGGAAATGACGCTGGCCGTTACCGCCACAGACGCGGACAGCGGCGTCAAGGGCTATGCGGTCACCACGGAAGAAAAAGCGCCTGCGCTGGACAGCTTTACCGCCGATGTTCCCAAGGCAGACCACAACGGCGTTTACTACATCTGGGCAGCGGACAAGGCTGGGAATATTTCCGCTGCCGCAAAGGTGAATGTTACCGCGCTGGATATCGTGCCGCCTGTTGTGGTAAAGGTGGAGACACAGCGTACCTGGGACGCGGAGGAAAACTGGGCCAGAGTAACGGCGCAGGACGATAACAGCGGCGTTGTGGCCATCGGCTGGGAACGGGCCGAAAAAGATATGGGAAGCCGTCATGCTCCTGACCCGATCACCTGGGTGGATTCCACGGCGGAAGCGGCCTTCATTTTCACCGGGAACGGCAGCTACAACGCCTATGCACGCGACCTGGCAGGCAATGTATCCGAGCCGTATCCGTTCATCATCGACCACATCGACAAGCATTCGCCGGTCATTGATTCTGTGGAGTGGGACAAGGGCTGGAGCCAAAGCAAGACCATCACGGTAAAAGCCCATGATACGGAATCCGGCCTTGGGCAGTATGCGGTGACGCGCACGGCGGACCGCCCCGCTGAGTGGCAGGACAGCAATGTTTTCGCCAACATCACGGAAAACGGCACGTACTATCTGTGGGCGAAGGACAACGTGCAGCGCGTGTCCGCGGACGCGGATGCAGATGGAGGTGAGGGAACACCAGACCCCGGCCCGGAAGAGATCGTCATCGACACCATCGACCGTTCCAGGCCCGTGATGGACGATATCCTGCATTCGGCAGCGGACAATGCGCCCGCGGGGATGTTCGGCTATCCGCATTTCAATGAAGTGGACCGTCCGGAGCTGCTGGCCCACGATCTGGCCGATGAAGGCTGGACGGACAGCGGCATCAAGGCCATCTACTACCAATTTGCCGCAGATGAAGATTCTCTCGAAGCAGATTGGCTGACCTATGACGAGCTGGACAAGCCCGCCATGCGGGAGGAATACTTCGGAAACATCTACGCGAAAGCGGAGGACAACGCGGGGAATGTGTCCGACGCCATTTTTGCAGGCTTCATGTTCGAGCAGGCCGAGCCTGTGGCGGAGAAGAACCTGACCCCGGATCACTGGACGAACGGGACGGTGGAGATCGACCTTTCCACAGACGATAACCTGTCGGGCGTGCGGGACATCACCCTGCCGGACGGCAGCGTCGTGGATGCCACGCAGGCGAAGTACACGGTGGACAAAAACAGCGTGTACAATTTCTCTGTGCGGGATTACTGCGGCAACGTTTTGACATACCCCGTAGAAGTGAGCAACATCGACCTGCTTGCGCCGGCTGCGGACTATGAGGTGATCCCCGGTGACTGGACGAACAAGCCCGTGACCATCCGTGTGACGGCTGCGGACCCGGAGCCGGAGGACGGCTATGCGCCCAGCGGCGTCAAGTCCGTCACAATGCCGGACGGTACGGTGGTGGAAGGCGGTACCGCGGATTTCGCTGCGGAGGTCAATGGGAAATACGACTTCATCATCACGGACAACGGCGGCAACACGTTCACGCTGCATACCGAGGTGAGCAATATTGATTACCTCGCGCCCGAAGCGGAATATACCGTGACGCCGGATGTCTGGACGAACGGGCCTGCGGCCATCCATGTGACGGCCAGCGACCCGGAACTGGAGGACGGCTATGCGCCCAGCGGCGTCAAGTCCATCACGATGCCGGACGGCACGGTAGTGGACGGCGATGCGGCGGATTTTACGGTAAGCGTCAATGGTACGTATGACTTCATCATTACCGACAACGGTGGGAATACAACTACGCTGCATGCGGAAGTGGGTAATGTGGACACCGCGCGCCCGACTGTGGATTTCCATTTTGAGCCGCTGGACGGCGGCGACCGCACCATCATCACGGAATACGGCAAAACCGAGTACTACAATTACGATCTCGTTATGAACGCCAGCGCCAGTGATGTCGGCTCGGGCCTTGGCCGGTACGAATACAAAGCAGGCGACGGGGAATGGACGGTGTTCGACCCGGCAGACGCGCCGAAATTTACGGAGGAACAGATCATCCATATCGCTGTGCGTGTATGGGATGTTGCCGGGAATGTGAGCGAAGAAAAAGCGCGTGACATCGTGCTGGACAAAACGCCGCCCACGGCTTCGCATACGCTGACGCCGGGCGAGGACGGCAAGGTGAACATCAACCTGGGAACAGACGGCAGCATCTGCGGCGTCCAGTCCATCACGCGGCCGGACGGCAGTGTGGCATATGGCGTGGATACGCTCGTGTTTGAAGCGGAACAAAACGGAGACTACGATTTTTTCGTGTGGGACCGGTGCGGGAACCTGCTGAAGTACACCGTGCCGGTCGACAGCTTCGCAGCGCCTGTGAAGCCGGAGCCTGCGCCCTCTGAGCCGAAGCCGGAACCCAAACCAGAGCCAGAGCCGGATTCGGAGCCGGAAGGACCGGAGGCTCCGGTGGAGCTTCCTGTGCGGGAGGACACCCGCACGCTGACGCTGGCCGACCTTGCCTGCACGCTGCTCTCCATCCTGCTTGCCATCCTTGTGTGGCTGCGCGGGAAAAAAGACGGCGGTGAAGATGCGGACGAGCAGGCTGAACGCATGGACGAAGAAGCGGAGGAAAATGAGCCACGCGGTTACGCTATCCAGAAAACCGTGAATGCGGTGCTGGCGGTACTGTCTGTGGTATTGTTCTTCCT
>OLND01004197.1_pt1 | contig 10269 bp, 7 predicted proteins | sample 1672031 | NCBI WGS metagenome assembly OLND01 (sample SAMEA3136638, study PRJEB25190) | human gut metagenome | biome: human gut; feature: human-associated habitat; material: faeces | place: Austria | collected 2013
ATCGTGACCGCCACCAGTATGCACAGCCGCAACAACCGCGCCGGTATCCTCATCGGCAAGGGCGAGACCCCGGAAAATGCCGTCAAGGAAGTCGGCATGGTGGTCGAGGGCATGAACGCCCTGCCCGCTGCGCTGGAACTGGCTGAGCGGTATCAGGTGGAAATGCCCATCGTCCAGACCGTCAACGCCATCGTCAACAAGGGCATGAGCGCGGCAGAGGCTGTCAAGTCCCTGATGGAGCGCGGCCTGAAGAACGAGCTGCCGCAGGGCTACGAAAAATAAACGAAAAGGGGCGGTATCATGCCTTCTACCTACGCACACCGCCGCTTTGGTGCGGATGTTCTGGCCCTGCTGCCGGACAGTCTGCGCGCGACGCTGGAACAGCACCGGGAGCTTTACGACATAGGTCTCCACGGGCCGGACCTGATGTTTTATTACAAGGCCCTGCAGTCGAACCCGGTGAACCGTCTGGGCAACACCATGCACGAGCAGAAGGGCGAGGTGTTTTTCACCCGTGCCCGCACCGTGGTGGAAAATGCAACGGATAAAAGCGCCGCACTGGCTTATGCGCTGGGCTTTGTCTGCCACTTCGCGCTGGACAGCACCTGTCACCCTTATGTGGAGGCCTATGTCCGGGAGAGCGGTGTGGGACACTGCGAGATCGAGACGGAGTTTGACAACGCCCTGATGCGGGAAGACGGCCTCGACCCCATAAAGTTCTTCACGGCCAGCCACATCAAGCCCAGCCGGGAGCGGGCCGAGGTCATCGCGCCCTTCTACGAAGGCGTCACGGTGGACGAGACGCTGGCGGCGATGAAGGGGATGATAACGGTGCATCATCTTTTGCAGGCGGCGAACCCCGTCAAGCGCTGGGTGGTGCTGACCGGGATGCGCGTCGCGGGCAAGTATGAGTTCATGCACGGCCTTGTGGCAAACCCGCAGCCGAACCCCAAATGCGTCCAGAGCAGCCAGAAGCTCGAAGAGCTGTATAAAGCGGCTGTGCCGCTGGCGGTAAGGCTCATCGAAGAGTATGCAGAGAACAAGCCGCTTGGGGCGGAGTATCAGCATACGTTTGGGGAGAACTGAGAGGAGCACCGGATGGAAAAGAGCGGTAAATTCCGCCTGACGAGCTTGGAGCGGAACTGGATCCTGTACGACGTGGGCAACTCGGCCTTTGTGCTGATGGTGGCCACCCTTATCCCCATTTTCTTCAATGCGCTGGCGGAAGCCGGGGGCCTGAGCTCGGTGGAGTATCTGGCTTACTGGGGCTATGCCAGCTCGGCTGTGACCGTCATCACGGCTGTTTTGAGCCCGATTTTGGGGACAGTGGCTGATACGAAGGGCTTCAAGAAGCCTATCTTCATACTCTGCGTCTTCGTGGGCATCGTGGGCTGCTGCGCCATGGGCGCGGTGTCGGCGTGGCTGCCGTTTCTGGTCATCTTCGTCATCGCGAAGGTGGGCTTTTCGGGCAGCCTGGTGTTCTACGACTCGATGCTCAGCGACGTGACCACTCCCGAGCGGATGGACGAAGTGTCCAGCCGGGGCTATGCGTGGGGATACATCGGCAGCTGCGTACCCTTCGTGGTCTGCCTCGGTCTTGTGCTGGGGGCGGGGAGCATCGGCATCAGCCAGATGACGGCGCTGAACCTGGCACTCCTGCTGACGGCGGCGTGGTGGCTGCTCACGACCCTGCCGCTGCTGAAAAGTTATAAACAGCTCTACTATGTGGAGGTGGAAAAGCACGCTGTCCGGCAGAGTTTTGCCCGCATCGGCCATACCCTGCGGCATCTGCCGGAGGATAAGCAGGTGTTCTGGTTTTTGCTGGCGTTCTTCTGCTACATCGACGGCGTGTACACCATTATCGACATGGCGACGGCCTACGGCACGGCGCTGGGTCTGGACACCACCGGTCTTTTGCTGGCACTTCTTGTGACCCAGATCGTGGCGTTCCCGTCGGCCCTCATCTTTGGGCGGCTGTCGAACAAGTACCCCTCGGCAAAGCTCATCCCGGTGTGCATCGCGGCCTACGCGGGCATCGCGGTGTTTGCGTTTTTCCTGACCCAGCAGTGGCAGTTCTGGGTGCTGGCTGTCATCGTGGGCATGTTCCAAGGCGGCGTGCAGGCGCTCAGCCGCTCCCACTTTGCAAAGATCATCCCGCCGGAAAAGTCGGGCGAATACTTTGGCCTCTTCGACATCTGCGGCAAGGGCGCGTCCTTCCTTGGCACCATGATCGTCAGTGTGGGAAGCCAGCTCACCGGCAGCGCCAATGTGGGGGTCGGCTCCCTCATCGTGCTGTTCATCGTGGGATTCGTGCTGTTCAGAGTGTCGTTCCGTCAGGGTGAGACAGTGTAAATCGTTTTGACCTCTGCTTTGTCTTCGGACAGGGCAGAGTTTTTTGTTTACCAGCGAGTTATGATTCACAAACCATTCATTGTGTTTTGGCGGGTAGGATGATACAATAGAATCAAAATCCAGAAAATACAAAGGAGCAAGACCATGAAACAATATCCCGGCTACACCCTCGTCAAGCGCGAGGACTGCCCCGAACAGCACGGAACGCTGACCGTGCTGACCCATGACGTCAGCGGGGCGGCTGTCCTGCTGGTGGAAAACGACGACGACAACAAGGCCTTCGGCATCGGCTTCGGCACCTTCCCCTCCGACGACACCGGCGTGTTCCACATCCTCGAGCACTCGGTGCTGGCAGGCAGCGAGAAGTACCCGGTGAAGTCGCCGTTTTTGCAGCTGCTCAAGAGCAGCATGGCGTCCTTCCTGAACGCCATGACCTTCCCGGATAAGACGGTGTATCCCTTCGCTACCCCCAACGAGACGGACTTCAAGAACCTGATGGACGTCTATCTCAACGCGGTGTTCTGCCCGCTGGCCATGGTGGACAAGGGCGTGTTCGAGCAGGAGGGCTGGCACCGGGACGAAGACGGCACGGTGAGCGGCGTCGTCTATAACGAGATGCAGGGGGCGCTGGCGACGCCGGACGCGCAGCTGCAGAACGCTCTGAGCCGGGCAATGTTCCCGGATACGGCTTACGGCTTCGTCTCCGGCGGCGACCCGGCGTCCATTCCGGCGCTGACCTATGAGAAGTATGTGCGGGTCTACCGCCGCCACTACAGCGCCGACAACTGCTGCATCACCCTCTACGGCAAGATGGACATGGCCGAGAAGCTGGCCTTCCTCGACGAGCAGTATCTGAGCCGTATGCCCAAGAGCGCCAGCCGCCCCCGCCTGACGGTGCAGGACGAGCAGGTCGGTGCGAAGCGGAATATTCCGTACTATACCGAGAAGCCGGAGCCGGACGAGGCTCAGTGTGCGCTGGCGTGGTACACCGGTGCGTTCAGTGACCGGGAGCGCCAGCTGGGCGTGGAGATCCTGCTGGACGCCCTGCTGGGGACGAACCAGGCGCCTCTGAAAGCCGCCCTGCTGGAAGAAAAACTGGGCGCGGACATCGACGTGGGCTTCGATGACAGCACGCTGCAGCCGACCTTGGAGCTTGTGCTGCGGGGCGCGACGGAAGAGTCGGCGGGCAAGTTTGCCGCTGCAGTGCGCAAAGCTGTGGACGGCATCCTCGAGAAGGGCATCCCCGAGGAGCTGCTGATGGCAAGCCTCAACTCCACCGAGTTCGCTTCCCTTGAGCGGCCGGGCAGCATCCCGGACGGTGTGCTGGACGCCATCAATGCATCTACCGGATGGCTCCACATCGGCGACCCGGCCCTGCTGCTCCACACGAACGCTCTGTTCGCTTCCCTGCGGGAGAAGCTGGAACAGGGCTGGTTCAATGAGCTGCTGCGGGAGCTGTTCGCGCCTGCGCCGGTGGAGATCATCCAGGTGCCGACCCTGCCCAAGAAAGAGGAAGAGGGGCGTGCCGCCCGCACCGACGGCAAGCTGGTGCTGGACCATCCGCTGACAGCCGCCGACCTCGGCGAGGGCAAAAAGCAGACACCGGGCAGCAAGGAGCTGCTGGCGGGTGCAGAACTGCTGCACCACCCCTCGGCAGGCAATACCTACCTGTACCTTTACTATGATCTGGGCGGCATGGCACCGGAAGATATGTCCTGCCTGCATCTGCTCACGGATGTCATGGATGAGCTGGACACCGAAAAGCACACGGCCCAGGAACTGAATACTCTGCGGAACACCTGGCTGGGAAGCAGTGGTGCGTGGATGGACTGCTGGACGGGACGGCAGGAAGGCAGGCCCTGCCACGCAAAGCTCATCGTGGGGATGAGTATGCTGGAACGCAGCCTCGAAAAGGCTGTGGAGCTGGGCAGTGAGTGGCTGTATGAGACAAAGTTCAGCGGCCCGCAGGCCGAAGCTGCTATGGAGCGGGTGGCAAGCCAGCAGAAGCTGCTCATGGAGCAGAAGTTCCTGCGGGAGGGCAACGCCTTCGCCGCCATGCGGGCGGCGGCACATTTCTCGGTGGAATCCGCACTGAGTGAGCGCTGCAACGGCGTGAGCTACTACCACTATATCTGTGAGCTGCTGGAAAAGGCCGACTGGACCGCTCTGGGCAAAAAGATGGAAGAGCTGTGGAAGAGCGTGCTGAAAAAGAACGCCCTGACCGTCAGCCTCCACGGCAGCGACGCGGCGCTGGATACCCTGAAAAAGCTTTTGCCGGGCAGTGCCTTCGCGGCAGAAAAGCGCGGCGAGGCAAAGCCCTACACTGAGGAGCTGACAGCTCCGGTGAACGAGGCCTTCATCATCGACGGCGGCGTGAACTACGATGTGCTGGTCTGGCCCATGGAGCGGCGGTTGGAGCGGAAGGTGCTGGCCCGGGTGATGAGCTACGAGTATCTGTGGCACAACATCCGCGAGGTGGGCGGCGCGTATGGCACCGGCATGGTGACCCAGAACGACGACACCGAATATCTCTACACCTACCGCGACCCGCACCTGAAAGAAAGCTATGAGACTTTCGCAAAGGGGCCGACAGAACTGGCAGGCCGCGACTACACCGAGAAGGACATGAACGAGTTCATCGTGGGTGCGGCAGCAAAGCTGGATACCCCGCGCAAGCCCCGGGAAGAGGCTGCGTCTACCGACTGCAAATATTTCTGCGGCATCACCGACGAGATGACTGCCGCCGAGCGCAAGAGCCTGTGCAGTGTGGATGCTGCCGCCCTCAAGGCCGAGGCGGCGGACCTGTCGGCCCGGATGGAGAAGGGCGTGAGGGTGGTCTTCGGCAGCAAGGAGGCTGTGGAGGCCGCAAAGGAGCTGTTTGACCGGGTGGAAACCCTGTAAAAATACGCAGAGAGTCTCCCGGAGACTTTGCGCAGAAAATTGAGTGAAAGATCCCCTGTCTGTGGAAAAGAACACAGGCAGGGGATTTTTGCCGCTTTGAAATATTACTTATAGGATAAAATGTGCAGTAAAATACAAATCTGAGGGCAAAAAGTATGTACTCCTGCGGCGGAGAAAAGCGTGGTATCCTTTTGCCAGCGACAGAACGAAAGGAAGTGAGAACACAGGATGGGGCAGGAAAAGCAGGCTGCGGCCAAAGGGCTGGAAAGTCTCCGGAAAGCCACCGACACCCTGAGCACCATGCTGGCGCAGGAGGTGAAAGATTTGAACGCCCGCCAGCGCGCGGCCCGCAGAGAGAACAGCACCGACCCCGGCATCATGAAGGGACTGAAAGAAGCGACTGCCGTGCTGAAAGATCTGGCGGGCGTGTCGAAGACCCTGAACGACCAGGGCGTGGACGCAGAAGGGCGGGAATGCGGCGTGGTGCTGCTGCCGCCGGTGGAGGATGTATGACGACAGAAAACAAGAATGCGGGCGTCGTGTGGAGGCCTCAGCCGAGGCAGATGGAATTTATGCGGAGGCCGGAGCCGGAAGCACTTTACGGCGGCGCGGCAGGCGGCGGTAAGAGCGACGCCCTCGTCATCGAGGCGCTGCGGCAGGTACACATTCCGCACTACCGGGCGCTCATCCTCCGCAAGACCTATCCGCAGCTTTCCGACCTGGTGGATAAGAGTCAAAGCTATTACCGCCGGGCCTTTCCGGAGGCGCAGTACAACGCCACGAGCCATGTGTGGGTCTTCCCCAGCGGGGCGAAAATTTACTTCGGCTCGATGCAGTACACCAAGGACCGGACGAACTATCAGGGCAAAGCCTTCGATTTCATCGGGTTCGACGAGCTGACCCACTTCGAGTGGGAGGAGTACAGCTACATGATGAGCCGCAACCGCCCCACCGGCCCCGGCACCCGGGTGTATCTGCGGGCCACCACCAACCCCGGCGGGGTGGGCCACGGCTGGGTGAAGGCGCGGTTCATCACGCCCGCCCCGCCCGGCACCCCCATCGTGGAGGAATACCCGGTGCGGATGCCGGACGGCACCGAAAAGGTGCTGCGGCGGGCGCGGGTGTTCATCCCGTCCAGCATCTTCGACAACCCCGCCCTGCTGGAAAATGACCCGGACTATCTGGCCAGCCTCGCGGCCATGCCGGAGGCCGAAAAGCAGGCGCTGCTCTATGGCAGCTGGGACAGCTTTTCGGGGCAGGTGTTCACCGAGTGGCGGAACGACCCGAACCACTACGAAGACCAGCGCTGGACCCACGTCATCGCGCCGTTCACCATCCCGAAGCACTGGAAAATCTACCGGGGCTACGATTTCGGCTTTTCGAAGCCGTTCTCGGTGGGGTGGTACGCGGCGGACGAGGAAGGGCGGCTCTACCGCATCAAGGAGCTGTACGGCTGCACCGGACGCCCCAACGAGGGTCTGCGCATCGACCCGGTGGAGCAGGCACGGCGCATCCGGGAGGCCGAGCAGAACGACCCGGTGCTCCGGGGCAGAGTCATTCAGGGCATCGCCGACCCGGCCATCTTCGACGAGAGCCGGGGCGAGAGCATCGCCGCCATGATGGAGCGGGGGCCGAACTTTCTGCACTGGATGCCCGGCGACCACACCCGTCTGGCGGGCAAGATGCAGATGCACTACCGGCTGAATTTTGACGGCGAGGGCAGGCCGATGCTGCAGGTGTTTAATACCTGCAAGCACTTCATCCGCACCATCCCGAATCTCGTGTACGACGAGAGCAATGTGGAGGACATCGACACCCGGCAGGAAGACCACATCTACGATGAGTGCCGCTATGTGCTGATGGAAAATCCCATCTCGCCGCCCCGGCATACATCGGCCCCGCCGGTGCTGGATGACCCGCTGGAGCTGCATCGGAAGGCGAAGTTTCTGAGGGTGTAAAGGCTCTCCCTTTGGGAGAGGCTGGGGGCGGAGAAAAACGATAGCGCCCTGCAACAGAGGGCAGGAAGGAGAAAAACTATGGATGAAGCAACAAAACTGCCCATCGGGCCGGAAGAGGTGGCTGAGGCTGCGCAGATCTTGCAGCGGTACAAGGCGGGCAAAGCCGCGCTGGACAAGCGCCTGGTGGACAACGAACTGTGGTTCCGGATGGGACACTGGAAGAACTACCAGAACCCCATGATGGAGGGCAAACCCCAGCCGTCCAGCGGCTGGTTGTTCAACTCCATCGCCAACAAGCATGCCGACGCGATGGACAACTACCCCAGCCCCAACGTCCTGCCCCGTGCCGAGGACGACGAGGCAGCGGCACAGGCGCTTTCCAGCGTGCTGCCCGTGGTGCTGGAACAGGCTGACTATGAGCAGGTGTACAGCGACACCTGGTGGCGCAAGCTTAAGCAGGGAACCGGAGTCAAAGGCGTGTTCTGGGATTCGGAGCAGCGGGGCGGTGTGGGCGAGATCGCCATCCGGCCCATGAACCTGCTGATGCTCTACTGGGAGCCGGGCGTGGACGATATTCAGGCGTCGCCCCACTTTTTCTCGCTGAGTCTGGCCGACACGGCTCAGCTGGAAAGCCGCTGGCCCCAGCTGGCCGGACACACTGCCAGCGTGCTGGACGTGCCGCATTACATCCACGACGGCGGCCTTGATACCAGCGACAAGAGCGTCGTGGTGGACTGGTACTACAAAAAGCTCTCCCCCGAGGGCAGGAGCGTCCTGCACTACTGCAAGTTCTGCAATGGCGTGGTGCTCTACGCCAGCGAGAACGACCCGGCGCTGGCCGAAAGAGGCTTCTACGACCACGGCAAGTATCCCTTTGTGTTCGACGCGCTGTTCATGGAAGAGGACAGCCCGGCGGGCTTCGGGTACATCGATGTGATGAAGGAGTGCCAGACCGCCATCGACAAGATGAACCACGCCATGGACGAGAACGTCCTGCTCTCGTCCCGCCAGCGGTATGTGCTGAGCGACACGGCGGGCGTCAATGAGGAAGAGCTGACTGACCTGTCGCGGGACATCATCCATGTGGTGGGGCGCCTGAACGACGACAGCTTCCGGCCGTTGCAGACGGCGGGTCTGCAGGGCAACAGCCTGAGCTACCGCAACAGCCGCATCGAGGAGCTGAAGGAGATCAGCGGAAACCGCGACATGACCCAGGGCGGCACCGCAGGCGGCGTGACGGCAGCTTCGGCCATCGCGGCCTTGCAGGAGGCGGGTTCGAAGCTCAGCCGGGATATGCTCAAGAGCGCTTACAGGGCATTTGCCAAAGAGTGCTACCTTATCATTGAGCTGATGAGGCAGTTCTACGACGAGGAGCGCATCTTCCGCATCACCGGCAAGAGCGGCGAGAGCGAGTTCGTCCGCTTTTCGGGCCAGGTGCTCCGCGCCCAGCCTGCAAGAGTCGTGGGCGGCGTGGAGCTGGGCAGTCATGAGCCGGTGTTCGACATCGTGGTGAGTGCGGAGAAAAAGTCCACCTTCTCCCGCCTGTCGCAGAACGAGACGGCCAAGGAGTGCTATCAGCTGGGCTTTTTCGCCCCGGCCAACGCCGACGCCGCGCTGGCGGCGCTGGAAATGATGGACTTTGAGGGCATCGAAAAGGTTCGCCAGCGGGTGCGCCAGAACGGCACCCTTGTCCAGCAGCTGGCGCAGATGCAGGCCCAGATGGCCCAGCTGACGGGTCTGCTGGAAGTGCAGAAAAAGTCCGAAGCCCCCAAGCTCAGCGGCCCGGCACAGGAGCTGAGCACGGCTGCAATGGCGAGGGCGATGAAGACGCAGAAAGGAGAAATGAGATGATAAAAGTAAACTACACCGAGCTGGACGGCCCGGCAGGCCCCACCTGCCGGCTGGAAGCTTCGGGCCATGCGGGCTATGCCCCCGCCGGGCAGGACATCGTGTGTGCGGGGGCCAGCACCCTGATGCAGACCCTCTGCGCCCTGCTGGCGGGCGAGGAAGGCACCAGGAGCGGCGTGTGGGACGAGCCGGACGGCCTGCGTCTGGCCGTGACGGCGGCAGCACCCCAGAAGCCGTGGGTGGAGGGGGCGTTCGAATTTGCAAAGGCGGGCTTTGCTCTGCTGGCAGAACGCTACCCGGACAATGTCCGCTTCGCCGATTTGAGCGGACGGGGAGAACAATCGATGGTGGATCTGCAGCTCTTTGCCTCGGAGGGCGGCGATGCCGCCGCCCCCTCCGCTCCTGCTCTCAGCCATGCACAGGCTCAGCAGGCCATCGCCTCCGGGACTATGAAGGCGGATGAGGGCCGGGAAGCTTCGGATGTGCTGACACTGGCGGCAGTGCAGGAGCCGGAAGAGCGTCCTGCACCGCCCGAACGCCCTGCGCCGCTGCCGCTCCCGCCCATCCCGGGCCTGAGAGAGGGCGCGAACACCGTCCGCGCCCTCCACGCCCGCTGGGCGGCGGAAGAGGCGATGCTTCGCCGTGATATGCCGGATTTTTCGCTCAAGCAGGAGCTGGCGAACCCCGAGATGCGCCGCCTGATGGAGCTGCCCGGGATGCGGATGGGTGACGCCTACCGTCTGGCCCACTACAACGACGCTCTGCGTCAGACCGCCCAGACCGTGGAGCAGGGCGTTGTGGAGCGCATCCGCCAGCGTTCGGCCCGCCCGGCGGAAAACGGTACCAGCCCCGGAGGTGCGGCCATCACCCGGGCCGATGTGGCCAGCATGACCCGCGCCCAGCGTGAGGCACTGGAACGCCGTGCGATGCACGGGGTGAAGATCAGTTTTTGAAAATTTTGATACAGAAAGGACAAATGACATGAAAAGCTACAACCTGAAGATGAACCTCCAGCTCTTTGCCGACCCTTCTGCCAGCCTGCAGAACACCACCGGCACCATGACCAACGAGATGAAGACCTTCTACGAGAAGCGTCTCATTGACCAGGCAGAGCCCCGTCTGGTGCATGACCAGTTCGCGGACTACTATCCCGTACCCCAGAACGGCGGCAAGACCATTGAGTTCCGCAAGTACGACAGCCTGCCCAAGG
>OLND01004205.1_pt1 | contig 10253 bp, 5 predicted proteins | sample 1672031 | NCBI WGS metagenome assembly OLND01 (sample SAMEA3136638, study PRJEB25190) | human gut metagenome | biome: human gut; feature: human-associated habitat; material: faeces | place: Austria | collected 2013
CCACAAATAAAGAATCTTTCTCATAATTTAAATTCAGGCTGATTTGACTTCATTATAAAAGTAATAGATAATATTCGAAAATACAACTTCGTTTCTTGAATCTTTTAAGAAAATTCCCGGAAATCGAATCCGACTTCCGGGAAGAATCAAATGCCTGATATTCCTAAAAATTAAATTTCCCCAAGCGTAATATGCACCGCACCCCGGGCTTTCGCCGCCTCGTAATCGGCATTGGTGAAAGTATAAACCCAAACCAAAGCCAGACTACCGTTTTTCTCCTTATTTACCAAAGTATAGCGCTGCACGTCCTGCAAACCCTTTGGCACAGCGGAATTACCCGACCCCGACGGGTCGTAGTTTTCCATATATGCATACGTTTCGCCATCGACGACAAACTGCTCATACCACAGCCCCATCTTTCGGTCCTCAATATAGTCCGACAAACCTTCCGGTGAGCCGGACACCCGCACGGAAACATACTTTCCACGATTAATCCCGTCATGCCACCGATACCCTCCTTCTACATAAAAGAAATCGATTCGATAATCGCTCTCATTTTTCCATTCGATCCAATATTCATCGACCGGTTCGACCTGCTTCTCGTCGTCGCCACAACCGCTCGAAAAGATCAATGCCGAAAGCGCCGCAACGCAACAGATAAACTTTTTCATAGGCATTAAATTAAAATTCAAAAAAATACCCTTCACGAATATAACATCATTTATGAAAAATACAAAATATTCGGGAATAAATCCTCCCGAATCCTCTAAAAAAGATTTGCACTGAAAAACAGATGTTTTTCAGTGCAAATCAAAATCAATATAGAATCCGCTCTATATCATCTATAAGAGTTCCCCTACTTAAATTTCACCAGCGAATGTCCTGTCATGGCTTCGGGCTTTTCGAGCCCCATCAGGTCGAGGACCGTAGGGGCTACGTCGGCCAAGATACCGTCGCGGACCGTTTTCACGCGGTCGGAAACCACGACGATCGGCACCGGATTGAGCGAATGAGCCGTATTGGGCGCGCCGTCGGCATTGACCGCATTATCGGCGTTGCCGTGATCGGCGATCTGCACGACCTCGTACCCATTGCGACGGGCCGCCTCGACGACTTTGGCCACACACGCATCGACAGCCTTCACCGCTTTCTCGATCGCCTCATAAACTCCCGTATGCCCCACCATATCGCCGTTGGCGAAATTCAGGCAGATGAAATCGTATTTCTGCCTGTCGAGTGCCCCGACCAGCTTGTCGGCCACCTCGTAAGCGCTCATCTCGGGCTGAAGGTCGTAAGTCGCCACCTTCGGAGAAGCGACCAGAATGCGGTCCTCGCCCTCGAACTCCTCCTCGCGGCCTCCGTTCAGGAAGAAGGTCACATGAGCGTATTTCTCCGTTTCGGCGATACGGAGCTGCGAAAGCCCCTGCCGGGCGACATACTCGCCGATCGTGTCGGCCACGTTCTCCTTGTCGAACAGGATATGCAGCCCCTCGAACTTGGCGTCATAGGGCGTCATACAGCAATAGTAGAGCGGCAGCGTGTGCATGCCCTGCTGCGGCATATCCTCCTGTGTGAGTACGATGGTCAGCTCCTTGGCCCGGTCGTTCCGGTAGTTGAAGAAGATCACCACGTCGTTCGGCCGGATCATACCGATCGGATTGCCGTCCTCGTCGATCCGCACGACGGGCTTCACGAACTCGTCGGTCACCCCTTCGTCGTACGATTTCTGCATCGCCAGCACCATATCGGACGAATGTTCGCCCTTGCCCTCGACCAACAGGTCGTAGGCCACCTTCACACGCTCCCAACGCTTGTCGCGGTCCATCGCGTAATAACGGCCTACGATCGAGGCCACGACGCCCGTCGATCGTTCCCGCATGTGCTTTTCCAGCCGTTCGATGAATCCCTTGCCGCTGTACGGATCGGTATCGCGGCCGTCCATAAAGCAATGCACGTAGGTACGTTCGATGCCGTATTTATCGGCGATGTCTGTCAATTTGAGCAGATGATCCAGCGACGAGTGCACCCCGCCGTCCGAAACCAGTCCCATCAGGTGCACGCTCACCCCGTTCGATTTGGCGTATTCGAACGCCTTCACGATTTCGGGATTCTTCAGAATCGAATCGTCGCGGCAGGCCCGGTTGATCTTCACCAGATCCTGATAGACTACCCGGCCCGCACCGATATTGAGGTGTCCCACCTCCGAATTGCCCATCTGCCCATCGGGCAGGCCGACGTTTTCGCCGTCCGTACGCAACTGCGCATGAGGGTATTTGCGGGTCATTTCCGAAATATAGGCAGGATGCACCTGTGCGATGACATCCCCCTTCTGTCCGTCGCCGATGCCCCAACCGTCGAGGATCATCAGCAATACTTTGCGATTACTCATCCGAAACATTACTTTACTTGTTCCACAATCAGTTCTACGGCCTTGTCGATAGCCGCCTGGATGCCGTCGGGGTTCTTACCGCCGGCCGTCGCCAGGAAAGGCTGTCCGCCGCCGCCGCCGTTGATGGCTTTGGCCGCCTCGCGCACCACGACACCGGCATTGACTCCCTGCGCCACGATATCGTCGCCCAAAGCGACGGTGAGCGTCGGCTTGCCGTCATTGATCGATCCGATCACCAGTACGATATTCTTCGAACGCGAACGCACGGCGAAAGCGAGGTCCTTGATGAAATCCGGCCGGCGATCGGTCTGCGTAGCCATCAGCCGCATCCCGCCACGCTCGGGCGTAGAATCGACGATCTTCGCGGCCCACTCGGCCACCTGTTCGCGGCGGATGGCCTCCATCTCGTGCTTCAAAGCCTCGTTGCTTTCCATGATCTTCTTGATCGACTGAAGAATCTGCGGGTTATTGAGATAATCGGCCACGTTGCGCATCGTATCTTCGGCCGCATAGATCACCTCCTCGGCCTTCGCCCCCGTCGTGGCCTCGATACGTCGTACGCCGGCGGAAATGGCGCTTTCGTTCAGGATCTTGAAGAACCCGATATTACCCGTAGCGCTCACGTGAGTACCGCCGCACAACTCGACCGAGGTGCCGAAGCGCACCATACGCACCCGGTCGCCGTATTTCTCGCCGAAGAGCATCATCGCCCCGGCCGCTGCAGCCTCTTCCTTGGTGGCGTCGCGTTTCTCCTCGAGGGGATAGTTCGCGCGAATGGCACGATTGACCAGTTGCTCGACCCGGCGCAGCTCCTCGTGCGTCACCTTCTGGAAGTGCGAGAAGTCGAAGCGCAGGTATTCGGGCGTCACGAGCGAACCTTTCTGCTCGACGTGCGTACCGAGCACCTTGCGCAGCGCTTCATGCATCAGATGGGTCGCCGTATGGTTGTTGGCAGCCGCCTGACGTTTCTCCGGATCCACGACGGCCATGAAGGTCGCCTCGGGATTTTCGGGCAGTTGGGTAACGATATGGATAATCAGGCCGTTCTCCTTCTCGGTAGCCACGACCGGGATCCGTTCGTTGGCGGTTTCGATATAGCCGATATCGCCGATCTGACCGCCGGAATTGCCGTAGAACGGAGTGCGGTCGAACACCAACTGGTAGGAAACGCGTCCTTTGGAGGACACACGGCGGTAGCGGGCGATCTTCACCTCGGCGCTCAGCGTGTCGTAACCGATGAACTCGCTCTGCTTGATATGGATCAGCTCCTTCCAGTCGTCGGTATCGACCGCAGCAGCGTTGCGCGAACGCTCCTTCTGCGCCTGCAGCTCCTTCTCGAAGGCCTCCAGATCCACCTCGATCCCCTGTTCGCGGGCGATCAGCTCCGTCAGGTCGATCGGGAATCCGTAGGTATCGTACAACAGGAAAGCGTCCTTGCCGGAAATGCGTTCGCCGCCGCTCTTGCGAACCTCGGCCATCACGCCGTCCAACAGGTTGATGCCCGTAGCGAGCGTACGCAGGAAGGAGCTTTCCTCCTCCTCGATCACCTTCTCGATCAGCGTCTGCTGGGCCTTGAGCTCGGGGAACTGCCCGCCCATCTGATCGACCAGACCGGCCACCAGACGGCAGATGAAGGGCTCGTTGAAGCCCAGGTAGGTATAGCCGTAGCGGACGGCGCGGCGCAGAATGCGGCGGATCACGTAGCCCGCCTTCACGTTCGAAGGAAGCTGTCCGTCGGCGATCGAGAACGAAATGGCACGCAGGTGGTCGGCGACCACGCGCATAGCCACGTCGCACTTCTCATCCGCACCGTACGTTTTGCCAGACATGGCGGCGATGCGCTGGATCGTAGGTTGGAACACGTCGGTATCGTAATTCGACTTTTTCCCTTGCAGAATCATGCAGAGGCGTTCGAAACCCATGCCCGTATCGATACAGTTGGCCGCCAGGGGTTCGAGCGAACCGTTCGCCTTGCGGTTGAACTGCATGAAGACCAGGTTCCAGATCTCGATCACCAGCGGGCTGCCCTGATTGACCATCTCGCGGCCCGGCACGGCGGCAATCTCCGACTCGTCGCGCAGGTCGTAGTGGATCTCGCTGCAAGGTCCGCAAGGGCCTACGTCGCCCATCTCCCAGAAGTTGTCGTGCTTGTTGCCGCGGATGATGTGATCCGCAGGCAGGTATTGCAGCCAGATGTCGTAGGCCTCCTGGTCGAACGGCACCCCGTCTTCGGGACTTCCCTCGAACACGGTAGCGTACATGCGGCTCTTGTCCAGTCCGTACACCCCGGTCAGCAGCTCCCAGGCCCAGCCGATCGCCTCCTTCTTGAAATAGTCGCCGAACGACCAGTTGCCCAGCATCTCGAACATCGTGTGATGGTAGGTGTCATGGCCGACCTCCTCCAGGTCGTTGTGCTTGCCCGACACGCGCAGGCACTTCTGCGTATCGGCGGCCCGGGGATAGGGACGGGGAATATTCCCGAGGAAAATGTCCTTGAACTGGTTCATACCCGCGTTGGTGAACATCAGCGTCGGGTCGTTTTTCACCACCATCGGTGCCGACGGTACGATCACATGGTCCTTCCCTGCGAAGAAATCGAGGAAAGCCTGACGAATTTTGTTGGATTCCATATACTGTGTTTTCAATTCTTTGCGTTGTTCATAAGACACACTCCGCAGATTCCGGCTGCCTGTGCTCAGGCTGTCATCCGCTCGAATCCGCGAAACTTAAAGAAGTTACAAGATTGCAAAATTACATATTTTACCTTAATTTTGCATCACTTCCAAGGAGTTTTTCAGATCATGGCACGAAAAAAGCAGACGTTCGATCCCCACGCCCTGACCCGTGAGGTGGTTTCGGCCACTCATGAGGTGGTCACGGTCCCGTTCCGCCTGCGCACCTACCGTGTCATTCGCAAAATCCTCATCATCTTCATCGCAGTATCGATCGTCAACGTCGTCTTCGCGAATGTCTTCTACACGCCGAAAATGTACCGCATCCTGCGCGAAAATTCGGAGCTGGTCTTCAAATACCGGCTCCTTCAGGACAAGATCCGCGCGGAGCAGCGCAAACTGAACGAAATACACCACCGCGACAACTTCGTTTACCGGGCTTTGTTCTCGGCCGACACCCTGAATATCGGAGGCATCTACACCCCCTATCCGGCGTCCAAATACGCGGCTCTGGCGGGCGACGAATACGCCCCGCTGATGATCGGCACGTGGCAGCAGCTCGACGCTTTCGGCCGCCAGCTCTACCGTACCTCCGTTTCGTTCGACGAGTTGCAAATCCTGGCCAAGAACAAGGAGAACATGTCCACGGCGATCCCGGCCATCTGGCCCATCGACCGTCAGGCCCTGCGCCACGGCATCGAGCCGTTCGGCTACCGCAACCACCCGATCTACCACCGACGCATCCTGCACAAAGGCATCGACCTGGCGGCCAACATCGGCAACAACGTCTATGCCACGGGCGACGCGACGGTACAGTCCACCGACCTGGGACAGCCCCGCAGAGGCTACGGCAAGCAGATCCTCCTGAACCACCAGTACGGCTACCAGACCCGCTACGCCCACCTGAGCCAGATCTTCGTCAAACCCGGCGAGAAGGTCGTGCGCGGACAACTGATCGGCAAGGTCGGCAACACGGGCGGCGTGACCGGCCCCCATCTGCATTACGAGGTGATCCACATGGGACAGGTCGTCAATCCGATCAACTATTTCAACCGCAATATGACCAACGAGGAGTACGAGCGCCTGATGGAACAGATGCAGGAGCTCAACCTCGATACCTTCGACGAATAACATGGCAAGAACCCGCAGACCGATCAAATACGCCACACCGCGCACGCCCAAACAGAAGGCGATCCGCATCACGTTTCACGTACTGGTGTGGTTCGGCGCAGCCATCCTCTACTACGTCGGGTTCTCGCTCTTCTTCGACACGCCCGTCGAATACGAGCTCAAGCACTCCACCGATCAGTTGAGGAGCGAATACACCCGGCTCGAAGCCCGCTACGACTCGCTGCGCACGGTGATGGAAAATGTTTCCGAACGCGACCGCAACGTCTTCAACATCCTTTTCGAATCCGATCCTTACGATTTCGACACCGAATATGAAACCAAGCGGCTCGCAACGTACGAAAGCCTGCTGGACAAATCCGACCGTCAGATCATCCTGGAACTCAAAGAGAAGGTCAGACAATCCGAAGCGACGCTGACCAAGCTCAACGAATCGTACCTCGAACTGCAACGTCTGCTGGATACGGTCGGCGACGGCCGCAACCGGATTCCGGCCATACAGCCCGTTATCAACCAGCAGCTCACGCTGCTTACCGCCTCCTACGGCATGCGCATCCATCCCTTCTACCGCACCCTGCAATCCCATCAGGGCGTCGATTATACGGTGCCCGAAGGTTCGCGCGTCTTCGCCACGGCGGACGGCCGCGTGAAGGAGATCGCCTCGCGCTCCACAGCGGGCCGTACCATCGTCATCGACCACGGCAACGGTTACGAAACTTCGTACAGTCACCTGCTGGCGGTCAATGTACGCCGCGGGCAGGAGGTCCGTCGCGGCGACATCATCGGACTTTCGGGCAACACGGGCCTTTCGATCGCACCCCACCTGCATTACGAAGTGCGGCACAACGGCATGCGCGTCGATCCGATCCACTATTTCTTCATGGAGCTGACCCCCACCGAGTACCAACGCCTGATGCGCATCGCCCAGACCGGCATGCAGTCGTTCGACTGACCCGGCCAAGAGCCGGGATTCAGGCGGCAACGAGCCTTTGGAACGAGTCATAGCCGATACACGCCTTCGACCGAATAGCAAACCGAAAAATGGAAAATTCTGAAATCCGCCTTCTTCTGCTCGATTTCGACGGCACGCTGGCCGACACCCGGCGGGCCAACACGCTCTCCTACGTCGCGGCCCTCGGCGAAGCGGGCTACACGCTCACCGAGGAGGAGTACGCCGCCAATTACTTCGGAATGCGGTGCAACGAGTTTCTCACGCGCTTCGGAATCGCCGACCCCGCCGAACGCGAGCGGCTGCGGCTTCGCAAGATCGCCCTCTACCCCACGTTTTTCGACACCGTGCGGCTCAACGAACCCCTGTGGACGTTCTGCCGGCAGTTCCGCGCCGGCGGCGGCCGCGTGTGGGTGGTCTCGACGGGCAGCCGGGCCAACATCGACAACGTGATGCGCCACCTGGGAATCGGCGGCCCCACGGCAGAGGGCGGGGTCTCCGAAACGGGCTTCCACTCCGGCGGAACGGACCCCGCAGCGCCGCTGGGCCGTGTCGACGGCATTCTCTCGGGCGCCGATGTGGAGCGTCCGAAACCCGCTCCGGACTGTTTTCTGGAGGCCATGCGCCGCGAGGGCTGCACGCCGCAGGAAACGCTGATCTTCGAAGACTCCGAAATCGGGCTCGAAGCGGCCCGCCGCAGCGGAGCGGCCTATTTCAGGGTAACGCTCTGACCATCGCCGCCCAGGCCGTTCCCGGCATCCTGTATCCGGCATCTGCACCCGACATCCGACATCCGGCATCCGCTGCCGGACGCACTCATTCCTCCGCGCCGTCCCCAACAGCATCCATCCGGCCGATCTTCCACAACCGAGCCATGTAATTTCCGGGAGTAATCACCATCCGGCAGCGGAACTTGTCCGCCCCCGTCACGACACAGCCGGTCAGCGCTTGCAGATCACGTTGAAGTCGCAGTACTTGCAGGTATCGGCATCCTCGCACTGGCGGAACGGAACCGAGGTGTCGTAGAGTTCGGCGAGCTGCGCGCGCAGCAGTTCCTCGAAACGCTCGCGGTAAAGCGTATAGCGCGCCCCCTTCACCCCCGTTTGCTTGTCGTCCAGCTGCGGCGAATAGCCGGGGCGGTTCATGTTGCGGACGTAATAGAGCGCCGGTTCGACGTCGCAGCCGCGCGACCGGTGCAGCATCATCGCGTAGAGCAGCGTTTGCAGGATGTTCGAAAGGCGTTGTTTGCCCGTGCCCGTGAACAGGCTCTCCACGCCGTCGAATTCGAGATGCGGCGCCCCGGTCTTGTAGTCCACCACGCGCAGCGTTCCGTCGTCCAGCGCGTCGATGCGGTCGGCGATGCCCGCGAACTTCATGCAAAGGGGGCGACCCGCCGCCGTGAAATCGAATCCGTATGCCACTTCCCGCTCCAGCCCCGTGACCGTGAAGCCGTCGTGCGCCGCATCGTAGGGCATCACCCCGCCCCGCAGATAGCGTGTAACGATGTCTTTGACCAGCAGCAGGTTGCCCGTATAGTCGTCGGTCGTGGCCGCAGGGTCCTGCAAATAATTCTCGTTGATCGCCGCCTCGACCGCCGCGGCGATCTCACCCGTGCGGATCATCGCCCGCAGGGTCTCGCCGGGGTGCGCCTCGCCCACGATCCGGGCATAGAGTTTCTGCACCGCGGCGTGAAGGATCGTGCCGAACATCGGGGCGTCGACCTCCTCGGCGATCTCGTCGTCGGCCTGGAGACGCGCCACGGAGTGAAAATAGAACCGCAGGGGACAGGCCACATAGCGGAAGAAAGCCGTCGGCGAGAGCGTGGCCTTCGATTCTGGGTCGGTGAAGCGTCCGAGACGCTGCATGATCCCCTCGTCCTTGGCCACCTCGATCGGATCGGTCTCGGCGAGGTTGACATCCACACCCACCTCGACCTTCCGGACGGGAAATCCGCTCTCGTAGTCGAGCTGGTAGATGTAGCGGCTCGGTTCGCCCGTCGATTTGTCGTCGGCGTGCGAGCAGTAGAGCATCCACACCCGCCGGGCGCGCTGCACGAGGCGGTAGAAATAGTAGGCGTAAACCCCCTCGTGGTGCTCGGGCGTGGGCAGTCCGTAGGCCGCCCGCAGGTTGTAGGGCACGAACGACGCCTGCGCCATGTGGTTGCCCGGGAAGTTGTCGTCGTTCATCGAGAGCAGAACGACGTTTTCGAAATCGAGGTTGCGGGTTTCGAGGATGCCCATGACCTGCACCCCTTCGAGCGGCTCGCCCTCGTAGGGGATGTGCACGGTCTGCAAATGGCGGCGCAGCAGCGAGGTGTAAACCTCCGTCGTCAACTCGATGTCGCACTCGTCCAGCGAATTGCGGAGTTTGGAAATCTCCTCCGAAATCACGGCCAGAAACTCCACGCGCTGACGCCGGTCGTCGCCCTCGTAGGGCGTCCGGGCCACGGCGGCGACGACCCGCAGCAGCCAGTCGGACAACTCGCGCCACGCGGCGGCGGGCGAAAAGATCATCCGCAGCAGGTCGTTGCGTCCCAGCCATGCGGCGTCGACCGAAATGCGCCGTTCGCGCACGATCTCGTCCTGCATGGCGCGGGTCTCGCGGGCATCGCTGTCCGCGACGTAGGGGTGCGCGAGAATGCCCACGGCGTCGGCATGGTAGAACGTGCATCCTGCGCCCTTCGTGCGGCGGTGAGCCTGCAACTCCACGAGGCGTTCGACGAAGGTGTAGGCCAGGCTGGCCCGCAGCGGATAGCCCATCGTGACGTTGACCTTCCCGATCTCGGGCGGCAGGGCGTAGAGCAGCGGCAGGAGCAGGTTTTCATCGGTCAGCACCACGGCGGTGCGCTTGTCCAGCGGCCCCCGTGCGGCCAGTTCCCGCAGGATTGCGGCGGCGTGCTTGCACTGCACGGCGTTCGACACGGCGGCCACGGCGGTCAGCTCCTTCGAACGCTCCATGTTGTCGTGCGACACGTCCCCGCGCGGCGGGAACTGCACGACGTTCTCGCGCACGAACATCCCGGCCTCCTGCTCGGGGCGGTCTTTATAATAGGAGTCGTAATCCCAGTAGAAATCGGTCTCGGCAGCCGTCGAGAGGAAGCGGAATAGCTGTTTCT
>OLND01004217.1_pt1 | contig 10231 bp, 10 predicted proteins | sample 1672031 | NCBI WGS metagenome assembly OLND01 (sample SAMEA3136638, study PRJEB25190) | human gut metagenome | biome: human gut; feature: human-associated habitat; material: faeces | place: Austria | collected 2013
GCAGATGCCTTCCTCTGTGAGGGAGGCTTTTAGTTGACGTTATGGTTCTCTCCTTCGCCGCACCTTATCCTGTACCTCGCCTACGGTGCCGTGGATGCGGGTATTCAGCATGCTTACGCCAAACAGCGTCGGCCCGGCCAGGCCAAGCAGGGCCACTAGCACCAGCGTGCCGCCCAGATCCAGCTTGACCAGCCCCAGCCAGGGGGCCAGCAGCAACGCGCCGCCGTAGCCGATGGCTGCCATCGCTCCCCAAAGTACCCAGTGCCAGGTGTTGAACGGGCGGCAGACGCCCCACAGTACCATCAGGCCCACTGTCAGCACCACGATCGTACTGATGGTGCCCAGGTAATCGCTGGACAGGTCAAAGGCAAAGCAGAACCCCTGCGCCAAAAATACCAGTAAAAAATCCGTTATGCCGCCGGGCAGCGCCGCCCGCAGCACGTTGGAGATAAACCGCCCGTGCACCCGCTCGTGGTTCGGCTCCAGCGCCAGAAAAAACGCTGGTGTACCGATGGTTGCGGCGCCGAGCAGCGACAGCTGCAGCGGCAAAAACGGATAAGTCAGCGGCAGCACCAGCGATACGACGCTGAGCAGCACCGAGAAGATGTTTTTGACCAAAAACAGCGACGCCGACCGCTGGATGTTGTTGATGACCCGGCGTCCTTCGGCCACTACATGGGGCAGCGCACCGAAGTCCGAATCCAGCAGCACCAGCTGTGCCACCTGGCTGGCGGCCTGCGCACCCGATGCCATGGCAATGCCGCAGTCGGCATCTTTCAACGCCAGAACGTCGTTTACGCCATCGCCGGTCATGGCCACTGTATGTCCCTGCTTTTGCAGGGCGTGTACCAGCTTGCGCTTTTGCTCCGGCGTTACACGGCCGAATACGGTGTATTTCTCCATGGCTCTTGCCACCTGTTCATCCGTCTTCAGAGTAGACGCATCTACATAGTGCTCAGCTCCGGCAATCCCCGCCTGAGCTGCGACCTCAGATACGGTCATCGGATTATCACCGGAAATCACCTTGATCTGCACATCCTGCTCCGCAAAATATTCAAACGTCTCTTTTGCCTTGTCACGGATTGGATTGGCAAGCGTGACATATCCTAACGGCACTACTTTTTCAGTCAGTTTCTTACCGTCAATCTCACCTTCATATTTACCAAATACCAGCACACGATATCCTTTTTTCGCATACTGTTCTATCTCTGCTTCATAGAGAATGTAGTCATCCCGAAGCACCATCTCAGGAGCACCAAGTACATACGCCCCATCCTCAAATGTAACACTGCTATACTTCACCGCTGAAGAGAATGAAGTCATGCTCACCGCTTTCTTCCCTGTATTCTCTGTGAAGTAAGCTTTTAACGCTTCCATAGTGATATTATCAGCCGTCATCGCTGCCGCAAAATCGCCGATCATCTGATCCAGAGGTGGGTACTTCTCCTTTTCCTTCCCGCTGGAATAATCCAATGTCTCGACTGCTTCATGGACCGCCATGGTGTTCTCGGTAATCGTTCCCGTCTTATCCACACACAGCACATTGACTCTGGCAAGTGTTTCGATGCTCTTCATATCGTGAAGCAGTACCTGCTGCTTGGCAAGACGCATGGCACTGACCGCCAACGCAACAGTTGCCAGCAGATACAGTCCCTCTGGAATCATACCGATCACTGCCGCTACCATCGAAGTCACACTGCTCTGGAACGGATCGGGGTTAAAGAAAAAGCTCTGCACTACCAGAATAATACCAATCGGAATGATCGCAATACCGACCCATTTGACCAGCTTATCCAGTGCACGGATCATCTCTGACTGCTCACCCTCGCCCATCTTCTTCGCTTCCAGTGTCAGCTTGGAAATATAGGAATCCTCTCCAACCTTGTCAAGTCTGGCATGACACTTGCCGGATATTACAAAGCTTCCGGACATGAGCTGATCTCCTCTGCGCTTCGTGATCTCATCTGATTCACCGGTCAGCAGTGATTCATTCACCTGCACCTCTCCGGCAGACACGATTGCATCTGCACAGATCTGATTGCCTGCACTGAAAATCACGATATCATCCAGCACCAGATCCTCCGAAGCCACCTGCTGCACCTTACCGTCTCGCACTACCTTGGCATGAGGCGCATTCAACATACTCATCTTATCCAATATGTTCTTCGCCCGAATCTCCTGATAAATGCCGATTAACGTATTACCAATAATGACCGGCAGAAATGTCAGGTTACGGAATGATCCTACAATGATCAGCAACACCGCCAGCACGAAAAAGATCAGGTTGAAGTAAGTAAATGTATTCTCCCTGACAATATCTTTGGTCGTCTTAGACGGAGCCTCCACAGACAGATTCCGCCACCCCTGCAGCCGATGCTCCATAACCTGATTCGTCGTCAGTCCTTCATGATAATCCGGATCATACCTCTCCGGCGTAATCCGTTCTCTACATCTCGGCTGCTCCTCCGCAGTTCGTCTTTTTACTGGTTTCTTACCTTTATGTGCCATAATTATCTATCTTCACTTCCTGTACTTTATCCGACGTTATTTTTCAACATCTTTTTCCATTATACGCCAATTTTCTTTCATGTCTATGAAGAAAGTATGAAACTTTCCTTAATGAATTGTTCAATCATCCTAAAGCTACATCAAGCACCATCATAATCGTAAATCCCAGTGCGAACCCTATCGTTCCTATATTGCTGTGTTCTCCTTCGCTTGTCTCCGGTATCAGTTCCTCCACAACTACGTAGATCATGGCACCTGCTGCAAATGCAAGCAGATAGGGAAGTACCTGTATCAACACGTCTTTCAATAATATCGTAATTCCAGCTGCAATCGGTTCTACGATTCCTGATCCCGCTCCGTACAGAAATGCTTTGCCTTTGTTCATGTTCTCTTCACTTCGAAGCGGCATGGATACGATGGCTCCCTCCGGAAAATTCTGGATCGCAATTCCGATTGACAATGCAAATGCTCCCGCCAGCGTGATATCTGTATGCTCAGCCGCGATTCCTGCAAATACAACTCCCACAGCCATTCCTTCCGGGATATTATGGATTGTCACAGCCATGACCATCTTCATGCTCCGGCTCCAGTTCTTCTTTACACCTTCCGCTTCTTCCTGTCCGAGGTGCTGATGTGGCACATAACTGTCCATCAGCAGAAGTGTAAGTATTCCAACCATAAATCCGAGTGCCGCCGGGATAAAACAAAGCTTACCCATGGGCTCAGACATTTCCATAGCAGGAATTAAAAGTGACCACACAGAGGCGGCCACCATAATGCCGGACGCGAAACCCAGAAGTGCTTTCTGGACTCCCGCCCGAATATCATTTTTTAATAAGAACACACATGCAGCACCCAGTGCTGTACCGGCAAACGGTATCATAATACCTAAAAATATATTCATATACTCTCCTGTATTCTCATCTTACATTGTCATCTTATGCCAGATAACAATATCGGTTAATTAAAATATACCAGCTCGTCTTCCGGCTCCTGAATCGGTTCCAGAGATTCCAGTGTGATCACCGGTCCTCTGCCACGGTAAGCACGCTTAAATTCAAAGCCTACTTTACCTCTGGCTCTTACCCAGGTATTGGCTTTCATATCTTCGATTGCCATATGCTTGCAGATAAAGCCAAGGAATGTAATATCATCTGCGCAGCAGGTCATAGCACTTCTTCCAAGTACAAATTCACCCTTCGGAAATCCTTTGGCCTTTCTTGCTCTTCCCTGAATCTCCACAACCTTGCCTTTATACTTTTCCGGGTTGTCCATCATATCTACATACCAGATACCGTAATCCATATCCTCAATCTTAATAACCGGTGCATCCAGATCATAAGGCATCTGATCGCTGAAGATATCTTCAATCTCGCCTTCTGCACCCTCAAAGATAATCTGTGCTCCCTGATTCACTACTTTTACACTTCTGCGGTAACCGGCTAACGGCATATCCTCCGTACAACGGTTAAACAGTACCATATCTGCATTACGCACCATTTCTACAAAAAGCGACTTCATATTGGCAATATACACATCAAATGTACTTGCATCTACGGTTGTGATCTCCTGGATCAGCCCCCAGCCATCCGGCACATCCAGCGCTTCCATCTTGCTGACCGGATACATACCATTACATTCAAAGATCACACGCTCCGGATGGTACTTATCTTCTACTTCCTGAAGGAATTCCTTTGTCAGTTCTTCCGGATCTTCTACGGTAACAATCTTCGCTTTTGCACGTGCAAGAAGGTCTTCTTCATATTCCTCTTCGCCTTCCTCACACAGAATAATAACCGTCGTTCCGTCTATTTTAAAATACTGTTTATCAATCGTCTGTTTCAGGAAAGAAGTCTTACCACTCTCCAAAAATCCAGTCATCAGATAAACTACTACTCTTGCGTCATCTACCATCTGCATAATCAGTCACCTATACCTCAAATAATTCTGCCAGTGCGTCCTCTTTCAGTTCAGAACCGATCACACAGATGCGTCCTGTGAATTCAGGCTCTCCTGTTCTGACTTCCTGCTCACCCGGAACCATGTCAAAGTAGATCCACTGTCCGTCATCGCCTGCAACCATACCTTTTGCTCTCAATACTACACCATAAGTATCGGCTGCATCCAGTGCTGCAAGTTTCACTTTTAATTCTTCTTTATTGAATTTCTTCACAGTCTCTTTGCCCCAGCTTGAGAATACATCGTCTGCATGATGATGTCCATGGTGGTGATGATCATGGTCATGGCAACCACAGGTACAGTTTTCATCATGCTCATGGTGATGCTCATGCTCGTGATGATGGTCGTGCTCGTGATGATGCTCGTGTTCGTCATGGGCATGGTGGTGCTCATGATGGTGCTCGTGTTCATCATGCTCATGATGGTGTTCGTGCTCGTCGTGGTCATGATGGTGTTCGTGCTCGTCATGGTCATGATCATGGCAGCCACAGGTGCAGTCCTCGTCATGCTCGTGATGATGCTCATGCTCGTGATGGTGTTCATGTTCATGTTCATGGTCATGCTGATGGCGCAGTTCCTCTTCTAACATCTGCTTTTCCAAAGAATCCACATGTTCCATCGTCTCCAGAATCTTAGCACCATCCAACTGTTCGATCGGAGTTGTGATAATTGCTGCATTTGCATTCATCTCACGAAGCATCTTAACAGCCTCTTCAGCCTTTCCTTCCTTCGCCACATCAGTACGGCTCAGGATAATAGCTCCTGCTGTTTCTACCTGATTGCTGTAGAACTCACCGAAGTTCTTCAGATACAGTTTGCATTTATTCACGTCTACAACTGTCGTGTAGCTGTTCAATACGATGTCTACACTGTCTTTTACATTCTCTACTGCTTTGATCACATCAGACAGCTTGCCAACTCCGGATGGCTCGATCAGAATACGATCCGGATGGTATGTCTCAATTACTTCCTTTAAAGAAGTGCCGAAATCACCGACCAATGAACAGCAGATACATCCGGAATTCATCTCACGGATCTCTACTCCGGCTTCCTTCAGAAACCCTCCATCAATACCGATCTCACCGAATTCGTTCTCGATCAGTACTACCTGCTCGTTCTGAAATGCTTCTTTCAAAAGCTTTTTAATCAACGTAGTCTTGCCGGCTCCAAGAAAGCCGCTGATAATATCTATCTTTGTCATCTTAATACACTCTCCTTTTTTAGTCCTAAACTTTGTTTTAGCACAAATATCACAAAAAGTAAAGCCGCCATCCGTATTCTTTCCTATTATAGAGAAATCGTATCATTCATTTGACATTTCCTCCGAAACTTGGTAGTATGAAAAAGATATTCCTAAACCAGTTTAATAATAAGAAAGAAGGTTACTTATGAATATATTTCTGGATGTTCTCCAGGATACCGTATCAGACAGCCTGCATATGCTGCCTTTTTTATTTGCGGCATTTCTGCTGATCGAGACTCTGGAACATTACTCAACAACATTTATCAATCAGACACTGATAAAGATTAATAAAGCAGGTCCGTTAGTCGGTGCTATCCTTGGCTGTATCCCACAGTGCGGATTCTCCGTTATGTCTGCGAATCTGTATTCCAGCGGTGTCGTATCCCTGGGTACGATGCTTGCTGTCTTTCTGGCGACTTCCGATGAAGCGATCCTGCTTCTGCTCGGTCACCCGGAAAGCGCAGGAAGTATCTGGACACTGTTGACAGCTAAACTGCTCATCGCTGTAATTGCCGGTTATATCACAGATTTGTTTCTGGCGAAGCGAATCTCCACACCAAAGCACTTCGGTGATCTCTGCGACCACTGTGGCTGCCATGAGCATCACGGCATTGTACTTCCGGCATTCAAGCATACACTGAAGCTTTTTGCATACATTTTTGTATTCTCAGGCTTATTGAATCTGATCATTGCTTATGCAGATCTGAATACACTTTCAACCATTCTGTTAAGTGGGAGCCTGTTGCAGCCATTTCTGGCCGCACTGATCGGATTTATTCCAAACTGTGCAGCATCCGTAGTACTGACAGAATTATACCTTAGTGGAACACTGTCTTTTGCTTCTGTCGTTGCTGGTCTCTGCACCAATGCAGGTGTCGGACTCGTTGTTCTGTTCGAAGTCGATAAAAATCGTAAAGAAGACCTTAAAATCGTAGGTCTCCTTTACTTCTTTGCAGTAGCAGCCGGACTGATCCTCTCTATTTTTTAAGAGGCTGTCCGGTCATCTGCTCATGTTCACTTTTAATCTCATGATATAATCTTACAGAATCCCATTCCTGATTCACCGGTGTCAGCACCGCTTTTAACGGTATATGCACTCTTTCTTTGCGCAGATAATTAAGCAGCAGATCCATCTGCCTGCCAAGCTGGCACATCACCAGCATCTCATCGTCAAAACTTTCCAAAACTTCCTGTTTACAATCGCCATCCGGTACTTCCGACGATGCCTCAAAAAGAGTACGGATTGCTCTTCCGTAGTCTTCTTTAGCAACCATCTTTACTCTTATCCCATGCATTCCGCAAAATGCCTGGATCTTATTCTTTCTCTTTCTATCCGTAAAATTATAAATCAATATCGTAGGTTTTACTGACATACCGCTGTCTCCAATGCAATCTCCATCATCTGTCTGAATCCATTCTGTCGTTCTTCGGCACTGAGCGATTCTCCATTTACGATCGAATCCGATACGGTAAATATTCCCAGTGCTTTCACCCCAGCCCGTGCTGCCTCACAGTATAATGCATAGCTCTCCATCTCTATGCCAAGCACGCCAAGCTCTGCCCAACGTTTCCATTCCGGAGTCTCTGTATAAAACAGATCGGAAGACAATACATTGCCCACATGACTGACTGCATGCAATCGCTCCGCAGCTTCTTTTGCTGTACTTAAAAGACCGAAATCCGCGATCGCACTGAATGTGCCCGGCAGCTGATACTGATGTGCATAATTACTGTCTGTGCAGGATGCCTGCGCCATGATAATATCTCCCAACAGAATATCTCCCCGTATTGCTCCACAGGAACCAATCCGAATCAGATTCTTCACTCCATATACATGAATCAGCTCATGACTGTATATTCCCATTGAAGGCATTCCCATGCCCGTCCCCATAACAGAAATGCGCTTTCCTTTATATGTTCCGGTGTATCCAAACATATTCCGAACCGAATTAAACTGAACTAAATCTTCCAGATAGGTTTCTGCAATGAACTTCGCCCGGAGCGGATCTCCCGGAAGCAGAATTGTCTCCGCAATATCGCCTGGGTTTGCTGTATTATGTGGTGTAGCCATAATTGTACCTCCCTGTGTTCAAATTAACTATAGTATACCACAGAGGGATTAATCCAGTCCTGCTCTTTCCCGAAATTCTTCGATTGAATCCATGTCGGCTACATGCTAAAATCTATTCAGAACATTTTGGAGGTCACAACATTATGAATGCAAATCATTTTATAATAAAGCATGCTTCCCAGGAAGATATCCCAGCTCTCACAGCCGTTGAAAGGGAATGCTTCCCGGCTGCAGAAGCAGCATCCGAAGAAGAGATCGCCGCCAGAGTACATGCATATGGAAAGCATTTCTGGCTTCTCTTTGAAGGCAAGAAGCTGATTGCTTTTGTGGATGGTATGACGACTGATCAGGCTGATCTGACCGATGACATGTATGAGGATGCAAGCCTGCATGACGAGAACGGCGCTTGGCAGATGATCTTCGGTGTGAATACGATCCCTTCCTATCGCAGACAGGGACACGCAGGTCTTCTGATCCGCCAGGCAATCGAAGATGCCAGAACCCAGAGACGTAAAGGTCTCGTTCTCACATGCAAAGAAGCATTGATTCATTATTACGCCAGCTTTGGATTTGAAAATGAGGGTATCTCTGAATCAGTACACGGTAATGTCACCTGGTATCAGATGCGTCTGACATTTCCTGAAAAATAACCGCTATCAGTTTTCACACGGAGGTCTCTCATGAAAGAAAAAATCGGCATCACAGCCTGCTCGGATCCCATGAAGCCTGAATTTCAGTCCAATATGGATCGGCTGTGCGCTATTTTAAGTGATGTTGGATATGAACCAGTCATCAGTAATTGTATATATCCTAAAATATATCCCAAAGCATACGGTCTTCACGGCACCGGGTCAGAACGCGCTGCGGAATTAATGAAACTATATACAGATCCTGCGATTACATCGATCTTCGACATATCCGGTGGGGATATGTCCAATGAACTGCTGCCTTATCTGGATTTTGAAGTGATCGGGAATTCCGAAAAAAAGTTTTACGGATACAGTGATCTGACTACGATTTTGAATGCTATTTATGCCAAGACAGGCAAAGAAGCAGTTCTTTATCAAATCCGCAACCTTCTTTATCGACACGGTGAGGTGCAGCGCCGCGATTTTATCAACACACTGCAAAGGAATGGTAATAATCTCTATGATCTGGATTATCATTTCATCCAAGGTACTACTATGGAAGGTGTTATGATCGGCGGTAATATCCGCTGCTTTCTGAAGCTTGCCGGAACCGAATATATGCCGGATCTTCACGATAAAATCCTGCTTCTGGAAGCATTGAATACAGGTATCCCACAGCTCATCACCTTCTTAAGCCAACTAAAGCAGCTTCATGCATTTGATCTGGTGAATGGCATTCTGCTTGGGACATTTACCAGGATGGAAAAAGAGCAGGTACAGCCGGATGCAGTTACGCTGGTCAGAGAATTTGCAGGTCCGGAGCTCCCAATTGCTAAAACTGCTTATATCGGACACGATTCTGATTCCAAGGGCGCTGTGATCGGCAGATATTATTGCATTTAAAAATCTGTAAAACTAAAAAACACTTATACCACAAGGAGACTACACTATGAAAATTACCATGTTAGGAACAGGCAATGCCCTGGTAACGGAGTGTTACAACACCTGTTTTGTATTAGAAGATGAAGGAAAATATTTTATGATAGACGGAGGCGGCGGCAACGAAGTGCTCAAGCAGTTGAAGCGTGCCGGGCTAAACTGGATGGATATGCGCGATATCTTTGTCACGCACAAGCATATCGACCACATTCTCGGCATCGTCTGGATGATGCGCCTGATCTGCCAGAATATGAATAAAGGAACTTACGAGGGTGATGCATTTATTTATGGGCACGATGAAGTGATCGCACTTCTAAAAGATATAGCAGAGAAATTATTACAGCCAAAGCAGATAAAAATGATTGGGGATCGTCTGCATCTCATCACAGTTCATGACGGTGAGATCAGAAAAATCATGGACAGAGATGTTACATTTTTCGATATTCATTCTACCAAAGCGAAGCAATATGGCTTCACCCTTGATATGGGCAATGGAGACAAATTCACCTGTTGCGGTGATGAACCATATAACGATGCAGAACGCCCTTATGCAGAGAACAGCAAGTGGCTGCTGCACGAAGCATTCTGTCTCTACAGCCAGGCAGACCGTTTTTCGCCGTATGAGAAACACCATTCTACGGTAAAGGATGCCTGTGAGCTTGCCGAAGAATTACATGTACCAAACCTCCTCCTTTACCATACAGAGGATAAAAATATTACCCATAGAAAAGAATTATATACCGCGGAAGGAACCGAGTATTACCACGGTAATCTCTACATTCCGGAAGATCTGGAAACAATAGAATTATAAGAATTTATAAGCTCTGATGGAATCCCCTGATATACCAGATCTACTTTCATGTATACCAGGGCAGGATCACA
>OLND01004221.1_pt1 | contig 10223 bp, 8 predicted proteins | sample 1672031 | NCBI WGS metagenome assembly OLND01 (sample SAMEA3136638, study PRJEB25190) | human gut metagenome | biome: human gut; feature: human-associated habitat; material: faeces | place: Austria | collected 2013
TTATCTTGAATGGCATCTCGCCCATCGCCAAAGGCGATTTAAAATGGCGAGATGCATTGCTGGTCACAGGTACTGTGAACAGTAACACGGTTTTTTTCTACTCTTCACAATAGGCACTTCCATTTTGACAGCTTTCGGGGTAAAATGATAACATCGCATTTATTACAAAAGTATAGAAGGAAGCAATAAAATGGGATTTAAAACAGACACAATCGCAGCAATCTCCACAGCAATGACTAATTCCGGAATCGGAATCGTGCGTCTCAGCGGAGAAGATGCGTTTTCTATTATTGACAAAATTTACAAAGGCAAAAGCCCGAAGCTTCTGTCCGAACAAAAAAGCCATACCATTCACTATGGCTATATCATGGACGGAGAGCAGACGATTGATGAAGTGCTGGTTCTTTTAATGCGTGGGCCGCACAGCTACACCGGTGAAGATACTGTGGAAATCGACTGTCACGGCGGTGTATTTGTCACAAGAAAGATACTTGAAACCGTGATCAAATACGGTGCAAGACCTGCTGAACCGGGTGAATTTTCCAAAAGGGCTTTTCTGAACGGCCGAATGGATCTGTCACAGGCCGAAGCCGTGATCGATATCATCAGCTCCAAGAATGACTATGCACTACAAAGCTCGGTAAACCAGTTGAAAGGCTCTGTCCACAATAAGATTAAAGAAATCCGTGAAGTAATCCTTTACCATACCGCTTTTATCGAAAGTGCACTGGATGATCCAGAGCATATCAGCGTAGACGGATATGGTGACAGTCTCCTGGGCGTCGTAAAGGATCTGCAGCAGAAAATCCAGTGTCTTCTGGATACTGCCGATGACGGACGTATCATCAAAGAAGGCATCAAGACGGTTATCGTCGGGAAACCGAACGCCGGGAAATCCTCTCTGATGAACGTTCTGGTAGGCGAAGAAAAGGCAATCGTAACCGAGATTGCCGGAACCACAAGAGATGTTCTGGAGGAAAATATCCAGCTTCAGGGCGTTTCTTTAAACATCATGGATACCGCCGGAATCCGCGATACCTCTGATATCGTAGAGAAGATCGGTGTGGATAAAGCAAAAGAAAATGCAGAAAAAGCCGATCTGATCATCTATGTGGTCGATGCATCCAGACCTCTTGATGAAAATGATCACGAGATCATCGAGATGATCCGGGATAAGAAAGCTGTGATACTACTGAATAAGAGTGACTTATCCACAGTTGTTGATAAAAAGGCATTAGAAACGTTGATAACTAAGCCAATGATCGATATTTCCGCAAAAGAGGAGACCGGGATCCATGAACTGGAATCTACTTTAAAAGAGATGTTTTATCACGGTGATATCTCATTTAACGATGAGGTTTATATCACCAATATCCGGCACAAAACAGCTCTTGCCGATGCACTTTCCAGCCTGAAAAAGGTAGAAGAGAGCATCGAAAACCAGATGCCGGAAGACTTTTTCACAATTGACTTAATGGATGCATATGAATCTCTGGGAAGCATTACCGGAGAGACGATAGGAGAAGATTTAGTAAATGAAATATTCAGCAAATTCTGTATGGGAAAATAAAGACGCATACGACATCGTTGTAGTTGGTGCGGGACATGCCGGCTGCGAAGCTGCCCTTGCCTGCGCAAGACTCGGTCTGAAAACGATTGTTTTCACCGTAAGTGTAGAAAGTATCGCCATGATGCCATGCAACCCGAATATCGGCGGTACCTCAAAGGGGCACCTGGTACGTGAGCTGGATGCGCTCGGCGGTGAAATGGGAAAGAACATCGACAAGACATTTATTCAGTCAAAGATGCTGAATAAATCTAAAGGGCCTGCCGTTCATTCCCTGCGCGCCCAGGCAGATAAGAACAAATACAGCAATACCATGCGACAGACGCTGGAAAACCAGGATAACCTGGAGATCCGGCAAGGTGAAGTCGTCAATATCCTTGTGGAAGATGGTTCTGTAACGGGCGTTCAGACCTATTCTGGCGCTATATACCGCTGCAAGGCCGTTGTACTGTGTACCGGAACCTACCTGAAGGCAAGATGCATTTACGGTGATGTCAGCACGCATACCGGTCCAAACGGGCTGCAGGCAGCAAATTATCTGACCGACTGTCTGAAGGAGCTTGGTATTAAGATGTACCGCTTCAAAACCGGTACACCGGCACGTATCGACAAGCGCAGCATTGATTTCAGCAAAATGGAAGAGCAATTCGGCGACGAGAGGGTCGTACCTTTTTCGTTCACAACGGATCCAGAAGATGTGCAGATTGAGCAGGCTTCCTGCTGGCTTACCTATACCAATCCTACAACCCATGAGATCATCCGCAAAAACCTGGATCGTTCCCCACTTTATTCCGGTATGATCGAAGGCACCGGACCACGCTATTGTCCGTCTATTGAGGACAAAATTGTAAAATTTGCCGATAAAGAACGGCATCAGGTGTTCATTGAACCAGAAGGTCTGGAAACCAATGAAATGTACATCGGCGGAATGTCAAGTTCACTTCCAGAGGATGTTCAATATGAAATGTACAGAAGCGTGCCTGGTCTTGAACACGCAAAAATAGTTAAAAATGCTTACGCAATTGAATATGACTGTATCGATGCAAGACAGCTTCATCCGACACTTGAGTTCAAATCTATTCATGGTTTGTTCAGCGGTGGTCAGTTCAACGGAAGTTCGGGATATGAAGAAGCAGCCGCTCAGGGACTTATTGCCGGAATCAATGCCGCACTGGAGGTTCTTGGAAGAGAACAGTTAATTTTAGACCGTTCCCAGGCTTATATCGGTGTTCTGATCGATGATCTGGTTACAAAAGAAAGCCACGAACCATATCGTATGATGACTTCACGTGCCGAATACCGGTTACTCCTGCGCCAGGACAACGCCGATCAGAGACTAACCGAAATAGGGCACAAAATAGGGCTTATTTCAGACGAGAGATACCAGATGTTGTTAGACAAAGAAGAAATCATCCGCAAGGAGATCCACAGACTTGAGCATACCAACGTTGGAACTTCCCAGGAAATCACGGATTTTCTCACAAATTGCGGCAGTACGCCTCTTACTTCAGGATCTACACTTGCTGAGCTTATTAAGCGTCCTGAGCTGAATTACAAGCTTCTCGAACCTATCGACCATACGCGAACAGAAAGCTTCAGCCGAGAGATTATGGAACAAATTGATATCAACATCAAATATGAAGGCTATATCAAGCGCCAGTTAAAACAGGTAGAACAGTTTAAAAAGCTTGAAACCAGGAAAATACCGGCAGATATCGATTACGATGCTGTTCCGAGCCTGCGAATCGAAGCTGTGCAGAAATTAAAGCAGTTCCGACCGCTTTCCATCGGTCAGGCATCCCGTATTTCCGGTGTCTCACCTGCCGATATTTCTGTATTACTGGTATATCTAGGACATTAGACCGCCAAATAACCAAACCTGTATTTTGATCTTTTTTTGGATATTACAGAATCCATTATTTCTGGTTTCTGTTTTTCCCTTTATATAGATGTGTACTTTTGAGGGCATCACCCAAAAAGTACACATCTATTTTCAAAGAAATGGTTTTATCGTGTACTTTATAGGGCAAAAAGTATGTTTTTTCATCTTTTCGTATACCTTTTAGGTGCATGATTGTATTTTTTTAAAACATTATCACTTTATCGTGTACCTTTAAGGTGCTATCTTCTCAGAAATTGTGTACCTATTTGGTGCAAAACAGTGTAAATTACTGTTTATTTTCCGTAAAGATGTGTACTTTTAGGGGGAAAAAGGAGCAATATGAGTAAAAAATTTGAGCAACAGCTTGCAGAATTAGGTATCACATTAACACAGACCCAGTTTAATCAGTTTGATAAATATTACGAAATGCTGGTGGAATGGAACAAGGTTATGAATCTCACCGGTATCACCGAGTACGAAGAAGTAAACGAAAAACATTTTGTCGACAGCCTTGCATTAGTAAAGGCTCTGGATATCAGTAAAGTTCAAACCGTGATCGATATAGGAACAGGCGCCGGATTCCCTGGAATTCCTTTAAAAATCGCCTTTCCGCACCTGAAAATCACGTTGCTTGACTCTTTAAATAAGAGAATCCGTTTCCTTGACAGTGTGATTGAAGAGTTAAATCTTACGGATATCCATACAATCCACGGCAGAGCAGAAGATTTTGCCCGTCAGGCAGACTACAGGGAACAGTTTGACCTCTGTGTTTCACGTGCAGTGGCCAATTTATCTACATTATCCGAATACTGCCTCCCTTATGTAAAAGTTGGTGGATTCTTTGTTTCTTACAAATCCGGTGATATTGTCGATGAACTTTCCGCTGCAAAAACCGCAGTACATGTCCTTGGAGGTACACAAAATAAACCAGTTGTATTCCAGCTTCCAGGCAGTGATATCAGCCGTTCATTTGTAAAGATCAAAAAAATCAAGCCTACCGGGAAGAAGTTTCCTCGAAAAGCAGGACTTCCTTCCAAAGAACCTATTCACGGATAAACAGCTATACATGCCTGTAGTCTGTATATGCCGCAATTGAAATTGAACTATTTTTTCTTTACCTTGAACTTCTGCTATCAGTTCTTTTTACAATAGTTCAATTTTAATTGTTATAGTTTATTCTATTTTGTATTTTTGATAGTTCAATTTTTGTATGCTTTGAAAATATATTTTTATTTTTTTGTATGCAATTCTTCCAGAAATTTATTTTCCTATTTCATTTCAAAAAGCGGGTAAGTTCAATTTTTTACCCGCTTAAAATCTGATTTTTTATTTTCATTTAGCTTGATTATTTCTGCAAAAAGCCCAATAATCATCCTTCTGTTTTGTTTTTCAGGAAAAGACAATTTCCATAGAAATTCCCAGAGTTGCATGTCGGTTTTCATGGTGTTCATGAGTAGAATAAGTACCAGTTAAGTACCAGTTCTGTTTGCTATTAGATAATCGCAAAAGTTGATCAAGAGCCATATATAGCCAAATGCGGGATGTACACCGAAGTGTACATCCCGCATTTGGCTATAATGTGTACCTGAACGTACTTTATATTATTCAGCAGAGAAAAGGATATCCAGCTGTTCTGCGAATCCTTCCGGTTGTTCAATTTGTGGAAGATGTCTCGTATCCTTTATGCACATGCATTCTATAGCAGGTACATGCTTCTGATATTGTTTAGCAATCTCAATACTGTTTTCATCATATTGTCCAGAGATAATGCAGATACTATTTGTCGCCTTGCGAATACAATGATAAATATTTGTCTTTGTATATCCACCTTTGATGCTTGCAAACAAATATTTTGAATGTGCGTTTTCATTATGAGCAGATTCATGGTATATCTTCGTCATCTGATAATCTATCGTATCTTCGTCATACAAATACTTATCCACAAATTTTTCATCAATCGCTTCTCTTGAATGAATAATGTTGTACAGCAGCGTACCAATAATCGGTATTTCGATAAGGAACTTCAGCGTCTTGGTTCTCTTATTCGGACATTTTGCAAGTTCCGTAAGTGACAGTGGATTCACCATACAAATCTTTCCAATCACATTTTCATCATTTCCGCATGCCATAACTGCAATAGCAGCCGATTCTCCCGTAGCCACAACATCTGCCTTTTCGCCAATGATATGTTTAATAAAATCTGTCAGCATTTGCACATAAAGGAAATTAGTATAAGTAATATTTGGTTTTTCAGATCGCCCACAGCCTAGCAGATCCACGGTATAAACAGTATGCTTTTCTGCAAGAATTGCCGCTACTTTTTTCCATTCTACGCCAGAGCTTTCTGCATCCAAATCATGAAGTAGCAGTAGTGGTTTACCATTTCCCTGTTTTCTATAATAGATTTTTCCAAATCTCCAGTCATAATAATTTCCCTCTGATGAGTTTAACAAGCTGTCTTTTGTTGCCATTTCTATAAGTGTTTTATTTATCAGATGGATTGTAATCGCACCAAGTGTTGCTAAAATCGCACAACTTTTCAATTTATTTTTCATCGTTAATTGTCCTTTCTCCGAATCATTTTTGCCCCGATTCAGCAAGATCATACTCGCAAATAGTATCTGTTTTGTGTAATTTTTCACCTTGCGGCTTATAGATAAGTATACCATAATCTCCTTACAGTTTAAAGATTTTCATCATGTTATTGTTCCTTGGTTTTCGACAAAATGTTTCACGTGAAACATTTTGTTTTCTCTTTTTTCCAGCTGCTCATAGCCAAATATATTTTAATATATCCAAAATATGATGATACCATGGGCAAAAGGTCAGAAAGTCGATGTAAGCTTGCTTGTAAGAGGATTTTTGACCTCTTGAACCGCAAAAAAATGAGTAAGTAGCCATTTTTTCAAGGAAAAATGAGCGGATTACGAATGTTTTTATACATTTTCACATTCCACTTTGTGTAGAATGTTTCGTGCAAAAAATCCCCTTATTTATAAAAAATGCCAAAATAAATGTTTCACGTGAAACATTTAGTAGATTTAGATAAAGTTTAGTGTTACAATTATACCTAGATGTAAATAAAACTTCATATATATTTGCACACTATTAGAAAGGAGGTAATTGCAATGGGACGAATAATTGCCGTTGCCAACCAAAAGGGTGGCGTTGGAAAAACTACAACAGCGATCAATTTATCCTCGTGTTTATCGGCAAAAGGGCAGAAAGTTCTCGCAATCGACATGGATCCACAGGGAAATATGTCCAGCGGTCTTGGTATAGATAAGGATAATGTTGCCTATACTGTATATGATCTTTTAATCGGCGAAGCCACTATGGATCAGGTGTTATGCAAAGAAGCAATTGAAAATCTCGACGTAATTCCCGCAAACATTGATCTGTCTGGTGCCGAAATAGAGTTGCTCGATACTGAGAACAAAGAATACATATTAAGAGATGAGGTGCTTAAGATAAGAAGTAATTACGATTACGTCATTATCGACTGCCCACCTTCACTTAGTATGTTGACAATCAATTCAATGACTACAGCCGATACCGTATTGGTTCCAATTCAGTGTGAATACTATGCACTTGAAGGATTGAGCCAGCTGATTAAAACAATCGAGCTTGTAAAAGAAAGATTGAACGAAAACCTTGAAATGGAAGGCGTTGTATTTACCATGTATGATGCCAGAACCAATCTTTCTCTTCAAGTTGTTGAAAATGTAAAAGATAATCTTGATCAGACAATTTACAAAACTATCATTCCACGTAATATACGACTTGCAGAGGCCCCAAGTCATGGCTTGCCAATTAACTTATATGATCCTCGTTCAACAGGAGCTGAAAGTTATATGTTATTAGCAGATGAAGTAATTCATAAAGGAGAAGAGTAAGCATGACAGCAAAACGAGGCGGACTTGGAAAAGGTCTGGACAGTTTAATCAAAGAAAATAAAACCGCGAAACATACTGCACCGGTTAAAAAAGAAGTAGTGAATGCCGGACCAATTATGATGAAGATCAATGATGTGGAGCCAAACCGTGACCAGCCGAGAAAACATTTTGAGGAAGATGCTCTCTTGGAACTTGCCGATTCAATCAAACAGTTTGGAATCCTGCAGCCTCTGATTGTTCAGAAACGGAACGATTACTACGAGATCATTGCCGGCGAGCGTCGCTGGCGTGCAGCAAAGCAGGCCGGTATCAAAGAGGTCCCTGTTATCATTAAAGAATACACAGATCAGGAAATCGTTGAAATTTCTCTTATTGAAAATATTCAGCGCGAAAATCTGAATCCAATCGAAGAAGCGCAGGCATACAAACGCCTGCTAAACGAATTCCGTCTGAAGCAGGATGAGGTAGCTGAGCGCGTTTCAAAGAGCAGAACTGCTGTTACAAACTCTATGCGTCTTCTAAAGCTGGACGAGAGAGTACAGCAGATGATCATCGATGACATGATTTCAACCGGACATGCACGTGCTCTTCTTGCAATCGAGGATAAAGAGCAGCAATATATTCTTGCCAATAAAGTATTTGATGAAAAGCTCAGTGTCCGGGATACCGAAAAACTTGTCAAAGAACTAAAGAAGCCAAAAAAGGAAAAAGAAAAGCCTGTTATCCAGAATGCATTTGTATATGAAGATCTGGAGGAACGTATAAAGTCAATCATCGGTTCCAAAGTCCATGTCAATCATAAAGCAAATGGAAAAGGCAAAATTGAAATTGAATATTATTCGGACAACGACCTGGAACGTATATTTGAATTGTTAATGTCAATACAGGAAGGAAAATAATATATGGAAAGTAAAATTCTAAAGACACTTGGAATTGATCCGGCGTATATATTTCTTTTTCTTATCATGCTGATCATATTGATGTTTCTTCTTTATATTAATGTTAATATGAAATACAACCGTCTGAAATCAAGCTATAACGTATTCATGCGCGGACAGGACGGTAAAACGCTCGAAGAAAGTTTCAGCGCAAGATTCGATGAACTCGACGAGCTTTCCAACATTGCCCACGAAAACAAAGCGGACATCCGCATATTGTATCGCGCGTTGCGAAGCAGCTACCAGAAAGTAGGTATTGTAAAATACGATGCTTTCGGTGAAATGGGTGGAAAACTCAGCTTCGCCCTCACAATGCTTGACAATGATAACAATGGATGGATCCTCAATTCCATGCACAGCAGAGATGGCTGTTACACTTATATAAAAGAAATTGTGCGTGGTGAAAGTTACATTGAGCTCTCTGAAGAAGAGGCCGAATCACTAGATCAGGCCGTTTACCAGGAAATGTATGATCCGGATGTACAGGATGCGATCAAACCACAGTAATAAAAATAAAGAAATAAGACAGGAGAACAGTTATGTTAGATATTAAATTTTTAAGACAGAACCCAGATGTTGTAAAAGAAAACATCAAGAAAAAATTCCAGGATGAAAAGCTTCCACTTGTAGATGAAGTAATCGAACTTGACAAGAGAAACCGTGAAATCAAAGGCGAAGTAGAAGCACTCCGTGCTGAGAAAAATAAAGTTTCCAAAGAAATCGGTGCATGCATGGCTCATGGCGAAAAAGAGAAAGCAGAAGAGCTTAAGAAAAAAGTTCAGGAAAACGCTGCCCGTATGGAAGAACTTTCTGCCGAAGAAAAAGAAGTTGAAGCAAAAATCAAAAAAGATATGATGGTTATCCCAAATATCATCGATCCATCTGTACCGATCGGCAAAGACGACAGCCAGAATGTTGAAATTGAAAAATTTGGCGAACCGGTTGTTCCGGACTTTGAAATCCCATACCATACAGAAATTATGGAAAAATTCAACGGAATCGATCTTGAAAGTGCAGGAAAGGTTGCCGGAAATGGTTTCTATTATCTGATGGGAGATATTGCACGTCTTCACTCAGCAGTTATCTCTTATGCACGTGACTTTATGATCGATCGTGGATTCACATACTGTATCCCACCTTTCATGATCAGAAGCAACGTTGTTACAGGCGTTATGAGCTTTGCCGAAATGGATTCTATGATGTACAAAATTGAAGGCGAAGACTTATATCTGATCGGAACAAGCGAGCATTCTATGATCGGTAAATTCATCGATACCATGCTTGATGAAGCTGAACTTCCAAAGACACTGACTTCTTATTCTCCATGCTTCCGTAAAGAAAAAGGAGCTCATGGAATCGAAGAACGTGGTGTATACAGAATCCATCAGTTTGAAAAACAGGAAATGATCGTTGTATGCAAACCAGAAGAAAGCAAAATGTGGTATGAAAAACTGTGGAAAAACACCGTAGATCTGTTCCGCAGCATGGATGAACGCCTGGACAAGCTTACCGTTATGGAAAGCAGAATGCATCCGGTCCGTATTTTTTCCCTGACAGGAATGATACTTGGAATCGTGAATCTGGTGGTGTTACTTTTGGTTCTGCTGGTTAGTGTGGGCGTGATTGCGTTTTAGAATAAGGATATGCAATTCTCAAAAGAATGAGGATTGCATTTTTTGTCTCAAAAAAGAGATAGAACAATTCGAAAAGAGAAATGTGAATAGGAGAATCTGATATGGCAAAAAAGAAAGTTTGGGTTGTAGGACATAAGCATCCGGATACAGACTCCATATGTGCAGCGATTTCTTATGCAAACCTGAAAAATGAAATAGAAAAAAAGAATCCCAAAACAGCTACGGGAATGACCTATATTGCAAAGAGAGCCGGATCTGTAAATGCGGAGACGGCGTATGTTCTGGAAAGGTTTCATGCAGAGGCTC
>OLND01004227.1_pt1 | contig 10215 bp, 9 predicted proteins | sample 1672031 | NCBI WGS metagenome assembly OLND01 (sample SAMEA3136638, study PRJEB25190) | human gut metagenome | biome: human gut; feature: human-associated habitat; material: faeces | place: Austria | collected 2013
CTACACCCAAGCGATTAGTTCTGGTATAGTAATTAATCGTTGCGTTCGGGATGTGGCGCAGTTTGGTAGCGCGCCTGCTTTGGGAGCAGGATGTCGCAGGTTCGAATCCTGTCATCCCGACCATTTTGCGGGTGTAGTTCATTGGTAGAACCTCAGCCTTCCAAGCTGATGAGGCGGGTTCGATTCCCGTCACCCGCTCCAGATTTATTGCGGCCAAGAATACTGTTCTTGGCCGTTTTTTTGTATGGGGAAAGGGCATGTTTGCTTTTCGTCGAACATGCACCCTGGAGTTCAGTTCCAAGATCCCTTCACAAATACCGCATTCATAGTGTTGATGGCGAAAATGGCGTAAACCTGCTCTTTTTAGTATTGCTAATACTATTCCGCGATATGCGCGAAGAGATTGATTCCCAGATATTTGATCCGCCCTCCCTCATTTCTGCGACAAGAGAAATGAGGGAGGGCGGTTTGTGCTTGTTCAGGATTTGTCCTCTAATGGGTCAATGAGGCTTAATTCCTATTTGGATTTTGGCAGGTGGACGGTGAATTCGGTGCCTTGGCCAACTGTGCTATCTACTTCGATAGAGCCATTACCACGTTCTATAGCGTGGCGTACCAGCGATAAACCTAATCCAGTTCCGCCGACTTCGCGGCTTCTCGCTTTGTCTACGCGGTAAAAACGCTCAAAAATGCGCGATTGATCCGCTTGGGGGATGCCGATTCCGGTGTCTTTTACCGAAATAACCGTTTCATGTGATCTAGGTTCGAGAGATACGAGGATGCTTCCTTCGTCGGTATACATAATTGCGTTTTCTATGAGGTTGTCAAAAATCAGAGACGCATCGGAAGGCTCCATATTGGTGTAGCAATTGTCGTTTGGGGTTGATCGATCGTCTAGCACGAGGTCAATGCCCTTGTCTTCCGCTTCTCCTTTGTGTGCAAGGTAGCTTGTGGTTAGAGTGCTATGCAAGTCGGCGCGAGGTGTACGATCCGAGTTCTGTTGCTCTTCGAGGCGAGATAAATCAAGCAGATCGATCACTAGGCGCTGAAGGCGCTCCGCTTCGTTGTCTAAGCGGTCAATGAATAGATGTAGGCTCTTTTCATCGCCTACGTCAGATGCGTCGCGGATTGCTTCCGACAGCAATCGAATGCCTGCAACGGGAGTTTTCAGCTCATGGCTTGCGTTTGCCACAAAATCAGATCTAACTTGGTCGAATTTCTTTAAGGGTGCCTTTGATTCGCGATAGGTGAATAGGGCGATGGTGACAAAGGCGATGATTCCTATTCCGCATATGATGAGGGCAGTGTTGCGTGTTGCATCGGCTGCTGTCGTGATAACGGTGGATGGCTCGCTGATGCGCAATGCCGTCCGTTCGCCTTGATACGTTGCTGGAACGGCAACGTAAAGCCTGCTGGTGTCGTCAGTGGAGCTCAAGCGTTGGGCTTCTCCGTTTTTGCCCTGAAGTGCATCGTCGACTTCTTCTCTACCTAGGTGGTTTTCGAGTGTTGCGGGATCAACCTCAGAATCCGCTATTACTGTCCCATCTTGCGCGATGAGCGTAATGCGCAAGTCTGACCCCTCAGCAGCTTTTTCTGTAAACTCTTGTGCGTCATCAACATATTCAAGAGCATTTGCCTCTGCTTGGGCGGTCGAGGTGAGGTTCGAGCTTTGTCGCTCTACGACCTTGTTGTTTATAGGGTTAAGGGCGAATGCGGCAAAGCATGCGGCGAACACGATTGCCACTATGAGATACACAAGAGCAAAGCGCTTTTGCCAGCGTTTTGTTGGAGAATCGCTGGCCCATTTTCCCCGAAATCGAGCGTCGTTCATTATTCTTGCGTTTTCTTGATCGGCTCAAATCGGTATCCCATGCCATGTACGGTATGGATGAAGCGATAGTCGCTGTACTCATCAAGAACCGAACGGAGCCGACGTATATGAACATCGATGGTGCGTGAAGTGCTGAGGTAGTCTTCTTTCCATACTTTTTGGGTCAACCAGGTGCGACGACAGAGCATCCCTTCGCGTTCCGCCAACGCAAATAGGAGTTGAAGCTCTTTGCTTCGGAGCTTTAGCGTTGTGCCGTTTATGGTGGCTGAGCTGTTTTCCATGTCAAGAGTAAGATCGCCAAACGTTTGGGGCGTTGAAGTGCTTACTCCGTCAAGCTCAGTTCGGCGGAGATTCGCTCGAATGCGTGCAAGGAGAACCTCTGTAGAAAAGGGCTTTGTTACATAGTCGTCTGCACCAGCATCGAGGCCTTTGATCTTGTCTTCGTCTGAGTCGAGAGCGGTAAGCATGAGGATAGGGGATTTGAATCCTTCGTTACGCAAGTTGCGCGCAACCTCGAATCCGTTCATTCCTGGAAGCATAACATCTAGAAGTACTAAGTCAGGCTCAATGGAGAGTGCTGTTTCGTAGCCCGATTGACCATCATCGCATGAACTCACCGCGTATCCGTGCTTGGTTAGGGAAAACTCTGTGGTAAGGCGAATGGTGGGATCGTCCTCGATAAGCAAGATGGTAGTCAACGCATGTTCCTTTCCTCGTATTGTTAAATTATCGTGGCAAATTCAGCATGCGCTCCCTCGTTTAACAACTTTTTTTCAATAGCTATTCAGTTAACTAAATGCTTACTTGCTTTCAAGTCTGTGTAACCAACGGCAATAGGGGTTTGTTCACTATTGGTCATGCAATCTGATGCTTTCGTTTACGAGGGCATCGTTACCTAAGAGAAAGAAGGAACTCGAAAGTGAGTACGGTAAGGAACAAGGTTCTGATTGGTGCGTTTGCGCTCTGCTTCGCCGCTATGTGCGGATTGTTGGTTGGTTGCAGCGGAAATAACAGTGATTCCAAGAGCGAGTCTAACGATTCGTCCATTAACGTAACATCTCGTGAGGATGGATCTGGCACGCGGGGCGCGTTTATTGAACTTTTTGGCATTGAAGAAAAGGACGATAGCGGCAAAAAGGTCGACAAGACCACTTCTTCTGCCGCAATCACTAACTCTACTGCCGTTATGAAGACTACGGTAGCTAACGATGCTGATGCTATTGGCTATATTTCGTTGGGCTCTCTTGACGATACCGTTAAGGCGGTAAAAATTGATGGCGCTGAGGCTGCTGTTGAAAATGTAAAGAGCGGTTCGTATAAGGTCTCTCGTCCATTCAATGTTGTTACCAACAGCGGCAAAGAACTTTCTCCTGTTGCTCAGGACTTCATGAAATTTGTCTTGAGCTCGGATGGCCAGAAGGTCGTTGAGGAACAGGGGTATATCCCGATGGACGCTTCTGGTTCCTATGCTGCCAGTGGTCTTTCCGGTAAAGTCACCATCGCTGGTTCTTCTTCCGTAACTCCCGTCATGGAGAAGCTTGCGGAAGCTTATAAAGCCTTGAACCAGAATGTTACCGTTGAGGTAAACCAGTCGGATTCCACCACAGGTATTACTTCTGCAATTGAGGGTGCCTGCGATCTTGGTATGGCCTCCCGTGATCTGAAGGATTCCGAGAAGGATCAGGGTGCAACTGCTACCGTCATCGCGACCGACGGTATTGCCGTCATCGTGAATAACGGTAACAAGGTTGATGGTCTTACCGCTGATCAGGTTAAGCGGATCTTTACCGGTGAAGTTTCCAAGTGGAGCGAGATCGGCTAATCAATGACCCAAGCAAAAGAGCTCATTGCTAAGATGCTCTTCGCCTTTGCTGCAGCCATCTCGGTGGCTGCAGTTTTGGTAATCTGCATCTTCATATTCGGCAACGGTATTCCCGCTATTGCTGAAATTGGTTTTTCAAACTTCCTTTTTGGGACTACCTGGCAACCATCTAGCGACATCTATGGTATCGGCGTAATGGTGTTAGGAAGCTTCTACGTTATGGCCGGTGCATTGGTAATAGGGGTTCCACTGGGCATTCTGTGCGCTGTTTTCCTTGCTTGTTTTGGGAGTGACCGTGTGTCGAGTATTGCCAAAAATGGCGTCCAGCTCTTGGCAGGCATTCCGTCGGTTGTGTACGGCTTTTTCGGTTTGGTTGTGCTCGTTCCATTCATTAGAAGCAATATCGGGGGTACAGGCCAATCGATTTTATGTGCTTCGCTTGTGCTTGGCGTGATGATTCTTCCAACCATCATCACGCTTTCAGAATCTGCCTTGAGGTCCGTTCCTCACTCCTATTACGAAGGGGCTTTGGCTTTAGGGGCCGACCACGAACGATGTCTTATGCACGTTGTGCTTCCTGCTGCTGCTTCCGGCATCCTTGCTTCGGTGATTTTGGCGATTGGTCGAGCTATTGGCGAAACCATGGCAGTCATCATGATTGCTGGCAATCAGGTGAAAATGCCCAGTGCGATTACCGACGGTGTTCGTACCATGACCGCCAATATCGTTCTTGAGATGGGCTATGCGGCTGATCTGCATCGAGGTGCACTGATTGGGACGGCTTGCGTGTTGTTCGTGTTCATCCTGATCATTAACTTTGCATTTTCGGCGTTGAAGCGGAAGGGGAGCAATGGCTAACAATTCGATTCTTGCTCGCACGAAGCCATCTAGGCCTTCCTCATGGGTGTTCCGTGTTTTGGTGTATGCCAGTACAGTTTTGACGGTTTTAGCGGTGTGCTTCATTATTGGGTACATTTTGGTGATGGGGGTTCCCCAAATTAAACCTGAAATGTTTGAGCTTACGTACAATTCGGACAATTGCTCATTCATGCCCGCATTGTTCAACACTCTGATCGTTATTGTTCTTTCGGTTTCATGCTCATCGGTATTTGGTATAGGTGCCGCCATTTTCCTGAATGAATACACCGACAAAGGCAACTGGTTCGTGCGAGTTGTAGCGCTGGCTACCGAAACGCTTTCAGGCACTCCTTCGATTGTGTATGGCCTATTCGGATTGCTGTTTTTTGTCTACTACCTACAGTGGGGACTTTCGTTGTTGGCGGGTGTTTGCACTATGGCAATCATGACGTTCCCTATCATTATGCGAGCAACTCAGGAAGCATTAGCGGCTGTGCCGGATCTATACCGTGAGGGATCATTTGGTTTGGGAGCCGGTCGTTTTCGCACAGTATTTCGCATTGTGCTTCCCACCGCTATCCCTGGAATACTTGGCGGCATAATTTTGGCGATCGGGAGAACAGTGGGTGAGTCTGCTGCATTGATTTATACGGCAGGCTCAATTGCCGCAGTTCCAGTTTCGATGTTCAGTTCAACCCGAACGCTTGCTGTCCACATGTACCTTCTGGCAAGTGAGGGTCTGCATATCGATGCCACCTATGCCACGGCAGTGCTGCTTCTTGTTTTTGTTCTGCTTATTAACCTTGCAACCTCTGCTGTTGCAAAACGAATCAGCAAAGGAGGAATGACTGATGAATAGTCCTGCGAAGATGGATGTTTCGCATATGGATTTGTTCTATGGCGATTACCAGGCTTTAACAGATATAAATATCTCATTCGCCGAACATCGGGTAACCGCCATGATCGGCCCTTCGGGGTGCGGCAAATCAACGCTTCTTAAATCCCTCAATCGCATGAATGATTTGGTTGAGGGATGTAAGATAACGGGACGCATTACTCTTGATGGAGATGATATTTACTCCGGCTACGATGTGAATGTACTTCGTAAAAAGGTTGGCATGGTCTTCCAGAAAGCTAACCCTTTCCCTATGTCGATTTACGACAACATAGCATTCGGGCCGCGGACTCATGGCATTAAGAAAAAGTCGGAACTTGACGATATCGTTGAGGACTCCTTGCGTAAAGCTGCGATTTTTGATGAGTTAAAAGATCGTTTGAAGAAGAATGCTTTAGGGCTTTCTGGCGGTCAGCAGCAGCGTCTGTGCATTGCTCGCGCTTTGGCGGTAAATCCAGAGGTATTGCTGATGGATGAGCCGACAAGTGCTCTTGACCCAATTTCTACTTCAAAAATTGAAGAGCTGGTTGGTGAATTGAAAAAGACTTACACCATTATTATCGTTACCCACAACATGCAACAGGCCGCCCGAATATCAGATACCACAGCTTTTTTCTTGCTTGGAAGCATGGTTGAGTGCGCTCCAACTCAGACGATGTTTTCGAATCCTCGCGATAAGAGGACTGAAGACTATATTTCAGGGAGGTTCGGCTAGTATGGCGCGTCCGATATTCGATGAAGAACTTCATCAGCTCCGTTCCGATGTTATCGAAATGGCAGAATTTGCAAAAGAGGCTATAGAAGGTTCGTTTGACGCAGTTCGTCAGGTTAGTGCTACAAAAGCGTATTTGGTGGCGAGCAACGATTCGTTGATTGATGGGAAAGAACGCGAGATCGAATCTTTGTGCTTACGCCTTCTTCTTCGCGAACAGCCAGTTGCCTCCGACCTTCGCTCGGTTACTGCCGCCCTGAAAATGATTACCGATATTGAACGTATTGGCGATCAGGCGGCGGAAATCTGCGAGATTGCCACTATGCTTTCGGAGGATGCCGACCTTTCCCTGTTTCCTATGCTTGGCGCTATGGCTCAAGCTGATTATGATCAGCTGGATTCTGCAATTCAGGCCTATGTTGACCTCGACTTAGATAAGGCGCAGTCATGCATTGAGGGCGATAAGGAAGTTAATGCTTTGTTTGAAGAGGCAAAACGAAGCATTACTCGTCATATCATCGAGCATGAATCCGATGAAACCTATGCACTCGATGTATTGATGATTGCTAAATACCTTGAACGTATCGGCGATCATGCGGTCAATATTGCAGAGTGGGCCGAATATGCCATTACGGGTAATCACAAAGGAGTGAATATCGCCGAAGGGGAGTAGTAGTGCGATAATAGGGTGTCCGCATGCTTCGGTGTGCGGGCATCGGTCGCGCCAGCTCGTCTGGCTATAATTTCAGGAGGAACGTATGACTCAATCGCTTTCAGGGCGCCATTTTCTGAAACTGCTCGATTTTTCTTCCGAGGAAATCGTATCGCTTGTTGATCTTGCGCAGGATTTGAAAGAAAAGAAACATGCTGGCGTGTTGCATAAGGAGCTCGAGGGCAAGAATATCGTCCTTCTGTTCGAGAAAACCTCCACGCGAACCCGCTGCTCGTTTGAGATTGCAGGCCATGATCTGGGCATGGGGGTGACGTATCTTGACCCTGCGGGTTCGCAAATGGGCAATAAGGAATCCATTGAAGATACCGCCCGCGTTCTTGGTCGTATGTTTGATGGTATCGAATACCGCGGCTATGGTCAGGAAATCGTTGAAACGTTAGCTGAATATGCGGGTGTTCCTGTTTGGAATGGCTTGACTACCGAGGCTCATCCTACCCAGTTTATTGCTGACGCGCTGACCATCCGAGAAAATTTCGGCGATGTTCGTGGCCTTACCGTAGTGTTTATGGGCGATGCGAAAAACAACGTTGCCAATTCTTTGATGGTTGGCTGCGCTAAGTTGGGCATGAATTACGTTGCCTGTTGTCCTGAAGCTGATGCGCCTGATAGCGAATTGGTTGAGAAGTGCCGTGCTATTGCGGCAGAGAACGATTGCACCGTTACGGTAACAAGCGATGTCGATGAAGGCACTAAGGGTGCTCATGTTATTTATACCGATATTTGGGTTTCCATGGGTGAGCCCGCCAGCTTGTGGGAACAGCGCATTAAAGAGCTTTCGCCTTACCAGGTGAATGCCAAGGTTATGGCAAACGCTGCAGACAATGCCATCTTCATGCATTGTCTGCCTGCATTCCACGACACTAAAACCACGGTAGCTCAGGAGATCGAAGAAAAGTTCGGACTTACCGAAATGGAAGTTACCGACGAGGTCTTTGAGGGTGCTCAGTCCCGTGTTTTCGACGAAGCCGAGAATCGCATGCACTCTATTAAGGCCGTTGTTCTGGCCACCCTTCGTTAATGGTGCACCATGAAGAATATTGGTTACTACAATGGGGAAACTGGCCTGCTTGAAGACCTGAAGGTTCCTTTTCTTGATCGAGTGAGCTTTTATGGCGACGGAGTCTACGATGCCACTATGGCCCTTGATGGGGTTGTGGTATTTGCCGAAGATCATATAGATCGATTCTTCAATAGCTGCGCCAACATGGAGATCGATCCTGGTATTGGGCGGGAAGATCTTCAGCATCTTCTGACCGACCTAGTTGCGAAAGTTGATGGCTCGTATCATTTCGTCTATTGGCAGGTAACGCGCGGCACCGCCCATCGCAGCCATCCATTTCCAGAGGGAAATGCTAATTTATGGGTGATGGTAGAACCAGAGGAAAAGAACCTCCAGCCAGCACCGATTCAGCTTCTAACGGTTGAAGATACGCGTTTTTTCCACTGCAATACCAAAACGCTTAACCTTCTACCTAATGTAGTTGCGGCGCAGCATGCCAAGGAAGCTGGATGCGAGGAAGCGGTGTTCATTCGCGATGGATTTGTAACTGAATGCGCCCATAGCAACATTCATATTCTGAAAGATGGGGTTTTCGTAACGCACCAGGCGGACAATCTCATTCTTCCCGGCATAGCACGCAAGCATATTATCGCGTCTTGCGAAAGGCTGGGCGTACCGGTTGAAGAGCGTCCTTTTACTAAAACAGAGCTTATGGACGCTGATGAGGTTATAGTCTCTGCATCGTCTGAGCCCGGTGGGGTGTTAGCGAATATGATTGACGGCATTCCCGTTGGTGGACGCGCTGCAGAGTTGTTCAATCAGTTACAAAACGAAGCGGTGCGTGAGTTCGAAGCGTACGTTGAAGCGCGTCGAGCATAACGATGGTACAATAAAGCACGCTGCCTATTTGATGGTGGCGTGCTTTTGTTTTTCCAAGGAGTACAACGCTCCTTTGGCTTAGTACATAAGGAAGGTAAGGTTCCATGACCATTCGCGAATCGCTTGAGTCGGTGTTGTATCAGGCCCTTAAGGCTGCCGTTGAGGCGGGGGAGTTGCCCCTGAACGAAATTCCACAGCCCTCTCTTGAGCGTCCACGCGAAGAGGGTCATGGAGACTGGGCCTGCACTATTGCCATGCGATTGGCGAAGGCTGCCCATATGAATCCTCGGGCTATTGCTCAAGTAATTGTTGATCATCTGCCCGCGAATAACCTTGTCGAATCGTTCGAGATAGCAGGTCCTGGATTCATTAACCTGAGCTTAACGAATGCATCGTTTCAAGCGGTTGTTTCCGAGGCTCGTCAACAGGGTTCTGATTTCGGTAAATCTGAGCTCTCTGAGCCCTGTAAGGTAAATCTTGAGTATGTTTCCGCTAATCCCACCGGTCCTATGCATGTTGGTCATGGTCGCTGGGCTGCTCTTGGCGACGCTATTGCTCGCGTTATGCGCCATGCTGGCTATTCTGTCGACGAGGAATTCTACATCAATGACCAGGGTAACCAGATGAATGTATTTGGTAACTCTATTGTCGTTCGCTATCAGCAGCTGCTGGGGCAGGATGTTGAAATGCCAGAGGCTTGCTATGGCGGAGCCTACATTAAAGATATTGCCCAGGCAATTATCGATGCGGATGGCGACAAATGGCTTGATGCGAATGAGGACGAACGTCTTGTCGATTTCCGTGAGCGTGGCTATGCCATGATGCTTGATTCTGTTAAGGATACGCTTTCTACTTTTGGGAATAACTTCGACACGTGGTTCAGTGAGCGTTCTTTGTTTGTCGCCGATGAAAACGGTGAAACCAAGCAACAGCGTGCCTTTGATGTGATGAATGAAAAGGGTTTGCTATTTGAGGCTGAGGGCGCAACGTTCTTCCGTTCTACCGATTATGGAGATGATAAGGACCGCGTTCTGGTGAAAGCCAACGGTGATCTTACCTATTTCATGAGCGATGTTGCCTACCATTACGACAAAATGCAGCGCGGCTACGATCACCTGATTGATATCTGGGGCGCTGATCATCATGGTTACATTCAACGTTGCAAGGCCATGATGGCTGCTTGGGGATACCCTGATGCCCTAGAGGTGGTTCTTGGTCAGTTGGTTAATCTTTTGCGTGATGGCGAACCTGTCCGTATGTCTAAACGAACTGGAGAAATGGTCACTTTCCAGGAGCTTATCGACGAGGTTGGCGTAGATGCCACCCGTTATTTGATGCTTTCGAAGTCCGCCGATCAGGCAATTGATTTCGATATCGAGGTGGCTAAGAAGCAAGATTCGTCCAATCCTGTTTACTATGTACAGTATGCGCATGCTCGAATTTGTTCAATCTTGCGTAAGGCTGGCGAGGCTCGTGGCATGAACG
>OLND01004235.1_pt1 | contig 10203 bp, 10 predicted proteins | sample 1672031 | NCBI WGS metagenome assembly OLND01 (sample SAMEA3136638, study PRJEB25190) | human gut metagenome | biome: human gut; feature: human-associated habitat; material: faeces | place: Austria | collected 2013
GCTTGCCACGATGTGAAACCCTTGAAAATCCTTCTTTGGAAGATGGAATGCTATCATAGAACTTCCATTTCGTTCTACAAAGTAACTTTTTCCTTCTTCTAAATTCCAATGTTCTTTTTCTTCTAACTGTATAAAACCATGTTCCAAGAACTGTTTTTTTGCATTTTCAATCACATGAAAACAACTTGGACTGTGATCGATAAACTGAATTAAATTTTTGACACTGTTTTCCATTTTTTAATTCCTCCAAGGCAAAAATTTTTCTAACGCTATTCTATCACAATTGTATACAAAAAGAAAGAAAAGCACTTATATCAATTTGATATGTTTGTAATATGATTTTACTCATTTTCTTATTTTTTTGTAAAAATAACAGGCTTTTTCCAAGTTTTTGGATATACTAAAATCAACTTAACAATATGCGAAACAAAAAGGAGATTTTATAATGAATGCATATCCATATATCAAAAATATTGACCACGAAAAAGTACTCAAAATTGCTGACCAGGTCAATGCAGATGCTGATCAAGTTGTAAGCAAGACTTTAGCACAAAATGACTTTGTCAGTGTTACACTCTTTGCTTTTTCCAAAGGAGAAGATATTTCTACTCATGACTCGATCGGAGATGCAATGGTAACTGTCATTGAAGGCTGCGGAAAATTTATTGTAGATGACAAAGAATATATCGTAAATCAAGGGGAATCTCTTGTCATGCCTGCAAAGAAACCACACTCTGTTCATGCAGTAGAAGCATTTAAGATGATGTTAGTTGTCGTCTTCCCATTAGAACAGGATTAATCTATGGAACATAACTTATCAAACAGAGATGAACTTCTAGGTTGTATCATCGGACTATCCAGAGTCTGCTCCATGCATCAGAAATCTGATCGCACAGACTTACTGATCCTGCAAGGATTGATCGACTCCTCTGATATGAACTTATCTGATGGTACGATCCAGAACACTACATTTCTTATTAAATCCGAAAAATCAAAAATCGCCCCAATGTGCGAAACCTGTGCCGCACGTTGGGGCAAGACTTGGATATAAGCCAATTATCTTTGGTATTGAACGAATCCCTATATAACTTCAATGTGTAATTTTTCGATACTATCTTTTAATTCCTTTGATATTTTATCATCCGTGATAATCACATCAAACTCTTCAATCTTGGCAAATGAACAAACTGTTTTCGTTCCAATCTTACTGCTATCACAGAGTAAATATCTCTGATTCCCAATCTTCATCATTTCACGTTTGATTTCTGCATTGTCAAGATTTGGAGTTGTTGCTCCCTTTTGTAAAGAAAGGGCATTTGTTGTCATAAACACCTTATCAACAGATAATTCTTCTAGTGCTCTGATTCCCATACCTCCAACGGTACACTCAAATGATGTTCGAACTCTTCCACCTAATAAAATTAAATGAATTTCTGAATATTTTTGCAATTTTAATGCGATCTGCAGATCATTTGTAATTACTGTAAGATTATGAATATCTTTCAATAACTCTGCAAGATCTAATGCTGTCGTTCCACTATCTAAAAGAATTGTATCTCCATCTTCAATCTGAGCTCGTGCTTTCTTTGCAATACATTCTTTCTCTTCTTTATTTTTTTCTCGTCTTGATGATATCGAATCCTCTCCATAAACTGGATCTTCTTTTAAGATCGCACCTCCATGTGTTCTTGAAAGCAAACCTTTTTGCTCTAATTCAGTCAGATCAATTCGTATTGTTGTTCCACTGACTCCAAATTTCTTGATCAATTCTGTATTGCTTACACGCTTATTAACTTTAAGCATTTCTAAAATCTTTTCTTGTCTTTCTTCTGCAAACATGTATGACAACTTCCTCCTTCATCTGACTCATTTATTTATTCAAATTTTAACATATTCTATCTAAAACTTCTATGAAATAAATATTTTTTCAAAAAAGATATGCTCTTACAAATTTATGCATGAACATATCTTTTAAATCAAAATCACTACTATCTTGTCTCTTTTATTTTTTCTATGATTGCATCGTATTGTTCTCCCTCAAGGAAATTTTCTACAGAATAATGAATCGCATTTGGTCTGACAGCTATTGCACGATCTGTTAGAGATTTATGTGTAACTACAATGTCTACATCTTCTGGTAAAGATGGAATTGATACATTTTTTACTTCAATATCATCAAATCCAGCTTCTTTCATTTTCTTTCTAAGAATAGATGCTCCCATAGCACTAGATCCCATTCCTGCATCACATGCCACATATACTTTTTTAATTACTTTTCCAGATAAATCTATGATCGTTTCTTTCTTTTCTTCTTGTTTTCCTTCAGCTTTCATTGCATCTTTCTTTTCTAATGCATTATCATAATCATCTCCACCTTTAGATAATTTCAAAATGATTGATCCAACTGCAAATGACACTGCTGTTGACAATAACATTCCTGCAATGATCGGAAGATAATCTGATTTTGGTGCAACTGCAAGCACTGAGAAATAACTTCCAGGAGAAGCTGTAGCTACTAAACCACAGTTAAAAAATTCAAATACAAAGTTTCCTGATACGGCTCCACAAATTGATGCAATTATCATCTGTGGTTTCATTAAGATAAATGGAAAATATGGTTCATGAATTCCACCAAATGCATGAATGATCGCTACTCCTGGTGCTGTTCTCTTTGCTGTTCCTGTTCCAAAGAATGTATATGCTAATAATACTCCAACACCTGGTCCTGGGTTTGGCTCTAAAATAAATAGAATTGATTTTCCAGCTTTGGCAGCCTGTGTAATTCCAATTGGTGATAAAATTCCATGATTGATTGCATTATTTAAGAATAATACTTTCGCTGGTTCAATAAAAATACTTGCAAATGGAATTAGTTTATGTGCAATGATCCAACTCACTCCACCTGACAATACAACATTAATTGCCTGAACAAATGGTCCGATTGCATAATAAGCAGCTAATACAAGAAATATTCCAAGAATTCCCATAGAAAAGTTATTTACAATCATTTCAAATCCAGGTTTAATCTTCCCTTCAAATAACTTATCTACCTGTTTCATACATAATGCTGCCACCGGTCCCATGATCATAGCTCCCATAAACATAGGGATGTCTGCTCCTACGATCACGCCCATGGTCGCTGCTGCCCCAATAACACCGCCTCGATCTCCGTAAAAATTCTTACCTCCCGTATATCCGATCAAAATTGGAAGTAAGTAAGAAAGCATTGGACTAATCAATTTTGCAATATGTGCATTCGGATGCCATCCTGTCTGAAGAAAAATTGCAGTGATCAATCCCCATGTAATAAATGCTCCGATATTTGGCATGACCATACCACTTAAAACACCACCAAATTTTTGGATTTTAGCTCTAAACCCTGTATTATTATTTTCCATAGCCGTTCCTCCTATAGTTTTTTAATCTTCTTCTCCTTTAATGATTCATTTCCGATGCGTACAATCCTTACTGCCATTTTCCCATCATGCCCTGTTGCTTTTACTTCTGTATTATCAAGAATTGCTCTTACAAATGCCGTATCTTCCGCAACATAGGCATCTTTAAATAAATATGTCCAACTATGCATGGTTGGTCGTTTGACATTATGGTTCTTTGTACAAGTTAATACTTTCTTTTCATGAACATCTCCAAGACAGATCACTCCTTCTGTCCCAAGGATTTCAACCCGTGCATCATATCCATATTGCACATACTGTGCTCCCTCTACCACACCTTGCATTCCATTTTCGAATTCTACACTCATGATTACATTATCATAAAAATCTGGGTATTTTTCTGCGATTTCTTTATTTCTATAATTTCCACCAATTGCATATAAACTACTAATTTCACTTCCACTAAACCATCGAACTGTATCAATATCATGACTGCAAACTTCCCCAAGTGGCCCATTACTGATTGAAATATCATACATCCATTCTTTTGGTTTACTTGGTCCTCTAGTATGAGATTTTACTGAGACAACTTCTCCGATTTCACCTACCTCTATCATCTTCTTAGCCTCTTGAAAGCTCTCATCGAATCTTCTCATAAAACCAATCTGTAATTTTACATGATTCTTCTCTGCAGCCTCAATCATCTCATCACATTCTTCTTCATTCATTGCCATTGGTTTCTCGCAAAAGATGTGTTTTCCTGCATTTGCAGCTGCTACTGTGATCTCTTTATGAAATTTTGTAGGACATGCTATAATCACCGCATCAATATCTTCATTTTTCATAACGTTAAGATATTCTTTGTAAAAAAGATCTATTCCCAACTCTTTTGCTGCATTCTCTGCCACATCACCTACAGGATCACAAACTGCGATGATCTTACCTCCTGGTACACTTCCTGCAAAATTATGCCCATGTATCATACCTGCACGACCCGAACCAATCAGACAAACCTTTACTTCATCCTTCATGTAGAACCATCTCCTTTTTTATTTTTGATTATTATATTCTTCAACAATTGCTACTCCTGCACTTGTTCCTAATCTCTCTGCCCCTGCCTCGATCATGGCCAACGCTGTTTTTAAATCTCTGATTCCACCTGCTGCTTTTACCTTCACACCTTCTCCTACATAATAAGGACACCGGAAAATAATCAAAATTTGTAAATCAAAAAAGCTGCAAAGAGCACATATCATTTCTTAATCTTTGCGCTTTGCAGCTTTTTTAATTCTTATGCTGACAACGACAAACCTGAGAAGTCAAACATATCTCCAAGGGAAACTTCCGTTTTTGGTTTTAACACCTCGATGACATGTTTCAACGCTTTCTCACATTTCTCTTCATCTCTTACAATCCCAAACAGACAGGCCGTATTTCTTGCGTCAACCAGTGCATCATGCTGATGACCATGAAAATCTTCTCCGGCATACATAATCGCATCTTTTAAAGAGATATTTCTTTCCAGTCCAAGCACTTTCTCATATTCCGCCTGAAAATCCAACCAGACATGTTCCATGTACTTTTGATTCTGTTCTGATACTGAAATTCCTTTCATCTGCAATTCTCTTGTAAATTGAAGGTAATCATTCTCACTCCACTGAATAATCTGCACTTCATCCTGAATACTGCCGCACCAGTTAAAGAACATACCCAGTGCTTCTTTAAAATGCGGAGCAGATTCTACCATGCTTGTCTTAATCCCTGTCAGCTTTTCATAACGTTTCTGAATACGAGTATTGTACTCTGGCTTTACCAGCGTTACAAAACTTCCAATTTCCTGATACTTCTCATCCAAAAGCACTGCACCAATCTGAATTGTCTCAAGTCTGCTTACTTTTCGTTCGTTTGGATATTCATTTGAAACAGGATTCATTTCAAGGTCAACAATTACATATTTCATGGCATCATCCTCCAATCATAAAGGGCTTCCTTCCCTTGCTCACAGGTTCACCGACACGTTTAATATTATATATAATACCATGATATCTGAGTTTACTCAATGTTAATCAAACAAAAAATATACGAAAAAAACAGCGTATTAACTCCCACAAATTATGGGATTAATACGCCATTTTTATTTACTCATTATTCACAAAAAATTCCGGATACAGCTTCATCAGTTCTTTTTTTTCTCCAATGTGTATTATGGTTCTTCATTGCCAAAAAAGATAACCTCGCAAAAGCTGAAAGACAGTCTGCCAAAGAAGTGGTGAAAGCCTTAATTGATGGCTTGTGGGCATTAATCCTTCCTGTATTTATTCTTGTCGGATTAAGAAGTGGAAAATTCACTTCAACCGAAGCTGGTGTAATCGCAGCAGTATATGCACTTGTAATCGGATTATTTGTATACAAAGAATTAAAAATTAACATGTTAATGGACTGCCTCGTTTCCGCCGCAAAATCTTCTTCTGTTATCATGTTCTTAGCCGCAGCAGCTATGGTTTCATCCTGGATGATGACTGTTGCAAATGTTCCGGCTATTGTAACCGGTATTCTTGCACCATTTATCAATCATCCGATACTGTTAATGTTTATTATCTGTATAATCGTTTTATTAGTCGGAACTTCTATGGATGTAACTCCTACGATTATGATTTTAACACCTGTTTTACTGCCGGCTGCAAAAGCTGCCGGAATTGATGTTGCATACTTTGGAGTTGTATTTATTTTAATGACTGTAATGGGACTGTTAACACCTCCTGTCGGAACTGTATTAAATGTTGCATGTGGTGCAGGTAAAATTAACATGGAACGCATGGTAAAATCTATTTGGCCTTTCTTATTAGCCGAAGTCATCATTTTATTATTGATGGTACTTTTCCCTGCTATTGTTACTGTTCCAATGAACTTCTTCTTAGGCTAATTATAAAAAAGAAAATCCTCGGCTGTCAGCAGCAACCGAGGATTTCTTTTTTTCTTTTTTATACTTCTTTATATTGTTTTATATTGTTTTACCTGCTCTTTACCCAAACGCCTGAGCCATTTACATACCAGTTTCCGATCCAGGTGTTTTTTGCCATTTTACCATCTGAACTTAAATAGTACCATTTATTATCAATTTTCTGCCAGCCGGTCGCCATCTTTCCACTTGAGGTAAAGTAGTACCAGTAACCATTTATTACATTCCAGCCGGTTACCATTCTTCCGCTTCCATTCATGTAGTATTTTCCGTTTCCTACCGTAATGAAACCTTTCAGCATATGTCCGCTTCCATTCATATAATACCAGGCACCGTCTACTCTAAGCCAGCCTTTTGCCATCTTTCCATCGGATTTCAAGTAATACCAGATTTTATTTTCTGCTATCCAGCCTGTTTTCATCGCTCCGCTTGGTGCAAAATAATACCAGTTTTTATCAAAAGCAGCCCATCCTGTTTTCATCCAACCGGAAGTATCAAATCCATACCATGTATTGCCGATTTTATATAATCCATTCTTAGGATAAGAACCATCCTCATAGCGATACCACCATTTAGAACCTGATTTCATCCAGCGTCCTGTGATTTTCGCATTACATCTGACGCAGACTCCATTTTTAAAGCTATGACCAAGCGCAGGTTCCTCAACCACTTCTTCCTGTGCTTCAAATGCCGGATTTTCAAACACCGCACGCCAAAGAACACTGCCTTTTTCTGTGCAGGTTGGCTCTTTTATAACAGTGCGTTCTGCTTCTGCTGTTTCCTGCTCAATATGACTTGAATCATTCTGGCAGATACGCGCTGCGGTAATCGATTTGTGGTCATTTGCCCATACATACATTGGCTGTCCATAATTATGTTCTTTTTCAATTGGCTCTTGATTTCCTGATTCAGAATAAGATTTCTCTGCCATCGGATAAGTAGACGTAAAATCAGATGTCTGATATTCTTCATATCTCGTATGGTTAGAAAAATCATTCATGCTCTTTAAGAAATAATAGTAGCTTGATAAACCAGCATCCCATGTACTGTCAAGATTATAATATTTTCCATTCAGTTTCACAATGTTCCATGCATGTGGACCTCCGGAATCTCCGGTAATAACTCTCGTATCTACCCCTGCCTCCAAAGACAGACGATAAAATAATGTTGCATATCCCTGACAAACTGCCGTTTTATTAATCAATGCAGCATATGCGGTGTGCTTCAAGAGATAGGAATCGTCATTTAAGTTTACATAATCATACGTGATATTGGAACATATATAATCATAAATCGCTTTGATTTTCTGATAATCTGTTTTATTTGAAAGATTTAAAGACTTCAACACATTAGAAACCGCCTGATCCATCTGACTTTCCTGTGATGCGTCTGATAAATAATACATCTTATAAGTAATATTCAAATTGTATCCACCATTGCGGTCCGTTTTATAATTTGCATTAACACGCCATCCCTGGTAGTGCCATCTGATATAATCTCCCTCTTTTCCTACACCCGTATGTGCCACTGCCCCATTAAACAGCTCAGCAGAGAACTCGTCAAAAAAATCCTGTGTAATCTTCTGATTACAGTGATAATACAAATCAATTGTTTCTGCACGATTGACTAACTGCTGTCTGAATGTCTTTATCAGACTCTGCTTGTCACTCGTATACTGAACACTCCTCGAATCATAAGTGTCAATTCCATCCTCTTCATCTGATTCCTCACCATCAGACTCAGAATACAGCTCAAAATCAGACTCAAAATCAAAATTCCCCTCAAGGTCTTCATACATTGGATTGACATAAGTGTATCCTTCCAATGTTTCATCTGCTTTTACATTCACACTGCCTAATACAACAAAAAGCATGGCAAGGAAAAATGACAGCAAAAACGATTTTTTCTTCATATAGTTCTCTCCTTTTTGACATTTTCTGACTACAGAATATCATGATATCCAGATTTTCTCAATGAATCCTTCAAATTTTCTTTCTTTTTTCTCGTTGCTTTTCTTCATAAAATAAGATAACATAGATATACAGAATAATTTGGAGGTTACACAAATACGTTGGATGGAAATTTAACAAAAGGTCCTATTTTAAAGACCTTAACCAAACTCGCACTCCCCATCATGGCTTCTTCATTTCTGGGGACATTATACAATATCACCGATATGGCATGGATTGGTCTGCTTGGTTCAAAAGCCGTTGCCGGAGTCGGAGTTGGTGGTATGTTTACCTGGCTTTCGCAGGGACTGGCTTCCATGGCAAGGATGGGTGGTCAGGTAAAAGTCGCACAGTCTTTAGGACGGGGAGAAAAAGAAAAAGCACACGGTTTTGCGCAGACCGCTGTGCAGCTATCTACTTTTATGGGACTGGCTTACGCTATTTTATGCCTCATTTTTGTCCGGCAGATGGTCGGATTTTTTAAACTCAATGACCCAGAAGCAGTCTCAGCCGCATTGTCCTATACGAAAATTGCCTGCGGACTGATTGTATTTTCTTTTTTAACAGTCACGTTAACCGGAATTTATACCGCACAGGGAGATTCAAAAACACCATTTCTCGCCAATCTAGTTGGACTTGTGACAAACATGATTTTAGACCCTGTTTTAATTCTTGGTCCCGGTCCATTTCCAAAGCTTGGCGTTACCGGTGCAGCAATTGCAACCGTAACTGCACAGTTTATCGTTATGAGCATTATGATAATCTGCGTTATCAAACAGAAAAAAGAAAATGTATTAAAGGGAACTCATTTACTTGCAAAAATTCCGGCACCTTACTTAAATGGTATCTGCCGGATTGGAATTCCTACCGCCATTCAGGGTATGGCATATTGTATTATCTCGATGGTGCTTACCCGTATGGTATCTGCTTTCGGTGCAGAAGCGGTTGCCACACAACGAGTCGGAGGTCAGATTGAGTCCGTATCCTGGAATACTGCAGATGGTTTTGCATCAGCCTTAAATTCCTTTACTGCTCAAAACTATGGTGCCGGAAAAATGAACCGTGTCCGAAAAGGATATCGTGCCTCTCTATGGACCATTGGCACCTGGGGGCTGATTATCACTCTTGTATTTGTCTTTGCGCCAAATACAATTGCAACAATCTTCTTTCATGAACCAAAAGCGATTACCATCGCAGTCGGATATCTTATTATCATTGGATTCAGTGAAGGCTTTATGTGTATTGAACTGACAACTATCGGTGCACTTTCCGGACTTGGAATGACCCGCCTTTGCAGTATCATCAGTATTATATTTACAGGTTCAAGGATCCCTCTTGCTATTTTCTTAAAAAATACTTCCCTTGGACTGCACGGAATCTGGTGGGCATTTTCTTCCACATCGATTATCAAAGGAATTATCTTTGTATGCGTCTTTTTCTGGGTTACCAGAAAACAAACATACGAAACAACTATGTAAACTCCTCGGTAACTAAGTTACCAGAGCATCTAAATACAAAAAATCGGAAGCCAGACTTATCTCCCGGCTTCCGATTTTCATTTACGGTTCATAATCGTAATAACGAATGGATATGTCCCTTACAGAAAGCAGGTTACGTTAAAATCAGAATTTAACTGCCCTGTCACATCTTAAATGTTATCGACCAGTATCAATCTGATTCATATACTGAATGAGTCTGAAAATCTGAGATGTATATCCCCACTCATTATCATAGAATATCTGGAAATGCTATTACTGTCGTAATTGTGACGGGCAATTTTCACGTTTTTTCTGATTTTCTGTAATCTAGTGTCAGTATAACATACAAAATCAGAAAATACTATATCTAGTATAACGAATATTAAATAATTGCTATATTAAATTGATACTGCTTCCTCTTC
>OLND01004240.1_pt1 | contig 10189 bp, 9 predicted proteins | sample 1672031 | NCBI WGS metagenome assembly OLND01 (sample SAMEA3136638, study PRJEB25190) | human gut metagenome | biome: human gut; feature: human-associated habitat; material: faeces | place: Austria | collected 2013
TGGCTCGTGCAATGTATAAACTTGCAGTGGAAACTTCCAAGCTGTCCCATGTGATCGCATACAGCCATGGTGTGGATGAGCAGGCACTCGGAAAGCTGCAGGCGAAGTGTGCAGAAGAGGTGAAACGGATCAATGGAGTAGTGAGGTTTGAGGAGGCATATCAATATCAGCAGGGGGATCGTTTTTAAGAAATAATTTATTGAAATGCGGTAAGACTTACAGTATGATAAAAGAAAAGGAAGGAGTGGTACATGATGACACAGATGAAGGAACGGGCAGTTGAATTGATAGAACGTATTCCAGATGAAAAAATGTTTTATGTGATTAATATTCTTCAGAATCTTGAGGAAATGTCATCCAACAGACCTGCAGATAAGAAACAGGCAATGGAAGCACTCCAGAATGTGCTGAAGTTCAGCGGAAGATTACCAGAAGATTTTGACGCAGACAAGGAATTACAGGAGGCAAGGGAGGAAAAGTATGGTAATATTGGTTGACACAAATATTATTATAGATGCACTTGCCAATCGGGAACCATATGCTGATGATGCAAAAAGAATTATGGAAAAATGTGCGGCAAGGGAAATAACAGGAATACTTGCGGCACATAGCATACCAAACTTGTTTTATATTCTTAGAAAAAATTTCAGTCAGGAAGAAAGAAGATTTCTTCTGAAAAATTTATGTGAGATATTTCAGATTTCTGACTTGAATGAAAAGAAGATAGTAGCTGCATTGGAAAACAATGCATTTTCAGATTTTGAAGATGGTCTGCAGGAAGAATGTGCAGTTGAGTCTATGGCAGATTATATTGTTACACGAAATCCGGCTGATTTTAAGCATTCAAGAGTAAAAGTAATTCTCCCAGATGAGTTGTTGAGAGAGTTAGAAAAAAATTAATTATCAGAAGGGAATACAGGACCATTACTTCGGTAGTGGTCTTTTCTGTACTCTTAAAAGCTGTGAATTTATGAGGAGGAAACATAGTTGAAAGATTTTGAAGGGTTCATTAAGAACTATGCTACCAGAGATTTTATCTATTTTTTTGCAGAAAAATCTATTGAAATATATAAAAATCAAGTAGAAAAATTAGATGAACATTTGGTATGTAATATTACATTTCCTTTAAACATTATTCAGCATGGTTTTATACATAAGCAGGCAAAAGTCATGTTATCGGCATGGGATATTCCAAACATGGCATATCTTTCTATCACGAATTCCAATGATTACAGAAATGATATTATGACAGAACAATTAGCAGGAAGAGTGGTCAACCTGTATCGTGGGTATGAAAATAAGCATTCAGGAAGTGAATATATTGGAAATAATGGACTGCCTAGTATATTCAAATATTTGATGGGAATGTCATATGAACAATTTAAATACGCAAATCCGGCATGGATATATCAGAACTATAACCGCAATTACCATATGCTGATCGGTTCGCCTAATATTAACAGGGAAAAAATAGTTGATATCAATGTGATTACAAACGAATTATTTGGACTTACAGCAGAGGAATTGTTAGCAGTAGAATGGATTATCTGGTGGCTGTGTTCTATTCATCCAGATCCATTAAGCGCACCGGAAGAGTTATATAGAAAAAAAGAAAATAGCATCCTGACAAAGAAAAATCTGGAGCGGGTTATAAGTTATTATTCTGTGACCTATGAACAGGTGAGAAACTCATCATTGCGAAAACAGATTTTCTACAACAAACCATTTGTGATTACGCAAAAGACGAAAGAAACGATTGCAGTCAGTTTCTATTTGGTACAGATGATGATAGCAGATGGATTGTACTGGCTGATTCGGGATTACTATCACAACAATCATTGGGGAACCAAATTTATAATTGCTTTTGGAGAGATGTTTGAGGATTACTTTGAAGAACTGGCAGGTTTATATCTGCCCAAGAATTCATGGCATAAGATTCCAGAGGAAAGAAAAAAGAGTGCTGATTATTATGTTGAAGTGGATGAAGCGGTATTTTTGTTTGAATTAAAATCAGGATTACTTGGACTGGGAGCAAAACAGCAGGTGCCGGATGTTGGGCAGATTGATATATTTTATAACAGGAACATAAAAGAGGCATATGAGCAGTTGAAGGCATCAGAGCAGGAATATAAAGGAGAGAAACCTGTAATAAAGGTTTTTCTTTTGTATGAGAGTATGACCAATACACAGATGATAGTCGGCTCATTGCCGGAAATATTTGAGCAAGATCCAAGATGTTATATTATGACAATAGATGATCTGGAGATGCTTCTGGCAACCTATAAAAAGGATAAAAGTAGATTTGATGATGTTGTGAAAGCACTTGTTGAAAACAAAAGAGGAGGCAACGACTATAAGAGTGTTCTGGAAATATTGAATATATATCAGGCAGTTGGCGATATGCATTTTATTGGAGAAAGAGATTATTTCAATAAAATAGCAGAAAAGCTGAAAAAGGAATTAGGGACAGACCAATAAGGAGGACACCATGCCCAAACTTATCCTACGCTGCAACTACCTCAAAAACTCCCCGCCCGCACACCTTGCTAATTACATCAATTACATCGGCACCCGTGAGGGCGTGGAGAAGGTAGGCAGCACGACATCTTCACTGCCAGCCACCGACCGGCAGAAAAGTCTGATTGAAGATATTCTGGCAAAGATTCCCGATGCGAACCGGATGCATGAGTATCACGATTATATCCAAAGACCAACCAGAGAAAATGCATCGGAGTTTATTACGCAGGCGTTGGAAAATAACCTTGACATCATAGCGAAAAAGAAAAATTATATGGATTATCTGGCAAACAGACCGGGAGTAGAAATCATAGGTACTCACGGTCTGTTTTCAAATGAGGGAGAACCAGTGGTGCTGTCCCGTGTGGCAGAAGAGGTGGCAAATCATCCCGGTGTGATCTGGACGAATGTCATCAGCCTGCGGAGGGAGGATGCCGAGCGGCTAGGCTATGACAGTGCCGCACAGTGGCAGGCACTGTTGAGAAGCAGGGTGCAGTTGCTGTGCGAGAATTATAAGATAGACAGCCGGAACCTGAAATGGTATGCGGCATTCCACAATGAATCCCATCATCCCCATGTGCATCTGGTGGTCTATTCTTCTGATCCGTCCGAGGGATACTTGACGGCAAAGGGAATTGATGCCATGCGTTCTGCATACGCACATGATATTTTCCGGCAGGAGTTTCTAAGCATCTATGAGAAGGCAACCGAACAGAGAAACCAGTTAAAAGAGCAGGCAGAAAAAAGTCTGCTTTTTTTGTTGCAGCAAATGCAGGAGGGAGTCTGTCATAATCTCAAGATTGCAGAGCAGATGCAGCTTTTATCCAGACGGTTAAAAAATACCGGAGGGAAAAAGGTATATGGATACTTAAAGGCAGATGTGAAGGCCATCGTAAATGACATTGTAGATGAACTGGCAAAGGAAGAGCGTGTGGCAGAATGCTATCAGGCATGGCAAAAAAGCAGGGAGGAGATACAGCATTACTATAAAGATTCGGAAATAGAGATGATACCGCTGTCACAGCAGAAGGAGCTAAAGAGCGTTAAAAATATGGTCATCCGTGAGGCAGTCCGTTTTGGAGAAGGGTATCTGTATCTGGAAGAAGCGGAAACGGGAATGGAACGGCTGGAAGAGATATCTGAACAGCAGACAGAAAGCCTTGCCACATTGCAGGGGGAGGACATGCCGGATATCCTGCCTGGACAGATGGAGGAGCAGGAACCAGACAGGCAGGAAGAAGAGCATGGGGAATCCGTTTCTTATTTTGCCAGATGGACGGACCGGTATAAAGAAGCGAGGGAATATCTCTATGGCACGATGGAGGCAGAACCGGATGAGGAGGCAGCCCATGAGATTATGCTGGAAGAGGCAGAGCATGGGAATGCGTATGCCATGCACGACATGGGAAAGATTTATGCGCAGGGCATTGGCTGTGAGGCAGATAAAGAAATGGCAGATGTGTGGTACAAAAAAGCATTAGCGGCAATGCATTATGTAGAGCAGAAAAAAAGTAACACCTATCTGGAATACCGCATCGGAAAAATGTATCAGTACGGACTTGGCACAGACGAGAATATGGAACAGGCAGCGGAGTGGTTTTCCAAGGCGGTAGCAAAAGAACATAAGTATGCGCTCTATTCCCTTGGCATGCTCTATCTGCAGGGGAAAGGAGTAGAGCAGAATGAGGAAACCGCATATAGTCTGCTGTTCCGGTCTTACAGCAAGGGAAATCCCTATGCGGCGTATGAACTTGGAAAACTGTATGAGACAGGATGCGGAACAGAGAAAAATCAGGAAAAGTCGGAAAATTGTTATCGTGTAGCCTTTCTAGGTTTTCTGAATCTTGAGAAAAGATCAAAGGATGATACGCTCTGGTATCGTATCGGCTGCATGTATCTGCATGGGATCGGGACAGAGGCAGACGAAACGAAAGCGGAACATTATCTGACAAAGGCATCTGATTATGGCAACACCCATGCCTCCTATCAGCTTGCCAGACTCTATATCAGACAGGAGAGCCAAAAGTTAAGCGGGGAGTCTGGGACAGCACCGGATTACGCAAAGATTGCAAAAGCGGTAAAGTGGCTGGAAGAATCAGCCGCACAGGAAAATCCGTTTGCGGATTATGCACTGGGACGCTTGTACAGGGAAGGCACACTGGTGGCGGCAGACATGGAAAAAGCAGTGTTCCACCTGAAACGTGCCGCAAATGCCAGAAACAGCTATGCACAGTATCAGCTTGGGAAAATATATCTGGAAGAGGACACTAAAAACATTCCGGCAGCCATACAGTATCTGACACTGGCTGCGAAACAGAAAAATGAATTTGCAGCATACAGGTTAGGGAAACTTTATCTTGCCGGAGAAGAACTGCCAAAGAACACAGAGCTGGCACTGCATTATCTGAAGATGGCGGCAGACACCGGAAACCAGTATGCACAATATACCCTTGGTAAAGTGTATCTGATCGGAAAGGATGTCCAGCAGGACAAGGAACTGGCATACGACTATTTTTTAAAATCCGCAGAGCAGGGAAACATTTATGCAGCGTATTTTTTAGAACACTGGAATGATATGCCACACCCCGATCTGCTCTTAATGGCAACAAGGCTCATGCGGCATCTGGAACATATCATCGAAGAGAATGTGGCTGGAAGAAAGAGTGGAGGACGCAGGCAGGGGATTGACAGAAAACTCGCACGAAAAATCCGTCAGAAGAAGATTGCACAGGGACATGCCGTGGATGACCATGAGGACATGGTACAGACACAGTGATCACAGGAGGAGAAGTAGAAATGATGAGAGGAGGTACGATTGGGAGATTTTATTTACTTTACAGAGGAACAGAAGGAGCGAGCCAATGCGGTACATATTGCGGACATCCTTCGCCGGGAGCATGAGGAAGTGGAGCGTTCCGGGAATGAATGGCGTTGGAAACGGCACAGGAGTGTGACTTTTCGGGGGAGCAGTTGGTACCGCCACAGCAGACAGGTCGGAAGTCATGCCATTGATTTCATGCAGGAGTTCTTCGGGATGTCCTACCCGGAGGCGGTGAGCTATCTGCTGGACGGAGAACAGGGACAGCTTATTGAACGGGGAAAAAGGCAGGAGACAAAAAGAAAACCGATAAAAGCCGGGAAGGGACGGCAGGCTGTAGAAAAAGAACAGACAGAGGAAAGAAAAGAACAGAAAGAGCCAAAGGAACTGAAACTGCCGGAGAAAAATCCGACCATGAAGAGAGTCTATGCATATCTTCTGCAGAAACGTCATATTGACAGGGAAATCCTCTCGTACTTTGCAAAGGCAGGAACCATATATGAATCTGCGGAGCATCACAACATTGTGTTTGCCGGACTGGACAGCGAGGGGAAAATCCGGCATATCCATGTGAAGGGGAGCTGTTCTGACGGCAGGAGCTTCCGGCTGAATCAGGAAGGCTCGGAAGTTGCCTACGGATTTGGATACAGGGGAACCGGGAACAGACTGTATGTGTTTGAGGCACCCATTGACCTGTTATCATTTCTGTCCTTGTATCCAGAGAACTGGCAGGGGAACAGTTATATCACCTTAAACGGTGTGGCAGAGCATGCCATGCTGCAGGCATTGAAAGACAATCCCAGACTGGATACGGTTGTGCTGTGCCTTGACCATGATCCGGCAGGCATAGAGGCGTGCGGCAGACTGGCAGAGATTCTGGTACGCAATGGATATGGTGCGGTAAAGAGGTTACAGTCAGCCTGCAAAGACTGGAATGAGGATTTAAAAGGCAGATATGGTGAGGAAACAATTCCGGCACAGGAGCATCCGAGAGTCATGGAATGCAGGGCATGGACAGAGGTGCTGAAAGAAGTGACGGAATCCATCAACATCAAGTATGCCAACAGAAGTTATATCTGCCGTTATTATCAGGATATTTATAATGAACTGAAAAAGGGCAGGAGCAGGGAACAGCTTATGGATGCCTTTGACGGACCGGGGATGCTTTTGACCGGAGTGCTTGTGCGGTGCATGGAAAAAGAGGGAATCGCACTTGGCAGGGAAACTAGTGCAGACCAGATACTGGAAAATCTGTCAAAGCGTTATCAGCCGCATAAAGACAAGGGAAACTTCAACACCCGCATCCGGCAGATGCAGGCAGCCTTTGAAGAAACACTGGAGGTGTTCGATACAAAAGACTTAGAACAAAAAGAAGATCAGGAACTGCTTGCCAGAAAATGTATGAGCCTTGCGATGGAATGCATCCGGGCTCATATTTTTGTTGCCATCGACTGCGGGGAAGAGCAGATGAAGCCGGCAAAACAGACTGTGAAGGAACAGAAAATGGAACATCAGGAGGGAGGAATGATGCTATGCAGCCAGTCGTGATGCTGGTGATCGCAGGGGTGGCAATGTTTTCCGTGATTGGAGGCGTGTCACTTCTGTCACACTATTATACATTAAACGGAATCAAGAGCAGGACTGTCGGGGACGGTCAGCATGGAACGGCGAGATTTGCCACGAAAAAGGAAATCGCAGAAACCTATGTGCAGGTGCCCTATGAACCGGAGCTGTGGCGCAGGGGTGAGAACCTGCCGGCTGCACAGGGACTGGTACTCGGCAGCATGGAGCGGGCAGGAAAACTATACGCACTGGTGGATACCGGGGATGTGCATTGCCTGATGATTGGCGCGGCAGGAGTCGGAAAGACCGCACATTTTCTGTATCCCAACATTGAATATGCCTGTGCCTGTGGAATGAGTTTCCTGACCACGGATACAAAGGGAGACTTATACCGCAACTATGCAGGCATTGCAAAAAAATACTATGGCTACCATACGGCAGTCATCGATCTCCGTAATCCGACCAGAAGCGATGGTGACAATATGCTCCATCTGGTCAACAAATACATGGATGAGTATCTTGCAGACCATACGGACCTGAGTGCTAAGGCAAAAGCAGAAAAGTATGCAAAGATCACGGCAAAGACCATTATCTCCTCCGGTGGTACGGACAGTTCCAGCTATGGACAGAATGCATTTTTCTATGATGCGGCAGAAGGCGTGCTGACGGCTGCCATCCTGCTCATTGCGGAATTCTGCCCGGATGGAAAGAGGCATATCATCAGCGTGTTCAAACTGATACAGGATTTACTTGCACCATCCAAAGTGAAAGGGAAAAACCAGTTCCAGCTACTTCTGGCGAAACTCCCGGATACCCACAAGGCGAAATGGTTTGCAGGGGCAGCCTTAAATACAGCAGAGCAGTCCATGCAGTCGGTTCTCTCCACAGCACTATCCAGACTGAATGCTTTTCTGGATTCCGAGCTGGAGCAGATACTCTGTTTTGATACCGCCATCGATGCAGAGCTTTTCTGTAAACAAAAGACGGCGGTGTTTCTGGTCATGCCGGAGGAGGACAATACCAAGTATTTTATTATTTCTCTGATTTTACAGCAGCTCTACCGGGAAATCCTCGTGGTGGCAGACGAGAACGGAGGGAAACTGGACAATCGTGTGGTTTTCTTCTGGGATGAGGTCGGAACGATTCCGAAGATTGAAAGTGCAGAGATGATGTTCTCAGCGTCCCGATCCAGAAGGGTGAGTATCGTACCCATGATCCAGTCCTTTGCCCAGCTTAATAAGAATTATGGGAAAGAGGGTGCAGAAATCATTATCGATAACTGTCAGGATACCATCTTCGGTGGGTTCGCACCGAACTCGGAGTCAGCGGAAGTGCTCTCCAAGAGCCTGGGCAGCAAAACTGTCATGTCCGGTTCCATCAGCCGGGGAAAGAATGATCCGAGCCAGTCCCTCCAGATGATCCAAAGACCGCTCATGACAGCGGATGAATTAAAGTCACTGCCAAAAGGAAACTTTATCGTATCAAAGACCGGGACTCACCCTATGCGGACAAAACTGAAACTGTTCTTAAAATGGGGAATCACATTTGAAGAACCCTATGAGATTGAAGAAAAATCTGCAAGAAAGGTAGCATACGCAGACAAGCAGGAAATTGAAGAGGAGATCATACGGAGATATATGTGCTGTATGGAAGAACCGGAGGAGACACCTGTGGAAATGGCAAGGACAGGAGGCATGCAGCAGACACCGCTGACGGACACCATGAAAAAGATGCGGCAGACCTTACGGACGGAAGATTAGGAGGCAGGGTGACTAGGAAAGAAATCTATGAAACGGAGCTGCCACACAGGGCGGTGGCGGTCTATCTGTATCTGGAGACTCGTGCGGACAGGGAGAGGACATGCTATCCGGCAATCGGTACCATTGCCAGAGAGCTGCACCTGTCTGTAAGTACGGTCAAGCGTGCAATCCATGATTTGGAGTGTGCAGGATTTATACAAAAAAAGCAGAGATGGCGTGAGAACGGAGGAAAGAGCAGCCTGCTCTATGAAATCATAAAATAGGCACAAAGGGATTACTGCGCCGGTCAGGTGAACTATGGTATGGTTCACTGTGGCCTGTGCAGGGAACTTTTCAATTTAAGGATTAAGACAGAGAAAATGGAATTTGGTATTATTTGATGTAGTAATAGTTAATAAAAGAAATAAGTGTTATGATAAGTTTTAATATGAGAAGTAAATAATAACCATTATAACCTTTATGCAATGGTGTGATATTGAGGAGAGATTATTAGATGGACAAATACGAGGAGTTGATAGCTGTTTTTTCAGAGACACTTAAGCAATCAAGGGATTATCATATTGCCTATATGTACCAAGTGGGCTATGTATCTGTACTCGGATTGTATGAAAGAGATAGTACACAGAACAACTCAATGAAAATTGATGAGGTTTTTCATTCTCCGGAAGAAATGGCGGACAGTTTGCTGCGTAATTGGCGCTGGCAATGGTTTTATAAGAATAGAAAGCTGTTAGGCTGTCAAGATTTCGAAAATATTTGTAATCTTGACAATAAAATCCCAGACTTGCTTCAGGAAGAATACAGACAAAGTATACAAATCCTTCAGAATAAAATCCATATTGCTTTACAGGTGGAAAATTAAGACTGTTTATAAGCAATGTGTCCGATAAAAGAGGTTATACATATAAAAGCAAATACAATTGCCTGAAGAAACAAATATCTTGTATTTCTGGTTATGGCGAAAATAACTGCAAGCAGAAAACTGAATAATAAGGTGAAATGTGTTCTTCGGATAAAAATACGGTTTTCCTGTGAGTCAACTTCCCTGTTTGGATGATCTACAGGTCCTATGATTAAAATTATAATGGCACAAAACACGTACAGCATAAAGGAAATAGGAATCGGGATAGTAAGGTATTTCACAATAAGCAGGGTAGTAGTTAGTATCAAGCAGGAGCCGATAAAACAGGAAAAATAGGTTTTTAAATGCAAGCCGCCGCTGAATGAACGCATTGGAATAAACAATAGGAAGAAAAACAGGCATTCGGAAAACATATGCAGCAACAAGGCAATCACAATACTGCAAATTGTGCTGGCAGAAACTTCTAAAAAGCATTGAAAGCCATATTGGTATATTTCGTAATTTTTTTTATCAATAATTCCCTTTTTAAAGATATAGTTCGTTAATACAATAGATAAATGTTCCATAACAGAGGTCTCCTTCCATGGCATACAGAAACACCTTCTTTCGTTGGTTATTTCTGTATAGTTTAACATTTGGACTTACCTATGTCCTGAAACTTTTTACTTA
>OLND01004242.1_pt1 | contig 10186 bp, 7 predicted proteins | sample 1672031 | NCBI WGS metagenome assembly OLND01 (sample SAMEA3136638, study PRJEB25190) | human gut metagenome | biome: human gut; feature: human-associated habitat; material: faeces | place: Austria | collected 2013
GGTATTTTACAACCATGATCAGATGATAATACATCAAATATACTGAATGTGCATTATGATCCATTTTGTCCATATAATCAGTCCTTTCTATCCTTTCGACTGATTATAGTATACCACACTTCGCACCGCAGAACAAGCGTTCTATTTTCTTTTTTCTGCAATTCATCTCCCACCTGTAGAGGAAGGAGAATTCTTGCTAACTTTTGTTAAAAATGCACCAGCTAATAGCCATCTGAAAGCACTTTATAAAAGTCCATCTTTACAGTACATTTTTGATACTAAGTACATGATACATGTCGCATTCAAACTTGTCAATTACGCAGAAATATCTAACATAGTACGCCCAAGCATACCGTAGAATTTCATCTTCCGCTCATCAAAATTATCATGGCCAGATGCGAAACACACACATCAAAAAGACCGCTGCCTATTCACAGATTCATAGCAGGTGCTGCGATTGTGGTCGGTACTTAGGTGGTGTCTTTTACCACCTTATGTACCGCTACCAGCAATCGGCAACGCAAGTGTGCCTGCTATGAACTGTAAATAGGCAACGGTCTTCGTAAAATATTGTGTTTCGCAGCGTCAATTATAATTTTAGAACTGTTTTCGCAATTTCGGATCCAGCAGATCGCGGAGTCCATCACCAATGAAGTTGGCCCCCACAGCCATTGTAAAGATTGCCAATCCAGGGAATCCTGCCACCCAGAATTTATTGAAGTACTGAACACCATCAGATACCATCATACCCCATTCAGGTGTTGGCGGAGCAGAACCCAGACCAAGGAAGCTCAATGTGGAGAACATCAGAATCTGATTACCGATATCCGTTGTCGCCATGATCAAAACAGAAGTAATACTGTTTGGAATGATTTCCTTTAATAAGATACGGCTTCTTGACGCACCAAGCGCTTCCGAAGCAGTAACGTATTCATTTTCACGGACGCTCAGCACCACGCTTCGCATGACACGGGCATAAGACGGCCATGCAACAATAACAAGGGCAAACATGGTGTTAAACAGGTTGGAACCCATGACTGCATTGATAATCATTGCCAGGATCAGTGACGGGAAAGACAGAATCATCTCTGAAAGACGCATCATGACATTGTCCACAGCACCACCTACATAACCGGCAATAGCACCGTAAATCGTACCGATACAGCCTGCGATCACAACCGTCAGACAGCCTGCCAGCAATGAATAACGTCCGCCATAGATCACACGGCTGAAAATGTCACGGCCAAAGTTATCTGTACCAAAGATATGCGCCGCTGAAGGCGCTTTTAATCTCAGGGTCAGATCCTGGACAACCGGATCATAAGGTGCCACAAAAGGGGCGATAATAGCCATGATGATCCAAAACAGACAGATGATGACGCCGAAAGTGAAAAGATAATTGGACTTAAACATTTTTTTCAAAGAATGTAACATCTAACTGCACCTCACTCTCGGGTCAATGATACCGTACAGGATATCGACCACTGTATTAATAATCATATAATTCAGCGCAATCAGCAGCGCCACGCCGATAATCGACGGATAGTCATTGGACAGGACGGACTGATACGCAAACTGACCAACTCCCGGCCAATTGAAAATTGTTTCAACAAGTACCATACCACCAAGGAGATTGCCAAAACCAAGACCAATAACCGTCAGTACAGGAATCAGTGCATTGCCAAGCGCATGATGGATGATCAGTCGAACATTTGACAGACCTTTTGCACGGGCTGTACGGATGTAATCTGTGGACATAACATCCAACAGATTGGAACGTGTTGTTCTGGTGATCAGGCCCATGGTAAAGGCAGCCAGAACTGTACCCGGAAGAATCAGATGTCTCAGGGCATCCAGTGCCTTCGGAATATCACCCTCAAGCAGACTGTCGATAACAAAAAATCCTGTTACTGTCTGCGGTGCACTGAATGCATTGCCAAGACGGCCCGGTCCCGGCAAGATCTGCAGTTTGTAATAAAAGAAATACAATACAAGCAGTGCGAACCAGAAACTTGGCAGGCTGACACCTGTAACAGAAATCGCACGCACGATCTGATCAAGAATACTATTTCTCTTAATCGCAGAAATCACACCAAATAAAATACCAAACAGGGTTGCCAGAATGATGGCAAATACTGCCAGTTCGATCGTCGCCGGATAGCAGCGTGCCAATTCACTTAAAACTGCATTGTTGGTACGGATAGATGTACCCAGATCAAAATGCAGCAGATTCTTCATGTAGTATACATACTGCACAATAATCGGCTGATCCAGTCCGTATTTTGCCTTATAGGCGGCCACAATTTGAGGATCACCCAATGCTCTCTGGCTCAGATTGGCGGTTACCGGATCGCCGGGAACCAGTTTTGTCAATATAAAAACCAACGTCGCCACACCGAACAGCATAATCACAAGGTATACAAGTCTTTTTCCTATAAACTTCAGCCGTTCCATACGACACCTCTCTCTCTTTCGTTTTAGCTTTCCGACAGCAGACTGCGCATCGCTTATCTGCCGCCAAACATCTGATGAACAGATATTTCCGTCAGTCAACTGTTGCCTCCGAACATAAAAAATGTCCCGAACCAGCCGACTCACGGCAGCATCTGTTGCCGTCCTGTTTAAAACCCACAGGGCGCAGAAGCGATTTCCGCGCCCCGTGGAGAAATCATCCGAAAATGATGGATTATTTGATTGTGATCTGTGTCAGATCCAGTGAATATGGATCAGAAGCAGCGACACCGTCAAGTCTTGTGTTGTATGCAATATGTGCAGGTGCCTGAGCGATCATAAGCCATGGACCGTTCTCATATGTATCGTCCTGAATCTTTTCAAGAACAGCAATACGTGCATCGTTGTCTGTTGCATTCAGTGTATCTGCGTAAAGCTGAGCCAGATCAGGATCCATATCTGTTGTCCAGCCTGCTCTTAAACCAACGGACTGACCTGGAAGGAATTCAAGCTGTACGTTAGGATCGTTGTAATCTGTTGACCAGTACATAACTGTGAAACCGATCTTGCCGTCACGGTAATCATCGCCAAAACCTGCTGCCCATGGCTGGGAAACGATATTGACATTGATGCCGATCTGAGAAAGGTCATCTTTAACCTTCTGAGCAAGATCTGTCAGAAGAACACCTTCCATATCAAGGTCACAAACAGGCATGTCGATATCAAAACCATCCGGATAGCCTGCATCTGCTAAAAGCTGTTTTGCCTCGTCAATATTAGTGTAATCTGCAGGGCGCTGTCCTTTTGCACCCATGAAACCATCCTGGATGATGGAATAAGGTGTCTCTGCGCCTTCACCGACGATTGTCTGGATACCTGTGTAATCCAGTGCTTTACGGATAGCCTGCTGTACCTTTGGATTAGAAACAGGGCCGCCGTATTCTTCGTTCATATTCATCAAAAGGAAACCAACTGTCTTTGTTGCAGTGTTAATCTTGGCAACATTGTCGCCTGTCAGTTCAGACATTGTATCATCTGTCATGTTCATGGCAATATCAAGGTCACCTGAAGATAATGTCATCATCTGTGTATTGGCATCCGGCTGGATCTTGATGACATATTTGTCAACATTTGTAGACTCACCCCAGTAGTTAGGGTTCTTCTCAAGAACGATTTCAGAATCAGGTGTATAGCTTGTCATGATGTACATACCTGAACCTGCACTTGCTGTGTCAAGATAAGCCTGTGCTGTATCTGTTGAAGAAGCGTCTGCTGCATCTGTACCGCCATGTTCCTTAACAACCGCGCTGTCAAGAACTGCCAGTGAGCTGTATGTCAGCTTGGAAAGGATTGCACTGTCAGGCTGTGTCAGATGGAAAACAACTGTGTAATCATCCGGTGTTTCAATGCTGTCGATAGTATCGCAGATGAAGGATGGATTACCCTGAAGATTCTTGCAACGATTAATACTGAAAGCAACATCGGCAGATGTCATCTTATTGCCGCTTGCAAAGGTAACATTTTCTTTCAGTTTAACTGTTAAAGTCTTATTGTCATCTGAGAATTCATAAGAATCTGCCAGACAAGGTTCTGCTGCACCGTCATTGCTGTAGAACTTGAAAAGATTCTCATAACATGCATTAATAACAAGCGGTGGATATTTCTCGTAAACATATCCTGGATCCAGTGTGGAGAATCCGGCACCGATCGCCACTGTTACTGTTGTGTTTCCGCCTGCTGCTGAATCGCTTCCGGCTTCTGAAGAAGCAGCATTTGTCTCGCCTGATGCAGGTGCTGCTGCGTCAGATGAACCGCCGCCGCATGCTGTGCAGCTTAAGACTACAGCAATGCCCAGGGCCATTGCTAAAAATTTCTTTTTCATAACCTTAACCTCCTAAATAGAAATTTCTTATGTATGGTGATTGCGAAATACTCCGTTATGTAATGCCTACCTGTTTGTCGGCCGTTTCCGCAATTATCATCAAATTAAAAATCATTCATACAAATGGCAGGCCACATAATGTCCCGGCGCCACTTCCTTGAGTTCCGGTGCCGTCTGTCTGCACTTGTCGCAGGCCTTCGGACATCTTGTGTGGAAATGGCATCCTGAAGGCGGATCATAAGGGCTCGGCACTTCACCTTCCAGATGAATACGCTCCTTCTGTTCTTCCTGATCAACCTGAGGAATCGCTGACAGCAATGCCTCTGTATAAGGATGATAGCGTTTTTCATAAAGCTGATCGTAATTGGCGATCTCAACCATTTTGCCGAGATACATAACGCCGACACGGTCACTGACCTGATAAACAACATTCAGATTATGTGAAATGAAGAAATAGGTTAATCCCAGTTTCTCTTTCAGTTCCTGCAAAAGGTTCAATACCTGTGCCTGAACAGAAACATCCAGTGCGGATACCGCTTCATCACAGATAATAATCTGGGGTTCCAGTGCCAGCGCCCTGGCAATACCGATACGCTGTTTCTGTCCACCGGAAAGCTCATGCGGATATCGGCTCAGATGATAACTGTCCAGCCCCACCAGCTGCAGCAGTTCCATAATCTTCGCATCCACATCAATCTTGCCTTTGAGGTTGTGAATTTCAAAAGGCTCCATCAAAATCTGCTTGATGGTTCTTCTTGGATTGAGACAGGCCGAAGGGTCCTGGAAAATAATCTGGGCTTCCTTGCGCATTTCCTTTAACTGTGCACCTTTCAAACCTGCAATATCTGTCCCGTTTAAATAAATATGACCCTCTGTCGGCTGCTGGAGTCTGATCAGTGTCCTGCCAAGGGTACTCTTACCGCATCCGCTCTCGCCGACAACACCAAAGGTCTCACCTTTCATGATCTCAAAGGATACATCATCAACGGCTTTGACTGTCTGTCCCCTTTTCTTGCCTTTAAAATAAACTTTGACATGGTCGGCTTTCACCAGCACTTCTTTGTCATTTGCTGCCATCAGCTAACCCTCCTTCTTCTCGGCTGCATCCGCATACAGCCAGCATCTTACCTGACGTTCTTCCGACAGCTGTACAACCGGCGGCTCGCCCTGCTTGCACTGTTCTGTCGCATGCGGACATCTCGGCCAGAAACTGCATCCCGAAATCTGCTCTGTCGGATTCGGCACAACACCCTCAATGGTCTCAAGGGGCGGACGATCCTTTGTAATTCTCGGAATCGCACTCATCAGGCCGACTGTATAAGGATGCTTCGGATCATTGAAAAGCTCTCGAACAGGGGCTTTTTCAACAATTCGTCCGGTATACATAACAATGACCGTATCACACAGCTCACTGACAACACCTAAGTCATGGGTAATGAAGAGAACTGATGTATTCATCTGCTCATTCAAACCTCTGATCAGATCCAGGATCTGTGCCTGAATCGTCACATCAAGGGCCGTTGTCGGTTCATCGGCGATCAAAATCTGCGGTTGGCAAGCCAGCGCCATGGCGATCATAACACGCTGTCTCATACCACCGGACATCTGGTGCGGGTACTCATGGGCCCTCACTTCCGGGTTGGCAATCCCCACTGCCTGCATCATACGAATGGCCTCTTCCATGGCCTCCTTCTTATTCATTCCGCGGTGGAGACGAAGCGACTCTGCAATCTGCCTGCCGCACTTGATGATCGGATTCAGGGAAGTCATTGGCTCCTGAAAGATCATGGAGATCTCATTCCCCCGGATTTTCTGCATATCTTTCTCTGATTTCTTCACAAGATCCTGTCCCTTATAAAGAATCTCTCCGCCGACAATCTCACCTGGAGGATTCGGGATCAGCTGCATAATACCAAGAGAAGAAACACTCTTACCGCTTCCGCTCTCGCCGACAATGCCGAGCTTTTCACCTTTATGTAATGTATAATTCAAATGATTAATAGCTTTGACCGTGCCTTCCACAGTCTTAAATTCCACGCATAAATCTTTGATCTCTAATATTTTCTCACTCTGATTCATGGTCTGATCACATACCTTCCATTTATCCATCAAACTGCATCATCTATTCACATCGTGTCAATGTCTTCTTTTGCATAATGTGACTGTACACCTTAAAACGCCTTTGTACGCCAAATTGCTTTCGCACTTCGATGCGCCAATACGTTATAAGTATGTCTTTTTACAGTTTTTTATATGTATAACCAAAAAGATACCATACTTTATTTCAGAATTCAACACAATTCTTTCACAAATATAAAAAAATCCCCTAGTGTTCCCAGAGGAAATACTTATGAAAACTTTTTTGAGTACAGTCCCAAATATTAAAAAGTGTTTTCACAAGAAGAATACATTGTCTGAATTATGATATACTAAATGTGTATATGTACAGATAAAATTTTATTCATAATGAATATTTCATTTATTGAGGTACCTAACTATCCCGAAAGAAGGAATTTATATGTCTTTTTTGGAATGTCTTCTCCGACTGACAGCCTGGCCGATGACACCGCCGGTTCTTTACGGGCCTTTTCATTTGCTCGCAGCCTTTGGCGGAAGCGCTGCGGCTATTTGGGCTGCATGGCTTTTCTCCCCTAAAGATCATCCAAATACAAACACTCGTATTCATCAACAGAAATTTGACCGAATCATGCTGATTTCCGGTGTAATTCTTCTGATCGGCGAATTATATAAACAGCTGATGAATTTTTATGTTGTCAATGGCCACGTTTATGACTGGTGGATTTTTCCATTTCAACTTTGCAGTCTCCCCATGTATCTGTGTCCCCTGTTGATCATGATACATAACAAAAAAAGGCACAGAATTCTCTGTACCTTTTTGCTTGATTTCAATATGATGGGGGCTGTTGCCACCTTTATCGACCCCTCCGGTATTTTTCATCCGTACTGGATGCTGACACTGCATGGCATCCTTTGGCATCTGATGTTGATTTTTGTCGGATTCGTCATTATTTTCAGTCACGAAGCCGATCTTACAACCAGAGGTTTCCTTCGGACACTGCCACTTTTTGCCTTTTTCTGTCTGGCAGCCGAAGTTCTGAATGGCATCCTGCATCGCTTCAGCGCCGCCAACCTGTTCTATATCTCCCCATGGGAAATGTCCACCCAGCTGCTCTTTGGCGATATCGATCGGATACTCGGCCGTCCGATAGGCATTCTCCTGTACATTCTTGCGATGGCTGCCGGCGCCTGGCTCATTCATAATGTTGCCAGAAAGATTTCCGCTGTCTGTCTCACCGCCAAATCACTTTAATGTTTTTCATCCGTTATACAATCCCCGTTATCCGCATCAGATAAATACCAATCGTCATAACAATAACGGAACACGGTACTGAGGCCAGTATGGCATTGGCCGCCAGGCCATCGTCGCCGCCCATGCTCTTGGTCATAATAAACACATTCATGGCCGTCGGCACTGCAAACAGAACGAACACCGTCACGATTTCTTCCGTCGGCATGCCCAGGAAAATCGCCAACAGTGTCATCACAACCGGCCCAAGGATCAACTTGAACAATAGTGCCAGACGGATGGCTTTTCCTTCTCCCTTGACCGAATTATCCACCATTCTGGCTCCGATCATCAGCAGTGCCATCGGTGTTGAGATGGCCCCGAGATAAGTCAGGGATTTCTCAGCCGCATAAGGCAGCGGAAGCCCGGTCATGGCATAGAGTACACCAAAAATGACCGCCAGGATCATCGGATTCTTTAAAATATTTAAAAGCAGCTTCCCCGGCTTCATGCCTGACATATCGCCGCTATATATAGAAAGGATCAGAACACCCAGAATATTGTAAACCGGCATGATAAATGTCAGCACGAGCACAGAACAGGCCACATGATCTGTCTGAAGAATATTCTCGATGATCGGCAATCCGATATAAATATAATTGCCTCTGTATGCACTGTGTACTGCTGTTGCAATCTTCCTGCCGTCATGAATACAATGGCTGATCACCAGCCACGCCAAAAGAAAAACGCCGATGGTTCCGCCGACTGTCACAAAGATAAATCGGGGATTCATCAGCTCAGTAAAATCACTTCCGGCCACGTCCAGAAACATCCGGGCCGGAAGTGCATAATAAAACACAACATTGGAAATAGAACCGACGAAATGCTCATCGACGGTTCCTCTCCGCCGCATAAAATAACCAATCGCAACAACAATAAAAACAGGCAGAATGGTATTCACACTAAAAATCAGGTCATTCAACATTTCGCCCATAGCATTTCTCCTGTTTTAAAGAACTAAAAATTACAATTCGCAGTTGTTGACTGTACGTGGGAATGGGATAACGTCTCTGATATTGCCCATACCTGTCAGATACATTACGCATCTCTCGAAACCGAGGCCAAAACCTGCATGACGTGTTGAACCATATTTTCTCAAATCAAGATAGAAGCTGTAATCTTCCTCCTTCAGACCCAGTTCTTTCATACGTGTCAGCAGCTTGTCGTAATCATTCTCACGCTCACTGCCGCCGATGATCTCGCCGATACCAGGCACCAGCATATCCATAGCAGCAACTGTCTTGCCGTCCGGATTCTGTTTCATATAGAATGCCTTGATTTCCTTCGGATAATCTGTCAAGATAACAGGACGTTTGAAGTGTTCTTCCACCAGATAACGTTCATGTTCAGAAGCCAAGTCTACACCCCAATATACAGGGAATTCAAACTTGTGACCTTTAGCAACAGCATCTTCCAGGATCTTGATACCTTCTGTATAAGGCAAACGTACAAATTCTTCCTTCAACACACCCTGCAGACGTTCGATCAATCCCTTATCGAACATATCATTCAGGAATTTCACATCATCGTAGCAGTTATCAAGCGCCCACTGAACACAATACTTAATGAACTCTTCCGCCAAGTCCATATTGTCATTGATATCATTGAAAGCAACTTCCGGCTCAATCATCCAGAACTCAGCCAAGTGACGTGGAGTGTTTGAATTTTCAGCACGGAATGTCGGACCAAATGTATAAATAGCGCCCAATGCAGTAGCAGCCAATTCACCTTCCAGCTGACCAGAAACAGTCAAGCTAGCCTGTTTGCCGAAAAAGTCATTATCATAAATGATAGATCCATTTTCATCCTTTTTCAGATCGTACAGATTCATTGTTGTTACCTGGAACATCTGACCGGCACCTTCACAATCGGAAGCTGTAATAAGAGGTGTATGGAAATAGAAGAATCCACGTTCATGGAAGAACTTATGAATAGCTATAGCCATATTATGACGAATACGGAACACAGCTCCAAAAGTATTAGTACGTGGACGCAAATGAGCAATTTCACGCAAAAATTCCATAGAGTGTCCTTTCTTCTGAAGAGGATAAGTATTGTCACAAGTACCCAACACTTCTATTTCACGAGCCTGAATTTCTGCAGCTTGCCCTGATCCTACCGATTCTACCAGTTCGCCATTTACGCTGATACATGCACCAGTAGTAATTTGTTTCAGTAACTCTTCATCAAAGTTTGCCAAATCGACAACGACCTGTACATTATTTATAGTAGAACCGTCATTCAAGGCAATGAAGTTTACCTGTTTGCTACCACGGCGAGTACGAACCCACCCTTTCACATTGACCATTGTCCCGAAATCACGGCATTTCAAAAGGTCAACAATTTTTGTTCTACGAATTGTTTCCATGTTATTATTTCATTAACTAATTATTCAAAAGATCCCATACGGAGCATGTTTACTTCCTGCTCAGTCAGGTAACGCCAGTCACCGCGGCGCAAACCTTTTTTAGTCAGGCCAGCAAAAT
>OLND01004250.1_pt1 | contig 10172 bp, 10 predicted proteins | sample 1672031 | NCBI WGS metagenome assembly OLND01 (sample SAMEA3136638, study PRJEB25190) | human gut metagenome | biome: human gut; feature: human-associated habitat; material: faeces | place: Austria | collected 2013
TAACTTTCTGTGCCATAGTAAATGCACCTCCAAAAATCTGTGGTGAGTTGCGGCGCGGTGTTTCCGCGCCTCCCACGAGCGCATGCTCCCTGCACACGCTCTATAAGAACCGCACTGCGGTCTTACCTTGGTAAACGGGTTGTGCCGGTTGGTTACGGCAGCTCGACCTGGCCGAGCTCCACCTCTGCGGGGGTCTCGCGGCCGAACATGTTGACCTTGAGCTTCACTTTGAAGTTCTCGGTATCAATGGCCTCCACCAGGCCCATAAAGCCTTCCAGAGGACCTGCGGTGATCTGCACAGTATCGCCGACCTTGAAGTCAACGGTAAGCGGTGCAGCCTTCTCCACACCCATCTTCTCCACTTCTTCGGCAGAGAGGGGAACGGGCTTGGAGGCGGGGCCGACAAAACCGGTGCAGCCGCGCGTGTTGCGCACGACATACCAGGTATCGTCGTTCATCACCATTTTGACCAGAACGTAGCCGGGGAACAGCTTGTGCTCCACCATCTTCTGCTTGCCGTTCTTGTCGATCTCAGGAACCATCTCGACGGGAACCTTGATGTCGCAGATCAGATCCTGCAGGTGGCGGTTCTCCACCATGGTCTGCAGGTCGTTTGCGACCTTGTTCTCATAACCGGAATAGGTATGCACAACATACCAAAGAGCCTCAGTGGACTCATCTACCAGCTTGGTTGATTCTTCCATTTTGGTTGACCCTCCGTTTCAAGATGATTCTCAGGCGCCGATGATCAGGCCGAGGATGCCACCAAAGATGGCATCCAGCAGGATCATCACGACCGCTGCGATCGCAACAGTGACGAGCACAACGACAGTGTTGGTCTTGATGTCCTCCTTGGAGGGCCAGACCACTTTTTTCAGTTCGCTCTTGGTGTCACGGAAGAACTTGGCAACGCGTGCACAGAAGTTCTTCACAGCGGTTTTAGCTCTGGCCACAAAGCCCGGCTTTTTCTCGGTTTTGTCTGCCATAGTGCGTCCGCCTTTCTCTTACTTGGTTTCGCGATGAACGGTGTGCTTCTTGCAGAAACGGCAGTACTTCTTCATCTCGAGACGATCGGGGTTGTTCTTCTTGTTCTTCGTGGTGTTGTAGTTGCGCTGCTTGCACTCGGTGCAGGCCAGAGTGATTTTAACGGTCATTTGTTGACACCTCCATTATAACGGTTGTTTTGAACCTCCCTCGGGTTGCGGGAGCACCTGTAAAACAGGCGCACTTAATAACCCCGCAAAAGAGGTGATATCATTGTATCACGCCTTTTTCCATCCGTCAAGCGGAAAATTGCGATTTCCGGAAAATTTTTTGCGGGCTTTCCGACCGGGCGGCCGGGACGGCATTTTTGCATTTTGCTTGCATCGCGCGCATAGATATTGTATAATAAGGCGAAACGGCGTTTTTACCGGTTTGATTCCGCCCCGCTGCGGGCTTTATAAATAGGAGAGAGTGATCATGCAGTCTGAAAACAAGCTGTGCGTTGTCCTGCTGTTCGGTGGTATGTCCAGTGAGCATGAGGTCAGCCGCGTTTCGGTCGGAAACTTTGTTAACAATATTGACCGTACCAAGTATGAGGTGCTCGCAGTGGGCATCACCAAGGAGGGCCGCTGGCTCTATACCGAGGCAACTGCCGCGCAGATGGCAGACGGCAGCTGGGAAGAGCTGGCCGGCAACATGCCCTGCATCCTCAGCCCGGACCGCGCCGACCACGGTATGGTGCTGTTCACCCCGGAAGGTCATGTGGAAAAGCTGCATGTGGATGTGGTGATCCCGGTGCTGCACGGCCTGTGGGGCGAGGACGGCACGGTGCAGGGTCTGCTGGAGCTGGCCGGCATCCCCTATGTGGGCTGCGGCGTGCTGGCAAGTGCGGCCTGCATGGACAAGGCTGTGGCCAATGCCCTGTTTGAAGCCAACGACATCCCGCACACCAAGTGGCTGGCCGCCAACCGCTGGCAGATCGAGAGTGACCTGGAGGGTGTGTGCGCTGGTGTGGAGGCAAAGCTGGGCTGGCCCGTGTTCGTCAAGCCCGCCAACGCCGGTTCCAGCGTGGGTATTTCTAAGGTGTCCAACCGTGAGGAACTGAAAAAGGCCATCGCACTGGCTCTGGAAAACGACCGCAAGGTGGTGTTTGAAGCCTTTGTGGACGGCCAGGAAGTGGAATGTGCCGTCATCGGCTCCGACCCCGCCGTGGCCACCCGTCCGGGCGAGATCCTGGCCGGTGCTGAGTTCTACACCTACGATGACAAATACAAGAACGGCGTGAGCCAGACCGTGATCCCGGCCCACCTGCCCGAAGAAAAGCTGGACGAGGTCAAGACCTACGCCGCTATGGCCTACACGGCCCTGGGCTGCGAGGGTCTGGCCCGCTGCGACTTCTTTGTGGAAAAGGGCACCGGTCGGGTGATGATCAACGAGATCAACACCTTCCCCGGCTTTACGTCCATCAGTATGTACCCCAAGCTCATGGAGCACGAGGGTCTGCCGGTGCCGGCCCTGATCGACCGGCTGATCGAACTTGCCCTGGAAAGGACGGAAAAACAGCATGGATAACCGCCCCATCGGCGTATTTGACAGCGGCCTTGGCGGCCTGACCGGCGTGCGGGAGCTGCGCAAGCGCCTGCCCCATGAGGAGATCGTCTACTTTGGCGACACCGGCCGTGTGCCCTATGGCAGCCGCAGCCCGGAGACCATCCTGCAGTATGCACGGCAGGACATCGCCTTTTTGCTGTCCCAGAACGTAAAATGCATCATGGCGGCCTGCGGTACGGTGTCCAGCACCTACCCGGCTGCCGAGGCGGCCCGGCTGCCGGTGCCCTATCTGGGCGTGGTGGATGCCGCCGCCCGGGAGGCTGCCTTTGCCACCCGCAACCGCCGCATCGGTGTCATCGGCACTGCGGCCACCATCCGCTCCCGCAGCTATGAGACGCTGCTGCGCAAACTGGTGCCGGGCGTGGAGATCACCGCCCGCCCCTGCCCGTTGTTCGTACCGCTGGTGGAAGCCGGGTATGTGGATCACAGCGAAGAGGAAAAGCAGCAGGTCACCCGCCTGGTGATCGCCCAGTACCTCACCGAGGTGCGGGACGCCGGGGTGGACACCCTGATCCTGGGCTGTACCCACTACCCGCTGCTCAAGACCATGATCGGGGAGTTCATGGGACAGTCGGTCACGCTGGTGGACCCGGCCAAGACGGCAGCCCACCATCTGGAGCGGATGCTGTCGGAGCGGGGCCTGCGCGCGGCGCAGGAAAACGAAGGCCAGGCACATTTTTACGTCAGCGATGTGCCGGACAGCTTTGTGCAGACGGCAGATCTGTTCCTGGGCGAGTACAAAGGCGGCCCGGTGGAGCAGATCGCCATTGATAAATATTGACAAGGGATAGCAACGTGAGTAAACCGCTGAAGGAAGATTACATCATCCGCATCAAGAGCCGCATCGAACAGCACATCGACGAGCCGATGGAGGATGAGGAAAAAGAAGAGTTTGTGGAGCTGATGACCCGCGGCCAATTCGTGCAGAAGGGCGGCAGCTACTATATTACCTATAAAGAGACCGAGACCACCGGCTACGAGGGCTGCACCACCACGCTGAAGATCGCGGTGGACGGCAGCCGGGTGGTCATGCTGCGGTTCGGCAAAAACGGTGGGGTGGGCACCCAGCTGCAGATCGAAAAAGGCAAGCGCAACCTGTGCCATTACGAGACGGGCTTTGGCTCTATGACCCTGGGCGTGACCGCCGACGAGATCGTGAACGAACTGACCGAGAAGGGCGGCACCGTGCGGTTCGCCTATCTGCTGGATGCCAACAGCGCCGACCTTGTGAGCCGCAACCGCCTGGAAGTGACCGTGACCCATGTGAACTGAATCCGCCAATACTGTGAAAGGAATCCGACCAATGACTGAATTTGAAAAGACCTACCAGAATTACAACCCCCGGCAGGCTGCACTGGACGAGGCCCGTGCGCTGTTGACCGCTGCGGCAAAGGCCGCCATGGCCGACGGCACCCTGCCGGAAGCCGAGCTGCCCGCCTTCATCGTGGAGATCCCCGCCGACGTGAAGAACGGCGACATCGCCTCCAACCTGGCCATGGCCGGTGCCCGTACCTGGCGCAAGGCCCCCAGAATGATCGCAGAGGCCCTGCTGGCCCACCTGCCCGACCTGACCGACAGCGTGTTTGCCAAGGTCGAGATCGCCGGCCCCGGTTTCATCAACCTGTTCCTGTCCCCGGCTTACTGGGCCGGTGTGGTACTGGGTGCCTGCGCCAACAAGGAGTATGGCCGCACCGACCACGGCAAGGGTGCCAAGTATAATGTGGAGTTCGTTTCCGCCAACCCCACCGGCCCCATGCACATGGGCAATGCCCGCGGCGGCGCTCTGGGCGACTGTCTGGCCGCTGTGCTGGACTGGTCCGGCTACGATGTGACCCGCGAGTTTTACATCAACGATGCCGGTAACCAGATCCAGAAGTTCGGCAAGAGCCTGGCCGTGCGCTACCTGCAGCAGTTCTGCGGCGAGGAAGCCTATCCGCTGCCCGCCGAGTGCTATCAGGGCGGCGACATCAAGGTGCTGGCCGGTGAGTTTGCCGAGCTGAACGGCGACAAGTACGTTGCCGCTTGCAAGGGAATGGACGAGGAGACTCTGTTCGAGAGCGAGGCTTTTGCCGCCCTGAAGGACGCACTGGTGGCCTACGCTCTGCCCAAGAACATTGCTGCCCTCAAGCGCGATCTGGGCAAGTACCGCATCGACTACGATGTGTGGTTCCATGAGAGCACCCTGCACGAGTCCGGCGCGGTGAAGGCCGTGGTGGATAAGCTGCTGGAGCTGGGCGCATGCTATAAGGCAGAGGACGGTGCCATCATGTACCGCAGCGCCCAGTACGCTGCCAAGTACGGCACGGTGAACAAGAAAAAGACCGAGGACGGAACCGAGGAGGAAGCCAAGGACGAAGTGCTCGTCCGTGCCAACGGCATCCCCACCTACTTTGCCGCCGATATCGCCTACCACTATAATAAGCTGGCCACCCGTGGCTTTGCCAAGGCCATCGATGTCTGGGGTGCAGACCACCACGGCCATGTGGCCCGCATGAAGGGTGCCATGGATGCCATCGGCTTGAACGGCGAAGATCTGGACGTTGTGCTGATGCAGATGGTCAACCTGATGCGCGACGGCCAGCCTGTGCGGATGTCCAAGCGCACCGGCAATGCCATCACCCTGACCGACCTGCTGGAAGAGGTACCCATCGACAGCGCACGCTTCCTGTTCAATATGCACGACGCAGGCAGCGGCATCGATTTTGACCTCGATCAGGCTGTCAAGACCGACAACGATAACCCCGTGTACTATGTGCAGTATGCCCATGCCCGCATCTGCTCCATCCTGAAAAAGATGGAGAGCGAGGGCGTGCAGTTTGCCGGTGCCGAGAAGGTGGATGCCACCCTGCTCACCGAGCCTTCCGAGATGGATCTGATCCGGATGCTGGCAGCCTTCCCGCAGGAGATCGTCATGGCGGCCGAGAAGTACGACCCCAGCCGCATCAACCGCTTTGTCATTGATCTGGCCAGTGCCTTCCACCGCTTCTACGGCAGCTGCCGCATTCAGGGCGCAGACCCCGCTGTGCAGCAGGCACGTTTGGCCCTGTGCATCGGCGTGAAGAATGCCATCTTCAACGTGCTGACCATGTTCAAGATCAACGTGCCGGAGAAGATGTAAAAAAGGCTCCCTCATTGAGGGAGCTGTCGAGCGAATGCGAGACTGAGGGAGTTTTCTACAGGAACTCCTTCCGTCATCGCCTGCGGCAATGCCACCTCCCTCAGTGAGGGAGGCTTATGCCGTACCCGAAAGGATTCGCACGGTAATACCCAGCTCCCCTGCGGGGGAGCTTTTTTCGATAACAGCGAGGAACAACCAATGGAACCTTTGAAAATCGGCAATATCATCCTGCCGCACCGGGCGGTGTTCGGCCCGATGGCGGGCTTTACGGATGCACCCTGCCGCCGCCTGATGGCCCAGCACGGTGCAGGCTTTACCGTGAGCGAAATGGTGTCCAGTCGGGCGCTGGTGTACGGCGACCACAAGACGGTGAGCCTGCTCAAGGCCGAACCCAACGGTGCACCCTATGGTGTGCAGATCTTTGGCGAAGTGCCTGAGATCATGGGCGAAGCCACCGCCGCCATCGAACAGTACGAGTTCGACTTTGTGGATATCAACATGGGCTGCCCGGCCCCCAAGATCGTGTCCGGCGGCGCAGGCAGCAAGCTGATGCTGGACCCGGACCGCTGCGGGCGCATCGTGGAGCAGGTTGTGGCAAATACAAAACGGCCTGTCACCGTGAAAATGCGCAAGGGCTGGGATGCCGACCACATCACTGCAGTGGAGTGTGCCAAGGCCTGTGAGCAGGCCGGCGCAGCCCTCATTGCGGTGCATGCCCGTACCCGGGAGCAGATGTACACCCCCGGCATCGACCCGGAGATCATTGCCCGGGTGAAGGATGCCGTCAGAGTGCCGGTGCTGGGCAACGGCGACATCCACTCGGCAGAGGATGCAGTGGAGATGATGCAGGCCACCGGCTGTGACGGCGTGATGATCGCCCGGGGCGCGCTGGGCGACCCGTGGCTCTTTGAGCGGGTGAACGCCGCCATTGAAGGCCTGCCCGCACCCAAGGTACCCAACCTGCAGGCCCGCATGAATGCGCTGCGCCGTCAGGTGGAGGAGATGGTGGAGCAGAAGGGCGAGTTCGTCGCCATGCCGCAGGCCCGCTCTCAGACCATGCACTATATGAAGGGGCTGAAAGGTGCGGCCAATCTGCGCCGCTACTGCTGCACCCTGACCCATCTGGAAGATCTGGACGAGCTGATCGATGCTGTTTTTGAAGAGCAGCGCAAAGCGGGCATCGACCCGGACGACGTGCGCGAGGTGCCGTTTCCGTAAGGGGAATATTACTGCTGCCGGGTCAGCTCATCCAGATTCTGGGTGTAACAGGGCAGACAGTGCTCTATGAACCAGTCGGCTTCCGGGCAGTGCATGGCCTGCAGGGCCGCTTTCTGCTGGGCCAGCGCCGCGTCAAACTCGTGGTTGCCGCTGCGCTGCTCCTCCGTGCATTTGATGAGGGCGCTCAGCCGGTCGGCGGCCTTCAGCAGGCGCTTTTCCTCGGCGGTGAGCAGTTCCCCGGAGATGAACGGGAACAGCTCTTCGCTCAACTCGTCCGGCAGAAGGCCGGTCATGCAGCGCACGCTCTCGGTTTCCAACGCCTTGTAGGCATCCCGCAGGGTGGGGCTGCTGTACTTGACCGGTGTGGGCATGTCGCCGGTAATGATCTCCGGCGCGTCGTGGTACAGCGCCGCCACTGCTACTGTTTTGGGGCGGCAGGGCGTGCCGGTGTACCGCCGTGCGATCAGGCAAAGCATGTGGGCCAACAGGGCGGTATCGCAGGTGTGCTCGCTGAGAGATTCGGCCCGGGTGGAGTGCATCAGGCTCCAGCGGGTAATGTATTTCATGCGCGCCAGCAGGGCGCTGAACGGGTACAGCATGGCAGCTTCCTCCTTTTTTCTCCAACATACCTGTCCGGCAGAGCGTTGTCAAGCCCTTTTTTCTGCGCAGTGTTCGTGCTATACTAGAACAAACCAACTTTCTGCCGCTTTGGCAGAGAAAAGAGGAAACCATGGAGCGGTCTGGTACTGCCCGGCAGCCGCAGCTGCTGGGACAAAAAAAGGATAAATTCTGGCTGACGGTGGGCCTGTGTGCCCTCACGGCGGCCCTGTTCTTTCTGCCGTTTTATATCATCGACGGCGGCTTTTTCCACTATGCAGGCGATTTCAACAGCCAGCAGATCAGCTTTTACCGCTATATGAACGGCTTTATCAAGGGCGCAGGCTACCCGGACAGTGCGTTCACCTCGGTGCACAATACCTTCTCATGGGCTACCGACCTTGGCAGCGGCGTGATGAACGCCTATTCGTTCTACCTGTACGGCTCGCCGTTCTTCTGGTTCTCGCTGCTCTTCCCGCAGGGGTGGCTGCCCTACCTCATGGTACCGCTGCTGGTGCTCAAGTTTGCCGTGGCGGGCGGCGGTGCGTACCTGTATCTGCGCCGCTACGTCAAAAATATCGACTACGCCGTGCTGGGAGCCTGCCTGTATACCTTCTCCGGCTTTACGGTATACAATGTGTTCTTCAACCACTTTGTAGATGTGGTGGCGCTGTTCCCGTATCTGCTGTGGTCGCTGGACGAGGCCCTTTACAACGACCGCCGCAGCTGGTTTGCGTTCTGGGTGGCGGTGAACCTTGTCAACAACTACTTCTTTTTCATCGGTCAGGTGGTATTTCTGGCCATCTACTTCATCTGCAAGCTCAGCACAAGGGACTTCCGTCTCACTGCAAAAAAGTTCGGGCTGCTGGCCTTTGAAAGCCTGCTGGGCGCTGCCATGGGCAGCATCCTGCTGGTGCCTGCGGTGCTCTCCATTTTGCAGAACCCGCGCACCATCGACCTTTCCTCCGGCTGGGGCTTTCTGACCTACAGCAAGGTGCAGCAGTACCTTGCAATTCTCGTCAGCTGGATCATGCCGCCGGATTCTCCCTACCTCACATCCATCTGGTCGGAGGGCGTGATCAAGTGGACCAGCATGTCGGCCTATCTGCCGCTGTGCAGTCTGGCCGGTGCCGTGGCCTACTGGAAAGCAAAGTGCGGCGACAGTAAAAAGCGCATCGTGGGCACCTGCGCCGTGTTCGCACTGGTGCCCATCCTGAACAGTGCGTTCTACGCCCTCAATTCCAGCTACTATGCGCGCTGGTACTATATGCCGGTGCTGGTGCTGGCCGCAATGACCGTGAACGCGCTGGAAGACCACAACACCGATCTGGACAGCCCGGCCCGCGGCATCAGCTGGCTGATGATCGCCACGGTGGCCTTTGCGGTGGTGCCGGTGCAGGACAGCGACACGGGCAGCTGGTCGTTCGGCGTGCTCAAGAACCCTGGTCAGTACTGTGCGGTGCTGGGCTTTGGCCTGCTGGGCCTGCTGCTGTACCGCTATCTCTGCCAGAAGTGGCGGGGCGACAGTCGCTTTGCCCAGCGCCTGACGGCGGCAGTGCTGGCGTTTGCCTTCCTGTTCAGCGTGGTGCACATCGGCATTGGCAAGTTCGGCCAGTGGTATACCGACAGCGACCTTGTGAAGCAGGACACCAACGCCCTGCTGTTGAAAAACGACCTGCCCGAAGGCGATTACCGCGTGGATACGTACAAGATCCACGACAACATCGGCATGTGGCTGGATAAAAGCTGCCTGCAGTATTTTGGCAGCACGGCGGCCCCCAGCATCCTCAGCTTCTACCCGGCGCTGGGGGTCAAGCGGGATGTGCGCAGTGAGCCGGAGCTTTCCAATTATGCACTGCGGGGCCTTTTGAGTGTGGAGTACCTTATCACCACGCCGGAAAAGCAGACCGACTTTGAAAACGAAGCCGACGACGGCTGGGAATATGCCTTTGCAAAGGACGGCTATGCGGTCTACCGCAACACGAACTACGTGCCCATGGGCTTTGCCTATGACTATTACCTCACCCAGACCGAGTACGAGGAGACAGCCAAGGCCACCCGCGCAAACCTCCTGATGCGTGCACTGGTGCTTACCGACGAGGATGCTGCAGTCTACGGCAAGTACCTCACCCATCTGCCGGAAGGCAGACGGGAGGAGCTGTACTATGAGTCCTACGTGCAGGACTGCCGCGAGCGCCGTGCCACGGCTGCCAGTGTGTTCCAGATGAACAATTCGGGCTTCCACGCCGAGATCACGCTGGAAAAAGAGAACCTCGTGTTCTTCTCCGTGCCTTACGATGACGGCTTTACGGCCTATGTCAACGGGCAGGAGGCCGACATTGTGGAGGTGGACGAGGGATTGATGGCTGTGCTGTGCCCGGCAGGTGAAAACAGCATCGATTTTGTCTACCAGCCCGACGGCATCCGGCTGAGCCGTGCGCTGACTTTGGGCGGCATTGTGGTATGGCTGGCGTACACGGCGTACTTCGTCTGGCGCAAGCGCCGCACAAAGCGGGCCTGATGCACGGAAGAATGACTTTGTGCTGTAGAAAAAAGAAATTTTTGAAATTTCCTCTTGACTTTATGCCAATAAAGTGTATAATGCAATCAAACCGATGAGGCGGAAGAGAACCTGCACAGCGCA
>OLND01004258.1_pt1 | contig 10156 bp, 10 predicted proteins | sample 1672031 | NCBI WGS metagenome assembly OLND01 (sample SAMEA3136638, study PRJEB25190) | human gut metagenome | biome: human gut; feature: human-associated habitat; material: faeces | place: Austria | collected 2013
CGGGCTCGACAAGCTCGCGTCCTCCTCGACCCTTCGATAGCGAAAGCAAGGAGCAACCTTCATGGAACTGACGATTGACCGGCTGAGCAAGCAGTTCGGGTCGAAGATCGCCGTCGACCGCGTGTCGGCGACCCTCGGGCCCGGCGTGTACGGCCTTCTGGGCGCGAACGGCGCGGGCAAGACCACCCTCATGCGCATGGTATGCGACGTGCTGCGCCCCACGTCCGGCGAGATCCGTTTCGACGGCCGCGACGTGCGCGCGCTCGGCGACGGGTACCGTGCCTGCCTGGGCTACCTGCCGCAGGATTTCGGCTACTACCCCGACTTCACGGCGCTCGACTTCATGCTGTACCTGGCCGCGCTCAAGGGCATCGACCGCCGCGCGGCGCGCCGTCGCTCGCTCGAGCTACTGGAGACGGTGGGGCTCGCCGACGTGGCCCGCGCCAAGGTGCGCACGTTCTCCGGCGGCATGAAGCAGCGCCTCGGCATCGCGCAGGCCGTGCTGAACGACCCGGCCGTCCTCGTGCTCGACGAGCCCACGGCCGGGCTCGATCCGAAGGAGCGTGTGCGCTTCCGCAACCTCATTGCCAGCTTCGCGCAGGACAAGATCGTCGTCCTGTCCACGCACATCGTGTCGGACGTGGAGTGCGTTGCCGACGAGATCCTGGTCATGCGCGCGGGCTCCTTCATCATGCGCGGCGCGCCGGCCGAGGTGGTGGCCAACGTTGCGGGGAAGGTGTGGGAGTGCCACGTTGACGTGCGGCAGGCCGAAGCGCTGGCCGCGACGAGCTGCGTGAGCAACGTCCACTACGCCGCCGACGGCCATGCGGTGGCGCGCGTCGTGGCAGACGAGCCCCCCGTGCCGGGCGCGCGCCCGCTCGAGCCGACGCTGGAGGACGTGTACCTCTATGTGTTCCGAGACGAGGCGGCTCCGCTGTCCTGACGGGCAGCGGAGCATGCCGACGCTGCGAGGCGCGCTCGCACCAGATCTGGCCCCTTTCATGCTTGCCCTTGCGTGCAAAGCACACGCGGCCGCATGGCGGGGCAGTCTCAGGCACGAGCGCGCCTCTCGCTGACTTCTATTCGACAGGTGGGAGAAGGAATATGCCATGTTTGACCTGGTGAAGTTCGAGTTCAAGAAGCTGCTCGCGCGGCGCACGTCGCAGATGGTGAGCGCGGGCATCATGGCGCTGCTCTGCGTGATCATGGCGCTCAACGTGGTGCAGACGAAGACGTCGTCGAGCACGGGAGAGATTCTGGGCGGCACCGCCGCCATCGCCCAGCAGAAGGCGCGCGCCGAGGCGCACGAGGGCGTGCTCACCGTCGAGCGCGTGCAGGAGGAGGTGGCCGCGTATCGGGCGCTCGCGTTCTCGAAGGTCGATCCGGCCCAGGTGGAGGGCCTGAGCGCCGAGGCCGCGTACGCCGTCATGAAGGAGGCTTACGACGAGGACGAGTTCCGCGCCATCTACGACACGTACTACTCGTACCTGCTCTCGCCGTGGATCGCGGGCTCGATGGGGCAGTACCAAGTGGCGGCGCAGTTGGGCGACGAGGACGTCGCCGGCTTCTACGGGGCCGTCGCGGATTCGCTGCAGCGTGCGCTCGACGACGGCATGGGCGGCACCTGGGCGTACTCGGATGCCGAGCGCGCCTATTGGACGGAGAAGCAGGCCGCGGTGGGCGAGCCGCTCTCGTACGGCTACGCCGGCGGATGGGGCGACGTGCTGGCGTGCCTCGGCTTCCTCTCGTTCGCAATGGTGGCGGTGTGCGTGGTGCTGACGCCCGTGTTCGCCGGCGAGTACCAGGACCGTACCGACGCCGTGCTGCTGGCTGCGCGCTACGGGCGCTCCAAGCTGGTGGCGGCGAAGATCGTCGCGTCGCTTCTGTTCGCCACCGCGTACTATGCGCTGGCGACGGCCGTCATCGTGGGCGTGGCGCTCGCGTTCTTCGGCGCGGAGGGCGGCGATCTGCCCGTGCAGGTGCTGGCCCTCGGCATCCCCTACGACCTCACGATGGCCGAGGCTGCGTGGACGGCGATCGGGCTCGGCTACCTCATGATGCTCGGCCTCGCGGCCCTCACGCTGCTGCTGTCGTCGAAGCTGCGCTCCCAGCTGGCCATCTTCGCCGTGTGCGCCGCGCTTGTCTTCCTTCCCGGCATGATCCCCTCGGGCGGCAGCGGCGCGATCCTGCACGCGCTCTACCTGTTCCCGATCAACGCGCTGAACGACCAGGTGCTCTACAACTCGCTCGTGTCGTATCCCCTAGGGCCGCTTGTGATCGACCTGGTGGGACTGCTCGCGATCCTGTACGCGGTCGTGCTGGCCGTTTGCGCGCCCCTCGCCGCCCGCGCCTTCCGGCGGCACCAGGTGATGTAGGGGCGCTGCCGTCGGTATAATGGAGGTTGACGTAAGCGGGTGCGGCGAAAGGCGGGCGCGGCGATGCTGGAGTGGGGATTCGTGGTCGTGCCGACAGGCGTTGCGCTCGTGGCGGTTCTGGTCGTGTGTTTTGTGCGCCGAACAGGGGCGAGACGGACGTGCCTTTACCTGGCGCTCACCGCCTATGTGGGCGCGGTGGCGGCGGTGACGCTGTTCCCGCTGCCGGTCGAGGGCGGGATGGGCTATGCGCCTACTTGGGGGATCTCGTACAACCTCGTGCCTTTCGCCGGCATCGCGCGCACGGTGGCCGATGCGGCCCAAACCGGCTGGTGGTGGTCCATCGCGACCGTCATCGTGGGCGGCAACGTGCTCATGTTCGTGCCGCTGGGACTCATGCTTCCGCTGCTGTCCGAGCGCCTGCGCCGGCTGCCTGCGGCGGCGCTCGTCCTCGCAGCCTGCTCGGTTGCCATCGAGCTCGCGCAGCTCGTTGCGGGGCTCGCCGTGGCAGGTTACCTGTACCGCGTCGTGGACGTGGACGACGTCATCCTCAACGTCGCCGGCGGCCTGATCGGCTTCGGCCTGTGGAAGGCGTGGGAGCGCCTTGCCGCACCTAAGCGGGACGAACTCGTTTAAGGCTTGGCGGATGACAGTCTGCGGCTCCGGCTCTGCGGGCTTTGCTACGGAATTCGGGCGCCTGTGTCAAAAAACGAGCAGTTTGGCAAACCTCCTCCAAGGTCGCTACGCTTCCAGAAAACGTGAGCTAGGGAAACGCGGTCTGGCTTCTCGCGTCGCGTCGTTCAAGCTGCTTTTCGATTGCCAAACCGGCCGTTTTCTGGCAGAAGGCCCCAGTTTTGGCGTCACCGCGCCTCGCGTCCTGCTGCCGTTTCCTTCTCCAACAGCTTCTCCAGCGTCCTCCAGGCCAGCTCGGCGCACTTGACGCGGGCGGGCATGCGGGAGATGGTCGCCAGCTCGGCGGCCTCGTCGAGGTCGGCACGCTCCTCGTCCGTGAGTTGGCGGCCCTTGATCATGTCGAGGTAGAGGCCGGTCAGGCGCCGCGCCTCGTCGACCGTCTCGCCGGTGACGAGGTCGGCCATCATGTCGGCGGCGGCCTGGCTCACGGCGCAGCCGTGGCCGGTGAAGGCGGCCTCCTCGATCACATCGCCCCTCAGGCGCAGCGCCAGCGTCAGCTCGTCGCCGCAGCTAGGGTTCACGCCGTCGTGCGTGCACGTGGGCTCGTCCATCTCGTATTTGTAGTCGGGGTGCGCGTTGTGCTCCATGAGCGCCGCGGTGTAGATGCTAGCCATTGAAGGTCCTCCAAACGGTGTCCAAGCCGGCGATGAGCGCGTCGATGTCGCCCACGTCGTTGTAGAACGCGAGCGAGGCGCGGCAGCACGATTCCACGCCCAGCCAGGCGAGCAGCGGCTGGGCGCAGTGGTGCCCCGCGCGGATGGCCACGTCGTGCTCGTCGAGGATGCTGGCCACGTCGTGCGGGTGGATGCCGCGCACGTTGAAGCTGATGGCGCCGTGGTGCTGCGCCGGGTCGGGGTGGCCGATGATCTCGAGGTAGGGCAGCGCCGCCATGCGCTCCATGGCCGTGCGCACGAGCGCCTGCTCGCGCGCCTGCAGCGTGTCCCAGCCGATGCCCTCGAGGTAGCCGAGCGCGGCTGCGGTGCCCACGATGCCGGCGGCGTCCTGCGTGCCGGCCTCGAACTTCTCGGGAACGGGCGCCCATACGGCATCGTCCTGCGTGACCGACGAGATCATCTCGCCGCCCGTGAGGAAAGGCGGCATGGCTTCGAGCAGGTCGAGCTTGCCCCACAACACGCCCACGCCGAAGGGACCGAGCGCCTTGTGCGCCGAGAACGCGAAGAAGTCGGCATCGAGCTCCTGTACGTTCACGGGCATGTGCGGAACCGATTGCGCGCCGTCCACCACCATGAAGCCCCCGTGCGCGTGCACGCGCCGGGCCATGGCCGGAACAGGGTTCTCGATGCCGAGGACGTTCGACACCTGGGCGGCGGCGACGATCTTCGTGCGCGGGCCGATCTTCGCGTCGAGCTCCGCCTCCGAGATCACGCCGTGCTCGTCGGGGAAGAGGTACACGAGGCGCGCGCCCGCGGCTCGGCACGCCTGTTGCCAGGGGATGAGGTTCGAGTGATGCTCCATGATGGTGATGCACACCTCGTCGCCCGGTTCGAGCACGGTGGGCGCGAAGGCGTGCGCCACGAGGTTGAGCGCCTCGCTCGCGTTGCGGCAGAACACGATCTCGCGTGCGTCGTCGACCCCGATGAAGCGAGCGACGTGGGCGCGGGCGTCCTCGATGGCCTCGGTGGCTTCCACCGACAGGCGGTAGAGGCCGCGCAGCGCGTTGGCGTTCATGGTCTCGTAGAAATCGCGTTGCGCGTCGAGGGCGACGGCGGGGCGTTGAGCCGTGGCCGCGCTGTCGAGGAAGGCGAGGTCGGGGTTGGCAGCGAGCAGGGGGAAATCCCGCTTGTACGGGTTCGCGGCGATGTCGGCGGGGTTGCTCATGCGACGGCCTCCTCAAGCGTGATGCCGCGCGCGGCGGCGAGGCGGGTTACGGCGGCTCGGGTGCGCTCGTCGGGCGCGACCGTGGCCGCTTCCTGGTAGGCGGCGGCGATGAACAGGCGCTCGGCGTCGTCGGGCGAGATTCCGCGGCTGGCCAGGTAGAGCAGCTGCTCGGGGCGTATGTGGCCGATGGTGGCGCCGTGGTTGCCGGCCACGTCGTCCTCGTCGCAGAGGATGACGGGCACGGTGCGGTTCACCACGCGCTCGTCGGCCAAAAGCACCGTCTCCTGCTCGGAGCCGACGGAACCCTTGCAACCGTGCACGAGCTCGATGGTGCCGCGCAGCGTCTTGCTCGAGCGGCCCGCCAGCACGCCGTTCGCGTCGAGGTTGCAGACGGTGCGGCGCCCGCGCTGGTGGGCGACGTAGTTGAAGTCGCGCTGCTGGTCGCCGCGGGCCAGGTAGCGCATGTCGATGTCGAGGCGAGCGCCGTCGCCGCGCAGGTCGGCGTCGAGCCCCGTGTACGAGCGGCCCGCGCCCAGCACGGTGTGGCGCACCTGCACGCGGGCGCGCTCGTCGGCCACGATGCCCGCGTCGTCGAGGGCGATCCACGAGTCGTCGAGGGTCTGCGTGCTCATGATGTCCACGCGCGCGTCGGCACCCGCGAACACGCGCAGCCGCGTGCCCACGACGCCCGCGCCCGGTGCGGGCGAATCGAGCGCGATGGCGAGCGACAGCGACGAGCCCGGAGCGGCAACGACGTCGATGGCGGCCGCGTTGGCCGCGCCGTCCACGCCCTCGATGCGCACCGCGGCGCACGTGCGCTCGCCAGGACGCGTGGCGAACACGATGGGCTCGCCCGCCACGAACTCGAGGTACTTTCGCGCTTCGTCTCCCATGCCCGTGGCGAACACGTCGCCGGGGGAGAGGTAGCGGTTCTCGAGGGCCTGCTGCTGGTAGAGGGAGAGAGCCCCGTCCTCTATGGCGGCAGACGGATTCGCCTGGTCGTTAACCTGCGAAGGAGCCCCGTTTTCCATGGCTGCAGGGAGGACTTCTTGATCATCAACCTGGTGCGCAGCCGACGTCGGGACGCTTGCGGGTTCAACTGCGGAGTCACCGCGATCGGCCGCGCGCTTGTTGGTCTCATCCCCGAGCTCGCCTGCGGCCATGAAGAGGGGAGGGTTACCCGCGGACGTGACGGGCGAGGTAGCCACGGGAAGGGGGTCGGCCGTGCGCATGTTGATCGCACCCTCAAAGGCACCTGCGTCCATGGCCTCCAAAGCGGCGTCGAACGCATCAGCTTCCCCTCGCAGCCCTTCCTCGCATAGCACTTCCACCTGCTGGGCGGCGCTCAGCTCGGCGGGCAGCTCGATGTCCGCGTCGTTCATCTTCAGCCGGTGCCACGTGGGGGCGGGCATCGCGTTCGCGGGTTCTATCGTGAGGGTTCCCATTATCCGATGGCCCCTTCCATTTCAAGCTTGATCAGGTTGTTCATTTCCACGGCGTACTCGAGCGGCAGCTCCTTAGACACGGGATCGGCGAAGCCGTTCACGATCATCGTGCGCGCCTCCTCCTCGGACACGCCGCGGCTCATCAGGTAGAACACCTTGTCGTCGCCGATGCGCCCGATGGTGGCCTCGTGGCCGATGTCCACGTGCTTGCACCGGATGTCCATGGCCGGGATGGTGTCCGAGCGGCTGAGGTCGTCCAGCATGAGCGACTGGCACGACACGCTGGCGGCGGAGTTCCGCGCGTTCTCGGTGGCCACGATGGACGAGCGGAACGTGGACGTGCCGCCGCCCTTCGAGATGGACTTCGTCTCCACGGTGGCCGACGTGTCGGGCGCGGCCAGCACCACCTTGCAGCCGGTGTCGAGGTTCTGGCCCGCGCCGGCGAACGTGATGCCGGTGAAGCTCGACGTGGACTTCCGGCCGGCCAGGATGGACATGGGGTAGAGGTAGCCCACGTGGCTGCCGAACGACCCGCTGATCCACTCGACGGCGCCGCCTTCCTCCACCACGGCGCGCTTCGTGTTGAGGTTGTACATGTTCTTCGACCAGTTCTCGATCGTGGAATACCGCAGCGAGGCGCGCTTGCCCACGAACAGCTCCACCGCGCCAGCGTGCAGGTTCGCCACGTTGTACTTCGGCGCCGAGCAGCCTTCGATGAAGTGCAGGCTCGCGTCGTCCTCCACGATGATGAGCGTGTGCTCGAACTGCCCCGCGCCCTTCGCGTTCAGGCGGAAGTAGCTTTGCAGGGGGAAGTCCAGCTTCACGCCCTTCGGTACGTACACGAACGAGCCGCCGCTCCACACTGCGCCGTGCAGCGCGGCGAACTTGTGGTCGGCAGGCGGGATGAGCGTCATGAACTTCTCGCGGATGAGCGCCTCCCACTTCGGCTCGCGCAGCGCCTCCTCGATTCCCGAGTAGACGATGCCTAAGTCTGCGGCCGTTTTCTGCATGTTGTGGTACACCAGCTCGGAGTCGTACTGCGCGCCGACGCCGGCCAGGTAGGCGCGCTCGGCCTGCGGTATGCCCAGGCGGTCGAACGTGTTCTTCACGTCGTCGGGGAGGCTGTCCCAGTCGCTCGCCTGCTCGGCGTTCGGCTTCACGTACGTCACGATGTGGTCCATGTCGAGGCCCTCGAGGCCGGGGCCCCAGTCGGGCGCCTCCATGCGCTGGTAGGTGTTGAGCGCCTTCAGGCGGAAGTCGAGCATCCAGGATGGCTCGTCCTTCTTGGCCGAGATCTCGCGGACGATGTCGGGCGTGAGGCCCGCGTCGAGGTAGCGGGAGGCGTCGATCGCGTCATGCACGTCGTACAGCGTGCGGTCGACGTCTTCGACGTAGGTGCGGAATTCTTTTGGCATGCGGGCCTCCTAGCGCTCGATCTGCTCGAATTGCTCGAAGCCCTGCTCGTCGATGGCATCAATGAGCGACGCGTCGCCCTCGGCAGCCATGCGGCCGCGCACCATGACGTGCACGCGGTCGACGTCGAGGTGCTCGAGGATGCGCGTGTTGTGGGTGATCACCACGAGCGCGCCGCCGGTCGAGCGGCGGTACGCGTCTATGCCGCGCGACACCACGCCGAGCGCGTCCACGTCGAGACCCGAGTCCGTCTCGTCGAGGATGGCCAGCTTGGGGCGCAGCAACAGCAATTGCAGCATCTCGAGCTTCTTCTTCTCGCCGCCCGAGAAGCCCACGCCCAGCTCGCGGTCGAGGTAGGCCGGGTCCATGTCCAGCTCGTCGGCCAGCGCGCGCACGTGCTTGCGGAACTGCTTGCCCTTGAGCTCGCCGGCGTCCTCGCGGCCCGCCATCGTGGCGCGCAGGAAGCTGGACAGCGGCACGCCGGGGATCTCGACGGGTGTCTGGAAGCTGAGGAACAGCCCCGCGCGCGAGCGCTTGTCGGGGGAGAGGTCGGTGATGTCCTGGCCGGCGAACTCGACCGTGCCGCCGTCCACCGTGTAGGCGTTGTCGCCCATGACGACGTGGCCGAGCGTTGACTTGCCCGCGCCGTTCGGGCCCATGATGACATGGGTCTCGCCTGCGCCCACGTCGAGGTCGATGCCGTGCAGGATGGGGGTTTCGTCGGCCGAGGCGGAAAGCCCGCGGACGGAGAGGAGCGTATCGCGCGTCGTGGTCGTCATGTGCCGTGCCTTTCTTTAATCATATAAGTTTGCTAGGATTAAGATAAGGGCAAGCGGGAAATTGTCAAGACTTAATCCTACTTGTTTGCTAGAATTTACAAAAGCGATTGGATGACCAGGGGCGCAGGATGCGTTTGGGTAGGCTGGACATGGTTGCGGGATGGGAAAGGACGAAAGATGCTCGTGTCGACGAAGGGACGCTATGCGCTGCGGCTCATGGTGTGCGTGGCGCAGGCGGGCGTGGAGGGCAAGGTGGCCCTGCGCGAGGTGTCGGAGCGCGAGGACATCTCGCTCAAGTACCTCGAGCAGCTGGCGAGGCCGCTCGTGCAGGCGGGCCTGCTGCGCAGCGTCCGAGGAAAAGGCGGCGGCTACGCGCTGGCCCGGGAGGCGGCGTCCGTGCGTGCAGGCGACGTGCTGCGAGCCGTCGAGGGGACCACGGCGCCCGTGGCGTGCCTCGACTTGGAGGAGGGCATGGCCTGCCCGCGCGCGGGGGAGTGCACCACCGTGCGCTTCTGGGCCGGACTCGACGACGTTATCGAGCGCTATGTCGACGGGGTCACGCTCGCCGACCTGGCCGGCGCGTGACTCCGCGCGAAGGCAACGCCGCCCGGGTCGTAGTCCGGAAGATGCCGATGTCCGCGGACGCTCTTCAGCGCGGCGCAGGTTCGGTGGCGCCTGCAAGGCTGTCGGCACGCTATGCGGTCGGCGCGCCCCGGCCGCTAGAACGGCAACGACCCGGGTACGCACCGCCTCCACCCGCGCTCCGTCGGCTGCGCGGTGCGGGGCGGCTGCTATACTGCATGGCATGAAAAACCTCGCATGGCAGACATCCCAGGGCTCCCGCATCGTGCGCGTCGGCGTCGTGCGCAGTGCCTGCTATGCGGTGGAGGCGGGCGACGGCCGGCGCTTCCTGGTGGACACGGCCGTGCCCGGCGAGCGCGCGGCGATCGAGGCGCAGCTCGAAAGGCTCGGCTTCAACGCGTTCGACGCCATCCTGCTCACGCATGCCCACGGCGACCACGCCGGCAACGCGGCTGCCTGGAGCCGGCGGTTCGGCTGTCCCGTCTACGCGCCGGATGGCGAGGCCGACCAGGTGCGGGCCGGCCGCTGCATTATGCCCGCCGGGGCTACGCCGCTCGGCGCGGCCGTGATGGCGGTGCAGCGCCGACTGCACGTCTGCGAGACGTTCGAGCCGGTTCCCGACGTGCTCCCCCTGCCGCTCGACGAGGGCGCCTTCGGACCTTGCCTTAAGGTGGTAGCAACGCCCGGCCACACGGAGTGCTCTGCGAGCTTCGTGGTCGATGGAGAGGCGGCCCTCGTGGGCGACGCGCTCATCCACCGCGGGAGGTCCGTCTTCCCGCCGTTCGCCGACCGGCCGGAGCGCGTGGGGGACGCATGGCGCACCCTGCTCGGCACCGGCGCGGAAACGTTCCTGTGTGCCCACGGCGGCCCCGTTGGCCGCGCGCTGCTCGAGCGGAGCCTCGAGGCGTTCGAGCGTTCGGGCCGCAGCGGGCGCGCCTGACCCTCGTTGCGCGCGCCCGCCGTCGCGGGCCATTTGCCTGTATCGCGTCGCTCCGCCGCAGTGCCCCGCGCTCGGCGTATCGGGTGCGGCGGG
>OLND01004261.1_pt1 | contig 10149 bp, 9 predicted proteins | sample 1672031 | NCBI WGS metagenome assembly OLND01 (sample SAMEA3136638, study PRJEB25190) | human gut metagenome | biome: human gut; feature: human-associated habitat; material: faeces | place: Austria | collected 2013
AGTACGGCTTCAACATCACCTACTTTGAGGATTCCCCCACGATGTACCAGGCTGTTTTGGGCGGCCAGTGCGTGGCTTGCTTCGAGGATACCCCCATCATGAAGGCTTCCATCAAGGACGGCGGCCTGGCCCTGAAGGTTTTGGACGATACCGCCAGTGACCCTGCCCCCTACGGTTTTGCGATCTTCAGCGCAGACAGCCAGGAACTGCTGGATATGTTCAACGCTGGCCTGGCCGATATCAAGGCCAACGGCAAGTATGACGAGATCCTGGCCAAGTATCTGGGCTAAGATCTGCGCCATAAACAACTGAACCAGGTTTGCGCGGGGACGCCTGTTTTCGCAGGAGGTCCCCGCATTTTTGCAATAGGGAAAAGGAGCGTGCTGCCACTTGGCCAGAATCATTACCAACTATGGCGGACTGTTGCTGGCGGCAATGGGGCAAACCCTGCTGCTGGCGCTGTGCGGTCTGTTCTTTGCCTGTATTCTGGGCTTGGTGTTCGGCATTTTAAGTGTGCTGAAAAACCGGGCCTGCAACATCATTGCCACTGTGTTTGTGGATATCATCCGCGGTGTGCCAATGATCGTGTTGGCGTTTTATGTATATTTTGCCGTGCCGATGCTGCTGAACAATATCCTGCACCTGAATACGATGCTGGGCATGAAAGGGCAGATCACCTTCTCGGCACTACAGGCGGGCACCATCTGTCTGGCGCTGAACTGCGGCGCTTATATGGCAGAGATCATCCGTGCCGGTATTGAAAGTGTGGACAAAGGCCAGATGGAGGCAGCCCGCAGCCTGGGCCTGCCCTATTGGCGCGCCATGTACCGCGTGGTGCTGCCGCAGGCGATCCGTACGATGATTCCCTCGATCATCAACCAGTTTATCATTACCCTGAAAGACACCTCGATCCTGTCGGTCATCGGTTTCCCCGAGCTGGTCAACACCGCCAAAAACGTGGTTGCGAACACGATGAGCGCGTTCCAGGTATGGACGATTGTTGCTGTGATGTACCTGGTGGTCATTACGCTGCTGTCCCGTCTGGCCAAAAAGGTAGAGAGGAGGCTCAACCGTGGGCGTCAATAAAAACAATGTTAAAATTCACGTTGAGCATCTGAAGAAAAACTTCGGCAAACTGGAAGTGCTGAAAGATGTCTCGACCGATATTTATGAGGGTGAGGTCGTCGTCATCCTCGGTCCCTCCGGCAGCGGTAAGTCCACCTTTTTGCGCTGCCTGAACCGGTTGGAAGAGATCACCGGAGGTGAGGTCGTCGTGGACGGCCACGACCTGACCGACAAAAAGACTGACCTGAATAAAGTGCGTGAGAACGTCGGTATGGTGTTCCAGCACTTCAACCTGTTCAACAACCTGAACGTCATGGGCAATATGATGCTGGCCCCGGTGGAACTGAAAAAGGCATCGAAAGCCGAGGCTAAGGAGCGTGCGCTGCACCTGCTGGACCGCGTGGGGCTGGCCGAAAAGGCCGAAGCCTACCCGGCACAGCTTTCCGGCGGCCAGAAGCAGCGTGTGGCGATCGCCCGTGCGCTGGCGATGAACCCCGACATCATGCTGTTTGACGAGCCGACTTCGGCGCTGGACCCGGAGATGGTCGGCGAGGTTTTGCAGGTTATGAAACAGCTGGCGGCGGACGGCATGACGATGGTCGTCGTCACCCATGAGATCGGCTTTGCCCGCGAGGTAGCCAGCCGCGTGATCTTTATGGAGGGCGGCTACATCGTGGAGGAGGGCACCCCCGAAGAGGTCATCGATCACCCGAAACAACCACGTACCATCGACTTTTTGAGCAAGGTCCTGTAAGGGACTGCGGCCTCTGGCGCAAAGCCGGAGGCCTTTTATTTAAAGGAGGCAAAATCATGATGAATTACGCAGAGCTATTGCAGGCCGCCCGCGGGCAGATGGGCCCCTGCCGCGCCTGCCCCGTGTGCAACGGCCGTGCCTGCGGCGGCAACATCCCCGGCCCCGGCGCCAAGGGCAGCGGCACCGTGGCCATCCGCAACTTTGACGCCTGGCGCAATGTGCGGCTGAATATGGACACCATCCACGAGAATTTTACCCCCGATACCAGCTTGCAGCTGTTTGGCCGTACATTTAAATACCCATTTTTTGCCGGGCCGGTGGGCGCGATGACGCTGCACTACGGCGACAAGTACAATGACATGGATTATAATGCCATCCTGGTCCCTGCCTGTGCGGCTGCGGGCATTGCAGCCTTTACCGGTGACGGCACCAACCCCAAGGTGATGGAGGGTGCCACCGCGGCCATTGCGGCCAATGGCGGCTTCGGCATCCCCACGGTCAAGCCCTGGGATAACGCCACCGTTGCAAAGAAAATGGCGATGGCACGCGAGTCCGGCTGCTTTGCGCTGGCCATGGACATTGATGCAGCGGGCTTGCCCTTTTTGCAGAACCTGACCCCGCCAGCGGGCAGCAAGACCGTGGAGCAGCTGCAGGAGATCGCCCGGGAGGCGGGCGTTCCCTTTATTTTGAAGGGCATCATGACCGCCAAGGGCGCCGAAAAGGCTGTGCAGGCCGGTGCGGCGGGCATCGTGGTGTCTAACCACGGCGGCCGCGTGTTGGACGATTGCCCAGCCACCGAGGAAGTGCTGCCGGAGATCGTGGAAGCCGTGGCAGGCCGTGCCAAAGTGTTTGTGGATGGCGGCATCCGCACCGGCGGCGATGCGTTCAAGGCGCTGGCGCTGGGCGCAGACGCCGTGCTGGTTGCCCGCCCCTACGTTACGGCGGTGTATGGCGGCGGTGCCGAGGGCGTTGCCTGCCTGACCGAGAAGCTGGGGGCCGAGCTGGCTGACACCATGCGGCTGTGCGGTGCGGCTGCACTTAAGGATATTTCCCGGGATATGGTACGGGTCTGATTGCATTTTGGGCGTATTAACTGCCGATTTATCCGCCTTTTTGCATTTTAAACTTGCATAAAATTGCAGTTTGCGGTAAAATTGTAGCATATGCTTGCTTTATCACCCTGAATCGATAAAGCGAGCGCGAGAGGGAACTGTGCAAAGTATTTTGAGGAGGTCACAACTATGAAAAAACTCATCAGCATGGCGCTGGCTGCCGGTATGGCGGTCAGCCTGGCCGCTTGCGGCGGTGCCGCTTCGCCGTCTGCCCCGGCAGCCGATTCCGCCGCTGCTTCCACCACCGAGGCCGCTGCCGACAGCGACCTGGCCTACATCCAGGGTAAGGGCAAGATGACCATCGGTTACACCGTCTACGAGCCGATGAACTACACCGACGCCGACGGAAACTTTACCGGCTTTGACACCGAGCTGGCCACCGCTGTCTGCGAAAAGCTGGGTGTGGAGCCGGACTTTGTGGAGATCAACTGGGATACCAAGATCGTCGAGCTGGACGCCAAGAGCATCGATTGCATCTGGAACGGCATGACCCTGACCGATGAGATCCAGTCCAACGCCGCCTGCACCAAGGCTTACGCCAAAAATGCGCAGGTCGTCGTGATGAAGTCCGACGCTGACTACAGCTCCACTGCTGACCTGGTGGGCAAGACCGTGGTGGCCGAGGCTGGTTCTGCCGGCGAGAGCGCCATTCAGGATGACGAGAGCCTGTCCCAGGCTGACTACGTGAGCAAGAGCGTCCAGACCGATTGCCTGATGGAAGTAGCCGCCGGCACCGCCGACGCCGCCGTGCTGGATCTGACCCTGGCTACCGCCATGATCGGTGAGGGCACCGATTACGCCAACCTGGCCATCAAGGACGAGCTGAACGCCGAGGAATACGGTGTGGCTTTCCGTAAGGGCAGCGATGTAGCCGAGGCTGTCAACGCTGCGTTTGACGAATTGAAAGCTGACGGTACCATGCAGAAATTGGCTGACAAGTACAGCCTGACCCTGGCCGAGTGATGGGCGGGGCGGCTGTTATTTGGGGACGCCTGACCGAATCTTTCTGGCTGAACTGCCAGCTGTTCGGGCTGACGCTGTTGTTTGCGATCCCGCTGGGCCTGGTGGTGGCGTTCGGCTCGATGAGCCGTTTTGTCCCGCTGCGCGGCGTGGTAAAAACCTTTGTCTGGGCGATCCGCGGCACACCGCTGATGCTGCAGATTCTGGTCATCTACTTAGGCCCCGGCCTGATGGGCTTTACCAACCCGTGGCCATCGGGCAGTAGCGGCCGTCTGGTGGCGGCTGTGGTGGCCTTTGCCATCAACTACGCCTGCTATTTCTCGGAAATTTACCGCGGCGGCATTGAGGCTGTGCCCAAGGGCCAGACCGAGGCCGGGCAGGTGCTGGGCATGACCCGCAGCCAGATCTTTTTCAAGGTCACGCTGCTGCAGGTGGTCAAGCGCATTTTGCCGCCCATGGGCAACGAGATCATCACCCTGGTCAAGGATACCTCCCTGGCCAACGTCATCGCCAACAAGGACATCATCATGATGGCCAAGGAGTACAGTGCCAAGGGCCTGATCTGGCCACTGTTCTCCACGGCTGTATTCTTCCTGATATTTGTTGGCGTACTGACGCTGTTTTTTGGCTGGCTGGAAAAACGGCTGGACTATTTCCGCTAAGGGGGCACGGCTATGGCATTGTTGGAAGTTGCCGGTATCGGCAAAAGCTTCGGCAGCACCGCCGTGCTGCGGGATATTTCGTTTGACTTGCAAAAAGGTGAGGCGCTGGCCATTATCGGGTCCTCTGGCTCCGGTAAAACAACGTTGCTGCGCTGTTTGAACTTTTTGGAGACTGCCGACACGGGCTCTATCACCGTGGCGGGCGAAACGCTGTGGAGCGCGGACGATGCCCGCACCCAGAGCGAGGCCGTGCTGCGCAAAAAGCGGCTGCACTTCGGACTGGTGTTCCAGAATTTCAACCTTTTTCCGCAGTATACGGCGCTGCAAAATGTGATGCTGGCGGGTGAACTGCTGGCGAAAGAGCGCCCGGACTACAAGCAGAACCGCAAGCAGATCCACGACGAGCTGGAAGCGCATGCCCGGGAACTGCTGGCCCAGATGGGGCTTTCCGACCGGGCGGGGCATTACCCGCACCAGCTTTCCGGCGGGCAGCAGCAGCGCGTGGCCATTGCCCGCGCCCTGGCCCTGCAGCCGGACATCCTCTGCTTTGACGAGCCGACCTCGGCCCTCGACCCCGAACTGACGGGCGAGGTGCTGCGGGTCCTGCGCGATTTGGCCGAGCACAAGACCACCATGATCATCGTGACGCATGAGATGAAGTTTGCCCGCGATGTGGCTGACCGCATCCTGTTTATGGATGGCGGTGTGGTGGTGGAACAGGGCGACGCCAAGCAGGTCATCGACCACCCACAGGAGGAACGCACCCGCAAATTTTTGGCCAGTTACGGAAAATAAGCAAAATTATGGCAGGCTCTCCCCGTGCGGGAGGGCCTTTTTGCGTCTTTTTTCCGGCTGGATGCAACAAATATTTATCCCAGGCGGCTTGCGCCGCATGGGGTTTGTTGCTATACTGAACATCAAAGACGCACATTACTTTTTATGCAAACGCAAAGCGGAGGAAAAACTATGCCGTTCGATAAACTTCTCCATGGCGGAGATTATAACCCGGAACAGTGGCTGGACCGCCCGGATATTCTGGCCAAAGATGTGGAACTGATGGGAAAAGCACATGTCAACGTAGTTACGCTGGGCGTGTTCTCCTGGTCCACCATCGAGCCGCAGGAGGGCGAGTTTCACTTGGATTGGCTGGCGGACATCATCCACAACCTGTACGCCCACGGTATCTCCACCATTCTGGCCACGCCCAGCGCCGCACGCCCGGCCTGGCTGGCCCAGAAGTACCCCGAGGTGCGCCGTGTGCGCGGCGACCGCGTGCGCGAACTGTACAACCGCCGCCAGAACCACTGCTACACTTCGCCGATCTACCGCGAAAAAGTGGCCATCATCGACCGCAAACTGGCCGAGCGCTTCGGTGATGACCCGGCCGTGATCCTGTGGCACATCGGCAACGAGTTTGGCGGCGAGTGCCACTGCGAGCTGTGCCAGAACGCTTTCCGCGCCTGGTTGCAGAAGCGTTACGGCAGCCTGGACGCGCTGAACAAAGCCTGGAATGCTACCTTTTGGAGCCACAACTACACCGAATGGAGCCAGATCGAAAGCCCAGCGCCCCATGGAGAGAACGCCGTGCAGGGTCTGGCCCTGGACTGGAAGCGGTTCGTCAGCTACCAGAGCATCGATTTTTACAAGTGGGAGCGCGATTGCGTGCGGGAACTGGCCCCCAAGGCGGAGTTCACCGTCAACATGATGTACCGCTTCAACGACATCAACTACTTTGACTTTGCCAAGGAGATCGACGTGGCCAGCTGGGACAACTACCCCACCTGGCACAAGCCCACCGAGACCATCGAGGAGACTGCCCTGGACACGGCGATGATGCACGACCTGTACTATTCGCTGAAGGGCAAGCCTTTCCTGATGATGGAGTCCAGCCCCAGCTTTACCAACTGGCAGCCTGTCAGCAAGCAGAAGCGCCCCGGCATCGCCGAGCTGTCTGCCCTGCAGGCTGTGGCCCATGGGTCGGACAGCGTTTGCTACTTCCAGTGGCGTGCTAGCCGCGGTGCCGAGGAGAAGCTTCACGGTGCAGTGGTCGGCCATGACGGCCGCGAGGATGCCCGCCCCTTCCGCGAGACCGCCGAAGTCGGCGAGACTTTGGAGCAGATGGCCTTTGTGGCGGACACTCGCCGCGTCAAGCAGGCGGCCATCGTGCATGACTGGGAGAACAAGTGGGCGCTGGAAGGTTCCTGCGGACCGCGCAACTGCGGCCTGGGCTACTGGAAGGAGTTGGCTTGCCACTACAACGCCCTGGCCCGCCGCGGCATCACCGTGGATTTCGTTAACCAGGAAAGCGACCTGACCGGTTACGGCCTGGTCATTGTGCCGATGCAGTACCTGCTGCGCAACAAATTTGCGCAGGCACTCTGCGATTACACGGCCCAGGGCGGCACCGTGGTGGTGACCTACTGGACCGGCGTGGTGGATGAGAGCGATCTGTGCTACCTGGGCGACACCCCCTACGGCCTGACTGATCTGTTGGGCCTGCGCCGGGAGGAGATCGACGCCCTGTACGATGGTGAGACCTGCCACTGTGCTGCCACTGACGATGGCGCGATGGAAGCGGACGGCAGCATCCTGTGCGAGGTGGCTGCCCTGAACGACACCGATCCCGCCACCCCGCTGATGCTGTATGCGGAGGATTACTACGCCGGCTGCCCCGCCGCTGCTGTGCATGCCTTTGGCAAGGGCCAGGCGTATTACCTGGCCAGCCGCTTCAATGCGGATTTTTACAATGACTTTTATGCGCAGGTATGCGAGAAAGCAGACCTACAGCCTGCCTGGCCGGAGCAGCTGCCCGCCGGTGTGCTGGCCACTCGCCGCGGTGATTTCGTATTTATGCAGAACTGCAACGACCACAGCGTAGACATCGATGGCGTGGAGCTGGAGAAATACAGCACCCGTTTGGTCCAGCTGGAACCTGTGGACGAGGACGACGAGAGCTGACCTACTTTCTTTGAAAAGAAAGTAGGCAAAGGAACTTTTAATATTTTCCATAAAAAAGAGGGCGGTGCCGGGAAACGGCATCGCCCTTTTGTAATGGCATATACGGGGCGTTGGGGAACGCCGCCCCCTACAAATGTAGTAAGAGTATTGGCTCCCCTTGAGGGGAGCGAGGGATGGCCCTGAGGCAGTATGCTGCTAAAGTAGCCACTCCTCACCCGCTGCGCGGGGGCTCCCCTCTAGGGGAGCCAAAAAGCTTTGGTGGGGCCGTGTGCCATTGTAGAGGAATCGGCGGCGGGCAGCCGCCAGAGTGTCCTTTGTTAAATTCTTAAGAGCGCGGCCCGCGGCGCGTCAGCGACGCTTCGCGCCGCAGGTGCGAACTAGCGCTCTTAAGCCGTGCCCCGCGCCTCGGAAGTAGCGGGACTTTTCTGGTACTCTTTTGGTCACAAAAGAGTACGCATAACGGCTATATGCCGTTAAAACGTGGCTCACCGCAAGGTGGTGAGCCACGCCAGAAGCCGTATAAAAAATCAAAGCACGCCGTTCAGCCAGGCAACCAGCGCCGGTTTCGGCTGGAAGCCTACCTGATGGGTGACCATCTTGCCGTTTTTCAGCACCACCAGACAGGGGATGCTGCTCACACCAAACTGCGCGGCCAGCTGCGGGTTTTCGTCGCAGTCAATGCCGAAAAAGGCAGCCTTGTCGGCCATCTCATTACTTACTTCTTCCAGCACGGGTCCCAGCATCTTGCAAGGGCCGCACCAGGTGGCGTTAAAATCCAGTACGGCCACGGGGGCGGCCAGTGCAGCGGTCAAATCGTCATGATGAACTTCCTGTACCATAGGGAAATTCCTCCTTTTATCGTGTGTTTGTCAGTATGGGCAGAGCCCGGCTGAACTATACCACTATCTTACACGATAAACCGCCAAAAAGCAATAGATAACATATTAAAATACTATGAATTTAAAATACTATGAATTGAAAATTAGACAAGTGTACATTGTGCCGAAATTTGGCCCGGCTTTTTGGCGGTTCTGCTGCTTGACAAAAATTACGCAGGTGCGTATGCTTGAAGAAAGTCACAATCAAATTGCGCGGCTTTTCGCTAAGAAGTTGCGCAAAAGAAAAGGAGAGTACAGCCCATGGCTACGGGGCAGGGACGGGATGGACGTCCGCCAATCGAGGAGATCGCACAGGCACTTGGCATATCAAAAACAACAGTATCGCGTGCATTGTCAGGCAAAGGACGTGTGAGCGAGGAGACCCGCGCCAAGGTGTTTGCCTATGTGGGCCGCCCGGGGGGTGATAGTAGCACCCCAGTGCGCAGGCAGGATCCCGGCGCAACACACAATCTTTCGCTGGTGATACCAAAGCACTTCATGCAGCTGGACCTGCCGTTTTTGCGCAAGTGTATGGGCGGTGTCTGCACCATGGCGGCGCAGCGCGGGTACGACCTGCTGCTCTGTTACGTCAGCGATACCGATACCGTCCAGCTGGAGCGCCAGCTGGCCAGCCATAAAGTGGACGGCGTCATCCTCTCCCGTACGATAAGCGATGACCCCTGCATTGATCTGCTGCAGCAGTACGGTGTGCCCTTTGTTGCCATCGGCCGCATCGAAAATGACGATATACCACAGGCTGATAACGACCAGCTGGGTGCCGCCAGCGAGATGACGCGGGTGCTGTTCCAGATGGGAGCGCGCCGCATCGCTTATTTGGGCGGCAGCGGCACCTACACCGTCAACGCCGACCGCCTGCGCGGCTATTTGCGCGGGCTGGCGGAATTTGGTGTTCCCGCCGACCAGTCGCTGATCCGCACCGGCATTGAATCCGACGAGCAGCGCACCGACGCGCTGGAGGCTGTGCTGGAGCAGCACCCAGATTGCCTGCTGTGCTGCGATGATCGCATTACCTTTGATTTGATGCGCGAGCTGCGCAATCGTCATATCCGTGTGCCGGAACAGCTGCGGCTGGCCAGCCTGTACGACAGCGAGCTGCTGGCTGGTATGACCCCGGCCGTCTCGGCCGTGCAGTTTGACGCTGAGCGGTTGGGTTCTACGGCCTGCCGTATGCTGCTGGACGTGATGGCGGGCAAGGATATCCCGCTGCGCCAGGTGCAGGGCTATCAGGTTATCCTGCGGGAATCGACAAAGTAATGCTACAATTTGCATAAATCTGTTAAAAAAGGCAACTTGCGCAACAAGAAATTGCGCAAAACGGTGCCAAATGGCAGAAAAACGCGAAACTTTATGGGTAAAAACTTACAAAAAGTTATTCCAAACACCGTCAATTATGTACATTGACACCACCACAAAAATCTTGTATCCTAAGTATTGTAAAGCAGATGCGCAACATGATTGCGCAGCACTGCGAATTGTTTGAGCAATGAGCAAAAACAAGAAGAAGAAGGAGAACACAACTATGAAAAAGCAATTGAGCCTTGCCATGGCCGGCGTCATGGCCCTGTCTCTGGCAGCCTGCGGTGGCAGCTCTGCCAGCAGCGCAGCAACCTCTACCGCTGAGGCTGCTTCCTCCACTGCCGAGAGCACCGCAGAGAGCACCGCTGCTGAGGGCGACGTTCTCGACCAGGCTGCTGCCGCTGCCTTCGCTCAGGATGTTACCTTGACCATGTGGGGCGCTG
>OLND01004264.1_pt1 | contig 10140 bp, 6 predicted proteins | sample 1672031 | NCBI WGS metagenome assembly OLND01 (sample SAMEA3136638, study PRJEB25190) | human gut metagenome | biome: human gut; feature: human-associated habitat; material: faeces | place: Austria | collected 2013
CAATGGGCCCCAACGTGGCCGGTGTTATCGGCTCCGCCGTTGCTGCTGGTATCCTCATCAACATCTTCGGCTAAGCATTTCCTGAAATTTCCGCTCCATCGTGGTATTGACCGCGGTGGGGCGGTTTTTGTTTGCATTGTTTTTATGTACAACTTTTTTGAAATGTGATATACTATATTTTAAGTGATATATCCAGAAATGATTGAAAAGAACAGGTGAAACAATGGCAACAGATCTCGCACAACAATTCTGCGCTTTGCGTGATACGTATATCGAAAAGCAGTTCGGACGCCTGAACGATATGCAGCGGGAGGCGGTGTTCACCACCAACGGCCCTCTGCTCATCCTCGCGGGTGCAGGCAGCGGAAAGACCACCGTGCTGGTCAACCGCATCGCCAACCTCATCCGTTTCGGCTCGGCCCACGGCTCCAGGTGGACGCCCCGGGAGGTGACGGAGGACGATGTGAAAGCCCTGCGCACCGCCATCATGACCGGCACCGACGCCCCGTCGTGGCTGGACGGGATGCTGCGGAAGGATGCCGTCCGGAGCTGGAACGTCATGGCCATCACCTTTACCAACAAGGCCGCCGGTGAGCTGAAAGAGCGCTTGCGCCGGATGCTGGGCGGGGAAGAGGGCGACGAGGTGTTCGCCTCCACGTTCCACTCGGCCTGCGTCCGCATTCTCCGCCGCTGGGCCGAGGAGATCGGCTACCCCCGCAGCTTTACCATCTACGACAGCGACGACTCCCAGCGTGTCATGAAGACTGTGTACAAAGAGCTGAGCGTGGACGACAAGTTCTTCCCGGTCAAAAGCGCCATCAACCAGATGAGCCGCTGGAAAGACCAGCTCATCAGCCCGGAAGAGGCCCTGAAGACCCCGGCCCGGGACACGAAGGGAGCGCTTGCGGCCAAGGTCTACGCCGCCTATGAAAAGAAGCTCAAGGAGGCCGGTGCTTTCGACTTCGACGACCTCATCTACCAGACGGTCATCCTGCTGTCGGAGCACGAGGACGTGCGGGAGTTCTACCAGAACAAGTACAAATATCTGCTGGTGGACGAGTATCAGGACACCAGTGTGGCTCAGTTCCGGCTCGTGAGCCTGCTCACCGGCCCGGAGAAAAACATCTGCGTCGTGGGCGACGACGACCAGAGCATCTACCGCTTCCGCGGCGCGACCATTGAGAATATCCTCAACTTCGAGCGCATCTATAAAGGTACCAGGACCATCCGACTCGAGCAGAATTACCGCTCTACGTCAAATATCCTGAATGCCGCCAACTGTGTCATCCAGCACAACACTGAGCGCAAGGGCAAGACCCTCTGGACGAAGAACGGCGAGGGCGACAAGGTGCAGGTCTACACCGCCGAGAACGAGCAGGACGAGGCCAGCCATATCGCGGACGTCATCGGCCAGCACCTCAAAGAGGGCGGACATCTGGCCGACCACGCCATCCTCTACCGGATGAACGCCCAGTCGGCCCCCATCGAAAGCTATTTCACCCGCGCGGGTATTCCGCATAAGATCGTGGGCGGCCAGCGCTTCAATGACCGCAAGGAAGTCAAGGACATCCACTCCTATATGTCCATCGTGGCGAACCCCCGGGACGATGTCCGACTCCGTCGAATCATCAACGAGCCTGCGCGCAAAATCGGTGCGACGACCATCGAAGTCATCGCGGATTTGGCGGCTCAGCAGGGCATCAGTATGCTGGATGTCATCTCCCATGCCGACCAGTACGCCAAGCTCAGCCGCGCCATCGCGCCGCTGTTCAAGTTCTGGGACATCTACCAGAAACTGCAGGAATCGCTGGAAACGAAGACGCTGGATGAGTTCGCTTCCGATGTCATCGAGATCACCGGCTACCGCGCCATGCTGGAAGCCGACGCCGCCAAGGGTCACGAGGATGCCGCCGACCGTCTGCAGAACCTCGGTCAGCTGGTCAACAACGTCAAGAGCTACTGCGACCAGCACGGCGAAGAGGCCTCGCTGGAAGGCTATCTGGAGGACATCGCCCTCATCAGCGACATCGACAGCTACAACGAGAGCGCCGACCAGGTGGTGCTGATGACCATCCACTCGGCCAAGGGCCTTGAGTTTCCCTATGTATTCCTCATTGGCATGGAAGAGGGGGTCTTCCCCAGTGAGATGAGCAAGTATTCCGAGGCTGACCTCGAGGAGGAACGCCGACTGGCCTATGTGGGTATTACCCGCGCCAAGAAGGAGCTTTACATCTCCAACAGCGTCACCCGGATGCTCTATGGCCGCACCCAGCGCAACGAGCCAAGCCGCTTTCTCCGGGAAATCGAGCCGGAGTACATCGAAGAGACCCGCAGCCCGGTGCTGGAACAGCGCTCCCGTCTGGGCGGCTGGGGCAGCGGTTACGGCAGCGATACCGTGCCGGGTGGCGCGTCGGGCTACTCCGGCCCCTCCGGCTGGGGGCGTGCGGCCTCCGGTTACGGCTCGGGCTATGGCAGCCGCAGCGGCTATCTGAATAAAGAATATAACGCACCAATGTCCAATAACCGAGGCTTTGGCTCCGATTATGCGGGCCGGGGAAGTGCTTCGTCGGGTCATGGCGGCTACGACTCCGGTTCGGGAAGCAGCGGCTTCGGCTCTGGCTATGGCCGTCCGGCAGCGCCCAAAGCGCCGGTCAAACCCGCAGGCGGCGATGTGACGTCTTCGCCCCGTCCGGCAGCGGCATCCACCGGCCCCAAACACTATGAGCCGGGCGACATCGTGGAGCACAAGGTCTTCGGGCGCGGCAAGGTGCTGAAAGTCAAGCCCGCCGCCGGAGACCAGATCGTGGAGATCAGCTTCGAGAAGGTGGGCGTGAAGAAGACGATGGCCAACTTTGCGCCCCTTGTGAAGATAACGACGGAGGAATGAGAAAAATGATGACTGTCCGATTGATAGCACATACGCCGGAGCCGGAGAAGGTCGTGGCGGCCGCGGCGAAGCTCTGCTACTCCGACGCCCACATCACCGACCTGCTGGACGGGCTGGATGAGGAGAAGACTGCCCGCTTCCTGACCATGCTCAGCGATTTGGGCCACGCCAGCCCCATCGAGCACGCAAGCTTCACCTTCGGCATCGAGGGAGTCAGCCGTACCCTGCTGGCCCAGATCACCCGCCACCGCATCGCGTCCTTCAGCGTCCAGAGTCAGCGGTACGTCCGTCTGGACGATTTCCGCTACGTCATCCCGCCCGAGATCGAGGCCATCCCCGAGGCAAAGGCGGCGTTCATCGAGAGCATGAACGAGGACGCCAGGCGCTACCTCGACCTCGTGCAGAAGCTGGAAGACGGTCACACCGCCCGTCTGATGGCCGAAGGTCTGCCCGAAAAGCAGGCCCGGGCCAAGGCTTCCAAGCAGGCCAACGAGGACGCCCGCTTTGTGCTGCCCAACGCCTGCGAGACCAAGATGGTCATGACGATGAACTGCCGCAGCCTGCAAAACTTCTTCAACCTGCGCTGCTGCAACCGCGCCCAGTGGGAGATCCGCGGTGTGGCCGACGAAATGCTCAAACTCGTGCTGCCGCTGGCCCCGCATATCTTTGCCGCGGCAGGCCCCCGCTGCCTGACCGGCCCCTGCCCGGAGGGCCGCATGTGCTGCGGCAGACAGGCCGAAGTACGGGAAAAATATGCTGCACTCAAAAAGGAGGCACTCCCGAATGGGTAAACTCATCATTTTTGAAGGTCTGGACGGCTCCGGCAAGGGCACCCAGACCAAGTTGACCGCGGACCGCCTGCGCCAGCGCGGCGCGGACCTGCGCCAGATCACCTTCCCGAATTACGAGAGCAATTCCTCGGCCCTCGTCAAAATGTACCTGGCAGGGGAGTTTGGCGAGCATCCCGACGATGTCAACGCCTACGCGGCCTCCAGCTTTTACGCCGTCGATCGCTTTGCCAGCTACAAGACCGACTGGGGCGAGTTCTACCGCGAGGGCGGTTTAGTCCTGTCCGACCGGTACACCACCTCCAACGCGGTACACCAGTGCTCCAAACTGCCGCCGATGCACTGGGACGGATTCTTGAACTGGCTGTTCGATTTCGAGTACAAGAAGATCGGCATCCCGACCCCGGATGAGGTCATCTATCTGGCTGTCGACCCCGAGGTCTCCCAGCGGCTGCTGACCGAACGCTACCAGGGCCACGAGGAGAAAAAGGACATCCAGGAGAAGGACCGGGAGTATATCGCCCGCAGCCGTGCCGCCGCCGAGTACTGCGCCCGCACTTTGGGCTGGAAACGCATCGAGTGCACCGAGCCGGTGGCCCCGGACAGTGAAGAGCGTCGGATGCGCACGGTTGAAAGCATCAATGATGAGATCCTCAAGGAACTGGAAACGGTCCTTTAAATTGCGCGCAAAGGAACTGCGCGGAAAGGGGAGAAGCCTATGCTGCGGATCGCCGCCGCAGAAGATCTTACCGCATTGACCCGGCTGCGCCGCGCCGCCACCGGTGATTCCGCCGAGGACGCCGCCGGCTGGCTGCAGCGGGTGGCAGGGCTGGAAAACATCCTGCTGCTGGAAAAGCCCGGTGCGCCGCCCGCCCTGATGCTGGCCGCTGTGCCGGTGCATTACGCCCACCGCAAGGGCATCTGGTTCACCGGCCTGGCGGCGGACAAAGGCGTCCCGGCGGACAAACTGCTGCCCAGACTGTTGGAGGGCGCCCTGCGCGCCTTTGCCGAGAACGGCTGCGATTTCGCCGTGATGACGCCGGACACCGCCGCCGATGCCTCCCACCTGGCGGACCTCGGCTTTAAAAATCTGCTGCCGCTGCGGGTGGTGAGCAAACCCATCCGCCGCAACCTGCTGGCCCAGGCCCAGTTCGACAGCCTGACCGTGCGCCACCTGATGGAGCGCCGCCTGCGCTGCCAGCCCGGCTGCATCACTCTGCCGGAGACTGCCATGAACGAGATGATGACTCAGCTGTACCGCCGCGGCCTGACCGTTGTGTCCGACCGGCGCGGCTACGGTCTCTATTACACCAAAGGCGATACTTTGCAGTTTATTGAATTGCAGGCCGATAACGACCACTGCGCTGACCAGTTGCTGCAGGCTGCCCGGGAAAAGACCGGCGCCGAAAACGCCCGCGTGCTGCTGGCCGAAAACCAGACGCTCTACCTGGGGGCCGGGCGGCGCTGCGGGTATGGCATGATCGCCTTTTTGCACGGAGAATTCCCAGTGACCGATGTGTATTTCCGCATGCTGCTGTAACGGCAGATAAACGCTGACCGCCTATAACAGGATTACAAAACAGAAAAGAGAAAGCTTATGAAAATCAGCCGTACCAGCGGGGAGACCCCGCAGAACGCCCCCGCACCGCAGCCCAAGACCCAGCCTACTCCGGCCCCGGCCCCCAAGCCCCGCCGCAAGCCGAAACCCGAGCCGGAATATGAGGACGACGAGGAAGAAGAGGAACATCGCCGCCATTTCCCCGTGGGCTGCCTGATCGTTATCATCATCCTGGCGCTGGTGGGCTTTGGTGCCTATAAAGGCATGCAGTTCTACAGCGAGATCGACGGCGGCACCGACCTGGGTACCGAGCAGACCGTCTCCATCGAACAGGGCTCTTCCGTCAGCAACATTGCCACCCAGCTGAAGGATGCGGGCATCATCCAGTATGACTGGCTCTTTAAACAATACGCCAAATACAGCGGCAAGGCCGACGGCATCCAGTACGGCGACTTTACGCTGCGCTCTGGCATGAGCTACAACGACATTATCAAGACTCTCTCCGAGGCCGTGCGCCGCGCCACCACCAACGTCACCATCCCCGAGGGGACTACCGCTGTCGGCGTGGCCCAGATCTTTGTGGATGCCGGGCTGGTGGACGATGTGGACACCTTCCTCAACTGCGCCAACGGCACCGACGGCTCCGATTTCAGCCAGTATGATTTCTGGAACCAGATCCCAGATAACGGCCGCCTGATGAAGTGCGAAGGTTATCTCTACCCCGAAACTTACAACGTCTACACGGACGAAGACGTCTACTACTACGTCGATACCATGTACAGCGAGTTCGCCAACAAGACCGCCGCCCTGGCCGATACCATCGCCGCCAGGGGCACCACGCTCGACGACGCGGTCAAGCTGGCCAGCTTCATTCAGGAGGAGGCCGGTCTCGAGAGCGAGGATGCCAAGGTCAGCGCCTGCTTCCACAACCGTCTTGAGTCCGACGACCCGCAGTGGGCCGAGCATAAGCTGGAATCCAACGCCTGCAGCTATATCATGCAGGACAGCGAGAACAACTACCTCTGGAACTCTCCCACGGCCCAGTACTACGGCTGGCCGGATCAGGGCGCTATCCCCGACGATGTGCTGGCCCTGTACGACACCTATTCCATCAGCGGCCTGCCCGCCGGCCCCATCTCCAACCCCGGTTACGCCGCCATTGAGGCTGCGCTGAATCCTGATCAGGAGTATATCGACGAGGGCTACTACTTCTTCGTCACCGGCCACCCCGGCACTGATGTTGCCGGCCAGTACTTCTACGCCAAGACGGCAGACGAGCACTACCAGAACTGCGTTAAGGCCGGTTGGGCCTGATCCAGTTTGTAAACGGAGGAATACCTATGCTGCAACAGCCTGAACTGCTGGCCCCCGCCGGCAGCCTGGAAACTTTGAAATACGCCGTCATGTACGGCGCGGACGCCGTCTACTGCGCCCTGCCGGAATTCGGCATGCGGGCCGCCCCGGTCAACCTGACGGTGGGCGAACTGCGCGAGGGCTGCATCTTTGCCCACGCCCGCGGCAAAAAGGTCTATCTGACGCTGAACACTCTGCCCACCAACGAGGAGCTGAACAAGCTGCCCCAGTATATCCAGGATGCCGCCGAGGCCGGCGTCGATGCCTTTATCATTGCCGACCTGGGCGTGCTGGCGCTGGCCAAAAAGTACGCCCCCCAGGTGGAGCGCCATGTCTCCACCCAGGCGGGCATCACCAACTACGAGGCCGCCAAGGTCTGCTACGAACTGGGCGCCAAGCGCGTGGTGCTGGCCCGTGAACTGCCCCTGACCGAGATCGCCCTCATCCGCGATAACTGCCCTGCTGACCTGGAACTGGAAGCTTTCGTCCACGGCGCCATGTGCATGAGCGTCTCCGGCCGGTGCCTGCTGTCCAGCTATATGGCAGGCCGCAGCGGCAACCGGGGCGAGTGCGCCCAGCCCTGCCGCTGGAAATATAACCTGGTCGAGGAGCACCGCCCCGGCCAGTATATGGAGATCGGCGAGAGCGAGGACAACGGCAGCTATATCCTGAACGCCAACGACCTTTGCACCGCGCCGTTCATCGACCTGATCTGCAAGGCAGGCGTGGACAGCCTGAAGATCGAGGGGCGCGCCAAGACGTTTTACTATGTTGCGTCTGTCACCAGCGCCTACCGCCGCGCACTGGACGCCTACCTGCGCGACCCCTACAATGATAATTTTGAGCTGCCAGATGATGTCATCGAGGAGCTGAACCGTACCAGCCACCGACACTATTCGCCGGGCTTCTACTTCGGCAAGGAGCAGGCCCAGCAGACCCCCAGCCACACCTATGTGCGGGACTGGGACTTCATCGGCACGGTGGACGGCTGGGACAAGGGCGTAGCCCACTGCACCCAGCGCGGCAAGTTCAACCTGGGGGATGCCATCGAGGTGTTGCAGCCTGACGGCAGTGTCGTCACCCTGACCCCGGAGTGGATCGAGAACGCCGAGGGCGAGCGCGTCGACGCTACCCCGCACCCGATGATGCAGTATACCATCCCCTGCGCCACCCCGCTGATGCCCTACAGCCTGCTGCGCATGCGCAAGCCGGAATAAAAAGGGCGGCCCTGTATGTAGGGGGCGATGCTTGTTATCGACCCGCAGGCGGATGGGAGCATCCGCCCCTACACCAAACTGTGTACCCATAAAAAAGCACCGCCTACGGAAGCGCTCCGTCTGCGGTGCTTTTCTGCTATTTTATTTGTTATTCCAAAACCATTCCAACTCCGCCCGCAATTCCTCGACACTGTCCACGGCCCTTAACCCATCCCAATGGGGTGGCATCAAACGCCGGGTATCAGGCGCTAAAAAGCGGTCGTCGATCAGAAGCACCACACCCTTATCCTCCGGCGTGCGGATGACCCGTCCGGCGGCCTGCAAGACCTTGTTCATGCCGGGGAAGCGGTAGGCATAGTCAAACCCGGAGCCGCGCGTCTCCTCAAAGTGGGCGCGCAGCTGCTCCTGCCGGGGGCCTACCTGGGGCAGGCCGAGGCTTACGATAGCCGCGCCGATCAGCCGCTCTCCGGCCAGGTCCACGCCCTCGCCAAACACGCCGCCCAACACTGCAAAGCCCAGCAGCGTGCGCCCCGGCGCGGCGGTGAACTGCGCCAAAAAGTCGGCACGGCTGGCCTCGTCCATGGAGGCGTCCTGCCGCAGGGTCTCCACCTCCGGGTGAGCAGTGTAGAACACCTCCCGCACCTGCTCCAGATAGCTGTAACTGGGGAAGAACGCCAGGTAATTCCCGGTGCGGGCACACACCATCTCGTACAGCAGCGCGGCGATCTTTTCCACGCTGTCCGCCCGGTCCTTGTACCGGGTGCTGATGTTCCGCGCACACCACAGCCCTAAATTTTCCGCAGGAAAGGGGCTGCGCAGGGCCACGGCCCGCGCCTCCGGCACACCACACAGGTCCTTGTAGTACCCGGCAGGGCTTAACGTGGCGCTGAACAGCACCGCCGCGCGGCCCTTGGTAAAATCCGCCTGCAAAAATTCATGCGGGTCCAGGCAAAGCATGCTCACACGTACTTCGCTGCCGTAGGCAGATACCTGTAAAACAAAATGCTCGTCAAAGGTATCGGCCACCCGCAGCCAGCCGCGCACATCAAAAAATAACTGCAGCAGGGCTTCGTGGGTTTCGTCGGGGTCGCGGTGTTCGTCCAGCCAAATTTCCAAAGGCTCACAAAGTTTCTGTAAGGCGCGGTCAAAAGCATCGGCGCGTTCCCGCGTAAAAAAGGTGCGGCCCTCGGCTTCCTCGCAGCGATGCCGCCACTCGATAAACAGGTTGTTGATCTTGGTCAGCGCATTTTTCAGGCTGCTTTTGCCCTTGCCCAGCCGCTTGCGGGCGTCAAAAAAGGCGCTTTTGCAAAGGCTGGCACTATGCATGTCCCGGGCACGGCCGGGCAGGTTGTGGGCCTCGTCCACCAAAAACAGGTAGTCGCCCCGGCTCTCAAAAAAGCGCGCCAGATGCACCACCGGGTCAAACAGGTAGTTGTAATCGCCGATGACCACATCGCACCACAAACTCAAATCCAGTCCCAGCTCAAAGGGACACACCTTATGCCTGCGTGCCAGTTCCCGCAGGGCGTCGGCGGTCAGGGTGGGCGTGTCCAGCCCATCCCACAGCGCCGATTTCACCCGGTCGAAGTAGCCGTTGGCGTAGGGGCAGGCTTCGGGCGTACACTCGCGGCGGTCCTGCAAACAGATCTTATCTTTCGCGGTCAGCGTCACGCTGCGCAGCTTTAAGCTGGCATCGTGGCCATGCAGCACAGCCACAGCGTTTTCGGCGGCAACGCGGGTGGTGCCGCGGGCCGTCAGGTAAAACACCGGCCCGCCGTCTTCCAGCGCTTTTAGGGCAGGGAACAGCACGCTCATTGTCTTGCCAATGCCGGTGGGGGCCTGGCACAGCAGCTGCCCGCCCTCGCAGCAGGTCTTGTATACGGCCCCGATCATCGCCCGCTGGCCGGGCCGGTAGCCCGCAAAGGGAAATGTCAGCGCCTGCAAACTGGTGCGTCTGTCCCGCTGCCAGGCTGCTGCCCGTCGCGCCCAGGGGGCGTACTGGGTCAGCAGCCCCTGCACGATGTCCTGCAAGGCTTCAGCAGTATAATCGTGGGTAAAGTTGAACTCCAACTCCTCGTCCACCTGATAGTAGGTCAGCCGCACCCGCATGGCAGGCAGATCGTTTTGCAGGGCGTATATGGCCGCATAGCACTGCGCCTGGGCCCAATGCTCGGGGCTCTGCTCGCCGGTGATGAACTCCGGCGGCAGGGTGGTGGTCTTGATCTCGTCGATGGTCCGCATGCCGTCGCGGTCGGTAAACAGGCCGTCGGCGCGGCCCTCTAAAGTGTAGGTGATGCCCTCGCAGCCAAACTCCTGCCGCAAGGCCGCTTCGGCCTC
>OLND01004265.1_pt1 | contig 10139 bp, 9 predicted proteins | sample 1672031 | NCBI WGS metagenome assembly OLND01 (sample SAMEA3136638, study PRJEB25190) | human gut metagenome | biome: human gut; feature: human-associated habitat; material: faeces | place: Austria | collected 2013
ATTCCGCCGCTTTGTACAACGATTGCACTGGTAATTTTGGCGGCGGTGATCGTGCTCAGGAAAAATGCGACGGTCAAGGTGCTGGATGTATTGGTACCGGTGATGGCCGTTTTATATTTTGTGATCACATTGATTATCATCGGAATGAATATAACGGCATTGCCGGGGGTTTTTCAGCGTATTTTTGAGGAAGCTTTCGGCATCCGGCAGTTTGCCGGCGGAAGTTTTGGCGCTATTTTGATGAATGGTGTAAAACGCGGCTTGTTTTCCAATGAGGCCGGTTCGGGTTCTGCACCTTGTGCGGCAGCTGCTGCAGAGGGAAAGACACCGGTGACCATGGGACTGGTTCAGTCTCTTGGCGTCTTTATCGATACCATTGTGATTTGCAGCTGCACCGCATTTATTATGCTGCTTGTACCGCAGGAAGTAACAGATGGTCTGTCAGGTATGGCACTTTTGCAGACGGCCATGGAATTTCATCTGGGGCGCATTGGCGTGATCTTTATTGCAGTCACATTAGCTATGTTCAGTTTTTCAACATTTCTCGGTATTCTTTTTTATGCCCGATCTAATGTGGCGTACCTTTTTGGTGATAAATGGTGCTGGCAGATGGCCTATAAAGTATTGGCGCTGGTTATGCTGTTCATCGGCGGTATTGCCGCCTATACATTTGTATGGGATCTGGGTGATGTGGGCATCGGCCTGATGACATTGTTTAATATTTCAATCCTATATCCGTTGTCGAAGGAGGCATTTCAGGCACTGGGACAGTATGAGAAAGAGAAAGCGGAGAAATAGGATTTTTGTAAAGTATTTAAGTCATTTGCATCGGATAATGCCCAGCAAAGTTAATATTTGGTAAAGACGGTAACCGTTTCACAGGTCATGGGGTGCGGGGCACAGCGTGGTTACAAAAAGCGCGTGCGTGGTACGGAAGTAGATGTGATGATGCTACCGAAAATTAAGTTTGAAATTGTCGTATCCTCAGAAGAATGAGAGCAGAAAACCATTGCTGCGATTCAGAAAGCTGCTTTCACAGGCGAAGTCGGTGACGGCAAGATTTTCAGCTATGAAATTCGTTCTGCCATGAAGATCCGGACAAGGGAATGCGGGTATGATGCGTTAAATTAAAAAGAATTGAAATGTCAGAAGTAGAGATGTGCTTCTGACATTTTTAATGCTTGATTTTGAAAAAAATCAGGATTAATATATAGTACAGACAATAACATAATCAATATTCGAAAAACAGAATGAATGACATGAAATGGAAAGGGTGATCAGAATGTCAAATTATAGTATATTTTTGCCAAGTTATAGCGTAGGAGAGGAATGTTATAAAGAGATTCCTTATGTAACACGAAAGTATGGTAAAAAGGCAGTTGCTATCGGAGGAAAGACGGCGATGTCTAAAGCGAAGCCGGAATTATTAAAGGCTTTGGAAGGCACTGATTTTGAAATTACTGATTTTATCTGGTATGGCGGTGATTCGAATTATGAAAATGTTGAAATACTGAAGAAGCACCCGGAAGTAATAAATGCAGATATGCTGTTTGGTATCGGCGGCGGACGTGCCTGTGATACAGTTAAGATTTTGGCGGATATGTTGGATAAACCGTTTTTTACCTTTCCGACACTGGCCTCTAACTGTGCCGCATGTACAGCTATTGCGGTTGTATACAATCAGGATGCATCTTTTAAAGAGTATTATTATATGAAGACGCCGGCTTATCATACTTTTATTAATACAAAAGTCATTTCAGATTCACCTGCAGAGTTGTTTTGGGCAGGAATTGGTGATGCCCTTTCAAAAGAATACGAAGTTCTTTTTGTAACCCGTGATAAGCCGATGTATCATACACCATTGATGGGACATTGTATTTCAACCATTTGTACAGAACCTCTGCTGACGTACGGCAAACAGGCATTGGAAGATTGCCGACAGAGAAAACCATCTTTTGCACTGGAACAGGTTGCATTGGATATTATCATTTCAACAGGTATTGTGTCAAATTTTGAAACCCATGAAGCACAGCCGGATCCGAAGGATGATTATTATTACAATAGTACACTTGCTCATTGTGTTTATTATGGCGTATCTACGATACCGGCAGCGGAGAAACATCTGCATGGGGAGATCGTTTCCTTTGGTGTGCTGTGTCTGCTGACTTATGATGGACAGATTAGAGAACGTGATAAAATTATGGCATTTAACGCAGATATGAGATTGCCGGTTACACTGAAAGAAATGGATTTGACAACGGAAGATGTGGATAAGATTGTGAAGAAAGCATCCAGCGTGATCGAGTGGCAGTTCGTACCGGGCGGTGCATCAGAGGAAAAATTTAAAAACGCTATCCTGGAAACAGATGAAGCCGGAAAGAGTTATCTGGCACAACATTAAAAGGAGTAAAAATAAACAGAGATGTAGCACGGATTAAAAATGGGTGAAACCTGTGGCATGATGATGCAGGTTTCATCCATTTTCTGCTTGACGAAGAAACAAATTTGCAGTATGATATTTTACAGATTAGATAGTTTACATTGTGAACTAAATAGACGGCATGAGTACTCCGATATGAAGATACAAAACTTCTGATGAATGGTATGAAGAATCAGTTGGTGTATCAAAAAGATGCTGCATCAATAAAGATTGAACAGGATATATGAAATGAGAAATACAGAAAAGGACAAATATTGGCGAGAGATGATTAGAAAACAGGGAGAATTGCGGCATTTTGGCAGCATGGCTATTCGAAAGAGCAGTAAAGGGGATCTGGCATCTGCACAGGAGGTGGATTTACTGTTTCGAGTGGCTTTGTCAGGCGGTATGATGACACCGGGACAGCTGGCAGCGGATATGGGAGTCAGTAAGACGATTATCAGTCGTTTAATTGATAGTCTTGAGAAGAAAGCACTGATTATTAAAGAAAGAACATTGAACGACCGAAGAAGTTATGGTATTCGTGTAACAGATGATGGCAAAGAAGAAGTAGACCGGATGTATTATTATTACCTTGATCCATTGTACACATTAAGGGAACAGATGACGTCAGATGATTTTGAGAAATTATTCAGACTCATTGAAGCGGCCAATACGATTTTGAGTAACGCGAATAGCAAATAGATAAGAAGCGTCAAAAGTCGCACAGACTGAAATAGAAAAATGAAGCAAAAGAATATGATTAATGAAAGGATGAAAGATTAATGACATTTTATCAGGAATTGCAGTTGAGTTCCGCAGGTTCCAAACAATTAATTAAAAACACAACAGATAAGAAGGAAAAACGCAGACATATTTTGATTTACAATTTTAAAGTCTATCTGGTCATGACATTCTGTTTTGCACTGGTAACCTTATACAGCATGATCTTCGGATCGGACAATAGTGTAGCCGGGGTTGTTTTTCTGTTAGCACTTCTGGTGCTTCGCCAGGCGGATTTTGGTATTCGGACGCATCATGGTCTGCTGTGTATTGTCGGTATTTTTGCTATTTTGATCATCGGACCGAGGGTCTCCAATATGGTTTCACCATGGGCGGCCTTTGTTATTAATATTGGCTGTATTTTTACATTAATGCTGCTTGGCTGCCACAATGTCATTATGTACAATCATTCCACATTTGTGCTGGGATATTTATTGCTTCAGGGATATGATGTCACCGGCAGATCCTATTATCTGCGTGTTATCGGTCTGTTGGTGGGGATGCTGATTTGTATGGCTGTTTTCTATAAGAATCAGCGCAAGCGTCCTTACAGAAGACATTTTCTGGATATTTTCAGAGAATTCAATATTCGTTCGGCCAGAAACTGGTGGTACATCAAACTGACACTGGTGGTTTCAACAGCGTTGCTGATTTTCTCTTTGCTGGGGCTACCGAGAGCCATGTGGGCCGGCATTGCATGCATGTCCGTCTGTCTGCCGTTTTCGTCGGATATTGTCGAACGTGCCAAAAAGCGAGGTCCGTATAACATCGTCGGCTGTCTGATTTTCCTTGTATTGTATTACATACTTCCGCCATCCATGTATCCTTATATCGGCATCATTGGCGGAATTGGTGTTGGTTACTCTGCAGGATACGCATGGCAGACAGTCTTCAATACCTTCGGCGCCCTCTCCATCGCTTCCGGCCTCTTTGGTGCGGCAGGAGCGGTCGCTCTCCGAATCGGCGCCAATGTCTTTGGTTCTGTTTATACTGTACTGTTCGATAAGGCTATGAATGGCCTTATACAACTGGTTAATAGCAGAGAATGCAGGAAAGCAGTATAAATCTGTATTCTACATAGTTGATAAAAATAAAATCATAAGATATTTCTTACGGATGAAAAATAGTGTCGTTTATTTTTATTTATTAAAAGTTGTGACATTTGAATGAAGTCTAAATAAACAGCTGCGAAAGCATAAAATTCGAAAAGGTGCAGCGCGAGCGTGCCTGCTTTGAATAGGGCTTTTGCTGCACCTTTCGTAGACTAGGGATTTCGCAGCATTGTTTTCACAGCGTCAAATAAAGTAATTCTGTTTTCCAGGCCGGAAGAAATACCGTATATGCATGACCGTCGACAGGAGCAGTGTCAGAAACTCTGCCACCGGAATGGCAATCCATGCGCCGGTTAAGTCAAGGAAAGTCGGCAAAATCAACAAGCTCAATACAATAAATACAAGCGTTCGGCAGAAGGAAATCATTGCGGAAATCAGACCGTTGGATAAGGCGGTGAAAAATCCGGAGGAAGTAATGTTTAAACCGCTGAACAGGAAGTTAATGGCAAAAATCTTAAATCCCGGAGCAGCCAGCCGGAAAGTATCCGCATCATGTGTAAAGACGGAAACAATTGGTGTGGATAATGTAACGGCAGCGATTGTCAGAAGAACTGAGGAAATACCCACAAAGAGGAAAGCAATACGATGGATATTTTTCAGTTCTTTTTTGTTGCCTGCGCCGTACTGGAAACCGACGATCGGTCCGATGCCGATGGAAAATCCAAGATAAAAGGCATTGAACAGGAACTGTCCGTACAGTAAAATCGTGATGGCAGCGACACCCTGTTCGCCGGCCAGACGCATCATGACAATATTGAACAGAAATGTAACGATGGCATTGGACAGCTGTGAGATCATTTCAGAGGAACCATTATAACAGGCCTGTCCAAGTTCCCTGAGATGGAGTCTGAAATGGGTGAAATGCAGAGAACCTTTCGAAAATGTAAAAAACAGCAGGCCGGCGATAGCCGGAATGGATTGACCGATACCTGTGGCAAGGGCAGCTCCGCTGATGCCCATCTGGCAAACAACGATAAAAACATAGTCCAAAACGGCATTCAGGATACCTGCGATCATCGTCAGAACAAGGCCAAGGTTTGGTCGGCCTGCAGTAACAAAATAAGACTGAAACAGACATTGCAGGATGGCTGCCGGTGCAAAGCTGACGACGACAGAAAGGTAACTGTCGCAGTCAGCCAGCAGAAGATCGCTGGCTCCCAGGATTCTGGAAATAGAAGTCAGATTCATATGGGTCAGCACAAGAATGACAACACTGATGAGCAGACTGATGACCACAAACTGGGTCATACATTCCTTGGCTTCTTTATCTTTGCCTTCCCCCATGTAACGGCTGATAATGGCATTGCCACCGGTGCCCAGCATGGTGCCAATGGCAAAAACAATATTAATGATTGGATAAACAATGTTTAAAGAGGACAGGGCATTGCTGCCGACAAAACGTGAAATAAAAATACCGTCGATAATCGTATATAATGACATAAACATCATCATAATGATGGAAGGTGCGGCAAATTTTAAAAGAGAGGCCGGTGTAAAATGGCCGTTAATTGAGTGACTCATAAATAAAATCCTTTCAAAAGATAGTGTAACTTTTATCAACATTTGATAGAATATACTATTGGGTAACCCTATAGTCAAGAGGGAATACAAATATTTACAATTAGATGCGTGAAAAGGCAGAAATGCTTTTGGAGGGATAAAATGGACAGGCATGAATATATGACAACAGGTGAGTTTGCGTCGGCCATGGGTGTTTCAAAGGATACATTGTTTCATTATGATGACATTGGCTTATTTTGCCCTGAAAAGGTATCGGAAAAAGGGTATCGATATTATTCCATTTATCAGATGGAGACATTTGATACCATACGGATGCTGCGGGACCTGGGGATGCCTCTGAAAGAAATCAGAGATATGCTTGCGCATCGCAGCCCGGAGCGGGTGATGCATGTTTTTGCAGAGAGAGAGCAGCAGATTGACAGGCAGATAGAAAAGCTAAAAGCGATGAAACAATGGCTGTCCAGGCGGCGGGAGAAAATTGCAGATGCAGAAAAAACAGATTTTTCGGAAGTGACGATTCAGGCATTTCCCGAGAGATACTATTTGTATGGGCATGTAGCGGATGGCCTGGAGAAATCCATCTATCGGAAAACCAGCGAGTTGATTGCGGAATTCAAGAAGTCAGGTATGCGGAGCGATTATGATGCAGCTTATATTCAATATGACGAAAATGTCCAAAAAGGGAAATTTACAGAGTATGACAACACGATTCTGCTGGTGGATGAGCGGCCTGCGACAGGTCAGTATGAGATTCTGCCGGGAGGCAGGTATATTACTGCTTATCATGTAGGGCATTGGATGAATATTGGACAGACATATGAGCGATTGCTGCAATATAAAGAACAGCATCATTTAAAGACTGAGTCGTTTTATATTGAACGGTATGTGGTGGACAATTTTATTGCCAAGGAAATAGAGGATTATGTAACTGAAGTAGCAGTGAGAATTTTGGATGCGAGTGACAGGTGATCATTCAGGCAGCAGATGAATTGAAGAGAAACTTTGAATAGACAGGAGAAATCAGATGAAGAATATACATGGCGGAGATATTTATCAATACAATAATATTCTGGATTTTTCAGCGAATATTAATCCGCTTGGGGCTCCGGAATCAGTGAATTGGTCAATTGCTGATGCTATCGGGCAAATTGGTCATTATCCGGAAATGTACAGCGACAGCCTGCGAAAAACCATCGGAGAGAAGTATCATATAGACAGCAGTCAGATCATTTGCGGAAATGGAGCGGCGGACGTGATTTATCGGTATGTGTATGCGGTAAGACCGAAGAAAATTCTGGTGACGGCACCTTGCTTTGCGGAGTATGAGGGAGCCTGGCAAAGTCTTTGGGCATCACATGACGTACCTGAAACAGCGGTGTATTCTTTGAATCACCAGGATTTTTGCATTAAAGAAGATATTTTGACGTTGATTGAACGGGAAATGCCGGAGGTTGTTTTTTTGTGCAATCCTAATAATCCGACTGGGGTTCTGATACCGGTACAGATTTTAGCATCAATTGCTGAATGCTGCAAAGACAATAAAATCCGGTTGTTTCTGGATGAGTGTTTCATGGATTTTACAGGACGTGAAGAAGAAAATTCTTTAGTTGAAAAACTGAAGGAATATCCAAATTTAATGATATTGAAGGCTTTTACAAAGATGTATGCCATGGCTGGTGTCCGACTGGGATTTGGTTTGACAGAGGATACAGAATTGATCGATCGGATGTATCAGGCAGGGCCGCCATGGAATGTGTCAGTTCTGGCAAGTGCAGCAGGCAAAGCAGCCCTCAAAGAGGATGATTTTGTCAAAGAAACTGTGCAGTATATCAGAAAAGAAAAAGAATATTTGTATCAGGCATTGGATACACTGGGGGTACAGTATTGGAAAAGCGCAGCTAATTATATATTACTGAAAGCAGATAGGGACTTAAAGGAACGTTTGATTGCAGCAGGCATACTGATTCGTGACTGCAGCAACTACAGAAATCTTTCGGAGGGATATTTCAGGATTGCAGTCAAAAGCCATGCGGATAATGAAAAATTAATCGCAGCGCTGAAAGTAGTTTTGGAGAGATAAATGAATTGGAGCAGCGAAATTACCGGAGAAAGTTTGAACTGTCAGAATGATAAAAAAGTTTTGAGAAAATGATAAAAAGTGATTGACAAAAGCGTAGATATCGTGTATTATAACGATAACAGTAATGATTACTGTTATTTAAAAATAAAACGAAACACGAATATAAAATCATATCGAGAAAAGGAGATTATAATTATGAAGAAATGGGTTTGTACAGTATGTGGTTATGTTTATGAAGGTGAAAACGCTCCGGAGTTTTGTCCAGTCTGTAAGGCACCGGCCAGCAAGTTCAAAGAACAGTCCGGTGATAAGACATGGGCTGCAGAACATGTTGTAGGTGTTGCTCAGGGTGCACCTGAAGATATCATGGCTGATTTAAGAGCGAACTTCGAAGGTGAATGTTCAGAGGTAGGTATGTATCTGGCAATGGCGCGTGTGGCGCACAGAGAAGGCTATCCTGAAATCGGTTTATACTGGGAGAAAGCTGCTTATGAAGAGGCTGAACATGCAGCGAAGTTTGCAGAACTTCTGGGTGAAGTTGTCACAGACAGCACGAAGAAGAATCTGGAGATGAGAGTGGACGCTGAACACGGTGCAACAGAAGGCAAGTTCGACCTTGCGAAACGTGCGAAAGCGCTGAACCTGGATGCTATCCACGACACAGTTCATGAGATGGCCCGCGATGAAGCCCGCCATGGAAAAGCATTCGAAGGTCTGCTTAAGAGATACTTCGGTTAATTAAAAGTATTTAGAAAAAAAGTTCCATACAATTCTGTAACAAGAATAGTATGGGGCTTTTTTTATGTAATAGGAAATTCCGTTGGAATTCCCTATTACATAAAAAGGCACTGTGTGCCAGAAAGCGAAGTTCGCGGAGAGGAATATATAGCGGTGCTATCCGCTCACGCGCGAAAGTGTGCGACAAGCGCACACTTTGTTCTTAGAATGAAAAAAGATTGACAAGTGCTGGGTTAGCGGATAAGGTATAGGGTAGAAGGAGAAAGTTGTGCTATGAAGAAAATCAATTTTAATGAAGTTATAAAGGAAATTATCATTCTGACGGCAGCAGTGGCGATCATTGCAGCAGCAGTTTATTTTTTCCTTGTACCGAGTCATACGTCTGTCAGCAGTATTTCTGGTCTGGGTATTGTCTTGTCGAATTTTGTGCCGTTGCCCTTGTCAGCGATTACCATGATTCTGAATGTGGTGCTGCTGATCATCGGATTTTTGACATGCGGCAGGGAATTTGGTATAAAAACGGTTTATACAAGCATTATGCTGCCTGTATTTATCGGTATTTTTGAAAAGATATTTGCGGGTTATGATTCCATGACAGGAAGTCAGGAACTGGATGTGATTTGCTATATTCTGGTTGTCAGCGTGGGATTAAGTATTTTGTTTAACCGCAATGCATCTTCCGGCGGCCTGGATATTGTGGCGAAGATCATGAATAAATATTTACATATGGAACTGGGAAAAGCCATGTCTCTTTCCGGCATGTGTGTGGCATTGTCCGCTGCACTGGTCTATGACAAGAAGACCGTGGTTCTGAGTATTCTCGGCACTTATTTCAACGGCATTGTGCTGGATCATTTTATTTTCGACCACAATATCAAGCGCAGAGTCTGCATTATTACAGAGAAGGAAGAGGCTCTGAGAAAGTTTATTATTCATGAGCTGCACAGCGGCGCAACGATTTATGAGGCCATTGGCGCTTATAATAAAGAAAAACACAATGAGATTATCACGATTGTTGATAAGAGCGAATATCAGAAACTGATGGCGTATATCAATCATGAGGATCCGAAGGCCTTTATTACGGTTTATAATGTATCGCATATGCAGTATCAGCCGAAGGTGTGGAAATAGATATTGTCGGGTTTTAAGTTTAAGGGGAACCGGCGATTGATTCCGCCGGTAAAATATAAAGAATAGAGATTACAGGAGGTAATGTTTATGGAGTTCAAAGATGTTGTGTACGGAAATCATATTGAGATTGCCATACACGTCATAGTATAGGCATTGACCAGAGATCATATTGTCAATCCATTCGAGATTGCTTTCAGTAACTTCGAGATTGACGTGTTTTAAGATATCTTCCCGTTCAGACTTTTCATAAAAGGCAAAGATGGTCCCAAATCCAGTCGTGTCATCGTCATTTTCTGCATCGTGGACAGATTGTGTAATCAGTGCTAAGGTATTGTTCTTAGAACGTCCAATACGT
>OLND01004270.1_pt1 | contig 10126 bp, 7 predicted proteins | sample 1672031 | NCBI WGS metagenome assembly OLND01 (sample SAMEA3136638, study PRJEB25190) | human gut metagenome | biome: human gut; feature: human-associated habitat; material: faeces | place: Austria | collected 2013
TTTCAAGTTTTATTTTGAAATTCTCCACAGCCTGTCGAGTAGACCTCACATAGGAACGCTCCTTGATCGGATTAACCGGAATCAGATTCACATGACAGTTAATCCCCTTAATACGGCCGGCCAGCTGTTTTGCATCTTCCTCACTGTCATTCACACCAGCCACAAGGCTGTACTCAAAAGTGATCCTTCTGCCTGTTTTGTCGAAGTAGTTTCTGCAGGCATCCAGAACCTCATCCATGGAATATTTATTGGCGATCGGCATCAGTTCCTGACGTTTCTCATCATTAGGCGCATGAAGAGAAAGCGCCAGCGTGATCTGCAGTTTCTCTTCTGCCAGATCATACATTTTCGGAACAATGCCACAGGTAGAAACCGTTACATTCCTCTGACTGATGCCAAGTCCGTTTTCGTCGGTAAGTATCCGGATAAAACGGACAAGATTATCATAATTGTCCATCGGCTCACCGGTTCCCATCACTACCACGTTTGCCACCCGTTCTCCGGTATCTGCCTGTATCCGGTAGATCTGGTCCAGCATCTCGGAAGGTTTCAGGCATCTGGTCAGGCCTCCGATGGTAGAAGCACAGAACCGGCACCCCATACGGCACCCTACCTGTGAGGAAATACATACAGAGTTTCCGTGATGATATCTCATAAGAACACTCTCGATCACATTTCCGTCTTCCAACTGGAACAGGTATTTCCTGGTTCCGTCGATTTTTGAAATCCTCACATCTGCCTGGCTGAGTGCTGTGATCGGATAAACCGACAGTTTCTCGCGGAGGCTTTTGGAAAGATTTGTCATTTCATCCCAGGAGGTAACCAGCTGCTGATGAAGCCATGCATAGATCTGCTTTGCGCGGAAAGGCTTTTCGCCAATCTCTGTCATCAGATTTTTCAGTTCCTCCATTGTCATGGATTTTATATCTGTCATTTTTATTATTTCCTTCTGAATCTGGCAATAAAGAATCCGTCTGTCTTATGTATCCCCGGCAGAAGCTGCAGATACCCGAGTTTTGTGGATTTGCAGTGAAGTTCTTCCGGAATATACGGGTCCAGACTTTCCAGTCGAAACGGATAGTTCTTTAAAAACCATAATACATTTTCTTCGTTTTCCTCACGGGCAATGGTACAGGTGCTGAAGATCAGTGTTCCATCCGGCTTCACATATTTCGCCGCCTTATCCAGGATCATTCTCTGGAGCATTACAATTTCTTCCTGTTTCTGTGGTGTTGCCCGATATTTGATCTCCGGCTTCTTACCGATAACTCCATATCCGGAGCAGGGTACATCTGCGATAACGATATCCGCTGCCTGCTCGGAATCCGGATCATATACGGTCGCATCCTGAACCTTCGCATCTACATTGATCACACCGGTTCTGTGGATATTCTCCTTGATAAGGTCTGCCTTATACTGGCTTACATCCCTTGCATCCACATTTCCATAATCACCCATTTTATCGGCAGCATGAATACTTTTTCCACCCGGCGCCGCACACATATCGATAATGTAATCGCCCTTTTTCGGACTGGCTGCCTCTGCCACCAGCATGGAGCTGATATCCTGCACAAGGATCTTTCCCTGGAGGAATGCATCCAGTGTCAGGATATGATTGTAATCCGAAATCTTCAGGGCATACGGAAGGTATGGTGCCTGCTGTACTGTCACTCCCTGTGCTTTCAGGCTTGTAACAATCTCCTTAAGAGAAGCCTTATGCGTCCGGCACCGCACAGTGATCGGTCTTTCTGTCAGAAAATCTTCCAGGATCTTCTCGGTTGTCTTCACACCGTAGGCAGCTTTCCATTTTTCTACAAGATATTCCGGCATGGAATATTTCACAGAGAGATAACGTACCTCGTCTTCCTCTCTGGATGGAAGTTCCAGTTTTCCTATTTCCCTGGCAATCGTGCGAAGTACACCGTTAACAAAAGGTTTCAGATTATAAAAGCCTTTTCTCTGTGCCAGCTTTACAGCCTCATTGCACACAGCACTGTCCGGAACACTGTCCATAAATTTCAGCTGATATACCGCACTTCTTAAAATCTCACGGATCTGTGGTTTCATCTTATTTACAGGAACCTTGGAAAAAGAATCGATCACATAATCAATGTAGATCCTGTATTCCAGGGTTCCCTCACATACTCTCGTTATAAAACTACGTTCCTGTTTTGGAAGGAACTGATATTTGGAAAGGGCATTGCGGATCGCAATGTGGCTGTGCTCGCCTTCCTCCTCAATCTCCAGCAGGATCTCAAGAATCAGTTCTCTTGTATTTACTCCGCTGTTAATCACGATCTCTACCTCCTGCAAGGATAATCAGTCTCAGAAGCTGTAAAATCGATGCTGCCAGAGCTGCCACATAAGTAAGCGCTGCCGCTGTCAGTACTTTTCTTGCTCCTTTTTTTTCATCTGTACCCAAAATCCCGGTACTTTCCAGCATTTTCAGCGCTCTGGAAGACGCATTGACCTCAACCGGCAAAGTTACCAGCTGAAAAAGTACTGCCAGTGAAAACAGAACAATTCCCAAAGTCACCAGAGGACGGATGGAAAAGATCAGTCCCGCAATAAACAGCGGCCAGGAAAGCTGTGAGCCGATATTGGCTGCCGGTACAATGGCAGATCGGATGTTCAGAGGCGCATAATTGATGGCATCCTGGATCGCATGTCCACATTCATGGGCTGCCACGCCTACTGCTGCCAGTGAATTTCTTCCATAAATATCCTCAGAAAGGGAAACTGTTTTTGTTCTTGGATCATAGTGATCGGTCAGGCTTCCCCTGATCGGAACCACCTGCACATCCGTGATACCTGCTGCCCTTAAGATCCTCTGTGCAGCTTCCGCGCCAGTGATCCCGGAATGATTCCGAATCTTTTTATAAACAGCAAACGTACTGTGCAGTTTCGCGGATGCAACCAGAGAAAGCAGCATTCCGATCACAAGCAGCAGAACCGTGGGGTCCATCCCCCAGCCATAATAACCATATCCGTACATCGCTTATCACTCCCTGGAATCTTTAAACATGTCTCCTGGTTTCAACTGATAGCCCCGCAGAAAAGCATCTACTTCCATCCGTTTCTTGCCTTCCAGCTGTACTTCATGAAGTACCAGCACATTCTGTCCGCAGGCTACCTGAATTCCTTCTTTATCTGCGGCAAGTACAGTTCCCGGTACTTTCCCGGCCTGCGTTTTCAGTACAGAAGCCTTCCAGACCTTCAGCGTTTTTCCATTGATAAAGGTAAAAGCACTCGGCCACGGGTTGAGGCCTCTTACCAGCCGCTCCAGTTCTTCTGCACTTTTTCCAAAATCCAGAAGTCCCATTTTTTTGGAGATCATGGCTGCATATGGTGTCGGGCTTTCTTCCGGCTGTTTTTCGCGGGTGGCAGTTCCGTCAAAGATAGACGGCAGTGTCTGTACCAGAAGCTCTGCTCCTGCCACAGCAAGCTTATCAAACAGGCTTCCTCCTGTCTCATCCTCTGAAAGTGGCACTACGATCCTGGAAATCATATCCCCGGTATCCAGGCCGGTTCCCATCTGCATGATAGTAACGCCGGATTCTTTTTCTCCGTCGATCACAGCCTGTTGGATCGGCGCTGCTCCACGGTACTTCGGAAGAAGGGATGCATGGATATTGATACATCCGAATTTCGGCATATCAAGGATACTCTTTGGAATGATCTGTCCAAATGCCGCTACAACGATAATATCCGGTGCAAGACTTTTAAGCTTCTCCACAAACTCCGGATCTCTTACTTTTACCGGCTGCAGTACCGGAATCTCATGTTTCAGTGCTTCTTCTTTTACAGGGGTAGGCATCATGGTCTTACCTCTGCCCTTAGGTTTGTCCGGCTGTGTGATCACTGCCTCGACCTCATATCCGTTCTCTACCAGCGCCGCAAGTGGTGCCACCGCAAAGTTCGGAGTTCCCATATAAACAATTTTCATATTATCCCGCCTTTAGTCTTCTTCATCATAAGTTACCTTGTGAAGTTCTCCCTCCACAAGCTCTGTATACATTTTTCCATCAAGATGATCGATCTCGTGGCAGAACGCTCTTGCGAGAAGTCCCTCTCCCTCATAGATCTGCTCTTCCATATTTACATCAAGAGCTTTTACTTTCACATAGTTCGGACGTGTTACCTGTCCTGCCATTCCAGGAACACTTAAGCATCCCTCATCACCGGTCTGCTCACCGCTGGTCTCAAGGATCTCCGGATTGATCAGGACAATCGGGCCTTCCCCTACATCAATTACAACAATACGTTTCAGGATTCCCACCTGTGGTGCCGCAAGGCCTACGCCCATTGCATCATACATGGTATCCAGCATATCTGTAATCAGTTCTCCGATCCTTGGTGTCATTTTGTCCACTGTGCGGGATTTTTTTGTCAGTACAGAATCACCCTGTACACGAATTGTTCTAAGTGCCATTTTTTCTTCTCCTTTAACTCATCTGCAGCGATTTCCTTTCTTTATGAAATCGTTACATCATATCATATTGTATATATATCTTCCGGAATCCGGAATTTATCTCTATATATTTCTCCAGCTTTTCTCTGACTGCCGTGAGAAAACGTATATCTGTGTGCTTCAGATGGAGCACCTGGCGGTAAACATCTTTTACTTTCCCGACAGACGCCGCCGCAGGGCCGATCATATGAAGCTCCTCCTTCGGACTTACCCTGCGGATAAAAACTTCTATATAATACATGGCTTTTTTCAGAAGTTCCTCATCCTGACAGGCGCCAAAAACTGTCATCATATGAGCTGCCGGCGGATAATCCAGAAGCATCCGGTACATCATCTCTTCTTTATAAAATTTCTCATAGTCCTGAATGGCTGCTGCCTGAATACTGTAGTGCTCCGGCTGATACGTCTGTATCACCGCATGCCCCGCCTTATTTCCTCTGCCGGAACGCCCAACCGCCTGGGTAAGGAGCTGAAATGTCCGTTCCCCGCAGTGATAATCATCCATGTTCAGTGAAAGATCTGCAGCGATCACACCTACCAGCGTCACATCCGGGAAATCATGTCCTTTAACGATCATCTGCGTTCCCACCAGAATGTCCGCCTCATGTCTGGCAAAAGCTGCCAGGATCTTCTCATAACTGTCTTTTGTCCTTGTGGTATCAAAATCCATTCGAAGGACACGGGCTTCGGGAAATTCTTTTTCCAGGACTTTCTCGATCTGCTGGGTTCCGGCTTTAAATCCACCGATATGCGGAGAACCACAGGAAGGACAGGATTCTGGTTTCGCAATTTCATATCCGCAGTAATGGCAGACCAGACGGTTGCCATTATGTTCACTTAAAGACACATCACAGTGCGGACATTTCATCACGTGCCCACATGCCCTGCAGGAAACAAAACCTGCATAACCCCGCCGGTTCAGAAACAGCATAACCTGTTCCCTGTTCTTAAGTGCATGATCCATCTGCTGTTTCAGTTCCATACTCAGCACGGAACGGTTACCTTTTTTTAATTCTTCCCGCAAATCAACAATTGATACCTGGGGAAGCGGCCGTTCTTCATAACGGGCGTTTAATCGTACCAGAAGATATTCTCCGTCACAGGCATGACTGTAAGCCTCCAGTGACGGTGTTGCAGATCCCAGAACAATACGGGCATGTTCCATGCCTGCTCTCTGAATGGCTGTTTCCCTGGCATGATACCTTGGTGTATTTTCACTTTTATAGGTGGGTTCATGTTCTTCATCGATAACGATCAGTCCTAGATTGGAAAACGGGGTGAACAGCGCAGATCTGGGTCCCACCATCACCTGCACCTCGCCACGTTTCGCTCTTTTGAACTGGTCATAACGTTCTCCCTGGGAAAGTCTGGAATTCAGGACAGAAACTTTATCTCCAAACATGGCATAAAAACGCCGGACTGTCTGATAGGTAAGTGCAATTTCCGGAATCAGCACAATGGCCTGTTTTCCCTCTTCCAGTACTTCCTGGATCAGCCTCATGTAAACCTGCGTCTTTCCGCTTCCGGTCACTCCAAAAAGAAGTGCAGGTCTCGGTTCCGGTTTCTGCCATTCCTGAAAAATCTCTGCAACAGCTTCCTGCTGTTCCTGATTCAGAGAAAGTTCCCCGTCCTCTTTTACCAGTCCACTGTTTTTCGGAATGCGGTACATTTCCTGGCTTTCAATCTTTATAAGGCCCTTTTTTTCAAAAAAATCCAGGACAGAAATACTGGCTCCAAGCTCTTTTGACGCATAGGTATAATCCAGACTTCCTGCCTCCAGAATTGCCCTCAGAAATCTTTCACGAGCTTTAAAGCGACTGCCTTCCAGTTCTTCCAGAAGCTTCTGTGCACGCGCTTTCTCCCCGGTAAAAAAGATCAGCTTTTTTTCTTTGGCTCTTACTTTATCTTTTACAGGAAGTACTGTTTTCAGTGCCTGGATCATGGTAGAACCATACGTTTCTTTCATCCATGCCGCAAGTGCGATCAGTCTGGATTCCGTTGTTTCACTGTCCGTGGACACTCCCTGGATTTCCTTCGTCTTCGAGGCATCATATTTGGCTTCTGTAGAAGTTCCGATCACATAACCCTTTCGGAGTATATTTCCCTTCCCGAACGGTACAGTAACCACAACGCCTGGTTTTATGGCCGGTTCCAGTTCTTCCGGAATGCGGTACTGAAAATCCCGGTCAACTTTCTCATGAGAAATGTCAATGATCACATCTGCATAGACCATCCGATTACGCTTTCCGATCTTCTTCCAGGATTTCCCGGATCAGAACTCTCTCATCCATCGGATATTTCTTACCCTTGATCTCCTGGTAATCCTCATGTCCTTTTCCTGCGAGGACAATGATATCTCCCGGTTCTCCATGATGGATCGCATAGGCAATAGCCTCCTTACGGTCAGGGATCTCTACATATTTACCATCGGTTTTCGCCATTCCGATCTTGATATCATCGATGATGGCCTGAGGATCTTCATCACGTGGATTATCAGAAGTGATGATCGTGAGATCTGCCATCTTGCCGGAAACCTCACCCATCTCATAGCGGCGGAGCTTGGAGCGGTTTCCCCCACATCCAAACAGGCATACCAGTCTGTGCGGGTTATATTCCTTCAATGTTCCAAGAAGGCTCTCAAGCGCCATGGCATTGTGCGCATAATCGATCATCAGCGTAAATTCGTCGGATACCTTGATCATCTCAATACGACCTTTCACCTTGGCTACTTTCAGCGCTTTGATGATATTCTCTTCAGATACTTTGAAATGACGGCAGATGGCGATGGCTGTCAGGGAATTGTAAATACTGAATTTGCCAGGAATATCGATCTCCACCGGAAAATCAAGAAGTCCCTTTACATGGTAGGAAATTCCAAGATATCCTTTTCTTCCCACCAGTTTCGCATCTTCTGCACGGAGATCCGCTTTTTCAGAAAATCCGTATGTCTCAAGCTCACAGGTATGGCCATCGATAATACGTTCAAAATGTTCATCATCACGGTTTACGATACCAACCTTACATTGTTTCAGAAGCATGGATTTACAGTGAAGATAATCATCGAAATCTTTATGTTCATTCGGTCCGATATGATCTGGCTCAATATTTGTGAAAATTCCAAAATCAAAGACAAATCCCTGGGTTCTGTGGAGCATCAGTCCCTGTGAAGAAACCTCCATAACTACCGCGTCGCAGCCCGCTTCAACCATATCATGGAAATATTTCTGAACCATATACGATTCCGGTGTTGTATTGGCTGCCGGGATATGTTTCTCTCCAATAATGGCTTCGATCGTTCCGATCAGGCCAACCTTATATCCTGCATTTTCAAGGATAGACTTCACCATGTAAGTGGTGGTTGTCTTACCCTTGGTTCCCGTGATTCCGATCGTTTTCAGTTTCTTTGCCGGATGTCCGAACCATGCTGCGGAAATAAACGCCATGGCATAACGGGTATCTTCCACCTGGATCACAGTTACATCTGCCGGAGCTTCCACCGGTTCTTCTACGATGAGAGTTTTTGCACCTTTTGCCACAACATCCGGCACGAATTTATGGCCGTCCACAACTGCGCCTCTGATGCAAATAAAAAGACTTCCCTCTTCTACTTTACGGGAATCATACACAACAGAAGAAACTTCCTGGTCTGTATTTCCCTGAAGGCATTTGTATTCAAGATGTTCTAATAAGGATAAAAGTTTCATTTTTTCTCCTCCATTTTCCCTTTTTCCGGCTGCCAGATGACAGTCAGGATACGGGAAGGCATACTATTCTTATTTTGTGTACATACCATATAGAATAGCACACCTGCCCCCTGTTTTCAACGTTTCTTTACGCCAGGACACTCCCTGTAAAAAGCCCGTTTATTATTGTTTTCACCAGAACACGCAATGTCATTTTCCGCCATAGATCCGGGCATATTTTCTTCGCAGCCAGAGAACTCCCATCCCCGTCACCCCAGCACTCACTGCCAGCAGTACAAACAGCGACGGCTCCGTATTGTCGCCCGTCTGTGGATGAGAAGATGCTGCCCTTGCCATTTCTTCCTGTCCGGAAGAAGGATCTCCTCCTGTCTTTTCCTCAGGGCTTTCTTCTGGTGTCGGTGTCTCGTTTCCTTCTACTGTGATCTCGGCGGATGCCTCCATCTGTTTCTCACCGGTTTCCTGGCTTGTGACGGTTACCTTGTTAAAAAGCTTCTGATTTACCGTTTTTTCCGGGATCTTCACCTCTGCCTGAAGGGATACTGCTTCCCCTGGCGCTATTTTTTCGATCAGAGCTTTGGTTTTCGTACTGTTTAATGTAATCCCTTCCTGTTCCACAAAACGAGCCTCAATCCCCTCTGCCTGAAAACGTTCTGTCCCCACAACAGAATGAAGTGTTTTTTCCCCGGTATTGATGATGCAGATCTGATAAGTGACTGTTTCTCCTGGCATTGCAGTCTCTCTGTCCGCTGTTTTCTTTACAGAAAAATCTGCTTTCAGCGGCTGCAGCGGACTGACCATCTGCGCTTTCCGAAAAATCATCTCCTCCGGCCGTCCCTTTACTTTCGCACCTGCTTCTACTTTATGTTCCAGATCTTTTTCCTGTTCATTTAAAAGCGGTGCCAGAATATAAAAACTCCGCTTCTCGCCGGCTTTCAGCTCTGCCACCTCTGCATCTGCACCTTCTCCGTCAAGTCCCTCAGCCTCCTCCCACTGCTGTGTGATCTTCGGGCAGGAAAAGCTGCTGGTCATTTGTATATCGATCAGATCCACATCGCCGGTATTAGCAAGGTCCACACGGTAGCGGATGGTCTTCCCTGCTTTCATTTCTTCCGTCTCTGAAGTCAGAGAAAGTGTCATATCTGCTTGTTCTGTGTCTGCATCCGCAGAAGGCGAAATTTCCTCCGGTTCTTCTTCCGGCATTTCCTCAGGTTCTTCCGCGTCTTCCGTATCTTCGGACATATCTTCCTCCATATCCATATCTTCCTCTTCAACACCTTCCAAAGGCAGTGCAGCACTTTCTACATTTTCTCCTCCGGTCTCCGTTCTCTCCTGTGTGCTCTCACTCTCTTCCTCCGGCGCTTCATTCTCTTTGCATACTGTTTCCCCGGATGCCAGCTCCTCCATGTGCTCATATCCCTCCTCCTTTTCCCGGTCATCTGACAATTCCTGTCCCGACTGAAGTTCAGAATCCGCAGCCATTCCCGGTTGAACACTTCCAAACAGCACAGTTCCGGCCACTGCAGCCGCAACTGTGATCTGCTTTATCTGTTTCCATATTCTGTTTTTCATTTCAATTCTCCATTTCTGCCTGTTATGGCATTATCTTTTACACATTCACTTTTAACAGAAGCTTACTTTTCCACAGACAAAGGCATCCCTCCCCGGAAAAACGGTGCATAACCGTCGGCAAAACAATATTTATCAGTAAAAATAGGATTTCTGCATCGAACTGATGCGTGAATATATTCCGCAGAACACGGACTTAAGACTCTTCCAATGTAGCACATTCCTCAATCAGGTGCAACCAGATATAAAAATTATAAAGTTTGTTTAAACTTTCTTTATAAATTTTCGATTTCTTTTAGATTACCGACATAATTTAAACATATTTCCTCTATATAATAGGTCTTGGATAGATGAAAAACCACTCTCTATCTCCCCCCTCAAAAAA
>OLND01004274.1_pt1 | contig 10119 bp, 10 predicted proteins | sample 1672031 | NCBI WGS metagenome assembly OLND01 (sample SAMEA3136638, study PRJEB25190) | human gut metagenome | biome: human gut; feature: human-associated habitat; material: faeces | place: Austria | collected 2013
TCCCTCACGCTCGAGCAGAAGGTCGCGCAGCTGTTCGTGGTCACGCCCGAGGCCATCACCGGGGTGGACACCGCCACGCAGGCCGGATCTGCCACGCAGCAGGCGCTCGCCGCCTACCCTGTGGGCGGCCTCGTGTACTTCCAGAAGAACCTGCTCACAGCCGACCAGACGCGCGAGATGATCGCGAACTCCCAAGCCTTCGCGCAAGACGCGTGCGGGCTGCCGCTGCTCGTCGGCGTGGACGAGGAGGGCGGCACCGTGAGCCGCATCGGCGGCAACCCCGGCTTCGACATTTCCAACGAGGGGAACATGGCCGACGTGGGCGCGGCGGGCGACACGGCGCAGGCCAAGGCCGTTGCCGCGCGCATCGGCGGCTACCTGAGCGACCTCGGCTTCAACCTCGACTTCGCGCCCGACTCCGACGTCTGCGGCGACCCCTCCACGGACGTCATGGCGCTGCGCTCGTTCGGGACCGACCCCGCGATCGTTGGCAGCATGGTGTCCGCGCAGGTGGAGGGCTTTGCGGAGGCGGGCGTGCTCTGCAGCGCCAAGCACTTCCCCGGCATCGGCGGCGTGATGGGAGACAGCCACGAGGGCGCCATCGTCAGCGAGAAGACACTCGACGAGCTGCGCGATTGGGAGCTCGCGCCCTTCAAGGCCGCCATCGACGCCGGCGTGCCGATGGTCATGGTGGGCCACCTCACCGCCCCGAACGCGTTCGGCAGCGACGTGCCCGCCTCGCTCAACCCCGCGGCCGTCACCGACCTCCTGCGCGGGGAACTGGACTTTCAAGGCCTCGTCATCACCGACTCGCTCTCCATGGGCGCGGTCGGCGACTTCTGCACCCCCGACCAGGCGGGCGTCGCTGCGCTCGAGGCCGGCGCGGACCTCGTGCTCATGCCGGAGGACTTCGCTGCCGCCTACCAGGGCGTGCTCGACGCCGTGAGCGAGGGCGCCCTCTCCGAGGAGCGCATCGACCAGTCGGTTTTGCGCATCGTGAAGGCGAAGCTGGCGTTCGAGTGAGCGTGCCAAAAGCCCGGGGGTAATGGCACATCGGGGAAGGCGCCATTACCACCTGGATGCGCCATTACCCCGGTGTGCCGTTATCCCCGGGCTTTTGGCACGCCCGCCGGAGCTCCCTCTTCACATTATCTTAAGGCGGATCCTGGCGGTTTCTTAACGGTTGGCGGCTATACTCTTCGTCGAACGTCAAACCATTGAAAGGAAGCACCATGATCGTCACCACTACCCCCGCCGTCGACGGCTACCGCGTGAGCGGCTACTACGGCATCGTGTTCGGCGAGGTCATCACCGGCGTCAACTTCCTGCGCGACTTCGGCGCGGGCATCCGCAACATCGTGGGCGGCCGCAGCGAGGGCTACGAGCAGGAGCTCACGCAGGCGCGCTCCGAGGCGCTCGCAGAGCTGGAGCAGCGCGCCGCCGCCCTGGGCGCGCACGCCGTGGTGGGCGTGGACATCGACTACGAGGTGCTCGGCCAGGGCAACATGCTCATGGTGACGGCGTCCGGCACCGCCGTCACGCTCGAGCAGGCCTAGGCGCCCGATTCGGGAGCCTCCAAGGCAGACGCAGGGGCGGGAGCTCCGCTTGCCGCCCCCGCCTCCGCCGGCAAGCCGCGCTTGAGCACGCGCCTCGTGAGCGCCGCGATGACGAGCGCGGCCGCGACCGTGCCCAGCGCCACCGGCACCAGGTTGCCCCGAAGCGCGTCGAACAGCCCTCCGTACACCAGCTGCCCCACCGGCTGCGCGCAGTTCGCCAAGGACATGGCCAGCGCGATCACCTTCCCCACCAGGTGCGCGGGCGTTTCCAGCTGGATGAACGAGATGCCCTGGATGCTGAACATGGTGGCGCAGGCCATGCAGACGAACAGGCTTGCCACCAGCACCCCGTAGGCGACGAGCGGGTCCAACGGAGTGCCCAGCACCACGGCGATGGGCAGGAGCGCAACGGCCGCCACGAACAGGAACACGGGCGCTTGGCGCAAGGTCAGGCGCTTCGCCAGCACGCCAACCAGGATGCCGCCGGTCAGGCCGCCAAGCGCGAGCGCGCCTTCCGCGAAGCCCATGAACTGGTTCGGCAGCCCGAGTATCTGCGTCACGGTGACCGGCGCGCCGATGATGATGAACGCCGACAGCGTCAGGTTGATGCCCGCCACCAGCAGGATGGTCTTGAGGATGACCGGCCGCTCGCCGCGCAGGAAGGCGAAGCTCTCGGCGATGTCGCCCGCCACCATGCGCAGGACGCCTTGGCTGCGCTCGGCGCGCTGGAAGGGGATGCGCACCACGCACACGATGAGCACGGCCGACACGGCGAAGGCCGCTCCCGCCACCGCCACCACCGGCTCGATGCCGAACAGCCCGAACACGAGCCCGCCTATCACGGGGCCCACCAAACCCGACAGCGCGCTGATCTGGCTCACGATGGCCGTGGCGCGCACGATGCCCTCGCGCGGCGCCACGAAGGGAACCGCCGCCTGCACCGTGGGCTGGTACACGCTCTGCGCGGCGTACAGCACGATGAGCGCGCAAATGCACAGGCCCACGAGGTCCACGGTGCCGTCGAACGCGAGGAACGCCGCGCACGTGAGCGCCAGCAGCGTGTCGAGCGCGGCCATGATGCGCCGCTTGTTCACGCGGTCGGCCGCCACGCCCCCGATGGGCGTGAGCACGAGGTACGGCAGCCACGCCGCCGCCGACACCGCCCCCATGAGCGCCGCGGAGCCTGTCACGTTCAACACGTAGAGCGGCAGCGCGAACCGCAGCACCGCGCCGCCGAACAGCGAGGCTATCTGCACGATCACGATCGAGACGAACGACCGGTTCAAGAGCTTGTCCACGGGTTCTTCCTTTCTTTTTTCATACCTTCGGTTGGTATGTATCTTGGTTAAAAAAGATGCTGCGTCGAGGCAGCGATCCAACGATGACGAGAAACGCGCGGCAGCGTACCACGGTATGCAGCGGCGCGCAGCGGCCGCGGGGAGCCATTCCATTCTTCACCTGCTTTTTCAGTACAAATGTTTCACGTGAAACATCGAGCAGCGGACGAGGTGCAACCGCAGTCGGGCGACGAGGCGCTACCCCAGCAGAGACGCACGATGCAACCGCAGCCGAAAAAACAGAGCACCCCAACCACCACGGCCGATCCAGCACTCAAACAATCATGCGCGCTCCCCCTTCTCCTGCAGATTGCGCTCGTAGCCGTCGCGGAACTCCTCGAGCATGCTGGCAATGCGACCGGGCTGTACGTCGAGGCCCATGAGGTGCAGCAGTTCCACGTAGTAGTCCATGCGGCGGCGCATCTGCTCGGCGTCGGTCAGGCGGAACGCGGGGCTCACCCACAGGTTCGCCAGCATGAGGATGACCTCGGCCATCTCCTGCGGACACTCCGTGCGAATGGTGCCGTCGGCCATGCCCTCGCGGATGATAGGCTCCACGAACTGCGGGGCAACCTCGTTGATGATCGACTGGTACTGCATGCCCAAAAAGCGACTGTTGCGCACCGGGTCGGGCGCGATAGCCACCTCGGCGCTCAGGGGCAGCTGCGGGCCCTCCATCGAGGCCTCGAACAGCGCCTGCATCTTCTCGAGGCCGGTCATGCGCGGATCGTCGCGGATCTCCACCAGCAGCCGCATGAGCGGCTCGCTCTCGCGGTCGATGGCGGCGTTGAGGATGTCCTCCTTCGATTTGAAGTGGTGGTACACCGCCCCCTTCGTCACGTCGAGCTGATCGACGATGTCTTGGATGGTGGTGTGCTCGAAGCCCTTCTCGCGGAACAGGCACATGGCCGCATCGAGGATGCGGCTCACCGTCTCCTCAGGGTACTTGTTGCGCGCCATGAATATCTCCTCTTCGATAGAACGAACGGATGTTCAATGTGAATCATCCGAGTGGAACCCGCGCCGCATCGCTCCCTTCGTGCCGAAAACCAATGCGTCGTTTTCCTAAAACATACCGACGGTATGTATCTTACGACACTGGAGCCAAGGGAGCAAGGGCGAACTTCGCAGCGATATGAGATACTGGAAGGCGGCTTTGGACAAACGGCGAAGAAAGGCAGGGGGCGTGACGGCAAAGCGAAGCGAACGGAAGCGTCAATGGGGAGCGAAGGCGTTTACCATCGTGCTGTTCATGGCGGCCGGCGCCGCGGGCGGCTACCTCATCGGGCACGCCATGAGCGGCGGCGCGGGCGACCCGCTCGGCACCGTCGCCTGGCTCGTCGCGGCCGTCGTGCTCTTGGTCGTTGCCTGCATTTTGCAGGTCGTCGTCCACGAGGCGGGGCACCTGGTGCTCGGGCTGGCGACCGGCTACCGGTTCCGCTCGTTTCGCGTGGGCAGCCTCATGCTCATCGAGCAGGACGGACGGCTGAGCCTCAAGCGGCTCTCCATTCAAGGGACAGGCGGACAATGCCTCATGGGGCCGCCCGACCTCGTTGCTGGGCGCATCCCCTACCGGCTCTACAACCTGGGCGGCGTGTTGGCGAACACCCTGGTCTCCCTGGCAGCGGCAGTCCTCGCCTTCGCGCTGCCGCAGAGGCTCGCGGCGATCTTCTTCGCGTTCCTCGCCCTCGTGGGCCTTGCGTTCGCGCTGGCGAACGGCCTTCCGCTCACCGTCGGGGGCGTGAACAACGACGGCAAGAACCTGCGCTCGGCAGGCGAATCGCCGGATGCGCTGCGGGCGTTCTGGACCATCCTCAAGGTAGGCGAGGCCCAGGCGGACGACCTGCGCGTGAAGGACATGCCCGCCGCCTGGTTCGCCGTGCCAGCCGATGCCGAGCGCCTGCGCAACCCCCTCATCGCGTCCGTGGCGGTGCTCGCCTGCAACCGGCTTCTGGACGAGGGGCGCATCGCGGAGTCCGCAGACGCCATTCGCGACCTGCTAAAACGCAAGACGGGCATGCTCGGCCTGCATCGCTCGCTGTTGAAGGTGGACCTCGCGTACTGCGAGCTCATGGGCGAGAGCCGCGCAGAGGAAGCCGAGCGCGTCCTCGACGCCGACGCCCGCAAGTTCATGAAGGCCATGAGCAGCTTCCCCTCCGTGTTGCGCACGCGCTACGCCCAAGCGCTCCTCGCCAACTGCGACGAGGAAGCGGCGCGGCGCATTCGCGAGGAGTTCGACCGCGCAGCGGCGCGCTACCCCTACCCGAGCGAGATCGAGGGCGAGCGCGAGCTGATGGACGCGGCCGACGTCCGCTTTCGCGAGCGAGCCGCGCACGCAACCGACGTAACCGAGGAAGGAGCGCAACGATGACCGCGCACGAATGGCTGGACGCCTACCTGCTGGGCCTGCCCGGCGCGACGACGGACTACAAGGTGGAATGGGAATGGCAGCGCTATCAGGTGGGCGGCAAGATGTTCGCCGCCACCATGCAGCCGGGTCCGCAGCACCATGAATACGCCGGCCGCCGCCTCGTGTCGCTTAAGTGCGACCCCGCCTGGGCCGAGCAGCTGCGCGCCGAGCATCCCGACGACATCCTCCCCGGCTTCTACGCCGACAAGCGTCATTGGATCTCCGTCGACCTCGACGGCGACGTGCCCGAAGACCTTCTGCGCGAGCTGTGCGGCCACTCCTACAACCTCGTGTTCGCCAAGCTGACGAAGAAGATGCAGCGGGAGATAACCGAGCAGCGAGCCGCGTCGCAGAGACAGGGCTAGATGCCGTAATGCCGAGCGACGCACACTGCAAGGAGCATAAGGGCACCCGCAATGTTTATCCCGACATACGTTCTCGCGGGGAGGATGGCGCCGGGGTCGTCCTCAGGTTTCGTGACGCGATGCACGAAGCGGAACAGCGCATAGAGCAAATTGAACAGCATCAGGCCCATGAGCACGATCACGAACACCAGCCGATAGATGCTCACAGCGTCGATATTCTGCAGCACCGAAGCCGTGAAACCCATACCAGCCGTGAACGCGATGACGATAGCGGCGAAGATGCCGAGAATGGTCACATTCTCGCGTTGTGCGCTCTCGATACGATGCTCGGCCGCTTCGAGTTTCTTGTTGCTCTTGTCCAGCCTCTCCTGCGCGAGGTTGATATCCTCGAGCGTAAGTGCGAAACGTTTGTCCTGGATGTCGTTGATCCGAGCGTTGTAGCTCAACCTGCCGATCTCGAGGAAGGTGTGATCGCGCAGCTTCTCGAAACCGCGCCTCGCTTCTCCCGTGCACCTCGCCTCAACAACGGGAGTGAGGGCGTCCAGATTCATCTGTATCACGCAGTTGTCTTCCAGATAATAGCCGCTCGCCGTTGCCGTCGCCTCGCTCAATGGGGCTCCGACGTTCGAGAGAACGCCAAACACCTCGGAATAACGATGCCGGAACCCCTCGCTGTACAATGCGTCGAAAAAGGAAACGAAGGCGTTTTCCACGGCGACGTCACCTAACTCGAGCGGCGATTCGACCAGCTCGGCAAGTACGTTGTTCAAAGACAGCTGTTTGGCGTTGTTTGACCAGCTCTGCGGAATGCGCAGCGCTTCGAGGACCGTGATTGCCATGGCAGATGCCTAAACGGCCGAGTTATCGAGGAAATAAGCGTTGTCGATCACGTGATGGTTGCCGAGCCCCCCGCGATACGTCCGATCCCAAGGAGAGCCTTTGACATGGGTGGCATCCACAAGACACCAGGGGTTCTGACTGCGCCAACGCCGGGTAACGGAGTCCACCACGCACGAGGCCGTTGCATCAGAGGCGAGCGCAGAGCCTCCGTACACTTTACGGATTTTCGCCCCGCCCAAAGAAGCGTACTCGCGGTACACCCCCGGCTGCACGGGACCGTACTGCCATGCTTCGAATGAATCGTCGAACAAGAGGCCGCCCGTTTCCCTGGCGTATTGCTGCTGGACGAAATACAGTATTTTCTGCAGCTGCAGATTGCTTACGGGCTCGGATTCGCGAGCGCAAAGATCGACGATGTGATGGGCAACCTCACGAGCGCTATACCGACGATTCATCGAGTCCTCTTTTCCATGATCCCTTTCTTGCGACCATCTTATCATACTTAACAAAATGAAACAAGTGTTCGTTTCAAAACGTTGAACGCAAAGGGGATTGCGTCGTCTTCATCGCATTCTCTCGCCCGGCAGCGCCAGCTCCACGACCAGCACCTTTCCGTCTAGGTGCGCGGACAGGCGCATGCCCATGGCGGCGGCGAGGCTGGCGGACACGGCCAGGCCGAGGCCGCTCCCAACTTCGCTGCGGGCGGCATCGACCCGATAGAAACGCTCGAACAGGCGCTCGGGATCGAGGGCGGCGGGGTCGGGCACCTCGTTCGCGAACGCCACGCAGGCTCCGCGCTGCTCCACCGCAAGCGGCCCCGAACCGTGGCGCAGAGCGTTCGCCACGAAGTTCTCGAAAATGCGCGCGAGGGCCTCGGCATCGGCTTCCGCCAAAAGCCCCTCATCCTCGAAGTCCACGCGCGGCTCCCACCCGCGCCGCTCGAACGCGGGGAACTGCCCCACCAGCACATCGACCAGCGCCGGCAGCACGGCCACAGGAGCGAGGTCGAGCGCGAGGTCGGGGTCGTTAGCCTGCGCGTAGGCGAACAGCTGGTCGAGGAGCGCGCCCATGTCGTCGAGCCGCGCCTCGGCGGCGGCCAGCCGGCGGACGCGCCCGGCCTCGTCGTCCTCGTCCTGCGCGAGGCGCAGGTACCCCTTCGCACCCATGAGCGGCGTGCGGATGTCGTGCGAGAGGCTGGACAGGTCGCGCTGGAACTCCTGCTGGCGGCGCTGCCCCTCGAGCCGCTCCCGCTGCGCGGCGTCCAGCTGGGCGTTCACCGCCTCGGCCAGCTCGGCGAACGCCCGCCCGGGCAACTCCACCGTCATGCGCACGTTGCTGCGTACATCGCGCCCGCGCAGGAAGCGCGCCATGCGGCGTAGCTCCCGACGGAAGAGGAGCGTTGTCGTGCCCGCCCCGACGGCCAAGCACGCGAACCCCACCAGCACATACATCATCCGCACGCCCTCCTTGCCCTACACGTCCCTGCGCCGGCACGCCGTGAGCGACAGCGCCGCGCACGCGGCTGCGATCGCTCCGAACACGATAAGCGCCTGCGCCGCCGCGGGAAGCCCGGCCACGGCGGACGCGCCCGCCTCGAACAGGCCCGTGCCTCCCGCCGCCAGCCGCTGCTGCACGGACAACGGCAGCCATTGCACCGCGTCGCCCACCAGCGGCATGGCCGGCGCGAGCACCGCGGCCGCCCCCAGCACCATCGATTCGAGGAAGCCCGTGGGCACGAGCGCCGCGAACACGACGCCGACCGTCTTGCTGCGCGTCGCCCACGCGATGAGCGCGCCGAGGAACGCGTACGCCGTCAGAACGAGCCACGACAGCACCGCCCAGCTCCCATACTCGCCCACCGTCTCCGTACGCTCGTAAGAGAACCCGAGGACCGCGTACACCGCATCCGACAGGAGCATGCCCGCCAACAGGAAAACCCCGCACAAGACCGCGATCAGCACGAGCTTCTCCGCGAAGTACGCCCGGCGGTCGCCGCGCCCCGCGAGCACGTTCTTCGCGAATCCCGTGTCGAAGTCGGACGAGGCCAACAGCGCCGCCAGCACCGCGAGGATCAGCCCGAGGAATCCCACCATGAACGTGTTGCCGTACGAGTAGGTGCGACTGCTGATGACCTTCTCGTTGAGCGCCTGCACCCCCTCGGCGTCGAGGCCGGCGCCGTTGGGCGACGTGATGGTGACGGTCGCGCCGCTCTGGCGCGCCTCCTCCTGCGCCTGCTCGTTCACCATCTGGGCGAACTCGGGCGTGGTGGCAAACCAGACGAGCCCGGCCGCCCCCACCACCACGAGCGCGAGGAAAGCCAGGCCCACCCACAGCATCTTGCCGTGCACCAGCCGATAGACATCGGATTTCAACAGGTTAAACATGGCGCGCACCGCCTTCCTCGTCCGACACGGCGCGCGCAGCCACCTGCGTGCCGCCTTCCATGAGCTCCACGAAATAGTCCTCGATATCCCGGCGCACCGGGCTCAGCTCCAGCACCGTCTGGTCGGCATCGTGGAGAAAGCGCGACACGGCCGTCGTGTCGTAGTCGCCCGCAATGGAGAGGGACCCGTCGGGCAATGCGCGCAACCTAACCTGGGGAAACGCCTCCTCCACCAGCGCGAGCGTGCGAGCCGGGTCGGTGGTGCGCACGCGCAGGCTGTCGCCACACTCGGCCTGCATCTGCACGGCGGTCATCTCGCGCACCATACGGCCTTCGGCGATGACGCCGAAGCGCGTGGCCACGCGGTCGAGCTGATCCAGCACGTGCGAGCTGATGACCACGGTCACGCCGAGCGTCTGGTTCAGCCGCACGATGAGGTTCCGCATGGCACGCGTGCCCTCGGGGTCCAGGCCGTTGAACGGCTCGTCGAGCAGCAGCAGGTCGGGCGAGCCCACAAGCGCGAGCGCCAAGCCCAGCCGCTGTTTCATGCCGAGCGAGAAGCCCTTGGCCTTCTTCCCGCCCACGCCCTCGAGGCCCACGAGCGCAAGCGCCTCGCGGCAGCGCGCCGATGCGTCGACCACGCCCAAGGCCAGGGCCTTCGCCATGAGGTTCTCGTAGGCCGTCAAGTTGGGGACGATGCCCGGCGCCTCGATGAGCGCGCCCACGCGCGACATTCCTGCGGACGGCGCGGCTTCGCCGCGGACGTCGGCGCCGGCGCGCCCGCCGAACAGCTCGATCTCACCCTCGGTGGGCGCGACAAGCCCGCACACCATCTTCATGACGGTGGACTTCCCCGCCCCGTTCTTCCCGACGAACCCGTAGATGTCCCCCTGCGCCACATGCAGGTCGAGCCGGTCGACCGCGCGCTTGCCGCGGTAGGACTTCGTCAGTCCCCGCGTCTCAACGACGTTCATGAACGCCCCTTTCCCTTCGCCTTCTCAACATGCTTCCAGCTTACGGAACAGGGTTTCAGGAAGGATGAACCAACCTTTAAGAAAGCTTGAAGATGCGGGACGCTCCTTTCCGCGCAGGTCATGCGCCCTCGTCGACCGCCAGCTTGAACCCGAGGCCCCACACGGTGCGGAGGTAGCCGTCGGTGCCGGTGGGCTTGAGCTTGGCGCGGATGTTGGACACGTGCACGCTCACCGTGCTGTCCTCGGCGGCGTAG
>OLND01004279.1_pt1 | contig 10111 bp, 6 predicted proteins | sample 1672031 | NCBI WGS metagenome assembly OLND01 (sample SAMEA3136638, study PRJEB25190) | human gut metagenome | biome: human gut; feature: human-associated habitat; material: faeces | place: Austria | collected 2013
CTCCCTACCCGGGGCGGCGCCCCTGCGCTTTACGGAGCTCCCGCTCGGTGCGATCCCCGTGCAGTGCGGCGTCCCCCGTGCGAAGCTCGAGCGCAGGGCTCCCGCGTAACGCGACGCAGCTCCCAGCCCAGGCGATCCGCTCGCATGGCGTGGCGCCCCCGCCAGGCATCGCGCCCGTTGCCAAGCGGGGAGCGCGGCCGCGGCCGGGCGGCCGGGGAGGGGGACGCCCCTCCTCCGGCCTCGGCCGAGGGCCGCCTCCTACTGCAGGCCCTCGATGTGCGGGATGGTGGCGAAGCCGGCTTCCAGTTCCTCGTCGGTGGGCTCGTGGTCGACCATCTCGCCCTTGTTGAAGGCGTCGTAGGCCTTCATGTCGAAGTAGCCGGTGCCGGTGAGGCCGAACAGGATGGTCTTGGCCTCCCCCGTCTCGGCGCAGCGGCGCGCCTCCTCCATGGCCTGGTAGATGGCGTGCGCGCTCTCGGGCGCGGGCAGGATGGTCTCCAAGCGCGCGAACTCCACGGCGGCGGCGAACACGTCGGTCTGCCTCACGGCCACGGCCTCCAGGTAGCCGTCGTGCTTCAACTTCGACACGATGGGGCTCATGCCGTGGTAGCGCAGGCCGCCGGCGTGGTCGGCGCTGGGCTGGAAGCCGTTGCCGAGCGTGTACATCTTGGCGAGCGGGCACGTCTGGCCCGTGTCGGCGAAGTCGTAGGCGTAGCGCCCGCGCGTGAGCGAGGGGCAGCTCGCGGGCTCCACGGCCACGAAGCGCGTGTCGGGATGCTCGCCGCGCAGCGTGTCGCGCATGAACGGCGCGATGAGGCCGCCCAGGTTCGACCCGCCGCCCGCGCAGCCGATCACGATGCCGGGATACTCGCCCAGCTCTTGAAAAGCGGCGTAGCTCTCCAACCCGATGACCGACTGGTGCAGCACCACCTGGTTGAGCACGCTGCCCAGCGTGTAGCGCCCCTTGTTCTCGGGGATGTTCAGCGCGCGCTCCACCGCCTCAGAGATGGCCGTGCCGAGCGATCCCGTGGAATCCGGATGCTCGGAGAGCATCTTGCGGCCGATGGCCGTAGTGTCCGACGGCGAGGGCGTGACGTTGGCCTTGAACGTCTCCATGATGTTGCGGCGGAACGGCTTCTGCTCGTAGGAGCACTTCACCATGAACACGTCCAGGTTGAGCCCGAAGTGGTCGGCCGCCTCGGCGAGCGCCGTGCCCCACTGTCCCGCGCCCGTCTCCGTGGTCACCCCTTTAAGCCCTTGCTTCTTGGCATAGTAGGCCTGCGCGATGGCGGAGTTCAGCTTGTGGGAGCCGGACGTGTTGTTGCCCTCGAACTTGTAGTAGATCTTCGCGGGCGTGCCGAGCGCGCGCTCCAGGTTGTACGCGCGGCACAGCGGCGAGGGCCGGTAGATGCGGTACATCTCCCGCACGGGCTCGGGGATGTCGAAGTAGGCCGTGTCGTCGTCGAGCTCCTGCGCCACCAGCTCGTCGCAGAACACGGGCGCGAGGTCCTCAGGGCGCGCCACGGCGCCGTTCGGCAGCCGGATGGGCTCGGGCTTCTCCGGCATGTCGGCCCGCAGGTTGTACCACTGCGCGGGGATCTGGTCTTCTCGCAGGTACAGGCGATGCGGCGCGTTCTCGGTCATGATGGTTCCTTTCACGTTGCTGCGGCGTCCCCGCCGCGGTTCACCCTCCGTCCGCGCAAACAAAAAGAGCCCCCGGATCTCCGAGGGCTCTTCTGTATATGCATGCGCGAAACAGAAGCCTATGCGAGACCCGGGATCAATGCCTTCTCTTCCACCACCACGCGCCGACGGGCAACGTGCCAGGCACGCTGTCGGCGAAAGCTGCGGTGTGGGCGGTTGAGGGCATTGCGGCCTTTCTTCGGTCGGGCTTTCCGGGTCGGACGAAGCATAGCACCAACCGGGCGACCTTGGGAAGGGGGCAATCCCGATCGCGGCAAGCCGCTCGGCACGCGGGCCCTCTTGCGGCCCTACCGCGAGCGGGCTGGCAGAGCAGGCTCCGCAGGCGCGCCCTCGCGTAAGCGGCCGGCCCAGCAGCGGGGCCCTCCGCCCGCCGCCCCTTCCGCTGCCTTTCGGGGGCCAATTGGTGCGCTCGGCAGATTAATATCGCGTTTCGGGCGGTTTTGTTGCGCTTCCTTACGCTTTATTGTAATAAAGTATACGGATACGCGACGGTCGCCGCAGGATGCGACGTACCGCGCGCGAGCTGAAAGCTCGAAGGAGGGCCCCGCGACGCGCGGGGTTTGAGGGAAGGAGACATACCCCTATGGAAAGCAAGAGTGCGTTCAGCAGGCGTCAGTTCATGGAGCTGCTCGGCGTGTCGGCGGCAGGCTTCGGCCTCGTCAGCATGGCAGGCTGCGGCGGTGGCGACGACGCCAAGAAGGATGAGGGCGCGGACGCCCCCGCCGCCGGCGGCACGGCCGACACCATCACGTACAGCCTGACGGCCGACCCGCGCGCGGTCGACCCGGCGTACTTCGACGACGGCGAGTCCGCCGTGGTGTCCTGCAACATGTACGAGGGCCTGTACCAGTACGGCAAGACCGACGCGAAGGTGTCGCCCTGCCTGGCCAAGGACCTGCCCGAGATCTCCGACGACGGCCTGGTGTACACCATCAAGCTCAACGAGGGCATCAAGTTCCATGACGGCACCGACTTCAACGCCGAGGCCGTGAAGAAGTCCATCGAGCGCCAGCTCGAGCCCAACCGCAACTCCAACATGCCCTACGCGTCGTTCGTGTTCGGCGAGGAAGAGGCGGGCAACGGCGTCGCGAGCGTCGAGGCTGTGGACGACTACACCGTGAAGATCACGATGCGCACGGCTTCCGCCCCGTTCGTGAAGAACCTCGCCATGGCCCTGGCCTCCCCCATTGTGGCGCCGAGCGCCATCGAGGCGGCCACCGACGGCCAGGCCATCACCAACCCCGTGGGCACCGGCCCCTACAAGTTCGTCGACTGGACGAAGGGCGCTTCGGTCACCCTCGTGGCCAACGAGGACTACTGGGGCGAGGCTCCCAAGACGAAGAACCTCGTGTTCAAGATCATCGCCGAGGGCAACACGCGCCTGACCTCGCTCATCAACGGCGAGTGCGACATCATCTCCAGCGTCGACCCCGCATCGGCCGACCAGATCGTCGACAACGGCTTCGAGCTGTTCTCCGAGGACGGCATGACCATCAACTACATGGCGTTCAACACCGAGACCGGCAAGTGCACGGACCAGGAGGTCCGCAAGGCCGTGGCCCAGGCCATCAACGTCGAGGAGATGGTGAAGTCCATCTACGGCGACTACGCCACCGTGGCGAACTCGGTCATGCCCACCTGGATGGCCCCCTACACCAAGGACGTCAAGCAGACGGCCTACGATCCCGAGGCCGCCAAGAAAACGCTGGCCGACAAGGGCATCACGTCGCTGCAGTGCATCACCTACACCACCGCCCGCCCCTACAACCAGAAGGGCGGCAGCGACCTGGCCAACATGATCCAGGGCTACCTGTCCGCCGTGGGCGTGGAGCTGAGCATCACGCAGTACGACTGGACCACCTACAAGACGAAGGTGCAGACGGACCCGTATGACATCTGCTTCTACGGCTGGACGGGCGACAACGGCGACCCGGACAACTTCATGAACCTGCTCGCCGACACGAACTGGTCCATAAACGTGGCCCACTGGCAGGACGACGAGTACAAGGCGCTCATCGCCGAGGGTCTGAAGACCCCCGATGGCGACGCGCGCGACGCCATCTACCTGCAGTGCGAGGAAATGGTTGCCGAGAAGCAGCCGTGGGTGCTCATCTCCCACTCCAAGAACCTGCTGGGCTACAGCCCCAAGGTCAAGGACTTCTACTACCATCCGACGGGAGTCGTGTTCTTCAAGGGCGTCTCGAAGGAAGCGTAAAGGCTGTTCCCCGGCGCCCGCGAGGGCGCCGGGTTTTCCCTGTGCGGCCCGCACGTCGTATTCTCGTCGCGTGCGGGCCGCACTTGCGCTACACTGTCATCCGGTCGTAAACGATCTGATGATCTGCACGCCAAGGACGGTTTGGCGTGCCCGAAGCCGGGGGCCACGGGTCTTCGGCTTCGTTCCTGTATTCGTTCGGATAACGGAGCAGGACAGGTAAGAAAGGGGCTTTATGCTCAAGTACATCCTCAAGAGAATCCTCATGGTGATTCCCGTTTTGCTGGGTGTTACGATCATCATCTTCCTCATCACGCGCGTGTTGGCCCCGGACCCGGCTCCGGTGGTTCTGGGCGAGCACGCAACACCCGAGGCGATGGCGACGTGGCGCGCGGACAACGGGTTGGACGATCCCATCTGGATGCAGTACATCAACTTCATCGTGGGCGCCGTGCAGGGCGACCTCGGAACGTCCTACTACACGCACCAGCCGGTCACGGCCGAGATCGCCGCGCGCTTCCCCGCCACGGCCGAGCTCGCCATCTGCGCCATCATCGTGGCATCGCTTCTAGGCGTGGCCCTCGGCGTGCTGGCGGCGGTGAAGAAGAACAAGCTTGCCGACAACGTGAGCATGGTGGTGGCCCTCGTGGGCGTCTCCATGCCCATCTTCTGGTCGGGCATCCTGCTCATCCTGCTGTTCGCCGGCATCCTGCACGTGCTGCCGTCGAGCGGCCGCGTGACGCCCCTGCTCCAACCCACCGGGGGGACGGGATTCTTCATACTCGACACCATCATGCAGGGCGACTGGAAGGCGCTGGGCGACGTGCTCGTGCACCTCATCCTGCCCACGGTGGCGCTGTCGCTGTACTCCATGGCCATCATCACGCGCATGACGCGCTCGAGCATGCTCGAGACGCTGAACGCGGACTACATCCGCACCGCGCGCGCCAAGGGCCTGAAGAAGGGCACCGTGAACATAAAGCATGCGCTGCGCAACGCCATGCTGCCCATCTCCACGGTCATCGGCCTGCAGTTCGGCAGCCTCTTGGGCGGCGCGCTGCTCACCGAGACGGTGTTCGCCTGGCCGGGCATCGGCAAGTTTGCCGTCGACTGCGTGCTGAAGAGCGACTTCCCCGTCGTCCAGGGCATCGTGCTCTTGGTGGCGGTCATCTTCGTTATCATGAACCTGGTCGTCGATATCGTGTACGCCTACCTTGATCCCCGCATCAAGTACGGCGCGAAGGAAGAGGGGTGATATCGATGGGAAAGAAGCAGAAGCTCGCAACCGAGCCCGCCGCCGAGATCGTCTCGAACGGCGGGCCGGCCAAGGAGAAGCGCGAGAGCATCTGGAAGGATGTGTTCGCCGGCATCGTGTCGAACAAGGCGTCGCTCGTGAGCGGTATCTTCATCCTGTTGCTCGTCATCATCGCGCTGGTCACGAAGTTCGTGCCGAGCGTGCTGCCCTACGACCCGTACGCGCAGAACCTGAGCGAGTCTTTGCTCGGGCCCTCGGCGCAGCATTGGTTCGGCACCGACATCCAGGGCCGCGACATCTTCTGCCGCGTGCTCGTGGGAACGCAGATCACGCTGACCGTGGGCCTGGCCGCCGTGGCCATCTCGCTGACGGTGGGCGTGCTCCTGGGCTCCATCGCCGGCTACAAGGGCGGCAAGGCGGATACGGTTATCATGCGCATCATGGATATGATGCTGGCCATCCCCTCCATCCTGCTGGCCATCGCCATCATGGCGGCCCTCGGGCCCGGCATCGAGAAGGCGGTCGTGGCCATCGGCCTGGTGTCCATTCCCGAGTACGCGCGCATCGTCCGCTCGGAGATACTCTCCATCAAGGAGAACGACTACGTGGCCGCGGCGCGCGTGGTGGGCGACTCCAACGCCGCCATCATATTCCGCCACGTGCTGCCGAACGTGCTGCCCTCCATCATCGTGCGCGCGACGCTCGGCATCTCCACCGCCATCCTGGATGCGGCGGCGCTCGGCTTCCTGGGCCTGGGCGTGCAGCCTCCGGCGGCCGAGTGGGGCGACATGCTGGGACGCGGCCGCAACGAGCTGTTCCGCGCGCCGTGGCTCATGATCTTCCCCGGCATGGCCATCACGCTGACCGTGCTGGCGTTCAACCTGCTGGGCGACGGCATCCGCGACGGCCTGGACCCCAAAGCAAGGAAGAGGTGATCGCATGCTGTTATCGGTGAAGAACCTCTCCACGGAGTTTCCCGTCAAGAAGGGCATCGTCAAAGCCGTCGAGGACGTGAGCTTCGACGTGGACGCCGGCGAGATCCTGGCCATCGTGGGCGAGTCGGGCTCCGGCAAGTCCGTGACCAGCCTTTCGGTCATGGGCCTTCTGGCCGAGCCGGGGCACGTGGCCGGCGGCTCGATGGAGTTCGAGGGCAAGGACCTGGTGACGCTGCCCGAACGCGAGTACCGCGAGCTGCGCGGCAACGACATGGCCATGATCTTCCAGGAGCCCATGACGTCGCTCAACCCGGTGTACCGCGTGGGCAAGCAGATCGTGGAGGCCATCCGCACGCACGAAGACGTGTCAAAGAAGGAAGCGCGCGAGCGCGCCATCGACATGCTGCGCAAGGTGGGCATCCCGAGCCCCGAGAAGCGCATCGACGACTACCCGCACCAGATGTCGGGCGGCATGCGCCAGCGCGTCATGATAGCCATGGCGCTGTCGTGCAACCCCAAGCTGCTCATCGCCGACGAGCCCACTACGGCCCTCGACGTGACCATCCAGGCGCAGATCCTCGACCTGCTACGCCGCCTGCGCGATGACACCGGCATGGCCGTGCTGCTGATCACGCACGACCTGGGCGTGGTGTCCGAGACGGCCGACCGCGTGGTGGTCATGTACTGCGGCCAGGTGGTTGAGGAAGCCGAGGTGCGCACGCTGTTCGACCACCCGATGCATCCCTACACGCTGGGCCTGCTGAAGTCAATCCCCCGCCTGGAGGACGACGACTCGAAGCGCCTGTACATGATCAAGGGCATGGTGCCGAACCCGCTGGAGATGCCCCCGGGCTGCCACTTCTCCGACCGGTGCGACTCCTGCATGGACATCTGCCGCGAGAAGATCCCCGACCTGGTGGACGTGGGCGGCCACAAGGTGCGGTGCTTCCTGTACGAGAACGCCGAGGGCCAGGCCAAGAGCGCGGCCGCCATCGCCGAGGGCGAGGCCGAGGCGCATGCCGACGCCGAGGCGGCGCGCAACGTGGAGACGGCCGAGGCGCTGCTGGCCGGCGAGGAGATCCGCGAGGCAGAGCTAGAGGAACTTGAGAAGAGCGAGGAGGCGGGCCGATGAGCGAGAGCAACGGGAACAAGGCCGCTGCCGCCCAGCCGCAGGCGGGCGCGGACGGCACGTCCGCGCCCCAGCAGGATATCCTGCTGGACGTCCAGCACCTCACGAAGCGCTTCGCCGCCGAGACGAACTTCTTCGGCAAGGCCACTTCGCACGTGCAGGCCGTGGACGACGTGAGCTTCCAGATCCGCCGCGGCGAGGCGTTCGGCCTCGTGGGCGAGTCGGGCTGCGGCAAGACCACCGTGGGCAAGATGCTGGTGAACCTGCTGAAGCCCACGTCCGGCAAGATCATCTTCGACGGGCACGACCTCACGGCCATGAAGCCCGCGGAGCGCAAGGCCTACTGCAAGGACATCCAGCTGATCTTCCAGGACCCCTACGCGTCGCTGAACCCCCGCATGCGCATCGGCGACATCATCGCCGAGCCCATCCTCACCAACAACATCCTGCCGAAGGACCAGGTAGAGGATCGCGTGAACGAGCTGCTGGAGTGCGTGGGCCTGGCGAACTACATGCGCAACCGCTACCCCCACGAGTTCTCGGGAGGCCAGCGCCAACGCGTGGGCATCGCGCGGGCACTCGCCGTGAACCCGAAGCTCATCGTGTGCGACGAGCCGGTGTCGGCGCTCGACGTGTCCATCCAGGCTCAGGTGCTGAACCTGCTGGACGAGCTCAAGGAGCAGTTCGGCCTCACGTACCTGTTCATCGCCCACGGCCTGAACGTGGTGAAGCACGTGTCCGACCGCGTGGGCGTCATGTACCTGGGCAAGATGATGGAGATCGCCCCGAAGAAGTCGCTGTACGCCGACCCGCTGTCGCCGTACACGCAGGCGCTCCTGTCGGCCATCCCGTCGGTCGACCCGGCCACGAAGCGCGACCGTATCATCCTCGAGGGCGACGTGCCCAGCCCCATCGACCCGCCGCCCGGCTGCCGCTTCGCCGGCCGCTGCTTCGCGAAGGTCGAGGGCTGCGACGAGGTCATGCCCCCGCTGGTCGAGGTGAAGCCGAACCACCAGTGCGCCTGCCACCGCTACGACGAGGGCGGCCCGGGAACGGCGGTCATCGACTAGTCAACCGATAGTATGGAGGCCCTGCCGGGCCTCCTTTTTTTGTGCGACAATGAGCGGAAACGCAACGCTGCCACGAGGAAAGCGAGCCACCCATGGAACTCTCACCTAACGACCAGCTGCACGGGTTCACCGTGCTCACGCGCGAGGAGCTGCCCGAGATCGACGGGACGGCATACGTTCTCTCCCACCGGAAGAGCGGCGCGCGGCTGCTCTACCTGGCGAACGACGACGCCAACAAGGCGTTCTCCATCGCGTTCAAGACGCCGCCCGCCGACGACACGGGCGTGTTCCACATACTGGAGCACTCGGTGCTGTGCGGCTCGGACAAGTTCCCCGTCAAGGAGCCGTTCGTGGACCTGCTGAAGAGCTCCATGCAGACGTTCCTGAACGCCATGACGTTCCCCGACAAGACCCTGTATCCCGTGGCAAGCACGAACGACCAGGACCTGCTCAACCTCGCGGACGTGTACCTGGACGCGGTGCTGCACCCGGCCATCTACCACAAGCGCGCCATCTTCGAGCAGGAGGGCTGGCACTACGAGCTGGCCGCCGACGCGGAGGCCGACGAGGGCGACTCCATCGCGGGCGACCTCGTGGCGGCGACCGAGGCCGAGGACGGCCAGGCGGAGCTCGTGCTCAACGGCGTGGTGTACAACGAGATGAAGGGCGCGCTCTCCGACGCCAACTCCGTGCTCTACGACGAGCTGCAGGCGGCGCTGTTCCCCGACACGGCCTACCGCTTCGAGTCGGGCGGTACGCCGCGCGCCATCCCCGACCTGACCTACGAGCAGTTCCTGGACGAGCACGCGCGCCACTACCGGCTGGACAACAGCTACCTCACGCTGTACGGCGACGTGGATCTGGACCGCATGCTGGCGTTCTTGGACCGGCAGTACCTCTCCCCCGTGGCCGACGAGGAGGCCGCCCGCGCTGCCGAGCGCACGGCAGCCGGCAGGGCGCCGCTCGAGCCGCACGCCCTGGAGGCCCAGGCGCCCGTGGTGGCCGAGCACGTGGTGCGCGACATGGACACGGCCCCCGAGAACGCCTGCGCGGGCCTGGGCTACGTCATAGGCGACGCTGCCGAGCGCACGCGCCTCGTGGCGGTGGACATCCTGCTGGACGCGCTCATGGGCAGCAACGAGGCGCCCGTGAAGCGCGCGCTGCTGGACGCCGGCCTGGCCGACGACGTGCAGGCATTCGTGGCCGACGGGATGCTGCAGCCGTTCGCCGTCGTGCAGCTGCGCGGATCGAAGCCCGGGGCCGCCGAACGCTTCCGCGCCGCCTTCGAGGATGCCCTGCGCGCCGTGGCCGAGCAGGGCATCGACCGCACGCTCGTGGAGGCGTCGCTCTCGCGGGCCGAGTTCGTCATGCGCGAGCGCGACTTCGGCATGGCCGACGGCGTGGCGCTGTCCATGACGGCGCTGTCCAGCTGGCTCTACGACGACGAGATGGTCACGACCTACCTGCGCTACGAGGACGACTTCGCCTTGCTGCGCCGCGAGCTGGGCACGGGCTACTTCGAGCGCCTGATGATCGACGTGTTCCTGGAGAGCGACCACTGGGCGTTGGCCGAGGTGCGGCCGCTCGAAGGCGACGAGGACGCCTACGAGGCCGAGCGACTGCGCGCCGCCGAGGCCGCCATGGGCCCCGAGGACTTCGCGCGCGTGGCCGACGAAGAGGCCGAGCTGCGGCGCCTGCAGACCGAGCCCGACGCGCCCGCGGCGCTCGCCACGCTGCCGCGCCTGTCCGTAGCCGACATCGGACCGGCGCCGGTCGAGCCCTCCTACGGCCTGGCGGAAGGCACGC
>OLND01004285.1_pt1 | contig 10097 bp, 9 predicted proteins | sample 1672031 | NCBI WGS metagenome assembly OLND01 (sample SAMEA3136638, study PRJEB25190) | human gut metagenome | biome: human gut; feature: human-associated habitat; material: faeces | place: Austria | collected 2013
CGTCTTACTTAGTTGTGCTCGCTAATTGGACACGACCAAAGGCAGATCTCAACCGAGGGCCGCACACTCTAAGGAGCACCCACCTAACAACAAGCAGGCACGCGCTCAGAACGGCATCCACGAACACCCGTACAGAAACTTCTCCGCCAAACCAAACGTGCTATTCGCAAAAAAAAAACGCCCAGATGGATGAATTATCCACCTGGGCGCAAAGTAAACCAGAATAGCTAATGCCTAGTTGTCCGAATCTTTCTTAAGAAGAGCCGAATCCTTCGGGAGCACGATATTCAAAAGGATGGCCACCGCAGCTGCAGCAACAATGCCGGAACCACCAAAGATAAGGCTTACCATCTCGGGCGCACCAGCCAGAACAGCAGGGTTTGCACCAATGCCGTAGCCCAAGCCAAGAGCAACCGAAACGATGCTTAGGTTGCGCGAGGTGAGCGGATCGCGCGTAATAAGCTGAATACCACTTACCACAATAGAGGCGAACATGATAACAGCAGCGCCGCCAAGAACCGACTGAGGCATGATGGAAATCACCGCAGCCAGCTTCGGGCACAAACCGCACAGAATCAGGAAGAGGGCGCCGCAGGCCAGAGCCTTGCGATTGACCATCTTAGTCATGGCAACCAAGCCGACATTCTGGCTGAAAGACGTATTGGGCAAAACGCCGAACAAAGCGGCGAACGTTGAGCCGATACCGTCGCAAACAACGCCACCGGAAAGCTCCTTGTCGGTTGCTTCGCGATCCATGCCACCCTGGGTTACACCCGAGATGTCGCCAACCGTTTCAACAGCCGTGACAATGAACATAACCAGCACAGGAGCAATAGCTCGCATATCAAACACAGGAGCAACGGGCATCAAAGCCGGAACGGCAAACCAGGACGCTTCAGCCACTTTATCCCAATTCAGAACCCAAGCTTTGGTGTACTCAACACCTTCGGCGGTAACACCCGTAGTTGGCAGAACCAAGCCCATAATGCCCGCAACGATATAGCCCACGATAATGCCGGCCAAAATCGAAGAAGCGCTCACAAAACCCGTGGTGGCGTGCTTAACCGCCAAGATGACGATCAAAACAACCAGCGCCAAACACAGGTTTTCAAGAGAACCAAAGTCAACCGCGCTGTTACCGCCGCCAAAAGCATTAACGCCAACACTAATAAGGCTCAAGCCGATGGAAAGCACAACGGTACCCGTGACGATAGACGGGAAGAATCTGCGAAGCGGCTTTAAGAAGCCCAGAACGGCTTCGAACAAACCACCGATGAGCGAAGCACCCATGATGGCGCCATATGCAACAAGACCGCCGCCCATAGATGCGGCAACGGAATTGAACACGCCGATGAAGCCGGACGACGTGCCCATAATAATAGGTACTCTGCCACCCACAGGGCCGATGCCGAACAGCTGAACCAACGTTACCACGCCAGCAATCAGCATGGCGTTCTGCAGCAGCGCCAACTGAATTTCCGCGAATTCGGCGGTGGCCAAACCGCAAACGCCCGTCACGATGAGCAGCGGTGTTAAGTTACCCACAAACATGGCCAGCACATGCTGCAGGCCCAATGGAACCGCCTGCGTAAGTGGAATATCGCCCTCGAACGAGAAAACGCCCAACGACCTGCCATTACCAGTGGTTTCTTCCGAAGAACCTTCTGCACGCCCTTCTTCCTTTGCGTGCAGCGGATTCTCCTGTTTTTCTTCGACCACTCACATCCCCCTTCCAAAAGGATAGTAATGGAAAAAAAATATCACCCAATTGTTACGTTTAAAAGCTTGATCGTAGAATTCCTACACTGCTGTTCAATCTTTACGACCATAGAACAGAGCCATCATTTTGGAATGTTCACCGATCTCACCTGCCAAAACCAGCACTTGCACCCGCCAAACAAACGCGTTCTTTGCACGCCTTGATGGTTTTAAATCTGTTCAACCGACCAAAACTACTTTTGAAGCAGCTATCGATTCCCACCTTCATTCCATCTAAATGAACTTCCCTGTAACGCTTTCGGGGCATTTCCGCACATCGTCTTGCGTGCCACAGACTACAATTCTGCCACCCTCTTCACCGCCGCCAGGACCCATGTCAATAATGCAATCAGCGGAACGAATGACATCAAGGTCATGCTCAATCACGACAACCGTTGCCCCCTTGGCAATCAACGCATCGAACACCTGCAGCAACGTTTCGACATCCCTAGGGTGAAGGCCAATAGTAGGCTCATCGAATACGAAAACCGAATCGGCCTGTTCCCTGCCCATTTCACTTGCCAGTTTTAGCCGCTGCGCTTCACCACCAGATAGCGAGGGAGTCTCTTCGCCAAGCGTAAGATATCCCAGCCCCAAATCTTGAAGGGTTTCAAGTTTCGGCCGTACGGAATTGAGGTTCTGGCAAAAGACTACCGCCTCGTTTACATCCATATTCATAAGCTCGGGCAAAGAACGCTCCTCGCCCTGCTTGTTTTTGTAACGAACTTGATTTGCCTGTTTTCGATATCTTGACCCACGACATTCCGGACAAGGAATATCAACATCTGGAAGAAATTGAACATCAAGCGATACGGTTCCAGTGCCATCGCAAACGGGACACCTGAGGCTTCCTGTGTTGTAGGAAAAATCGCCCGCTTTGAGACCGAGCTCCTTAGCATCTGCCGTTCTTGCATACGTCCTTCGCAATGCATCATGCACATTGGCATAGGTGGCAACGGTTGAACGCACGTTAGCACCGATGGGCGTTGCGTCGATCAGCTTCACATGATTGATGCCTTCCGCCTGGATGGAAGAAACATGGCTTGGCATGGGTTTACCGTAACAAAGCGCCTCCAGACCAGGAATAAGGCTCTCCAGCACCATGGTGGTTTTGCCCGAGCCAGAAACCCCCGTAATTACCGTTAGCTGATGCTTGGGTATGCGCACCGAAAGCGGCTTTACGGTATGGATCGAACCAGTTTCCATGCGAATAAGGTCTTCCGGATCGGCAGCAGTCCGTTTTAAGCATTCATCAACCGCTGCCGCACCAGATAGGTAGGGTCCGATTACAGAATTCGGGTTGCCTTCGATACCCCTCACGGTGCCTTGGGCAATAACCGTTCCGCCTTCGGCACCTGCACCCGGACCCATTTCGATAAGCCAGTCCGATTCCTTGAGAATCTGAGTGTCATGGTCTACGAGCAAAACGGAGTTTCCGTCCCGCACAAGATCGTGCATTACGCCGTTCAATCCGACAATATTCGCAGGATGTAATCCGATAGAGGGCTCGTCAAGAACATACAGCACGCCCGTTGTACGATTGCGCACTGCTCGTGCCAACTGCATGCGCTGACGTTCGCCTGTAGAAAGCGTGGACGAAGCCCTATCAAGCGTTAGGTATCCAAGACCTAACTCCATTAGCCGAGCAGCAACTTCCTCATACGACTCGCAGATACTCTGAGCCATAGCACGCATTTCGTTCGGTAGGGCATCAGGTACGCGCTTGACCCACGCTATGGAATCCTTCAATGTCATTTGACAGGCATCCGCTAACGATATGCCCATCAATCGTGGTGCTCGAGCTTCTTCGGAAAGCCTTGTACCGCGGCATTCTGGACATATCTCTTCTTTCAAAAACTTCTCAACGCGCTTCATGCCCTTGTCGTCCTTGACCTTATTGAGGGCGTTGAGCACTGTTGCAGTTGCGCTGTAGTAAGTCATGTTCAGCTCGCCGGCCGAAGCGCTGTCTTTGTTTTTCGGGACGTAAAAGATATGACGTTTTTCCATCGGGCCGTCATAAACGATTTCCTTTTCCCTATCGGAAAGCTCGCAAAAAGGAATATCGGTACGTACGCCCATTTCCCGACAGACATCAGTCATCAGCGACCACATAAGGGAATTCCAAGGCGCAACAGCGCCTTCGTCTATGGTTTTGCTCTTATCGGGGATAAGCGTCGATCGATCAACGGTTCGAACCATTCCCGTTCCTCCACAATGCTTGCAAGCTCCCGCGGAATTGAAGGCAAGATCCTCTGCCCCAGGCGCGAAAAAATGCTCGCCGCATTCCGGACAAACCAGTTCACCATCCATTGCCGCAACATTAATACTGGGTTCTACATAGTGACCGTTGGGACAACGATGGCTGGAAAGGCGCGAGAACATCAGCCTCAAACTATTCAGCAGTTCCGTTCCTGTGCCAAAGGTGGAACGAATACCGGGAACTGAAGGCCTTTGATGCAAAGCCAACGCCGCCGGCACATAGAGAACCTCATCGACATCAGCTCGAGCTGCCTGCGTCATCCTTCTTCTGGTGTACGTGGAAAGCGATTCGAGATAACGCCGTGAACCTTCAGCGTACAGAACCCCCAGCGCCAACGAGCTCTTTCCCGATCCGGATACACCCGCAATGCCAACGATGCCGCCCAAAGGAATATCGACATCAACATTTTTCAGGTTATGAACCCGAGCCCCCCTAACTTTTATGCTGGTTGGCGTCTGTTCAGCATCCATTTGACTGTCCCCATCCATAGTCTTTCGCCTTTATCCGATATATCGCAGCGTTTTCGCCGTATGGCTCCTATTCAAGTTCGGCAGTGCGAATCCACTATTGCGCTCCTGCTCAAACGCAACATCGCTTATACCCGCTGAGTCGAAACGCACAGGCCTGCACTACCTGAACTCTGTTTCCTCGCATAAGCTTACCAACTTCCCAACCAGGTGGACGATCAGCTTATCTATGCTGGAAACAAATAAGGCTGGCGACGTTTCCGTCAGCCAGCCCCACATTCCTTAGAGCAAGAGCATTAATTGCTGTGGCCGCCATGGCAACATGCACCATGTTCGTGGCCATGCCCCTGGCACTCATCATGAGCCTGTGCGTGACCCTGACATTTCCCATGCGCATGTTGGTGACCATGATGGCATTCCCCGTGGCTATGCCCATGATGATCGCAAGCTGGCATGGTGCTCTTTTCAAGAATACCAGCCAGCAGGCACGATACGGCATCGTCTGCCAATCCAGACAGTCCACCATACAGTTCGATGCCTTGAGCTGCAAGCGCACTTTGGGCGCCGCCACCAATACCGCCGCACAGAAGAACATCGACATCATTTCCCTTAAGGAAGCCCGCCAAAGCCCCATGGCCAGAACCTTGAGTATCGGCTACCTGCATTGCCACGACCCGGCCGTTGTCAATGTCGTACAGTTTGAATGCCTGAGTCCTTCCAAAATGTTGGAAAATTTCGCCATTTTCATACGCTACTGCAACCCGCATAAGAGCCTCCTTCTTCTTGGGATTGCTTGCAAATTTAAAATCGGCGCTACCACATGGAGGAAACGCAACGTTACCGCCCTCAATGCACAGTCGCTTACCGTTCACCAAACTGTCAGCAACTTTCGAACGAGCCCGTTCGTATATACCCGTTACCGTGGTTCGCGAAACGCCCATATGAGCCGCCGCTTCTTCCTGGCTCATTTTCTCTAAATCGAGAAGTCGTATTACCTCAAGTTCGTCATAGGCAAGCTCCACGGTATCCCCTGTGGGAATACCATCAGGCACGAATCCAACGAATTCGGGCACGATGCCCACGAACCGAGTTCTTCCTTTTCGTCCCGCCATAGCACTTCCTTTTCTGACATATGTCACTATTTAGTCTAGAAGGGCAGCCGTACTGGTCAATCCAATTTTCGACATATGTCAACTTTAATCCGCAAACGGCGGGTTGGGCAAATGCGTACCGAGCTATAAGAAATGCTTCAGTCGCGCCTTCGACGAAACAATCACGGGATTACAATGTTCGCCAAACATTATCTGCAGAAAGCAGGACACTATGACCCAATCACGCTATTCAATTCTATTCAGCAGCAACACCGGAAACACCAAGCTGCTTGCGGAAGCCATCCGCAAAGCATTGCCCGCAGCGTACTGCGACTATTATGGCGATTGTGCGGCAAATGAACCCGAGTCGGACATGGTCTACGTAGGTTTCTGGACCAATAAAGGCATTGCCGACGACAACGCCTTAAGTCTCTTGAAAACGCTACGAAGCAAGAAAATAATCCTGTTCGGAACCGCAGGATTCGGAGGCAGCGAAGCCTATTTCAAGCGCATCCTGGATAAAGCCAAGGAATCCCTCGATACAAGCAATACCGTTGTCGGGGAATTCATGTGCCAAGGCAAGATGCCCCAATCGGTACGAGAGCGCTACGAGAAGATGAAAGAGCAGCCCGATCATATGCCCAACATCGATGCAATGATCGAAAATTTCGACAAAGCGCTAGCCCATCCCGACGATAACGATCTGAATGCGCTCAAGCAACTTGTGGCAAACAACGCGCAATAAGCAGCAAATTGACCAAACAAGCAAGATCATCAGCGGTGGCTAAAGGATTCCCTTAGCCACCGTTTTATACGATTCGCCAATTAGGACGACCCCAATCTCGACCATCACGCGCTAGAGGTTCCAGCTGAACAGCAATCGTTAAGTTAAAGCGTTATCCAAATGCATAACGCGTATCAAACCCAACAGACGTTGGATTTCCGCTCCTCTACCCAGCACTCATTACGATATCTATCCGTTGGGGCAATCCACTCATCGTGAAAACAAAAATTGAGGCGCTTTTGCAACTTTTTTGCGATTAGGGGCTCACTTCCATCTGTTCTCGGAGCTTGAACCCTGCGCGGCGTCTGAGCTGGAATCGAAGCTGGAATCAGTGTCCGTAACAGCAGAATCGCTGCCATCGGCGGACGCATATTCCTGTGCCGCTTCAGTTGCCGCCTGCGCCTGACGCATATTGGTCAGGTTGCTGGTCAACGTCGTGGGCAAGCATAGGGTGAACGCCATGAAGACGGCAAAAACCTTGTAGCCCATCGATTCTTTCAGTGTTCGCTTTGCGTGATGCGAGTTCATATGTTGTGCCCTTCCGCAAGCCAACTATGCATTGCATAGCCGGCCGATTCGCGCAGAGTAGAGGCTCTTCCGATAACGAGTGCCCTCTCTGCGTACGGTGATTCAATGATTCAATCATCTGCCTGAATCTCTGGACTGCCACACCGTCCCCTCCCAAAAACAAGGGATGACGCTGATCACACTGCATGACCGGCGATAGTATCCTGCTGCCCAGAAATACGCAAGTTTTGTCATTTTATGACTTTTACCGATCTTGAGGCATCTTTCCTTGCCCGTATCCAGATATGAGCAAATCAAAGTCCGTAAGACACCCGAACAGGTGATGCGAAGCACCTGAGGCAGACAGTAAGAAAGCGAGCTCTCACCTGCGCGAAAACACTCTATGCGCGTTTCCCTCATTGGCGCCTCACCGTATTCCATGGCTTCACTGCAATACTTCGCCATAATCGGAGCTTTACTGCTCATCCCCTATCGCGAGAAAGCCCCTAAGGGCATCATGTAAGGCAATCAGATGAAATATGGCTCCGCATCGCCACAGTTGGATAGGATGGGCGATACGCAACCCACTTCGTACATTCAATGCTTTTCTAAGCCCCTTGCCGAAAGGAATGCAATGGCTGAACCTACACCCCGTGATACCCTACTCGATCATGCATACGAGATCGCGGACAAATACGGCCTTGCAGCCCTTTCGGTAAGAGGGCTTGCATCAGACTGCAACGTGAGCGTTGGAACCATCTACAATCATTTTGCTTCGAAGGGCGAACTCACCACAGCTACCACAGCGCTCTATTTCAAGCGCGCGTTCTACACCGATTTCTGCCACCCCACGAAAGGTGAACGTTACCTGGATTTCTGCAAGCGCATGTTCGACAGCATGGAAAAAACCATCCGTCATTTCAGGGAGCACTGGCTTAAAGACTCCGAGGCGCTGCCCACGGCAGAGAAGACCATCGCGCGATTCCGCGAAGAAAAACAGTTCGACCATATTTGCGAGGGTATGATTATCATCTTCAAAAACGACCCCTCTATCAGGCACGATCTTCCTAGCCATGTCACCGCAGAAGCCGTTTCCAAGTTCACACTGCGCAACATCATCGCCGAATTGCGAAGCGAACAACCCGATTGCTCCCTCCTGTTTACCATGCTCGAACAAACCCTCTACGAACAATAGGGTCAACGTGAAATGCTGCATCTGAACATTAGCCCGTAGATGTTCAGATGCCACGCCTTCAAGATTGTTCTTGTCAAAGCAAAGCAATCAACTGCAAAGCACAATCTTGAAAGGAGCAAAAGATCATGGGAATCCAAGGTACCCCCAACATGGGAATGGTGATCTTTGCCGCTATTATCATTTCGCTTGCACTCGTCTTCTACACCATCGGCGTATTTGCCGAGCGCCGTTCTGGCACTTTAAGGCCAAAGCATCTGGCTTTCTTCTGGACTGGCTTCGTGTTTGACACTGCGGGAACCACCATCATGTCTATGGTCGCAGGCGAAACCGGTGGTGCAGGTTCGCCCCTCCATGCAATCACGGGAGTACTCGCGCTTTCGCTCATGCTCTTCCATGCGGTTTGGGCAACTGTTGTTGTTCTTCGCGGCAACGAGCGTTCCAGGGCCAACTTCCATCGTTTGAGCATTGGCGTGTGGCTGTTCTGGCTTGTCCCCTACGGCGTTGGCGTCATGCTCGGCGCACCGATGTTCCCGTTCTCCGATTCGACGGCACTTACCATTACCGCATCCTTTGTTCTGGTTCTGGGCATCTTCTTCTGCCTTAAGGCCAACAAAGCGCGCCTGCATCGATAGCGTGCAACGCTACCCCAAAGACGGCTGCTGGTTTCCTGGCGGCCGTCTTTTTATTTCACCACAGCCGCAAAGCCCAAGTACTTCGAAGAGTACGAAGCGTATACGCTTTCCCGAGCAGAACCTGCCCCTGCAAGAAGGCACGAAACCAGGAATCCCCTTTCCGCCCAACGAAGAAGTTGCCCTTCCTGCACACTCGCGGCGCAATAAGGCTCGCCTGCAGAAGGAGCCCACAGCAATGGAAACAATGCAAATAAAGTCACATTCCGTTTGATCGCTATCGCAATTAACTTAAGCTAACAACTGAGAATGCAACGGTTTCGCGCCCCAGGCGACGAAACAACGAATAAGGAGCTTGCTATGTACGACAACGGCCCAAAGCCCGGACGCAACGATGAATGTTGGTGTGGAAGCGGAAAGAAATACAAGAAATGCCACGGACCCATTGATAGCCGCCTCGAAGGTTATTATCTTGATGGGTACGAAGTGGTGCCCCGTTCGCTCCTTAAAAGCCCTGAAGAAATCGAGGGCATTAAGCGCTCGGCCGCTATCAATATCGGGGTACTCGATTATGTTGCCGAGCATATCAAGCCAGGCGTCACCACCGCCGAAATAGACAAGTGGATCTATGACTACACAGTTGAACGTGGGGGCATCCCTGCCGATCTTAACTTCGAGGGCTACCCCAACAGCGTTTGCACCTCGATCAACAGCGTAGTATGTCACGGCATCCCCAGCGACGACGATGTGCTCAAAGAGGGCGATATCGTCAACGTAGACTGCTCTACCATTTTGGACGGATACTACTCCGACTCTTCGCGTATGTTCTGTATCGGCGAAGTGAGCCCCGAGCGCAAAAAACTTGTCGATGTAACCTATGAAGCTGTTCAGCGCGGCCTAGCTGCAGTAAAACCCTGGGCAACCGTAGGCGACATCGCCCACGCCGTGCAAACGTATGCCGAAGAAAACGGCTTTAGCGTAGTGCGCGAATTCGGAGGTCACGGCATCGGAAACGATTTCCACGAAGACCCCTTCGTCTTCTTCGTGGGCGAACCTGGTGAAGGCGCGGTTCTTGCACCGGGCATGTGCTTCACCATTGAGCCTATGATCAACGCAGGCGGCCCCGAACTGAACATGGAAGATCCAAACGGCTGGACCGTCCGTACTAAAGATGGCTCGGATTCCGCCCAATGGGAGGTGCAACTCGTTGTAACCGAAGACGGATACGAGCTTATTTCCTGGTAAACGCACAATAGCAAAGAGATTTACGCTCACCTTACCCTGCTTCTCCTATGGGCAAAATGTTCCAACGAAACCAATACGGACCAAACTCGCCATCGTTCCTATACAGCTGCCAGATAGATCATTCTGGCAGCCGTATTTTTTCCCTGCTGGATAAAGCCCGA
>OLND01004286.1_pt1 | contig 10096 bp, 10 predicted proteins | sample 1672031 | NCBI WGS metagenome assembly OLND01 (sample SAMEA3136638, study PRJEB25190) | human gut metagenome | biome: human gut; feature: human-associated habitat; material: faeces | place: Austria | collected 2013
CGGGTCTGGAAGAGGAAAAACATTCTCCCAGACCCGAAATATTGTGATTTTCGGGTCTGAGAGAGGAAAAACGCCGTTCCAGACCCGCGCCGGGCGAAACTAAAAGAAATGACAGTGGAAGAGAGAAGCACGGATTCAGACCGCGGAATCCAGAAAATAGTAGGAAATCAGATGCTCAATCATGCCGGCGTTTAAGGGATATGCTTTGGTCTCGTACGTGGTGATCAGATGAACGGATGGAATGATGCCGTTTGCGGCATAGAGAGAAAGCTTCGAGCCGGCGTTTTTTGCGTAGGCGGGATCGTCCATCAGACCAAAATGCTCCCAGTAGTAGAGTGCGCCGGTTCCGGGATGACGTATGGTGAAATCCGGAAACAGAGTGACACCGCCAAGGGAGAGCGCACATTCGTAGCGGTAAGGAATGGCGTTTAGGTGGAGCAGCATGGCAATCATGGCTTCCGATTTGGAACGCACCCTCTCGCCGGAGACGGTTTTGTGAAGCAGCTGCTCGGGATGGAGCGGATTGCGTTCGTAGGAAGCGGCAGACCATTCGACAGCGGAACGAGTCAAAATATTCGGGATATCCGAAACATTCGAGATGTCTGGAATATTTTTTGAGGTGGAAGAATAAGAACGAAGCAGATCTTCACAGGCGGGATCAGAGAGAAGATGTGGATCATCGGAAGAGAGGCTGCCCGCGGGGGAGTATTTTAAATAGGCAGTGATTGCTGCCTGCTCCTGCAAGAGTATTTGCTCCTGTTGCTGCAGATACTTTTTCAGCGCAAGCTGTTCGGCGAGAGTGCGGTTCGCTTTCGGAATATAGGTCTTGGAGTGACCGTCGCCCTGATACCATTTGACGGTGGTTCTGTTGCGGGAGCAAATGAGCTTTCCGGGAGGGAGCTTCTGAAGCTGCTTCTGGATGGTACGGAGTTCCTGCCCGTTGCGGTCGCGGGCAGTGAGGATTTGTGTGTGTAAAGGTGTCATGGTATTCTCCTATTCTATAGATGGTGTGTGTTAAGAGGATCCGGTTTATTTTTATGTGCTAAAAATGACCTTTGCTGTTTTAAGTGTAGACGGGAAAGGAACTTCGGATGCGCAGAAAACAGCGCAAAAAGAGGATATACTGGTTTTTATTAAACCATGCTACAAACGAAGAGTAAAGCGAAGGAACGAAAAAGATACCATCTCATATCAAGCCGGGAAGCACCGCATTCTGCCATCTCCACAGCTTGACATGCGGTTCGCTCCGGATGTAAGATAAGAAACAATGAGCATGAAAAAGAACTGCGGGGAAAAGTAAATGTCAGTCACAAAACAATTTGTCAGGTATGTCACACAGAATATATTCGGAATGTTAGGTATCTCCTGTTATATCATCGCTGATACCTTTTTTATTGCGAAGGCAGCGGGAACGGACGGAATTACCGTTTTAAATCTGGTGCTACCGATCTACAATCTGATTTTTGCGATCGGTTCGATGATCGGTGTCGGTTCTGCGACGCGCTTTACGATCTTAAGGGCGCAGGGCGAGGAGCGGGCGCACGACTATTTTTCCAACGCCATCTGTTTTGTGTGGATGATTGGAATCCTGTTTACACTTGCGGGCATTTTTATCCCGGATAAAATCATTGCGCTGATGGGCGGCGATGCGGGAATTGTGGCGCTTGGAACCGGGTATACGAGAATCTTTCTGCTGTTTACGCCGTTTTTCATGATGAACTACGTCATCATGGCATTTGTGCGCAACGATAACCAGCCGTCCTTAGCGATGGCGGGAACCCTCGCGGGAAGTTTTTCCAACATTCTGTTTGACTATATTTTTATGTTTCCGCTCGGCATGGGGCTAGAGGGAGCGGCGCTCGCCACGGCGGCATCGCCGATCATCAGCATTCTGATCTGCAGCGCGCATTTCCTTGGAAAAAAGAATACTGTGCAGTTCCGGCTGCACGCGCCGTCCATCGCCCAGTTATTCGGGGCGTGTCAGCTTGGCGTCCCGGCATTTGTGGGGGAGATTTCTTCCGGAGTCATCACGACCGTGTTCAATTTCCTGATGCTCGGTCTTGTGGGAAATATCGGTGTGGCGGCTTACGGAGTGATCGCGAACTTTGCGCTTGTGGCAATGGCAATCTTCAACGGAGTGTCGCAGGGAGCGCAGCCGATCGTGAGCGACTGCTACGGAAAAGGAGATGTGAAATCCGTCCGGAAAATACGAAACCTCGGACTTGCCGCGGCTTTGGGCATCGCGGTAGTGCTCATCGGAGCCGTCTACGGATTTACGGATTCTCTGGTAAGTCTGTTTAACAGTGAACATTCTGCGGAACTGGCAGCGTATGCCCACACGGGAATGCGGCTGTACTTTATCGGCTTTCTGTTTGCCGGAATCAATATTGTGGGAGCGGGATTTTTAAGCGCGACAGAACGTGCGCGGGAATCGTTTGTGACATCAGTTATGAGAGGATTTGTCTGCATAATCGGCTGCTCGTTGCTTTTTGCCGCAGTATTCGGCATCAATGGCGTGTGGCTGTCGTTCCCGGCATCCGAGCTTCTCACAGCCATCGTGATGGCTGTGGTGCTCGTGCGGGATAACCGCAGACTTTAGATAAAACCGAAATGTTCCAGCGCAAGGCGGATGCCGTCTTCGCTGGCACATTTTGTTACATAGGACACCTTGTCAAAAAGCGTGGCAGGAGAGGCGTTGCCCATGGCGACACTGTTTGTCAAAGCAGTGAGCATGGGAAGGTCGTTGTTGCTGTCGCCGAAGGCATAGGCGTCCTTTTTGTCTATCTGGTAATAATCAAGCACATAGTTAAGACCGGTGGCTTTGGAGTAGCCGAGCGGAACGAATTCGCGGAAATTGCCGCCCCGGTCAATGCACTCAAAATAGCGGTCACTTGTGGTACGGAAACCGGCAAGCTGCTCGGGGTGCTCAAACCATAGGACAAACTTATCACAGAAAAAATTAGGATTCTCAAGGTGCTCCGGCATCTCATAGCCGCGTTCTTCAAACGCCTCATACTGCCGTCTGGCATCCGGGTGCCGGAGCGGTCTTGCCAGATCAAAAGCAACCTCTTTCCTGGATTCAAACAGGATATCGATATCCCACTCCCTGGCTGCGAGAAGCAGCTTCATTACGGTCTCGTGCGTCTGTGCGACATGAAGGATTTCGGCACCGTCGCAGTAGATATCTGTGCCGCAGCCGCAGACAAAGCCGTCAAAACCCACATCACGGAAACGCTGTTCCACATTCTGAAAACAGCGCCCGGTATTGATGAACATCAGATTCCCGTTTGCCCGCGCTGCCCGTATAGCATAGACGGCACTTTCCGGAATCGAACCGTCAATCTCGGAAGTCAGTGTTCCGTCGATATCAAAAAAAGCAATTTTCTTCATGAATAATCTCCAATGTAACAGATCTATAGAAACGGGAGTATTGTAATACTTTTTTCCTAATCTGTCAAAGGAAGTGTCCCTGCCTGCCGTGAAACACAGATATTTAACGGTTCTGTCACATAACCGTCACATTGCATTCAGCTGCCCTTTAGAAAGCGATGCTATCCTTACCGTGAAACATGAGAGAGGATGAAATGCCGGAAGGGAAAGGATGAAACAATGAAAATAGCGTGGGTACACAAACTCCTGGGAAAACATTCCAGAAAATTTTACGGAATACTTGCCGGGATTCTGACTGCCGCAGTTGCGGGAAGCGGAGTTGGCTATCATGTGATAGCGGCTTCGGGCACAGCGGATCAGACGGAGGAGGACACACAGATAGATGAGACAGACGGACAGGAAGACGGCAGCTTTTCCGGGACAGGAACCACACAGGTGAAAACGGAGAGCCAGCTGCCTGATTTTTCTGTGAATGCGGTAACCATGATGGTGGAAGAAGTCTACGTGGAAGCGGGAAGCACCGTGGCGGAGGGCGATGCCTTATTCAAGATCGACGATGAGAGCATGGCGGATGCAAAGGCGTACTATGAGGATGCCATTTCAGATGCGGAAACGGCACTGCAGTCTGCGAAGATCGATTTTGAGAGCGGCGTACTGGAGGCGGAGAGCGAGCTTTCCTCCACAAAACTTGCAGCGGACACCGCGCAGGATACTTATGATGCAGCAGTCAGCGAGCTGTCGGTAAAGGCCAGCGAGGCGCAGGAAGCGTACGATGAGGCGGTGGAGGAGATCTCCGATTATCAGGATGCCATCGACAACGGCACCTACTACACACAGGTCGGGATCAATGAAAAACAGTCGGCAGTCGATGCGGCGCAGGCGGCACTCACGGAAAAGCAGACCCAGCTTTCTGATGCACAGAGCAGCAGTCAGGCGGCAAAGAACGCATATGCAGCGGATATGGCGAACATGAAAACACAGATTGAAGCCGGAGCGTCCTACACGGATCTTGCGGCGCTGGCGGATCAGCTGGCTGCGGACTATACCGCCGTGCAGGAGGCAGCCGACGCCCTGTCGCAGAGCCAGACAGAGGCGGAGAGCGCAAACAGTGCACTGCAGCTTGCTAATCAGACATTCCAGAAGGCGGTCGAGGAATATAACACGAAGGTGACAGAGGCAAATGAGAAAATTGCGGAGCTGACAGACGAGCTGGAGGAACTGAGTGACGCCTGCGACGAGGCAGAGCGCAATGAGACGACGGCGCAGCCGGCGCTTTTACAGCAGTATGAAGAGGCGGTTCTGGAGGGAAAATATGCGGATACCGAGTATGAAGCTTCGCTGGAAACCTTGCAGAGTGCTGTGGACGAAGCGCAGGATACGCTGGATGAGCTGAAGGAACAGCAGAGCGCACTCTTAGCGATCGAGGATGGCGTTGTATGTGCGGACCGTGACGGAACGCTTGCATCGGTGACTTACGAGGCGGGGGATACACTGATCAAAAATACCGCATTTGCAAGCTATTACGATCTGGATACGATTCTGATTTCTGTGGAGGTATCACAGAACGATATTGCAAAACTTGCGGTCGGCGACACCGTGCAGGTACAGATCAGTGGAAGCAGAATGGGAGCAATCGACGGAACCGTCTATTCCATCGCATCGGAAAAAACATCCGGCGGAAGCATGTCCAATGTGACGTATGCGGTCATTGTTGCCGTGGACAATACAGACGGCACACTTACTACTGGCGTACAGGCAACGGTGAAGTTTGAAACACAGGCGACTGGAGCCACAGAAATGGAAGAGACTAAGACCGCAGGAAAAACCGAGACGATCGGAGCGTCTGAGACAGAGGAAGCAGGAGGAAAGACAGAATGAAGAAGAAAAAGCTTTGGCTGGTGACCGGAGTGGCTGCGGCGGCAGTGCTTGCCGCAGGAACCGTCACCTTTGCATATCAGTCGGGAAGTGACAGCGAAGAGCAGGCCGTATATAAGGAAGTAACCGTGGAGAAGGGAAATCTGACGGCGGGCGTGACGGAGAGCGGCAGCGTAACGATCGGCACGCTGGATCAGACTCTTGATTTTTCAGAGGATTCTTCCTCTGCAAGCACGCAGAACAACTCGTCTGCGCAGAACAGTGCGGGAGAAAATGCGACGTCGTCCACCAGCACGGCATCGACCCTTGAGGTGGAAACGGTCTATGTTGCCGCAGGGCAGTCGGTTGCGGAGGGCGCTCCCATCTTAAAGCTCACGGAGGAGAGCGTGGCATCCTACAAAAAAGATCTTGAGGAAGCGGTGACGGAGGCGAAGACAGCCGTCAGCGAGGCGGGCTTAAGTGCAGAAAAGCAAAAAGTATCGGCAAGCTACTCCTACAATCTGAGCACGGCGGAGGAATCTGTTGCACAGGAGACCTACGAAGCTGCCATAAAGCAGCTGCAGGAGGCTGTGGATGACGCGCAGGAAGCGGTGGATACGTCGGCGTCTCTGATCAATTACTATCAGGAGCAGATCGATGCGGGCGTGGACTTAAGCGCATCGCTTACCGAGGAGCAGGAAAATTACGACAAACTGTACACAAAACTTGTGGCAGCGAAAAACAACTATACCACGAAGTCCATTGAGGCGGAGAAAACGTTGAAAGAAGCGGAACTCTCGGCAAAAAATGCATCCAGTCAGTACAGTGTGGATGTCTCCGGGGCGGACAATGACATTACCGATGCAAAAGATACGCTGTCCGACGCGGAGGAGGCACTTGAGGAATTTGAGGCTGCCATCGGGGATGACGGCACGATCTATGCGGAGTATACGGGAACCATTACCGATTTGTCGTATGAGGCAGGAGATACCATCTCTTCCGGCGCAACGGTTGCCACTTTTTCCAATACGGATGCGGTGACGATCACAGTCTCCGTGTCGGAGGAGGACATCACGAATATTGCAGTCGGAGATGTCGTGGAGATCGAGCTGTCTGCCTATGAGGACCAGACGTTTGCGGGGGAGGTGGAGAGCATTGACACTTCATCTTCCAGCGGTTCCTCCACGGTGTCTTACAATGTGACCGCCGCGTTTACCGGGGACATCACCGGAATATACACGGACATGACAGGAAACGTCACATTTATCAGCAGGCAGGTGACGGATGTGCTGTATGTATCCAACAAGGCGGTCCAGTCGGACGGAACGACATCCTATGTCAAAGTGAAGGATGCGGACGGAACGATCCGCATGGTGGATGTGGAGACGGGATTTTCCGACGGGGTCAACGTGGAAATCACGTCCGGGCTCACGGAAGGTGAAACTGTGCTGATAGAAAGTCAGGTGACAGAATGAAGCCAAAAGAATTATTGAGACTGGTCTGGATCAATATCACACAGAACAAATTTAAGGTGATCATGACCTCGATCGGCATTATCGTCGGTGCGGCCACCATCGTGATGGTCATTGCCATTGGTAAAGGCGGTCAGGCGGACGTGGCAGACCAGTTTAAAAACTTAAATGCCGGTGCGGTGGACATTTCCTACGACGGCGGGACAGATTTTGGCGGCGGAGGAAGCAGCGATGATTCGGATTCCGGCATGGCAATGATGGCGCCGGGGGGCGGCGGAGGCTTTGGCGGCGGTTTTGGCGGAGCACCCTCCGGCGATATGGGAGGCGGTTCCTCATCGGGAGGCGAGGCGCCGGGCGGATCACCGGGGGGAGAGATGCCTTCCGGTGACGGCGGCGGTATGCCGGATATGGGAAGCTTTTTCGGCGGACAGAGCGATATGGAAGACCGCATGAATCAGGAAAATATCACGCTGAGCGAGGATGATGTGGATGACATCGAAACATTTGCGTCCGGCATCTCGGCAGCGACCATTTCCTACACCACAAAATCCAGTGTGGATGGCGGAGATCTCGATGAAGCCGATACCTATACCATCGCAGGAGTGAAAAGTAACTACGAGACGATCAGCAACCTCTCCCTCGCGGTCGGAAGTTTTATCACCGACGATGATGATGAGAACAAAGAAAAAGTCTGCGTGCTCGGCGCAAGCGTTGTCGAAGAGATTTTCGGCAGTGCCATTGAGGCATACGGAAGCGTGATCTATATCGACGACCGGCTTTATGTGGTAAACGGTGTGCTGGAAAGCATGGGAACGGTCGCGTCCGGTATCAGCCCGGATGACTCCATCTTTATCCCTTATGCGACCGGCGTGAAATATCTGGTCGGATCGTCGGTCAGACCGACCATCACGGTGCTGGCAGCGGATGTGAATAATGTGGAAGGCGTGATCGAGGAAGTGACGGCGGTGCTTGCCACCAGTTATCCGAACGCCGAGTTCACATTTGAGGACGCGGGAAGCAAGATGGAGGCGGCGGAGGCTTCCAACCAGATTCTGACCATGCTTCTGATTGCGATGGCGGCGATCGTCTTCGTGGTCGGCGGAATCGGCATTATGAACGTATTGTTTGTATCTGTAAAAGAGCGGACCAATGAGATCGGTATCTTAAAAGCGATCGGCTGTTCCAAGCGGGACATTCTGCTGGAGTTCCTCGCGGAGGCGGCGGCAATCAGTCTCATCGGCGGCGTGCTGGGGAATCTGGCATCGCTGGCTGTGGCGCCGATTGTACAGTATCTCGGCGTCCGGGTGGAACTGTCGGCGTCAGCATTCTTGATTGCCCTCGTGTTTGCTGTGGGAACAGGAACGATCTTCGGATTTTATCCGGCGTATAAGGCGTCCAATCTGGTTCCGGTGGAGGCACTTGGTGCGGAATAAATAATTGAAAAGAGGTTTGGCATGATAAAGAAGAAAGCGGTGGCGGGCGGCATTGTGGCGCTTGCAGCAGTGCTCGGCGGCGGAGGCATTTTCGCATGGACCCGCAGGATAGAAGATACGGAGACACTGGCGGATAATCAGAAATATGTATATGCCTATGTGACCAGCATCGAGGGAAATGAATTGACATATGTGGAAGTCGACGAATCGGTGGTGGAGGCATATCTTGCAAGCAGCACGGAAAACACCGAGAATGCAGAAAAAGGCGGAGATGGCTCGGGGGCGCCTGGCAGGATGTCGCAGGGAACTTCCGGAACAAATGATAGCACGGAGATGTCGGACGGGATGACGCAGGAAGAAAATGGCGACATGCCGGGCGATGCAACATCGGACGGAACAGGAAGTAACGGTGGAGGAGCACCGGGCGGAAATGGCGGCATGAGTGGTAAAAGTGTGACAACATTGATTCCGGTCAGCACGGTGGTGCACACCACGGCAGGTACCGAGACGACGTTTCAGCGGCTGGCGGCTGGCGATCTGCTGAAGCTTCTGATAGAGACCAGCGAAGACGGTGAGGAGGTTATTATAGAGATATGGATGCAGTGATGGATATGGAGCCGGCGATCTGCGCGATCACAAAAGCAGAAAGTATAGAAAATACAGACGTAATCACAATGAGAAATATCAACAAATCATACCGCATGGGAACGCAGTCCCTCCATGTGCTCAAAGATGTGTCGCTGACCGTAAAGCAGGGAGAATATCTTGCCATTTTGGGTCCTTCCGGTTCCGGAAAAAGTACGCTCATGAATATCATCGGGTGCATGGATGTGATGGACAGCGGAAACTATCTGCTGGATGGCGTGGCAATCGAACAGGCGAAAGAAAAGGAACTGGTAAAAATCCGTAATCAGAAAATAGGCTTCATTTTTCAGAAATATCATCTGATTCCGACCTACAACGTGCTGCAGAATATTGTTATGCCGCTTCTGATGCGTGGAATGGGGCTCGCGGAGGCTCAGGAGGCGAGTATGGACACGATTGACATGCTCGGGCTTTCACAGCGTATCGGACATAAGCCCAATGAACTTTCCGGTGGTCAGCAGCAGCGCGTGGCGATTGCGCGTGCGCTGGTCGGAAAACCGGCTATTCTACTTGCAGATGAGCCGACAGGCGCGCTCGATGTGAACAGTGGAAAAGAGGTATTGAAGCTTTTTGAAAATCTGAATCAGATGGGAAATACCATTGTGATGATTACCCATGATCTGAATGTGGCAAAACATGCGGGTCGTGTGGTAAGAATTGTGGACGGCGAGATCTATGAAAACTGATTCCAGAGCGGTTGCAGTAGGAAAATGAGGTTATAAAAAACTGATTTTGGGAGGATGCAGCAGAAAATGAGGTTATAAAAAGCGGCATTTGGGGTCGTGGCGGGTCTGGGAGATGCATTTTGCCGTCTGAGACCCGTTTTTGACTATTTCGCGGGTCTGAGAGCTGCTTTTTTGCGTCTGAGACCCGTTCTACTCTTTTATACTGTTGTTATGTCAACTATTCTGTCATTTTGCGGGTCTGAGAGCACGTTTTTGCGTGCATAGACCCGAATCCACGGTTTGTAACATAATGTTCGCGGAGACAAAAGTGAGCATGAAGCAAAGACGGATGCGCATGCTTAAGTGCAGCGGACGGATATGTTCCATGTGAACGCGCTTGCATGGAATTGCCGCAATAAGCATATTGCGCCCTGCTTTGATAAGTAATATTATTAGAAATCCCCAAGTGTGTTTGTAATAATATTACACATCACCCAGAAGAGGTCTAGGCTTATTGCGATAATTCCTTTTGCCGGGGTATCGTTGATGTATGATATAATGAATCCTATCGGATTCATATTAGAAGTTCCTGCGGAACTTCGGATGCGCAGAAAGCAGCGCAAAAAGATGATATAAT
>OLND01004289.1_pt1 | contig 10093 bp, 8 predicted proteins | sample 1672031 | NCBI WGS metagenome assembly OLND01 (sample SAMEA3136638, study PRJEB25190) | human gut metagenome | biome: human gut; feature: human-associated habitat; material: faeces | place: Austria | collected 2013
ATTGCGCAAAATTCAAAAAAGCCTCCTGAGAAAATGGAAAAAGTAAAATTACTTTTGAAGTTTACTAAAACTTGACAAAATAAATTCATTATTGACAAGAGGATGACCCTCAAAAAAATATTTTTTTATTTGTTTGACATCGGGCTAAAACCTGTTATACTGAAGAAGTAATATTAAGCAATAGCTATGATCGCGTAACGGGATTGTAATTATCACTCAATGTACAAAAATCCCTGAAGTTATGCGATTTTTTATACCTTGAGTAGCTTCTTATTTCCACTAAAGGAGGTACTTAAAATGAGTACAGGAAAAGTAAAATGGTTTAACGGCGACAAGGGCTACGGATTCATCACGGATGATCAGGGCCAGGGCGATATCTTCGTTCATTTCTCAGGCATCAACGGTAGTGGCTATAAGTCATTAGAAGAAGGCCAGAAGGTTTCCTTCGAAGTTGAAAATGATGCTCGCAGCAACAAGTCCCGCGCTGTTAACGTCACAGTTCTCTAAAAAACTGAAAAACCCGAAAGGGTTTTTTTCTATGTTCTCACTGACAGTTTCGTCAGTTTTCCAGTCCTGCCTGTCCCTCAGATCGTCCTGTTTTGAACGCTTCGCAGAACCGTCCTATTTTACCATTTCTTCAATGGCATTCTCGATCTCTTTCTGATATAATATGAAATTGAGTTTTTAAGGGGTATAGACTATGAAAAGACTGGCTTTCGACAACGAAAAATACGTGCAGATGCAGTCTGCCAAAATCAAAGAACGGATCAAACAGTTTGACAACAAGCTTTATCTGGAGTTCGGCGGCAAGCTTTTTGACGACTATCATGCCTCCCGCGTACTCCCGGGATTCCAGCCGGACAGTAAAATTAAAATGTTAATGGAACTGCGGGATTCCGTTGAAATCGTCATCGTCATCAACGCGACCGATATTGAAAAGAATAAAGTCCGCAGCGACTTGGGCATCACCTACGATCTGGATGTTCTGCGTCTGATCGACGCTTTCCGCAGCATCGACCTGTATGTCGGCAGTGTCGTCATCGCGCAGTATGCCGGGCAGATCACCGCGGATCAGTTTAAGAAAAAGCTGGAAAATCTGGGCATCAACGTCGTTCTGCATTATCCGATTCCCGGTTATCCAAGCAACGTGTCCTACATTGTTTCCGATGAAGGGTATGGTAAAAACGAATACATCGAAACCACCCGCGAACTGATCGTCGTCACTGCCCCGGGACCGGGCAGCGGCAAGATGGCAACCTGTCTGTCGCAGCTGTATCATGATTACAAGCGCGGCATCAAAGCGGGCTACGCTAAATTTGAAACCTTTCCGATCTGGAATCTGTCGTTAAAGCATCCGGTCAATCTGGCCTATGAAGCGGCGACGGCGGATCTCAACGACGTCAACATGATCGACCCGTTCCACCTTGAAGCCTATGGCGAAACGGCGGTGAACTACAACCGCGACGTGGAGGTATTCCCGGTCTTGAATACTTTATTTGAAAAGATTGCGGGCGTATCCCCGTACAAATCGCCGACGGACATGGGCGTGAATATGGTCGGCAACTGCATCATCGACGATGAAGCGGCGTGCCGGGCCAGCGAGGATGAAATTCTGCGCCGGTACTATCAGGCGCTGTGCGATTACCGCCGCGATATGGCAACTGAGGAGTCCGTTCAGAAAATCGAACTGATCATGAATCAGGCCGGGATTGTGAAGGAAGACCGCAAGGTTGTCACCGCTGCCCTAAACAAAGCTGCGGAAACCGAAGCACCCGCCGTCGCTATTGAATTAAACGACGGTCGGATCATCACCGGGAAAACCTCCGATCTGTTAGGCGCTTCCAGCGCCGCGCTGTTAAACGCGTTAAAGGAAATCGGCGGCATCAACGACAACATCCCGCTGATCTCCCCCAATGTCATTGAACCGATCCAGAAGCTGAAGGTCCAGCATCTCGGCAATCATAATCCAAGATTACATACTGATGAAATCCTGATTGCCCTGGCGATTGCCGCGACGAACAATCCGGTATCCCATCTGGCGATGCAGCAGCTGAAAAAGTTGAAAGACTGCGAAGTCCATTCCACTGTGCTGCTTTCGGAAGTTGATTCGTCGACCTTCAAAAAGCTGGGCATGAACTTGACCTGCGAGCCGGTCTATCAGAAGAAAAGATTGTATCACCGGTGAGCCGTAAGCGTAAATCTGATCTGATCAAGGAGATTCCGATCTCCTTTTTTTATTGTTCTGACATTCTTTGCGGCCATTCCTGGTATAATGTCAAAGCTGTTTTGCTTTTTGAGGAAAAAAGAAGGCATCGCATTTCATTATCATGGCTTTTTAGCCTATCGAAAAGTGAAGCTTTCTAATCTACTATCAATTAAAAAGCATCATTTCCCGGGAAATAAAGAAATGACGCAAAATTTGTTTATTTAACCTAAAATCAGCGGTATTGCTTCAAGAATATTGGACACGACCGGCTTGCCGGAAGTGACAAGAAGCCTGCGGCTTTGATGACCGCGATCAATCAGAATACAGTCCCAGCCCAGCGCTTCCGCAACCTCCGCATCATGCAGGGAATCCCCGATCATGATCATTTCCCGGTCCGGCTGCGGATTTTTCCTCAGCCACGCCTGCGCGGCGCTCAACTTCTCCTTAGCATAGATATCGGATATTCCGATCAGATCGCTGAACCATTCCGTACAGCCGCATTGTTCTGTCTGCATGCGCAGATGATCCTGCCGGGAAGCGGACAGAATCAGCGACGGCACCCCCTGTTCCCGCAGTTGCTTGATCCCCGGCTCAGCGTCCGCGAACAGCCCGCAGCGCACTGCCCGTTCATGATACCCGCGCATATATTCCTCCGATAACGCCTCAAAGCTTTCCCGTTCCAGATCAAAACCAACCTGCCGGTAGTAATTGATCACCGGGAACGTAAACACATTCTGGTATTGATCCACGCTTTCCAGCTGCGGCAGATGCCGCCGGCGAAGCATCGCGTTGACCGTTTCGATGCAGACCTCCACATCGTCCAATAACGTCCCATTCCAATCCCAGACTACCATTTTCATCCTTTTTCACCTCACTCGCTATGATTCTTGCCTGAAACGCCATTGATAAACACGCTTGCGCAAAGCGCAAAACGTTTTCTTTGCGCATCACTTTTTCCAAACGAAAAGGCAGACTGCGCTGCCCTTTCCCCATCAGAAACTTTCGTCGTTTGATTCTTCAAACGGAACTTTTTCCACTTCCGCCTCTTCCTCGAAGCTGTCCAGTTCGTCCAGCTCGTCGTTATTGTCGTCCTCGAGAACGATCGCACTGGTATCAAAGTGCGTTTCGTTATACGTATGCCGTGACCGCAGATCCCACTTGTTGTTGCCCAGGGACGTAAAACGGTTGTCCAGCATCATCGACGTGTAGAACGAGGCGATTTTCCGTTCAGCCACATTTTCGGAATAACCCATGATTTGAGAAACCTCATCCCACAGCTTGTTGAAGGTGACGCTGTTTTTCTTTTTGCTTAACAGTTGATAAGCCACATCAGTCATTGAACGATTTGACACTTTGAAACAGTCCTTTCTTACATTTTTTCAGGGGCGCTGACGCCGATCAGCGTCAGTGCGTTGCGCAGGGTCATTTCAGAAGCCTTCACCAGCGCCAGACGTTGAGCGCTTAATTCCAGGTTCGTCCGGTCCAGGACTTTGCAGTCCGCATAGAACGTGTGGAACAGCTGCGCCAAACGGGTGATATAATTGCACATCTTGTGCGGCTGGCGGGTTTTGGCGGCATCGGCGACCGTTGAAGCAAATTCATTGATATGCTTAAGCAGATCCAGTTCTTTTTCGTGCGTGATCAGTTCGTAATGATCCGCAAGCGGGATATCCGCTCCCGAGCGCAGAATCGAACACATCCGCGCGTGAGCGTACTGAGCATAGTAGACCGGGTTTTCGTTAGTCTGCTTCTTCGCCATGTCGATATCGAAATCCATGTGCGTATCCGCAGCGCGGGAAACGAAGAAGTACCGGACGGCATCGACGCCCGCTTCCTCGACCAGATCTTTTAAGGCAACGGCCTTGCCGGTCCGTTTGGACATCTTAAATTCTTCGCCGTCTTTCACCATCCGGGCCATCTGGATAATGTCCACTTCCAGATCGTCTTTATTTTTGCCCAGCGACTGCACCGCCGCCTTCAGCCGGGCAATGTAGCCATGATGATCGGCACCGAAGAAATCGATCAGCTTATCATAGCCACGGTCAAACTTGTCGACATGGTACGCGATATCCGGCGTCAGATACGTATAGCTGCCGTCGCTCTTGACGAGCACGCGGTCCTTATCATCGCCGAAATCGGTTGTGCGCAGCCACAGGGCGCCTTCGCTTTCATACGTCATGCCCTGAGCTTTCAGCGTGTTCAGCGCTTTGTCCACCATGCCGCGGTCATAAATACTCTGTTCACTGGTCCAGACATCAAACTCAACGCCGAAGGCCGCCAGATCGGCTTTCAGCTTCGCCAGCTCGGCCTGCAGTCCCTGTTGGCGGAAAAAGGAATAAGTTTCTGCTTTATCCTTATGCGCCAGGTCTTCGCCGTATTCCTGTTTGAGGTCCTGCGCGATTTTAATCAGATCCGGACCGTGGTAGCCGTCTTCCGGCACCTCCGCCTCCACGCCGCACGCCTGCAGGTAACGCGCCTGCAGCGACAACGCCATGTTGCGGATCTGATTGCCCGCGTCATTCACATAGTATTCGCGCGTCACGTTATAGCCCGCAAATTTCATCAGCCGCGTGACAGAATCGCCCATCGCCGCTCCCCGGGCATGGCCCGGATGCAGATCGCCGGTCGGATTCGCCGAAACATATTCAACGTCGACCTTCAGTCCCTGGCCTGCGTCGGAACGTCCATAGTTTTCATTTTCCTGCAGCACGACGCCGATCACCGATGCCAGACTCGCGCTTTCCATAAAGAAATTGATAAAGCCCGGACCCGCGATTTCACATTTAGCGACTGAACCCTGCTTCAGATCCAGATGATCGATCAGCTGCTGCGCGATCATCCGCGGATTCTGCCGCAGCTGCTTTGTCAGCCGCATCGCCGCATTCGTCGAGTAATCGCCGTGGATCTTTTCCTTTGGGATTTCGATGACGACGTCGCCGCTTTCCCAATCCAGGTCAAAAGCCTGTTTCACCGCATTTATAATGCAGGTTTTGAGGTTTGTTTCAATTTGATTCACGCTTCTGCCTCCTTAAAAAACCATTCGATCTGGAAGCGGTCGGACGGCTGTCCCGGCTCGCCGATTTCATACGCGACGCGCCAACAGTCCTCCGTTTGTTCCAGAAGGGTCGTAAGATTGCCGATTTCAAAAACACCGAACTCCGTTTGAATGCGGGAGACGGATCGTTGATGAAGCACCAGGAACATCGTGGTTACCGCTTCACCTTGACGTTGGATCGTTATGCTTTGACTTTGTATTTCAACCCGGACCGGACACCGGTCAGGCCCGGTCTCGGTATAAAAAAGCTGATTCCCGCCGGCGACCTCGCATGCGCATTCGCACAGGCATTCGGTCTGCCCGGTATTCAGATCGGTTCGTACAACGCGAACTTGTTTTGGTTTTGAAATCATGTTTCTTTTTCCTTTATTCCCTATGATTATAACGGTTGTTGAATAGTTGTCAATAGTCAATTTCAATAAGTTTAAAATTCTTTCTACGGGCCACAATAAACCTACGAGGTGATGGACGATGAAAAAACTGATCACGGCCGGATGCGTCCTGACATTGTGCGGATTACTGGCGCTTTTGGGCTTCTACGGCTACGCTTATTTGTCGTATGTCCCGCTGCTGGGACAGGACAGCCGGATCCGTCTTTATAATAACCAGGGCGGTTTAATTTATGAATCGACCTACCAGAAAAACAGCGAATGGATAAATTTGGAGGACGTCCCGCAGACGATGATCGACGCGGTGATCTCGATTGAGGACCGGCGTTTTTATCACCATTACGGGTTGGATCCGATCCGAATCGCCAAAGCGGTGCTGGTCAACGCTGAAAACGGCGATATCGTGGAAGGTGGTTCGACGATCACCCAGCAGCTGGCGCGCAACCTGTTTCTGACGCTCGATCAAACCTGGTCGCGAAAGTTTCAAGAAGCGGTGTATGCCGCGAAGCTGGAAATGCATTTCTCCAAGGATCAGATTCTCGAAACCTACCTGAACACCATCTATTACGGGCATGGCGTCTACGGCATCCAGAAGGCCGCCGCGTTTTTCTTCGGCAAGGAGCTGGACGACTGCACCTTAGGCGAAATGGCAATGCTGGCGGGAATTCCCAACGGGCCCTCTTTATTCTCCCCTTTTATTTCGATGGACAACGCCCGTTCGCGGCAGGCCGTCGTCTTGCAGGCGATGGTCGACAATGAGAAGCTTTCCCAGAGTGAAGCCGACAGTGCAAAAGCGCAGCCGGTGCTGCTGGCGGACTTTTCCACCCAGAAAATCATGGGCTCCAGCGGGTATTATAAGGACGCCGTGCTGGCGCAGCTGAAAGAGATGGGCTTGCTCGATCAGGAAACGCTGGAAAAGGGATTGAACGTCTATACCTATCTGGATCCGGAAATGCAGACGATTTTGCAGGATGCCGTCGACGATCACATGCCGGATACCGATCAACAAATCGCCGGATTAATCCTGGAGCCGTTCACCTTCAACGTCCTGGCGATGGTCGGCGGCCGGGATTACACAACCTCGCAATACAACCGCGCGCTGTATTCCACCCGGCAGGTCGGCTCGACGATCAAGCCGCTGCTTTACTACATCGCTCTGCAGCAGGGGTTATCCCCCTCTTCGACCTTTCTTTCCACCGCGACCCAGTTTCAGATCTCCCAAAGCGTGTTTTATGCCCCGACCAATTACCGCAACGTCTATCCGGAAAAGGAAATCTCAATGATCAACGCGATCGGCGTATCCGATAATATCTACGCCGTGAAAACGCATTTGTTTCTGGGCATGGATCTGTTGGCGGACGGTCTGGCCGCCTTCGGCATCGAATCTGAGGAAGCCACGGCCGCGATGGCTTTAGGCGCGACGCATTTTCCGCTGATCGACCTGGCGAAGATTTACAACACGTTCGCCTCGGAGGGGCTGGTGGATGAACCGTCGATGATCCGGTTAGTCACCGATAACGCCGGCAACATCCTCTATCAACGCCAGGAAAACCCAAAGCAGCTGCTGCACCGCGATGAAACGCTGATGCTTTCCCAGCTGCTGCGGGCGCCGTTCGATATCAAAAATCTGCAGGTGATGACGCCTTCCCTGTTGGGCTACGAGCCCTATACAACGACGGCCGCAAAGTCCGGATCCAGCGACTGGGACAGCCTGATCGCCGGGTATAATCCGCAGATGACCGTCGTGCTGTGGAGCGGTTATGATGAAAATGAGAAACTGGAAACCAACGAGGAACGGCGGGTGCCGAAACAGATCTGGAAGCAGATCTTCAACACCGTCTATCCTCAGGATTCCCCCGGTCCCTGGTACACGCTCAGCCCCCAGCTGGAGGAACGGCGCGTGGATCCGATCAGCGGTCAGCCCAATCCGGCCGGTTCGCTCTACTGGTTCCGCCGCACCGATCCGTAAGTTTGACGCAAAGCTTTTCCAGACGATTGGTCAGCTCGCCCTGTAAAAGCCAGACAACAGAAAGAAAAAGAAAGACCGAAAGGCGAGGGAGCGAACCTTCCGGTTTCATTTCACATAGACTGGGGCAGGAGGTACAGCGATGATCCGAGGACTATGTACCGCGCTGGCCGGAGCACTGACGCTTTTCGCTCTGTTGGCAGCCGGCTTATGGCCGCCGCTGCTGTGGGCAAATGCCAGCGCCGGCCTGGCCTGTTTGACGTGCCAGATGGCGCTGCTTGTCTTTTTGATGAGTAAACATGAATAACCGGCGGCGCCAGCGAACAGTATCCGCCGTGGGTTCCGGGCACAGAGTGATGCCCAGCGCCGCCAGCTGCCGGGCCAGCTGATCCCGCAGATATTCAGGATCCGCGGCCTGCGGCGAGGAAATCGGCATACTGATCCAGGCCTGAGCCTTCCGGCTGACAAACCGCAGACCGCCGGCATCGATCAGGGGGCCGAGCTTCTTGGCCAGCTGGTCCCAATGATGAATTTGAGCGATCACTTCGCCACGCCGTTCCACATCCAACAGCTTCGCCGTCATGACCTGTGCTTCCAGCCGGTTCCGTTGAACCAGCGGGTCGATCTGACAGCGCAGCACACCTACTTTAATGTTTCCTTCTTCGAGTTCCCATTCGATCCGGCATGCGCCCTCCCTGCATCGGCCGGACTTTTTCCTTTTTCCAACAGGATTGCCTTCCTGAAAAAAGCCGCCGTCAGAGACAGCCAGCCCTGAAAGTGATCCGCAAGGAACCCCGATCCAGCCGCTGTGAAAGCCCCACAGCCACATCAGGCGATGATGAAAACGAAGGCTCAGCCGCAGTGCATCGGGATTTTCATCGAGAATGCCGCCCACGATCAGCTGTTTTTCGACCTTGCTGATAACGCCGATGACGTCCAGATTTCCTTCTTTTACCTGAAAGCACCGGCGAAATGAAGCGGGAAACGTTGGATCCAGAAAACGGGGATCGTTCACCCGCCGCTGCCCGGCCTCGCTCCGGTATTCTTTTTCCGTCAACCATTTCCACCGCATTAAAAACTCCCCCTTTTTTCACATCTGTCAATTAAATCAGACATTTTATGACAGCGAAAAAACGAAAGAAAAAGCCCGGTTTCCAGAAAATTTCCGGATTCTCAGGGCTGTCAGGGAAAGTCTACTTTTTGCGTTTGAGCCGCATGCATTAAAAACCACGCTGATCAATAGCCGTATTATATCATTATTTCCAATCTTTGGGAGGCTCTCTGGTAAGAATTTCCGCAAGTTTAGGCTTATCGGTCCCTCTCCATTTCCCGCGGGTAGTACATCCGCAGGTCATTCTTGGATTCCCCATGCACCAGGGCCGCCACGATGACCGAGGCATCGGATAGTTCCTGAATCGTACCGTCCTCCATCAAAACCCAGACCATCGAATTTTCATTTCCCTGATAAGGTTGGTACGGCCGCTGCCGGACTTCGTCAACAGTCAGATAGTACGCCGGATCCCAGCCGTTTTCCACTAACCGCGCGCGCATCGCTTCCAGCTGCTCATGCTTATGGATTTCGCACGACTGGAACAGATCACGATCCAGAAGCCGCCGCGCCAGATCCGCGGCGATCGGATCCGCACTTTGCCGGAGCCGTGTAAACCCGTAGTTGCAGGCGGGTTCATCCATCAGAAAATGATCCTCGACGCTGACGTCGCGTCCCTCCAGGAAAGCGTTGAAAATTGGAATTTGTTCCAAAATCGGACTGTGCTGATCCCGCAGCTGCTTTAACCGCGCAAACATCAGCGTCAGCATCGACTCAAAGCTGCGCGATACCGGATGAAAATAAACCTGCCAGTACATGTGATAGCGGGCCATAATGTAGTCCTCGACGGAATGCATGCCGCTTTCCTTGACGACCATTTTATGATCGCGCACGCGGATGGTCCGCAGGATCCGTTCCAGATCAAATTCGCCGTATTTCGTCCCGGTAAAGTAAGCATCCCGAAGCAGATAGTCCATCCGGTCGGCATCCAGCTGCCCGCTGATCATCTGAACGAGAATTTTATTGGGATGGGTGTGATCGATCACCGCCGCCACCTTTTCCGGCAGCGATGGACTGCAGCGGACTAACGCGCGATGGACTTCTGTCTCTTCCAGTATGATCCGGCGCGTCATTTCCTCATGCTTGGCGAGGGTTACGGATTCAAACGCATGGGAGAACGGACCGTGCCCCAAATCATGAAGCAGACCGGCGGCCATGACCGTCATCTTTTCTTCCTCGCTCAGTGTTTCCCGCAGATCGCGGATTTCCTCAACCATCCGCCGGGCAATCTCATAAACCCCTAAAGAGTGCGCGAACCGGGAATGCTCCGCGGTATGATAGACTTGAAACGCCCCGCCCAGCTGCCGGATTCGTTTCAGCCGCTGAACCTCGCGGCTGTTGATACAATCCCAGATCACTTTCAAATCGA
>OLND01004295.1_pt1 | contig 10084 bp, 8 predicted proteins | sample 1672031 | NCBI WGS metagenome assembly OLND01 (sample SAMEA3136638, study PRJEB25190) | human gut metagenome | biome: human gut; feature: human-associated habitat; material: faeces | place: Austria | collected 2013
ACACCTTATCGTACAAGCACGAACGGCGTTTTGACCTTTTGACCCTGACATCATATCATTAAAGTATACCACAAAGAAATGGAGAGATTGTGAACTTGAAAAAATTATCTGGATATCATCTGAAATTTATTGCTGCTATTTCCATGCTTATTGACCATATCGCTGTTCTTTTTCAAGCTTCCCTGTCTGAAAGTATCTACTTTATTTTACGGGCAGCCGGCAGACTTTCCTTTCCACTCTTTTGTTTTCTGCTTGTTGAAGGCTTCTTCCACACAAAGAATAAAAAAAGATATCAGCAGCGATTGTTTATTTTTGCTGTTTTATCTGAACTGCCTTATGATCTGGCATTCCGATATCTGCCCGTTGACAGACCAGATTTTCTCGCACAGCTGCAGCATCCGCTTTCTGTCTTTTCAGCAGCCTTCCAACAGCAAAATGTATTATTTACTTTATTTTTAGGTTTTACTGCCATGCTCTTAATGGAAAGAAAACAGCCGTACGGTCAATATAGTATCTATAAAAATATCGACACCCTGATCCTTTTCTGCTGCCTTAGTGAAATCCTCCAGACGGACTGCGGAGCCGCCGGGATTCTGTGCATTTTTCTTTTTTACTCATCTTATAAGGAAAGAGAAAATAATACCGGACTTACAATAAAAGAAAGTCTTATAGACATCGCACCCACTGTGCTTCTAACTTATATCCCACCCTTTCCGGTACAGATATCTGCCCTCGCAGACAGCTTGCTTTTACGCTTATATAGCGGAGAAAAAGGGAAAAATCATAAATACTTCTTTTACCTCTTCTACCCCCTACATTTGGTGGTTTTGTATTTGATAAAGTAGACGAAAAACGGAAAAAAATAATATAACAGCTGTTCTATCGTCGTGAATTTTAAGATGCTCATCCGCATCTTAAAATTCTCTCCCAAGCCACATCTGTTATATTATTTTTTTTCGTTTTTCTGACTTTGATAAATACAAAATGTGAGGACCTGGGGATTCTTTTTTTCTGTGTTTGGGATTCAAAAGGAATGAATGCCAGTAGTATTTGAGAAAGAGATGGGGAAGGGGACGGAAGGTTGTGGCTTATTTCGATATAGCCTCCGGCAGGATTGCAAATTTATCATTATATTGTCGCAATATATCATTTTCTCTTCTGGACAATATACCTTCCGAGCAAGCAGTAGATTCCTGCCCTCGCCCCCTCATCCCCTCAAAGCCTATTGCATTCATTCCTTCTGGCACCAAAACACAGAAAATAAAAAGAATAGACCATAGGAAATGTAATGTGAGAGCAAGCAAAAATGCCGGATAGGCATTTTCTGCGCAGTGATATCTTTACATTTCCTATGGTCTATTCTTTTTATTTTCGTCTGTTTTCCCCTAATGAATCAAATAGGAATAAAATACTTTTCCTGTTTTTTCTAACCGGTTTGTGACTTCTGTTCTGGAGACTGCTGTGGATTGTCCAGTTACAGGGTCTAAATATCTTATTTTGGTTGCGTTATAGCTCATGACGATCACGTAGCGGCTGCTGCTTATTTTGGCGAGTACCGGGCTTCCCTGACTGACGTAATAGAGTATTTCGTCTACTGTGCAGCCGGTGAGGTTGCGTGTGGTGTAACCGCTATATTTTTTCATGAGTTCTTCTATATTATCTTTTTCGATGTTTATGCTGCCTGGTGTTACTTCTTTTCCATTGACTGCGGCAATCATGGAGAGGCATCCTGCGAGTGACGTACTGTCTGTGCCGGTTTTTATGACATTATCCATTCCGGCTACCTGTGCATAGTCTGCGTAAATACATTTCCACAGGATATTTTCTTTGCTGTCGATTACATTTCCCCGCTCTTCATATGCTCGTGCGATTGCTTCTGTGAGATTCGTATAGACTGCTTTTTGTACACCGGATGCATATACATAGTACTGTTCTACCTGCTCACCGCTATTGGAAAGTTTCAAGGTTACATCGTCTTCATTTACCATTATTTTTGTTAACAGCAAGTCCGGAACTACCTGAATGTATATGTAATTCGGGAATTTGAAATACAGCTGTGTCCAATAGGTATCTGTATATTTGGAAGTGAGTGTTACCGCATCTTCCGCTTCCTCTTCTTTATAACGGATGTAATCTTTTGTGTTTGTTTTTTGAATCTTGTTTCCTGATCTTTTACCAAGTGTCATTTCAAGGATGCTGCCTTTTATTTCGGTATCCATGATATATCGTCCGCTTTTCTGATATTCTTTGATCGTTTTTCCATCAATACCAACGATATGGATCTTTGTGATCGGGAAGTTAATCATTCCATTTCTGCTTTTTGACACATCAGCGGCATCTGCTTCACCGTAAATGAAATCATTTGATAAAAATCCGACTGCACGAATTCTTTTATCTGAATTACATGTAAAGTTCTGCTTTTTACCGGATTCTAAGTCTATCATCTCTATCTTTTTATTCTTGTAAATGTCCTGCTCTTTTTCTATGGCAATGATGCTCTGATCTTTGGATGCCGTAAGGCTTTCGTTTACAAGTCCGGCTTCTACGATTTTATCTGACTTCTTTTCCAGATCAATTTCATGTAAATCTCCTTCAAGGATACAGTAAAATACGGATTTTGAATTCAGGTAAGAGAATTTTTCAAGATCTTCTTTCATACTGTCGTATGGCAGCGAAGTTGATAAGAAGGATATCTCCTCGTTACAGTTTGTTCCGGCATTATATTTCATGATCTGAATTCCATTCATTCCCTCATGTCTGCCGCGATTGATATAGCCGTAAACAAGATAAAAAATGTTTCCTTTCTTGTCCATACTTAATAACTTTATTCCATGATTACTTGCCGCATTCCTTATATCCGGCAGATTTTCTGATGAAAGGCTGTATATCTTGTACATATCTGAAGACTGATAATCATAGTACCAGAGCTGTCCTTGTACAGCAAAGCATACTTTATAACCTTTGTCTGCATAAACATAACTTATATTCTTCTTGTTCTGTATTCCCAGACTGAGAAGATTGTTTGCGGAATCTATAATAGAGGAATTATAATAGGCATCCATTGTTCGCTCATAATCAAGCAGATACATCCTTTCTGCTGTATAACGCAGTTTATATGTCTCCTTTAGATCATAGTACTGAACGACACCTTCACTGACTTCTGTAGACAGAATTGTACTTACCTGTATTACTGTGTATGTGTTATTGATTTCCTGCAGTGTGATTCTTGGCTTTGTCTCCTGCTTTACTTCCATGTTGCCAAAGGATATTGCTTCACTTCCGGAATGGATATTTACTGATTCAAGGTTATCCTCTATCGTATCTGCGGAAGGCTCCAGATAGCTGGCATTCTCTGTCATTGTTTCTTTACTGAAAAGATTATTATGGAACTTCAGGACAAAGGCAAGGTAATCATCTAAATGATATCCTGAACCACTTTGTATCTTCGTATAAAAATTAATTCGGGTATTGTTATCCAGACGCACACCAAACTTTAGATAATATACTTTATTTTCCGATAAGGTATTTTTAAAGGTCAGTGTTCCCAGCTTAATATTTTTCTTTTTATTTGAGGTTAACTGATTTAGCGTACCGGTTTCTGTTGGCTTATCCGGTGTTTTTTCAAATAATGTATACTGAATGGCTGTAATGTCGTAATCATAATCGTGCAGCTTTAAAATTACCGCATTTTTATTATTGGTCAATGTAATCTGATTTCTCACTAAAGATAAATCAATATCTTCTTTATATCCCGCCATCAAATTATAACTGCTTGTGTCGTTCCCTATTTCAAGGACCGGATAAGACGGATTGGCAAGTTCTGCCACAGCACTTCCTTTTTCCATGCTGATACGGCCGTTAAAAAAAATCAATGCGCCAATAAAACACACTGCTGCTACTGCAATGTGTAAAATGGCCATCCGTACATTTTTACTCATCGTGCGTACCTCCTTCTTCTCCTTCTTCCTGAAGAAGTCTCCACAATGTTGGGGTAAATCCAAACTGCTTACAGAAGGCATCTACCTGCTGTGCTGCTTTTTCTTTCTTTTTATCCGATTGTTTTTTGCGATGTATCGCACGAATCAAAAGATTCTTTGGCGTGTGTTCCATATCAATAAATTCAAGAATCTGCGTATCATACCCCTGCTCTTCTAAGATTTTAGCTCGAATACCGTCTGTTGCCAGTGCACAGAAACGCTCTTTTAAAATACCATAGTCTGTTATTGGTTCAAATTCTGAGGCGGCAATCTGCTTATTTAACTCATGCTGGCAGCATGGAACAGATAAGATAACAGATGCTCCCCATCGCAATGCTTTATACATCGCATAGTCTGTTGCCGTATCACAGGCATGGAGAGTTACGACCATATCTACCTGTGTTACTCCTTCAAATTCTTCTATGGAACCTTTATAAAAATTCAATTTATCATAGCCGTATTTCACTGCCAGACGGCTGCAGTTTTTTATGACATCTTTTTTAAGGTCAAGCCCGATAATGCGGATATCATATCCTTTTAATTCTTTTAAATAATAGTACATGGCAAATGTAAGGTATGACTTACCACATCCAAAATCTAATATCGTAATCTCACGATTCTGCGGCAGATGCGGGAGAATATCTTCAATAAATTCAAGGAAACGGTTAATCTGTCGATATTTATCATACTTTGTACGGACAATCTTTCCTTCCGCTGTCATCACACCAAGATCTTTTAAAAATGGTACGACCGTCCCTTCCGGTAAAATGTACTTCTTTGTCCGGTTATGCAGCAAATGACTCTTATCCATTTGCATCTGCGCTTTCACTACATTATTCTGCTTCTTTACTTTGATCGCTGCCTTCCCTTTTTTATTGATGAGTGCAGTAAGTTCGGAAGACACCGTCTGAAGCTGTACCTGTTTATATGACGGAAGAAGACGTTCTAATTCTTCCACTAATTCATTCTTCTTTAAATTTTTATGAAAAACCTGTGTTTTTGTGTATGCCGCACTCTGAAACATAAGCTTGTCCTTTACTAAAACCGGACGGATATTATACTTCTTTATCTCTTCTGCTTTTCTTGGATTACTTATGGTAAGAAGAAGCATCTGTTCATTTAAATTCTCTTTGATCTTCGTGAGTAAAAACTCCATAATTCATCTCCTGTTGCGGAAAAGCGCATAGCGCTTTTCCATATTAATTATCTATATTAATTATCTATTTGAAAATACTTTTTGTCTGCGATAATACCGCTGCCTGCGATGATTGATATTCCAGTGCAATACTACCTGTATTAATGTACGAAACGGAGAGTTTCCATCCCGAAGAGAGACTTCGATAAAATACGGATTTTTTATCATTGCCTCATCATTCGTCTGTATCATCTCCTGTTCTTCACGATACTTTAACTTATCATACACCATATCTGCAATTTTTAAAATAGTTACCTTATCCGGATATTCGGAATAAATAGAGCTTCCCGCATATTCATACCGGTCAAGTAAGGCATCCACAACAATCCATACTTCCCGAACAACCATCGGCAGCATTTGAATAAGATATTCATAATCTTTCCAGTATTTCTGTTCTTCCTGCTGCAACTGTTCTGGCGGGAGTAACGATTGTGCCTGACTGTCATTCTGGCATACCATCATTTCACGAAATCCCGGCAGCCACTCAAAATTAAAATCTTCTTTTTTACTCATGTCATCTTTATTCATGTCATCCATGAAAACGCTTCCTGCTTTCACCCGGTTTTATTTATCATATGCAAAAAAATAGATGAGGTTCGATTTCTATTTTTTTAAATCAAGCAACGGAATCACCTGAACTAAATCGCTCACTACTGCCACGCATTTTTCCTGTTGTTCTTCCGGAATCGGAAGCAGATCCGGAACGTTTATAACAGGAAGATTCCCCGCTAAGGCTGCCTGTACACCATTAGAGGAATCTTCTAATACTAATGTTTCCTCTGGTTTTACATCAAACTTTTGGCATATTTCTAAAAAAACATCCGGATATGGCTTCCCTCTTTTTACATCTTTTGAAGAAAGAACCATATCAAAATATTCTGTCAAACCAGTCTTTTCTAAATATTCTTTAATTACAGACGTATCCGAACCACTCGCTACCGCTGTATGTAACTTCTTTTCTTTAACAGCGTTCAGTAGCTCTCTCAATCCGTTTTTTTCTGGAACTCCTTCTTCTTTGATAATCTGTTTTGCCCGGCTGCCGACCTTTTTATAAATGCCTTCCGCATCTGTATCTTCACCGTAATAATCATAATATTTCTTCTGAATATCTCTCGCATTCATTCCAAGAAAACTTGTAAACTGTTCAAATGTCGGGTGATATCCTTCTTCTTTTACAACTTCCATAAATGCTCTGCAATTTACCTGTTCTGTTGCGAACATTAAACCATCCATATCAAAAATAACTAATTCTAACATATATACCTCTATATTTTTCTATCGCAAATGTAATGTGAGAGCAAGTAAAAATGCCAATCAGGCATTCGTAGACTTCTGTCCTCTTTTCCATCTCTCCCAAAGACTATTTTGCATTCATTCCTTCTGGGGCCAAAACGCAGAAAAAAGAAATAATATCATATCCCAGATGCGGCTTCGGAGCGTATTTAAGATGCGGATGAGCATCTTAAATACAGCGACTACAGAGCAGGTGGGATATGATATTATTTCTTTTTTCGTCTGTTTTCCTCTCAATGAATCAAATAGTTATCCCTGCATCTTCTCCATAAGACGTGCTGTGTCTTCTGTAAGCTTCTTCAGGGAATTAACCATTGCTGTCTTCTGAGCTACCAGCTCATCACACTGTTTCTTTTCTTCTTCTACTTTACGCAGGCTGTCTTCATGAATCTTCTTTGCCTCTTCAATCGCATTATCTTTATTCTCCTGGGCATCTTTTAAGAGTCTTTCTGCAGTCTTACGTGCTTCTCCGATAATATCTGCTGCATCCTGTCTTGCCTGCTCTCTTTCTCTTTCTGCCTGTTCTCTTGCTTCATCAAGAATGGCATTCTGTCTGCCTTCTAAATCAGAAAGCTGCTTGCAAAGTAAGTCTGCATTCTTCATGTATCTTTCGTATGCCTGATCCGTTGTTTCCGGTGCTTTTGCCTCTTCGGCAGCGGTCTGAGCTTCTTGTGCTCTTGCAAGCGCCGCTACTGTTTTTGCCTTCTCTGCCTTGATTTGTGCTTCTAATGCTTCAATCTTCTTCTGGGCTGCTGCTAACTGTGCCTTTGCCGCTTCAATCTCATCCTGCGCTTCATCTGCACTTGTTACTGCCTCTGGTGTATCTGCTGTTTTATAAGCTGTTTCTGGTGCAGATTCTTCTGCAGCTTCTGCTTCTGTTTCCTGCTCTTCTTTGTCTTCTTCTGTACCAACGATGTCTTCCTTTGTATCCTTCTCTAACTCTTCCATCGTCTTACCGGTTGCCGCTGCTGCTATTCCGAGAGCTGTCTTGCTCTCTTTCTTTAATTCTTCGATTTCTTTTTCTTTTGCTAAGATGATTGCCTCTGCCTCATCACAGATCTTATCCAGCTGAATATCGACTTCATCTTTATCGTAACCAAACATTGATGTCTTAAATGTCAGTTCTTCTACATAGGTTAATAATTCCTGCATATTCATGGCGGTTCCCCTCTTTCTCTGGTTCGTATCGTGCAGTATGTATATACGATTAAATCCAGTCTTCTCTAAAATCTTTTCTTACTATTTATTATAAACATTCTATACTATTTGTCCAGTGAAAATGGTACCTTTTAGAATGTCAGACGCATCTGATACCATGTCACTCCGCCATGAACGGATTCCGAAATTCCTTCTTTCTGAAAACCAAACTTCTCATAATAGTGAATAAGGGGCTCTTTACAGGTTAAGATAATGCCTGTTCTATCCTGTGCCCTTGCATCATTGATCACATAACGAATGAGCTTTTCTGCATAACCATTTCTCCGGTAAGCAGGACGCGTACTTACCCCAAAAATCATCTGCCATGCTCCCCCTTCCTCGTGAAGCTCTGCTTTTTTATACATTTCATCTGTCAGATCCTTTTTATCTGTTACCATCCCATCCACAAATGCGATTAATTTCTCTCCCTCGTAACCCTTTTCGCACAATAGCCAGAAATGCGTGCCATATGCCTTAATCCTTCTTGCAAATTCCTCTTTTGTCGCTGCCTCAGCAGGAGGAAAACATTCTGCCTCTACTGATGTAATCGCATCTAAATCATCTATCGTCGCCATTCGAATCCGCATATGTTCCATTGTAAAAGTCTCTCCTTATTAATTATCGTTATTTATTTACCATACCACAACACGTTTGGTATATAATACACATTTGGTACTCATTTTATATGTTTATAGCATATTATAAATTACTTTTACAAAATTTCAATGTTCATTTTTTGCGAAAACAGATATTTCATTGCTATAATAATGTGATGATGTCAGAATTAAAAGGGTAAAAACTCCGTTCGGTCTCACACGATAAGGTGTTTGACTTTGGAATCCTAAAATACTTTTCTCCTCTAACATCATGCGATGCAGGAGGAGAAAATGCAAAAAACCTGGGAAACATATAATACATTATATTATATATTTCCCAGGTTTTCGTCTGTCTTATCTATTACTTTCCTGCGATTTCTAATCGAATCAGTGCTCGTTTGAGTGCCAGTTCTGCACGTCCGATATCAACGCCTCCCTGCTCGGAGGAAATTCTTCTTTGTGCACGTATTTTGGCTTCTTCGGCACGTTTGATATCAATATCCTGTGGCCACTCTACTGCTTCTGCGAGAATAGTCATCTTTTCCGGAGTAATCTCCACAAAACCGGAAAGAAGTGCTGCCTGCTTCTCTTCATTCCTTTCGGTGATGATAAGTCTGCCAGGTGCAATAATCTGAGTCATCGGGATGTGGTCTGCATATACGCCTACCTGTCCTTCTACGGTATTATATTCTACCATGTAGATGTCATTGGAATAAAAAATCCTGTCCGGTGCAATAATCTCGAGTCGGAATGTTTTGTCTGCCATAGAATCACCTACTTATTATATCTGGCTAATACGTCATCGATATTTCCGGCATTCAAGAACATTCCTTCCGGAATCTCATCGTATTTACCTTCAAGAATCTCTTTGAATCCCTGGATTGTTTCTCCAAGCGGAACGTAACGTCCTGTTGTTCCTGTGAACTGTTCTGCAACGAAGAATGGCTGAGAAAGGAATCTCTGTACCTTTCTTGCTCTTGCTACAAGAATCTTTTCTTCTTCAGAAAGTTCATCCATACCAAGGATGGCAATGATATCCTGTAATTCTTTATAACGCTGTAATATTTCCTGTACACCACGTGCTACCTGATAATGCTCATCTCCTACAATTCGAGGATCAAGGATTCTGGAAGTAGATTCCAGTGGGTCTACTGCCGGATAAATACCCTGTTCTACAATGGCACGTGAAAGTACGGTTGTTGCGTCAAGATGGGCAAAAGTTGTCGCCGGAGCCGGGTCAGTTAAGTCATCGGCCGGTACATATACTGCCTGTACGGATGTGATCGACCCGTTCTTTGTAGAAGTAATACGCTCCTGCAGCGCTCCCATCTCTGTCTGTAAGGTTGGCTGATAACCTACCGCACTTGGTACACGTCCAAGTAAGGCGGATACCTCGGAACCTGCCTGTGTGAATCGGAAAATATTATCGATGAATAAAAGAACATCTTTTCCACCTTCATCACGGAAGTTCTCTGCGATTGTCAGTCCGGTAAGACCAACTCGCATACGCGCTCCCGGCGGCTCGTTCATCTGACCAAATACCATCGCTGTTTTATCAATAACACCGGACTCACTCATTTCTGTGTAGAGGTCGTTACCTTCACGTGTACGCTCGCCTACACCAGTGAATACGGAATATCCACCATGCTCTGTTGCTACATTACGGATCAATTCCTGAATAAGTACGGTCTTACCTACACCGGCACCTCCGAAAAGACCGATCTTTCCACCCTTTTGGTAAGGGCAGAGAAGGTCTACTACTTTGATACCTGTCTCTAAGATTTCTGTTTCTGTTGCCTGTTCCGCAAAAGTCGGTGCCTTACGGT
>OLND01004296.1_pt1 | contig 10084 bp, 3 predicted proteins | sample 1672031 | NCBI WGS metagenome assembly OLND01 (sample SAMEA3136638, study PRJEB25190) | human gut metagenome | biome: human gut; feature: human-associated habitat; material: faeces | place: Austria | collected 2013
ATCTGGTTCACCGGCGTGGGCACGCCGTAGTAGTCCACCTTGATGCGGTCGAGCAGCAGGGCGTTCGCCCGCCCCGTGCGCACGGAGCCGAACGCCTCGCCCAGCGACGCGAGCGCACGCTCCATGCGCTCCTCGGCCTGCAACATAATATCATCAACCATGATCGGCTCCTTTCACCCAACTCCCTGCGGTGCGGCGGCGCGCACCGATCGCCGCGCCGGGGCGCGGATGCATCTCTATTCTACCGTGGTTCCGACGTTTTCGCCCTTCAAAGCGCGCGAAATGTTGCCCTCGACCGTCAGATCGAACACGATCATGGGCATGTGGTTGTCCATGCACAGCGAGGTGGCCGTGGAGTCCATGACGTTGAGGCCCTTCGACAGCACGTCCATGTAGCTGATGCGGTCGAAGCGCTTGGCGTCCGGGTTCTTGGACGGGTCGCTGTCGTAGACGCCGTCCACCTTCGTGGCCTTCATGAGGCAGTCCACGTTGAGCTCGCAGGCGCGCAGGGCGGCCGTGGTGTCGGTGGTGAAGTAGGGATTGCCCGTTCCGGCGGCCAAGATGACCACGCGGCCCTTCTCCAGGTGGCGCACGGCGCGGCGGCGGATGTAGGGCTCGGAAACCTCCTGCATGGTGATGGCGCTCTGCACCCGGGAGAAGATCCCGTGGCGCTCGAAGGCGTCCTGCAGGGCCAGTGCGTTCATGACGGTGGCCAGCATGCCGATGTAATCGGCCTGGGCGCGATCCATGCCCTCGGCGCTTCCCGCCAAGCCGCGGAAGATGTTGCCACCGCCCACGACCACGGCCACCTCCACTTCGTCCTCGACGATGTCGGCGATCTCGTCGGCCAGCGCGTCGACGACCTTCGGGTCGATGCCGTATCCCACGTCGCCCGCCAGCGCCTCGCCCGAAAGCTTCAGCAGCACGCGCGGGTACGCATACCCGCGCTCGCGCACGCGCGCCCACTTCTCAAGCTCCTCGACGTTCTCCTCCGCCTTCGCCCTGTCCTCAGCCATGACCAACCCCTTCGATGACCGTCATATGTGCATACGTTGCATCAATCTTACCCGAAAATGGAAAAGGCCGCGCAGCTCGCACGGCCTTTTCCAGGCAGTTCACGCAATGAGCAGACGGGCGGCGGGTATCCGCCCGCAGCCCTTACGCCGCGTTCTCGCTGGACCCGCTGCCGCCGCCGAGCAGGCGCTCGAGCAGGGATTCTTGAGCGCTGTTCTGCTGGGTGGAGGCGCTCTGCGAGCTCTCGTCGGAACCGAGCGTGACCTCGACCTCCTTCGCCTCGCCGTTGCGGTTGACCTCCAGCTTCACCTTGTCGCCGGGGTTCTTGGAGCGGACGTCCAGCATGAGGTCGCTCGCGGACCCCACCTTCTGGCCGTCGAACTTCGTGATGATGTCGCCCTCCTGCAGGCCGGCCTCGGCAGCGCCGGAGCCCGCGCTGACAGCGGCCACGTAGGCACCCTCGTCAACCGACAGGCCGTAGCGCTGGGCGTTCTGGGCGTTCACCGTGGACAGGGACACGCCGAGCTGCGCATGGGTCGGGGTCTTGCCGTCGATGATCTGCTGCGCCAGGTTCACCGCATAGTTCACCGGGATGGCGAAGCCGACGCCCGAGTAGTTGCCCGAATAGGACGTGATCAACGTGTTGATGCCGATGAGCTTGCCGTCGGCGTCGACGAGCGCGCCGCCGGAGTTGCCGGGGTTGATCGCCGCATCGGTCTGGATGTACTCCATCGTATAGCCCGTGGAGCTGTTTGTGATCGCGCGGTTCAGCGCGGAAACGTAACCGATCGTCACGCTGGAGTTAAGCTGATAGCCGCCCGGGTTGCCGATCGCCATCACCTGATCCGCCACGCGCAGATCCTCGGAAGAGCCGAACTCTGCCGCCTGCAAGCCGGTCGCGTCGATCTTCAGGACCGCGAGGTCTGTCAGCGTATCGCTGCCGACCAGCTCCGCCTCATATGTCGTGCCATCGGAAAGGATGGCCTTCAGAGACGTCGCGCCGTCGACCACATGCGCGTTCGTGACGATGTAGCCGTCCTCGCTGAAAATGATGCCGGAGCCTTCGCCGGCGGGGGAAACATCGCTGTTCTCCGTATCCGTCTGCATAAAGCCGTACTGCTGCGTGACCTGATAGTTCTGGATGCACACGACAGACGGGATCAGCTTTTCGGCGATATCCTGCCCGTTGCACGGGCCGTCCTTCACGGCGCGCAGGATCTCCAGGCGGCTCTTGTCGCCGATGGACTTCAGCCGCCGGACAAGCGAGGCCGACTGGTCGGAATATTTCACGATCAGCTCGCCGAGCTGAGTGTAGTACACGCCGTAATACAGCGTTTCCGCCGCAAAGTCCCACTGCACGCCGTGGAACGCCATCATCGACGGCACGACGGTCAGACGCTCCGGGCGCTGCGGCAGGCTCAGGTTGACGAACAGAGCCACGGGATCGTCGCCGATCTTGGCCTTTGCGTCCTTCATTGCGCTGCGGCAAAGCGACGCGGCCGTGTCCGGCACATGCTCGAGGAACAGGGCCGTCGCCTTGCGCAGGATGATGTCCAGCTCCTCCATATAGTCATCAATGGAGTAAAACAGCGCCGTGCAGATCCACTTCACATCCTCAGTCGCCGGGCTTTGCAGCAGGAAGCGGATGAGAGCGTCGAAGCTGTCGATCCCGGCAAGGTCCTCCGTCTCCAGTCCGAGCACGCGGGCCAGCACGCGCTTGAGCGCGCCGAGCTTTTCGGCCTCCGGCAGGCTGCCGTAGTGCGGGCGGCTGTGCAGCACGGCATAGAGCGGCCGGGCCAGCGCCGAGGTCGTGCCGCCGCGCGAGGAAAAGAAAAAGCGCAGCCGCTCCTCGCTGACCTGCAGATTGGAGACGACGTAGTTTTCCAGATCGATGAGCGGCTGCAGCATGGCCTCCAGCTCAAACATCGGGATATTGTATTTCCCGGAGAGATAATCGCGCAGGGCGGGAATGCTGTGCGGGGCATCCTCCCCGGCTTGATAACGGCGCTCCAGCAGATAGATGCACTCCATCTCCGGATTGAGGCGCTCAAAATATTGAATCTGCAAGTCAGAAGTCCTCCTGAGGATGGCATTTCGATTTCCATCGTAATTCATGCATATTGTATCCCGGTTGAGCGGAAAAGTCAAGCACTGGATTCGGACGGATATCGAAGTTTGACGAAATATCTCGTGCAAAATGTAGAAATTGCGGTGATAATTCACAACAAATGTGCGTGCATTGCGTACAAATGAGAATAATTTGAAGATGAAACTTCTTGGAATATTGATAATATTCCGATAATCTGATGAAATAGTACGGATTATATAAAATTTTCTTCTGATATTTCGATTTATAACGTTTATCGAATTTTGATAAGATGAATATAGAATTTCTATTGATTTTCTTTGAGCGACGTGGTAGAATACCGCCAAGGCAGGAAGTTAGCACTGCCATCTATCGAAATGAAAGGAAGAAGGACCATGAAAATGAAACGGTTTCTGGCGATCCTGTTGGTTCTGGTAATGTGCCTGACAACGCTCGGCGTTGTTCCGGCCATGGCCGTCGAACCCGCGGCCGAAGAGAGCGACGATGCGATCTCCGCCCGCTGGACCGATAAGGATTCCCTGCCCCCCGCGGATCAGGAGATCACCCCGCATGAGGTCGAGGGTGAGATCCCGTCTGCGGACGAAGTTGATCTCTCGAACGACGAAAACGCTCTCAAGGCCTCCGACATCGTTACGGTGATCGTGGAGCTGGAGAGCGAGCCTCTGGCAGACGCAGCCATGGGAGAACTCGACACGTTTATCAGCTCTCCCGCCTGTCTGCAGCTCGAGCAGGACCTCCTGAACGAACAGGCCTCCGTCCGTGCCGAGATCGAGGCACTGACCGGCAAGACCGAGACCGCTTCCGTCAATGGCGCAAGCGACCTCACCTATTCCTATACGACCGTCCTGAACGGCTTCTCCATGAAGATCCCGTTCGGCAAGCTTGACGAGATCCGCTCGCTGAACGGCGTCAAGAACGTCTGGGTCGCCGAGCAGTACAGCCTGCCCGAGGACCTCAGTGCCGATGACGACACGATCTCCATGAACAGCTCCACCGGCATGGTCGGCTCGACCGAGGTCAATGCCATGGGCTATGACGGCACCGGCACCATCGTCGCCATCCTTGACACCGGCTTCATGAAGGCGCACGAGGCCTTCTCCGTCATGCCGACGGACACGAAGTATTCCAAGGACGACATCGCCTCCCTGCTGCAGAGTCAGTCCCTTGCAAGCAAGGTGACGGATGCCGATTCCGTGTACATCAACGAAAAGGCCCCCTACGGCTATGACTACGCGAACGGCGACGCCGATCCCGAGGCCGTCGGCCAGGCGCACGGCGTCCACGTTGCGGGTACCGTCGCGGGCAACAACGGCAAGGACTTCCATGGCGTGGCCCCGAATGCCCAGCTGATGATCATGAAGATCTTCGCCGACAACTCCGGCTCCACCTCCGACGATATCATCCTCGCGGGCATTGACGATGCCGTCAAGCTCGGCGCGGACTCCATCAACATGTCCCTCGGCTCTCCCGCCGGCTTTACGGATTATGGCGATGAAAACGAGAGCGAGGAAGAGCACCTGACGTACTGCGGCGTTTATACCCGTGCCGAGAAGGCCGGCGTCAACGTCCTGGTCGCAGCGGGCAACGAGACTGCCTCGACGATGTATGTGACGGCCCACAGCAACCTGACGTATGCCGAGTATCCGGATAACGGCATCGTTGCGTCGCCCTCCACGGTCGCGGCCAGCCTGTCGGTCGCCTCTGTGGATAACGTGAAGTTTACCTCTACCTATCTGATGCTGGGCGAGGAAAAGATCCCTTATAACAATGCGGTGGATAACGCAACCTCCAACCCCTATGATATCCTCGAGACCATGGACGGCAAGACGCTTGAGTACGTTATGGTTCCCGGCCTCGGCGAGGAGAAGGACTTTGAGGGTCTCGACCTGACCGGCAAGATCGCGGTCGTGCAGCGCGGCACCCTGAACTTCGGCACGAAGGCGGAGAACGCCTCCAAGGCCGGTGCAGTCGCGTGCATTATCTACGACAACGTCAGCGGCTCCCTGCTGAACGCCGCTCTGGAGACGTATTTCATCCCGACCATCACCATTACGAAGGCTTCCAGCGAAAAGCTGGCTGCGGCTGCCGAGAAGAAGGTCTCCTTCTCCAAGGAGTACTACGGCCTTGTGGACAACCCCGTTGGCGGCGGCGCCAGCTCGTTCTCCAGCAAAGGCCCGGCTCCCGACCTGACCATCAAGCCGGAGATCTCCGCCCCCGGCGGCGGCATCCGCTCCTCCGTCCTCGGCGCGAACAATGCCTATGAGGTCTACTCCGGTACCTCCATGGCCACGCCGCACATGGCAGGTGAAGCGGCCCTGCTGCGCCAGTATCTCGAGAAGAATTATCCGAACATCACGGGCGAAGATCTGGGCGACCTTGTCAACAGCCTGCTCATGAGCACCGCTGTTCCGTCCGTTGAGCCGGACGGCACCTATTACCCGGTCCGCCGCCAGGGCGCAGGCGTTGCCAACATCGCAAACGCCATCGAGTCCGGCGCGTACCTCTCCGTCGAGGGCTGCAAGCGCCCGAAGGCCGAGGTCGGCTCCAGCAAGGACGGCGTCTATACCTACACCGCGACCGTCCACAACATGACCGGTGAGGCCAAGTCCTACACCGTCGACACCACGGCCATGATCGAAACGATCAAGGTCATCAACGGCGAGAGCTTTGCCTCCAACTCCAACCGCGACCTGACGGCCGACGAGGTGACCATCACCTACACCGGCCTGACTGACGGCAACAAGATCACCGCCCCAGCAAACGGCACTGCGACCTTCTCTGTGAAGCTCGAGCTGACCGCCGCCGGCAAGAAGGCCTATGCCGACAACTTCCCGAACGGCTCCTATGTCGAGGGCTACACCTTCCTGACGGCCGACGAGGGCGTCAGCCTGAGCCTTCCGATCCTCGGCTTCTATGGCGACTGGAACAGCCTGCAGGTCTTCCAGGGAACCTATGATGAAGGCCCCGCGAACGTTACCTATTCCGTTCTGGCCGATGTCAACGCCTCCCTGAGCGGCAACTACGTCGGCGTGAACAACCGCACGGATACCTTCGCACGCCGCTGGATGGGCTTCGGTCCGGCACGCGGTGGCCGTATGCTGCTGCATCTGTCCAGCCTCCTGCGAAATTCCGAGGCCTATCAGATCACGGTCAAGAACGCCAAGGGCGAGACCATGTGGGATTCCGGCGACCTCGGTGCTGTCCGCAAGACCTACATCACCGTTACGCAGACCGGCTATCAGGCCACGGCGACCCTTGTGCAGAAGGGCTGGAACGGCCGCCTGCCCGGTGCGGACGGCAGCTATAATGCCGGCGACTGGGCGCCCGAGGGTGAGTACACCTTCTCCGTCCGCGGCCGCGGCGTCGGCTCTGACGTGGACGACTATCAGAGCTACACCTTCTATGTCGATAACACGAAACCGGAGCTGAAGAGTGCCGAGCTGTTCGAGGACGAAAACGGCGACCTCAAGCTGGCTGTCACCGTCTCCGACAACAAGTATCTCCAGTTCCTCTGGGTCATCGATTCCGCACAGCAGTTCTTCTATCTGGAAGCCGCCGAGGAATTCAAGGACATGAAGGAAGGCGAGACCGTCCGTGTCGTCCTCGATGCCTCTGATCTCGTTCAGCAGCTGTCCCTGAAGGCCGCCAACCCCGGCCGCGTCGGCATCATGCTCGGCGACTGCGCGAACAATACCTCCACGACCTTCATCGATATCGGCCCGCAGGGCATCGAGATCGAGCCTGTTCAGATCAGCATCGGTCAGACGAAGCAGCTCTCCTACAAGGTCTATCCCGCCTCCATGCAGGATATCGCTCTCGAGTGGAGCTCCTCCGACGATTCCGTCGCGACCGTCAACGAAAAGGGTGAGGTCACGGGCGTGTCCGACGGCACCGTCCGCATCACGGCCACGGCCTTCTCCCGGCTGTCCTCCTATTGCACGGTCACGGTGGGTCAGGGCGTCAAGCTCGACCGCAACTTTGGCGAGGCTGAGCATCTCGGCGAGATCTTCACGACCGAGGACGGCCTGTGGTATAAGGTTTCCGGCCCGGATACCGTTATGCTCCTGCCGGAGAACAACAATTTCAATAACTATACGGGCTCCTATGCCTCCATGCCGGAGGTCGTCGTTCCCGCGACGGTCGAGTATGAGGGAGGAACCTATCGAGTGACGGCGCTCTCTGCGAATTCCTTCTACTTCAACTCCAAGACGACGTCTGTCACCTTGCCCGAAGGGCTGGAGTCCATCGGCAGTACGGCCTTCTTCTTTGCCCGCAATATCAAGACGCTGCATATCCCCGACAGCGTCAAGACCATCGGCAGCATGGCCTTCAGCGGCGTGTCCAATGCGCCGCTGAATATCCCGGCCTCCGTTGAATTTATCGGCGACTCCGCCTTCAGCGGCTCCGGCGTGGTGGACGGCGATCTCCCGGAGGGGCTGACCTACCTCGGCGATAAGGCCTTCTCAAATTGCACGGGCCTGACGAGCATCACCCTGCCCTCCACGGTGGAGACCTACGGCCCCAACATCTTCTATGGCTGCTCCAATGTCACCTATGTCGAGCTGCCGCAGAACATGGAAAAGATCCCGAACGGCCTGCTCTGGAGCTGCACCAGCCTGAAGCGTATCTACATCCCGTCCTCTGTCAGGGAAATCGGAAACGCTGCCTTCTACAGCTCCGGCATCGAGAAGCTGAACCTGCCGGACGGCCTGCAGGAGATCGAGCCGTGGGCCTTCTGCTCCACGAAGCTCAAGGAAATCATCATTCCGGATTCCGTCGGGACCATTGGATTCCGTGCCTTTATCTACTGCGACGGCGTGGAGAACTGCGTGGTCGGCTCCGGCGTGAAGGAGATCGGTCAGGACGCCTTCTACTTCTGGAACAACAAGTTTGAGGATCAGACCGGTGTCATGCACGCTAAGACCACCGAGCAGGCCAAGCTCCTGCGTTACTCCGGCTATGGTCACGAGATCCTGATCAACGGCGCGCCCTACACCTCCTACTTCGGCGGTCAGTTCGCCGTGGACGGCATCAGCTATATGCCCACCTCCGACACCACCGTCCGTGTCACTGCCATCAGCGACGACGCCAAGACCGAGACCTTCTCCATCCCGGCCACCGTTACCAACGAGGGCGACGGCCGCACCTATGCCGTCACCGAGCTGGCGGACCGCCTCCTGTTCCAGAACCAGTCGGTTCTGACCATGCTGGATCTGCCCGATACCATCGAGAAGACCGGCGACCGCACCTTTGACCAGATGTTCAATGTCCGTACCTTCGGCAAGCTGCCTGCTAACCTGAAGTACGTCGGCTATCAGTCCTTCGGCTACCTCGGCTGGGAGCGTCAGCTGGAGAACCAGGGTCTCATTCCCACCTGGCAGACAAAGGAGCTCAACATCCCCGGCACGATCGAGTTCATGGATCAGAGTGCCTTTGCGGGCAACCGTCACGAGACGATCAACGTCGGCGAGGGCATCACGGAGCTGAGCTACTACTCCCTCTTCGGTGAGGCTGCCACGACCATCAACCTGCCGAGCACCCTGAAGCGCATCAATGAGAGCGCGATTGCATCCAGCTCCAACGCAACCGTCAACCTGCCCGACAGCCTCGAGTACATCGGAAAGTCTGCCTTCGCCGGTACGCCGGTCGGCGAGACTGTCCATATGCCGGAGAACCTGACCTACATCGGCGACAAGGCCTTTGCCGCCAATGTCTACAACTCCGACTATACCGCCAAGTACTGGGTCGGGCCGACGACGGTCTACCTGAACGGCAAGCTCGATAACATCGGCGCGAGCGTCTTCCGCCCGGATGCGAAGATCATCGCCGTGCTGAACAGCCAGCGCAACATGGTCGGCGGCTGCACCGATCTCGACGAGCTGCCCACCGTCATCTGGGACGGCAAGACCGACATCGGCTATAACGACGGCTCCTGCATCCCCGAGGGCGTGACCGTTACCCTGAGCGGCAATGTCACCGTCGACGGCAAGCTCTGCATCGAGGGTAAGCTCATCGTCCCGTTCGACGCCAAGCTCACCATCACCGGGAACGCTGTCATTGTCGGCGAGGACAACATCGTCTACGCGGGCTGCAAGCACGAGCATGTCAAGGAGAACATCGTTCCCGCCACCTGCACCGAGGACGGCAGCAAGACCGTCGTCTGTGAGGACTGCGGCGAGACCATCTCCACCGAGGTCATCCCGGCCACCGGCCACAGCTTCGGCGACTGGACCGTCACGAAGGAGGCCACCTGCTTCGAAGACGGCGAGGAGACCCGCATCTGCTCCGTCTGCCAGGCAGTCGAGACGCGTCCGATCTTCGCGAACTCCGCCAACTGCCCGTCCAAGGCCTTCACCGACCTTGACGCGGACGCCTGGTACCACGAAGGCGTGGACTATGCCCTGACGAACGGCCTCATGAACGGCGTCGGCGGCGGCAGGTTCGAGCCGGACGGCCAGCTGACCCGCGCGCAGCTCGTCACCGTGCTCTATCGCGCAGCGGGCGAGCCCGACACCGGCAAGCAGGTCAATCCGTTCACCGATGTGCCGGACGACACCTGGTACACGAAGGCCGTCATCTGGGCCGCGAACAACGGCATCGTCAACGGCGTCGCCAAGAACACCTTCGCCCCGGACGACAGCATCACCCGCGAGCAGATCGCCGCAATGCTCTACCGTTACGCCGGTGCAGAGGCTGCCAAGGAAGACAAGCTCTCCGCCTTCCCGGATGCCGCCAAGGTCTCCAATTGGGCGAAGGAAGCCCTGAACTGGGCCATCGCCGGCGGCCTCATCAACGGTGTCGCCGATGCCAACGGCACGGCCAACCTCGAGCCGCAGGCTACCGCGACCCGCGCACAGATCGCGACGATCCTCATGCGCTGGCTCGAAAAGTAAGCAGAATCCCACCGCAGGTCTTCCATCCTTCCTCCCTGCGGGTATAAAAGCCATGGCCGGGGCGCAAGCC
>OLND01004297.1_pt1 | contig 10083 bp, 8 predicted proteins | sample 1672031 | NCBI WGS metagenome assembly OLND01 (sample SAMEA3136638, study PRJEB25190) | human gut metagenome | biome: human gut; feature: human-associated habitat; material: faeces | place: Austria | collected 2013
CCCGCTACGACGGCATCGGCTTCGACTACAAGTGGGACATGGGCTGGATGCACGACACCCTCGACTACTTCGCCACCCCCTTCGGCCAGCGGCCGGATGCCTACTGCAAGCTGACCTTCAGTATGCAGTATTTCTACAACGAGCTGTATCTGCTGGCCCTCAGCCACGATGAAGTCGTCCACGGCAAAAAGACCATCATCGACAAGCTCTGGGGCACTTACGAAGAAAAGTGTGCCCAGCTCCGCACCCTGTATTTTTATATGTTCACCCACCCCGGCAAGAAGCTGAATTTCATGGGCAACGAGCTGGGCCACTTCCGTGAGTGGGACGAAAAGAAGGAGCTGGACTGGGGCCTGATGAAGTACCCCTTCCACGACAGCTTCCAGAAATATTTTGCCGAACTGGGCCGCCTCTACGCCACCGAACCGGCCCTCTACGACGGCGAGTACAACCCCGGCTGCTTTGAGTGGGTGGCCAGCGAAAGCCGGGACGAGGGCGTTTACGCATGGCTGCGCAAGGGCGCGGGGCAGACCATCCTCTGCGTGATGAACACCCAGAACACCGCCCATAAGAAGTTCCCCCTCTACCTCAAGTTCCCCTGCGCGGCGGACGAGCTGCTGAACAGCGAAGCCCCCCGCTGGAACGGCGCGGACAAGAGCCGGACCAAGAGCTTCCACACCACGGACGGCGGCGTGTATGGCCGGGACTACACCCTTGCCCTCGACCTGCCCGCCATGGGCAGCCGGATGCTCCGCCTGACGCCGGAGGCTCCCCACGCCGACGCGGCACGGGCTTCCGCCCGGAAAGCCGCTGCCGCCAAGCGGAAAGCCGCCGCAAGCGTTTCCAAGAAGTAATCTTTGTGCGAAACTATCCCGTCTGCTGAAAATGCGGCGGGATATTTTGCGTTTCAGCGCCCGCATGGCCTTGCCAGCCGGGGCCGGAACCGTTATACTGTAACATGAAATATTAGGTTTTTTCGAGAGGTTTTGTCTTATGCCAAAAACACTTTCTTCCCAACAAGCAAAACCCGCCCTCTCCCCATGGAGCAAGGGCGGCATCGGCCTTGGCCTCGGCGCGCTGGCGCTGGTGGTCATCGGCCTTGTCTTCCCCACCGGGGGGGCCTTCTTCCCGCTGGTGAGCCTGTGGTGCAGCTGCGTGCTCTTTTACGGGGCGCTGTGGGTTCTGCGGGTGGCCCATGTGGAACTGAACTTCTTCCACCGGGCCGTCCTCGTCGGCCTCTGGGCCGCAGCGGTGCTCTACTTCTACTGGGCGCTGGGGCGGCGGCAGTTCATCTATGCGTGGGACTACGTCAACTACATCGTCAAGCAGTACAGCGCCGAGACCGCCTTTGCCCAAGGCCCGGCGGCGGGGTTCGCGTACATCTTCGGTTCCTTTGCCGATGACTACACCAACTTCATCACCCTCTTCACCGAGTTCCCCTTCTGCCTGACGGCCCGCACCGGCGACAGCTACGCTTTCGCGCAGGTGTTCTGCGTGCTGCCTACCCTGATGATCCTGCTGGCGGGCCTGACCGTGAAGATCAGCCAGATGCTCCATGTGAAGAACCGGTTCTACCATTTCCTCATTGGCTTTTCGTGGGTGCTGACCTTCCCGTTTCTGCGGATGAGCGCCATGCTGGCCCAGCCGGACTGGTTCGGCCTCATCTTCGCCTTTGCCATCCTGCTGCTGACGCTGGACTACCGGTTCGAGAAGCTGGAGCCGGGGCGATTCGCCCTCATCTTCCTCGCCACTGCGGCCATCATCCTGACCCGCCGGTGGTATCTGTACTTTGTGGTGGGCTATTACTTCTCCTATGCACTGCTCCTTTTCGTCAGCAGCGGTAAGCTCGCCAAAGCCGGGGACAAGGCGCTGGCCCTGCGCCGGGTGCGCAACCTTGTGCTGTTCGGTCTGTGTGCCATGGTGGCCATGGTGGCCCTGCTCTGGCCCATGGTCAGCAAGATTCTGGCCTTCGATTATTCCGACCGCTATTCTTACTACAATGTGGGCGGCCTTGTCACCGAGCTGTATTACCACGCAATGCGCACCGGTCTGCTGAACTTCGTGCTCATCCTGTTCGGGTTCTGGCTCTGCTTCCGGCGGAAGCTCTTCGCCCTGCCCGCGCTGGCCCTGAGCGAGCTGGCCCTGAGCATGGTGCTCTTCACGCGGGTGCAGAACTCCGGCTCCCATCAGATGCTGCTCTACCTGCCCGCCTACGTCATCCTCTTCTTGGTTGGTGCCGCCGGGCTGGCCGAGAGCATCGACAAGTTCAAGGTACCCAAGCTCTGCTACTGGGCCTTTACGCTGGTGTTCGCCGTGTCGGTGCGCTGCTCGCCGCTGACGGTCATGGCCCTGCCGGAACTGGTCATCCACACCATCCATCCGGCCAGCCTGACCGAGTACATGCACTTCGACGAGCTGACCTATGACCGGAAGGACCTCAGCCAGATCCAAGCCGTCACCGAGTGGCTCACGGCCCACCTCGGCGAGGGCGACACCGCGTACATGATCCCCGACGACATGCTGTACAACCCCGGCCATCTGCGGAACTGTATGCTGCCGGAACACCCGCTGGACGGCAAACTGCCGGACAGCTTCTCGGTGCCGGGCACCCACACCTTCCCCATGGGCTTCTTTGAGGCCAAGTATGTCATCACGGCGGACCCCTTCCCCTCGACGCTGGCCCCGGATACGGAGCTGGGCCACAGGTTCAACGCCAAGTTCATCCAGCTGCGGGACGAGACCCACACCCTCGCCGCCACCTTCGATATGGGCAACGGCTACACCTTCTCCATCTGGGAGCGGGTCGAAGCCCCCACCCGCGAGGAAGTGGAGACCTATCTGCACGTCTTCGACGCCGAAAACGCCCAGTATCCCGAAATGTTCTCGCAGGTCACGGAAGGCTGGCTGGCCGCACACGGACTGTAAATGAACGTCAAAAGGAGTATTACAAAATGGAGAGCAATCAGAACAATATCCCTGAAGTTAAGCTTGGCCAGTACAAGGGGCTGGCCGTCACCCGCCATGTGCGCGGCCTTTCGGAAAAGACACTGGACATCGAGATGGTCCACCAGACCCGGCTCCATGCCTTCTACCACAACTCCGAGGAGGGTGCCAAGCGCGGCAGCCGCGTCCTGCTGGATTTTGCGGGCTTCATGGACGGCAAGGAGATCCCCGACAGCCGGATGGAAAAGGTCATGGTCGTGCTGGGCGACGGCAAGCTGATGCCCGCCGCCGAGGATGCCATCTACGGCCACAAAGCCGGGGAGACCTTCCGGTTCGACTTCACCTACCCCGCCGAGTTCCGGGTGCCGGAGCTTTCCGGCAAGACGGCTCAGTTCGAGATCAAGCTGCACTCGGTGGCCGAAAAGACCACCCCGGAGCTGACGGAGGACTTCGCCAAATCGCTGGGCTATGCCTCCCTCGCCGCCATGCGGGAGGCCGTCCGCGCCAAGAAGATGAAGATCCACGAGGACGCCGCCGACCGCGCCGCCGGGCAGAAGCTGCTGGAAATGGCCGGGGCCAACCTGACCGTCGCCGTTCCGGAAGCGGCACTGGACCGCGCCGCCGACAACGAGATGAAGCTGCTCACCCAGCGGCTCTCCCGCAGCGGCATCAGCATGGAGCAGCACTGCAAGAACAGCCGCACCACCGCCGACGCCCTCCGCGCCGGTTACCGCGCCGATGCGGAGCGGAAGATCCGCACCATGTATGCGGCCCGCGCCATCGCCGAGGCCGAGGGCATCACCGTCCGCACCGAGGAGGTCAACAACGAATACCGCCGCCTCTCCGTCCAGCAGGACACCCCTGAGGCCGATATCCGCCGCGTGCTCACCCCGGAGACGGTGGTCGCCGCCCTCGCCGCCCAGAAGGTCCAGCGCTTTTTGCTGGACAACGCCGTCGTGGCCTCGGTCATGGACGCTGATAAGGAGTGATTCGATGAGTATCTTTACGCGCTACGCCATGGATGCGCTGATGAAGACCACCCACCCGGAGATCAACCGCAAGCAATGCTGGAACCTCCACCCTCACCGCACCCCCTGCACCGCCTGTAAGGACATCTGCCCCTACGGTGAGGAGATCTTCACCCGCCCGAACCTCGTCAAGGACTGGGATCCCTGCACCGACTGCGGCCTCTGTGTTTCGGTGTGCCGCAGCGGCTGCATCGCCCCCTCGCCCGAACAGGTCCAGCGGGACACTGCCCCCGCCGACAACGACAACGATACCGTCTGGATCGGCTGCGAGAAGAGCACCCGCAAGAACACCCTCGTCCGCGCCTGTGTGTCGGCGCTGTCGTGGGAGGCGCTGGCCTACCTTGCCCTGAACAAGAAGGTCGTGCTGGACCTGACCCCCTGCGGCGAGTGCGAGAACGACATTTGCGCCGAGCACCTGCGCAAGGAGCTGACCCGGCTGGTGGAATTTTTCGGCCAGCCCCTCTTCGAGGCCCGCTTCACGCTGGCCTACGAGCAGGACGAGGCCCCCTTCCACAACAAGGAATACTCCCGCCGCGAGATGATGGAGCAGGTGACTGCCGGCTCCAAGGCGGGCACCAAGCAGCTGCTGCGGATGCTGCCGGGTCTGCGCAGCGACGATGAGAGCGCGGTGGATTTCCGCCTGATGCTCCACCAGCGCACCAAGCAGCTCAAAGCCGTCAGCAAGACCCCCCTGAAGTACGGCTACCACCTGCCCAACTTTACCGAGAAGTGCTTCGCCTGCGGCCGGTGCGAGAAGGCGTGCCGCGCCGGTGCCATCAAGTTTGAGGACCTGCCCGACGGCCAGACCCGCGCCGTCATCACCCCGTGGAAGTGCAGCGAGTGCGGCGTCTGCGTCGCCACCTGCTCCAACGGCGGGCTGGACGGGCTGAAGCTCCGCCAGCTCACCACCCTCGGCCCGGTCAGCGTCTACAAGTGCACCAAGACCCTCTGCAGCGAGTGCGGCAAGCCCATCGCGCCGGGCTGCAAGGACGGCATCTGCTCGGTCTGCCGCATCAAGATCCGCACCAAGAAGCGGCAGGAGGAGGCTGTAGCCAAGGCCAAGGAGCGCCAAGCCGAACGGGAGGCCAAGCGCGCCGCCGAGGAAGCCGCCAAGGCGCTGGCCGAGGAGGTCAAGGCAGAAGAAACAGCCGCCGCCGAGACCGCAGCGGCCCCTGCTGCCGCAGAAACCGCCCAGACCGCAGAGCCCATCGCAAATATTGTAAAAGAGTGACCCTTGGCAGATTCGAAAAAGAATTGACGCCGGGGCGAAACGATGCTATACTTTCTGTAACCACACGGCTGTGGTCGGAGGTACTGGTTACAAAGGCGTAACGGATGTGTTTCCGTTACGCCTTTTTTGCTTTTCTCCCCGTTGATGGGAAACAGCGGTGCCCGGCCGTGCCGCTTTCAAAACATGAAACACGAAGAAAGAGGGATTTTTATTATGGCAACTTCGATTTCTCGCCGTCAGTTTCTCAAGGCAAGCGGTCTGGCAGCCGCAAGCGCCTGTGCAGCCGGTCTGCTGAGCAGCTGCGGCGGCGGTTCTTCTGCAGGCAGCACCGGCGGTTCCGCCTCCGGCTCCGTCGATACCACCAAGTACACCATCCTGTACTCCAGCCAGCCCGCTACCCTGAACTATCTGACCACCGCCACCGATCTGGAAATGGTCGTGGGCGCAAACTGCGTGGATACCCTCGTCGAGTACGACAACAAGGGCGTCATGCGCGAAGGTCTGGCGACCAGTTGGGACTGGGATGCCGACACCCTGACTTGGACCTTCCACCTGCGGGAGGAGAACTGGGTGAACAACAACGGCGAGGTCGTGGCCCCTGTCACCGCACAGGACTTCGTAGACGCGCTGAAGTACGTCCTGACCCCGGACTACGCTTCCTCCAACGTCGGTCTGGTCACCGCCTATGTCGCCGGTGCCGAGGACTACTACAACTACTACGTCTACCTGAACAACGCCAACACCGGCGTGGTGGACGACGACGGCACCACCTACACTGCCGACGCCAGCGGCGTGGTCACCGTGACCTCTTCCGACGGCACCGCCGAGACCTACTCCCCCGTGGACTTCGACACCGTCGGCGTCAAGGCCGTGGACGACCACACCCTGACCTACACCCTGACGTACGACTTCCCCGGCTTCCTGAGTCTGCTGTGCTACCTGCCCTATGAGCCCGCCTACGGCCCGCTGCTGGAAGAGATGGGCGACCAGTACGCCACCTCTGCCGAGACCATGTATAGCTGCGGCGCCTTCTATCTGGCCGAGTACGAGTCTCTGGAGACTTGGATCATGAAGAAGAACCCGGAGAACTACGACGCCGACAACGTCTTCATCGAGACCATCAGCCGCATCTACAACGCCGAGGCCGCTGTCAACGGCCCGGAGATGATCAAGCGCGGCGAGATCGACGAAGCCACCATCGGCCCCGACATCCTCGACAGCTGGCTGTCCGACGACACCACCAAGAGCATGGTCTCCATGGACCGCCCCAACACCAACTACACCTACTTCTACATGTTCAACTTCATGCCCTTCGCCCACGAGTTCTCCAACTGGAGCGTGGAGGGCGTGGACGCCGAGTATGAGCCCGAAAACTGGGCGAAGGCCATCAACAACACCAACTTCCGCAAGAGCTTTTTGTACGGCATCAACAACGCCGTCACGCTGGCGGTCTCTGCGCCGGAAGGCTACGACGGCTACAAGCTGAACACGATCACCCCGCCCAGCTTCTGCGCCACCACCGACGGTGTGGACTACACCAAGTGCGGCGATCTGGCCGACATCACCGAGTTCTTCGACGAGGCCAAGGCCAAGGAGTTCCGCGACGCTGCCGTGGAGGAGCTGACCGCACAGGGCGTCACCTTCCCCATCAAGGTCCAGCTGCCCTACAACCCCTCCTCGACCGACTGGGACAAGCAGTGTCAGGTCTTCAAGCAGCAGTTGGAGGGCGTGCTGAACGACGGCTTTGACTTCATCGATGTCGTCATCACCGAGGGCCCGGCCGACAGCTTCCTGTCTGCAGTCCGCCGCAACGGCAAGTTCGAGTTCCTGCTCTGCAACTGGGGCGCCGACTACTCCGACCCGGAGACCGAGACCGACCCGTTCTATCAGGCTGAGGGTTCCCGCGGAATGCGCTACGCTTATCTGCGCACCGGCGTGGAGGACGGCTTCATCACCGGCGACACCGCCGATGCCATCATGAAGTACATGACCTCCATCGAGGCCGCCAAGCAGATCACCGACGACATCGGCGCCCGTTATAAGGCCTTCGCGGATGCCGAGGCCCTGCTCATCAATAACGCGCTGGTCATCCCCCGCGGCATGAGCGTGCCCGCCTACCTCGCCACCCGCCTGAACTACTGGGAGGGCCAGTACGCTTCCACCGGCTTCTCCAACAAGCGCCTGAAGGGCATCCATGTCCTCGACCACTACATCTCCATGGAGGAGTACGAGGCCAACCGCGACGCCCGCTGATCTCTGACATCTGACAAAAAATGGCTTCCGGTCTTGTGCCGGAAGCCATTTTTTTGTTATTCGAGATTCAGTTTATGTTTCATCAGCCAGCGGGTCAGGCAGAAGTAGACCGCCGCAATGGCTGCGGTGAAGACGAAGCAGAACAGGCAGCTGGCCCCCTGCCCGAAGGCCGCCGTTATATAGTGCATCACCGGGGCCCCCTCGCTGACGCCCGAAACATCCACGAGCTGTAGGTCACATCCACGAACAGGGTCGCATCGTTCGTGCCCAGCAGCTTATCGATTTGGTTCTCCACGATGTTCATCCCGATGAAGGCGAGGATGCCCGCCACCATCGTCTGCTTCTTGAACTGGTGGGCGATCATACAGGCGGCGTAGACGCAGAGGATGAGGCTGGCCAGCCGGGCCAGATTGATGAGGATGGTCCACACCATTGCCACCCAGAACTCTGGGCCAATCTCCTCGTACAGCATCTGCCACAGCTGCTTCCATCTGTCCCAACTCAATGTGCCGAGAACTTCCGCGTCCAGCACACCGATGCTGACCATCACCGTGATGCAGACGACACCCACAAGGCCGCTGCACAGCACCCAGACCATGCTGGTGAGGAGCTTGGAGAGGATGAGTTGGGTCTCGGTCACAGGCAGGGTGTGCATCAGGTAGCCCTCCCGGCCCAGCAGGTTCCGGCAGAACCGCTGGATGGTGTTCACGAAGCAGAGCACCGCGATGGCAAGGATGACCGAGACATACACGATCATCAGAATCACTTGGAGATTCTGGAAGCTTGTGCTGTGGGCCAGCGCGTGTTCCTGCCGGAAGGTCACCCCCAGCACCACGCTCAACAGCGCCAGCGCCAGATACAGCCCGAAATACAGGCGTTTCGTGGCCTTGAACTCATATTTCAGCAATTGTTTCAGCATTTGAATACCTCCCGGAAATACGCATCGACGCTCATGCCCTCAGTCTCGCGGATGTCATCCACGGCGCGGTGGGCAAAGATCTTGCCGTCCTTCAGGAAAACGGCCTCGTCCAGCACCGGCTCGATGTCCTCGATGAGGTGGGTGGAAATGACCACCGTTGCGTCCTTGCTGTAGTTGGAAATGATGGTGTTCAGGATATAGTCCCGCGCGGCGGGGTCCACGCCGCCGATGGGCTCATCCAGCAGGTAGAGCTTGGCGGCGCGGCTCATGGCCAGCACCAGTTGGACTTTCTCCTTATTGCCTTTGGAAAGGGTCTTGAGCCGGGCCTTGGGGTCGATGTTCAGCCGGGCCAGCATTTCATTGGCCTTGGCGGCGTCGAAGCCGATGTAAGCTTTGGCTTCGCTGGGGGTGCCGTAGAAATCGCGGAACATGTTCACCAGCTCCTCCACCCGCATCCAATCGGGCAGCCAGTCGGCATCCGGCAGGTAGGAGACGATCTCCTTCGTCTCCGGGCCGGGGGTCATGCCCGCGATTTTGAGGACGCCCGCACTGGGCTGCAACAGACCGTTCGCCAGCTTGATGAGGGTCGTTTTGCCGCTGCCGTTGGGCCCCAGCAGCCCCACGATGCGGCCAAAATCGAGGCTCAGGTCGATATTGTCCAGCGCCGTCTTCTCTTTGCCGTAGGTCTTGGACAGGTGCTCACAGGTCAATACTTTACTCATGCTGTTCTCCCTCCGTTTCGTTCCAGCGCTCCAGCAATTCCGTAGTCTGCTGGGGCGTATAGCCGATGCTGCGCATCTTTTCTAAAAATTCAGCGGCCATGTTCCGGGCGGCCTCGGCCCGCAGCTGTTCGATCAATTCCGTGTCCTCCGTTACAAAACGGCCATTGGTCCGCTCGGTGCGGACAAGGCCCTCGGTTTCTAATTGGGCCAGCGCCCGCTGCATCGTGTTGGGGTTGACCCCCGCTGCCGCGGCAAGGTCGCGCACCGAATCGAGGTGGCCGCCGGGCGGGTAGGTGCCCGCTAAGATCTTGGCTTTCAGCCGCTCCACCAGCTGCGCGTAAATCGGGCGGCTGGCATCAAACTGTTCGCTCATCTCTGTCTCTCCTTGTGTTATTGTGTTAAGCGCTTAATACAATAATATACCGTTTTGGATTTTTGTCAAGGGGTTTCCGCCAAAATTTCCAAAAAAGCGCAAAAAGCCCCCGGAAGGGCAGACAGCGTAAGCTGTGCTTCCCCTCCGGGGGCTATCGTATGCAGTTTTCGGGGCGCTTAGTTCTGTTCCTGCTGCTGGGCAGCCTTCTTGGCTTCGAGGGCCAGAATGGCGTCGCGGCGGCTCAGGTTGATGCGGCCCTGCTGGTCGATGTCGGTGACCTTGACCACGATGGCGTCGCCCACAGCGACCACATCCTCCACCCGCTCGACCCGCTTGGTGTCCAGCTTGGAGATGTGGACGAGGCCTTCCTTGCCCGGTGCGATCTCGACGAAGGCGCCGAAGTTCATCAGGCGGGTGACCTTGCCCTTGTAGATGGCACCGATCTCCGGGTCCTCCACGATGGTCTTGATGGTGAAGATGGCGCGCTTTGCGTCCTCCTGATCCACCGCGGAGACGAAGACGTGGCCGTCCTCCTGCACGTCGATCTTGCAGTTGCAGTTGGCGCAGATGTCCTGAATGACCTTGCCGCCCTTGCCGATGACGTCCTTGATCTT